>Ga0310690_10007371_pt1 | contig 14176 bp, 9 predicted proteins | sample AusTroGonzalo_MG_2_FD_207661 | JGI IMG/M metagenome (GOLD analysis project Ga0310690, IMG submission 207661) | Bovine rumen microbial communities from tropical cattle in Woodstock, Queensland, Australia - Gonzalo_04 (v2) (version 2) | ecosystem: Host-associated > Mammals > Digestive system >...
AGCCCGATGGCAATGCCCAATTGATTGAAATGGACGACATTCCGAACCAGTTGATATTCAATATAGCTATCACCTTGGAAGCCACGGCTTCGTCTGGACTGCCTGTCAGCTTCGAGATGATGGAAGGCCCTGCCTACATCATTGGCAACGTCTTAACCCTGACGGGTGATACCGGCATCGTCAAGTTCAAGGCCACCCAAGCTGGCGATGCCAACTGGTTGCCTGCCCCAGATGTAGTGAAGACTTTTGAGGTGGTGGATCCGTATGCTTATGAACCTGAAGTGAAAATCCGTCGGCCTTATGAAGGCACCAAGGTTTATCTGAACGACCTTCACCCTATTATGATTGTGGTTTCAGCCTATATTGAACATTCCGAAGTCATCAAGTTCACCGATGTTACGGCGAAAATTGACGGACAAGAGATTGCCCTACAGACCGATTATCCCGACGACCCCGAAAACGGCTATTATTACGGCTTCTGGACTCCTTCGGACTATGGCGACTATGATATGACCGTCAGCGTGATCCAAAGTGGCGTCAAGTTGACAACTTTCAGCAACAGTTTTGAGGTCACCAACACCATTGAAAACCATTTGGATGTGGTAACCCTCAACGGAGACCTCGTTTGCGACCCGAGCCACCATAGCGCAAGAGGCGAATATGCTATTCCCACCCATGTAGGTGCATTTAAGGAGATTTTGGCCCATTACGACCACAATTGCGTGAACAGCAACTGCGACAGCTATGACCGAGTGGGAGGTATGAAGGTGCGCAACTATCGTGGCGAGTGGGTTGAGCTGTTCCGCTACATCACCCCCTTCGGTGTGCAGTGTGAAGATGATGTGGACGTGAGCGACTACACCTCTGTGCTGCAAGGCCTGGTGGAGATTGAGTTCTATATGGAGAGCTGGGGCGGCAGCGGCTACAACCCCACCTTGATTTTCAGCTTTACCAAAGGCACGCCCGACTACCTCTATGCCGACGTCGATGAGATTTGGTTTGGCACCTTTGCCTTCGGCGACTATGAAAACCAGCAGCCTGTGCCCACGGTGAACTACTCCTTTGGCGAACAGACTCAGGCCGCCAAGTTGAAACTGACCACCACAGGCCACAACTGGAGCAGCGGCACGAACCACACCTATAATACAGGCAATGCCGCCGAGTTTTATGAGGCCACGCATCATATCTTTGTGGACGGACAGAGCAAGTACGACCAGCATCTGTGGCGCACCTGCAGCCCCAACCCGGCAGGCTGTCAGCCGCAAAACGGCACCTGGTCTTACCCCCGCAGCGGCTGGTGCCCAGGTAGCATAGGTTTGGTATGGGATTTCGACCTTTCAGAATATCTTGCCGCCGGACAAGCCGAGTTGTTCTACCAGTTCGACCCAACCTATCTTGACTACTGCCACCCCAACCACCCCGACTGCGTTGACGGTGTGACCTGCGAGGAGTGTGCCGCTCCCGACAATCCGGTGCTGCGTGTTGCCGGCAAGGTAATCACTTTCAGCAACGACGAGAACCTGTTGGTAAACGTTCATGAGTCACATGTTGAGCCGGCTTTCAATGTGGAGCTTTATCCCAATCCGGCCAAGAGCCAGTGTACCATCCGCACCGACTACGATAAGGGAGCGGTCAGCGTGATGGTGCTCAATATGCAGGGACAAATCGTGGCTACCTTCACCGTTGAAGGTCAGCGCACCATCGATGTGAGCCGTTGGGCCAAAGGCATTTACACTGTCCAGATGCTGGGCGGCAGTTTGGTGACTAAGAAACTGGTGGTGGAGTAAAGTCCTCTGCCTATCTTATAAATAAAGGTCGCTCAAGGGCGGCCTTTTTTCTTGTCGTGTCTCCATAGCTGCCAGCTGTTGAACAGGTTCTGGTAGACGGAATAGAATGCCAGAAACACGGCAGCCAAGGGATGCAGATAATGGTTGGCCATCCAGATGCCCATCGCTGAGTTTTTCTGTCCGAGCAGTTGTCCGCCGGCGATGGTGTCGCCGTATTTATGTCCAATCCATTTGCCCAGCCCGAACTGGATGATGCAGAACAGTAGGGCGGAGATGCCGAGCCACAGGATGCTGTTCCAGTTGCCCTTGCCGTTGAGGAAGATGAAATGGATGGTCTGTCCCAGAGTAAGCAGCAGGGCGACGGCCCATAGATAAAACGCCAGCCCTTTGCAGCGGCTCAGGAAGGCGTTGGCCTTGGGCAGGCAGAGCTGTAGGGCGAGGGCAATGAAGAAAGGCAGACCGATGACGGTTCCGATGCGCTTCAATATCTGAAGGAAAGAAGTCCAGAAGGGCATATCCTGATTGACTCCGATATAGGAGAAATAGACGGGCGCGACGATGGAGATGACCAGGTTGCCGATGACGGTGTATGAAGTCACCGTGTTGCGGTCGGCACCCAGCATGGTGCTTACCACCGCTACCGCCGCCGCCACGGGACACAAGATGCCGATAAAGATACCTTCAGCGATAATCTCATTGACATGGAGCAGTTTCAGTAAGGCATACATCCCCACGCTGGCTCCCACCTGAAACAGGATAATCCAGATGAACAGAGGCTTGAAGCGCAGCTTGGTGACATCGACAGCCGAGAAGGTCAGCAGGAGGATGGAAAAGATGACGTAAGGCACTACGACACTGAATGCCGCACACCACTCGTGAAGCAGTAATCCCAGCACGATGGCGATGGGGAGGACGTAGCTTCTTAACTTCTGCATAAATCTCAAATGCATAATGCTCGGTTTGGGGCTGCAAAGATGCGAAATTAATGCGTACACTCACGCAAAAAAAACCCGATGCCGTTTATAACGACATCGGGGGGTGTAAATATAAAGGTGTTATTGGTGTCTATTAATTATTGTGCAAAATTACGGCGATAGCGGTGTTAGTCCACTGACGGTTTCCATATTTCTAAGTGACATTTTCCACATTTTTATATGACAAATTCACAAAATAGGTGACAAATCACAAAAAACAGGCTGTTTAGGCGAGAAAATGTCACATGAGGTATACAAAACCCTTATCTTTGTGGCATGAAACGTGCGTTTTTATCCATAGTTCTGGCACTCTTGTTTTCGTGCCGACAGTCGCCTGAGGTGATACAGCAGGGCGATATCCAGTTTGTTCCCATGGAGTCAAAAAGACTTCCTGACATGAACGAACCCCGCTGTGGCCACGCGCTGGTGTGGGCCGGCGACCATATTCTGGCGGTAGGAGGACACACTACAGGATTTGTGCCTATGTCCACAGCGGAATACTATCAAAAAGGTCGGTGGCATACCCTTAGTACTATGTATCCACACGACACGCCCTTCGCTTTGGTGCTGGGTGACGGTGACGTGCTGATCGGTGGAGGTTATGAAAGCAGCTTCGGCATTGGGCAGGTTTGGGGCGTTGAGCGTTACCATCCGGCCAACCACAGTTTTAAGCCGAGTTCCATTATGGAGCAAAAACGGGCACACGCCAGTGCCTCGGTGCTCGGGAATGGGGAGATTTTAATCAGCGGTAACTGGTATACTACCGATATCACTGAAATCTACAACGATAAGGCTGAGACATGGACCGACACCGCCTCGGACTATCGCAGCTATCCCTTTATCCTGCCTATGGGGACCGACAATGCCTGGATTATTGGGGGCACTTGGGGAAGCTACGGAGGCAAAACGCTGAACATCGTGGACCAAATCAAAGGCGAGCCTTTCACCGTTGATTTGTTGGACAATTGGCAACCGTATAATCCAATAGACCGTAATGTGCAGGCCGACAACTATTGCTTGGGGAAAGACTGCTATCTGATACCCGCCGTCGATGCCGAGGGGCAATGTGCACCTATGTTGGTCAAGAGCAGCGGCTTTTCGCTGCTGCCTATGGAGCGGCCCTTGCCCAAGGAGGGGCCTTGGGGCGCCATCAGGTATACTGGCTCTTTCTGGATTGCTCCTGAGACCCAGACCGCCTGGCTGATGGGTTTGGACGAACAACAGCATGTGTATTTGGTCGAGATAGACTGTCAACCGGCTTTGCACGGCGGCAAAGCGAAACACACCTATTATTACTCGCAGCCCTTGGAAGCGTTGCCTCCCAATCCGTATGAAATGCTTCTCCCCGATGGGAGTTTTGTCATTGTTGGCGGAATGATACATACCAATTACGACGCCAGCGCGGCGGTATATGCTTTCTATCCGAAGGGCCGACCGCAGGACAATACGTTACTTATTATTATAGGTGGCGGGCTGGCCTTCATTGTGGGCTTGTTGCTGTTTTTTGTGGCACGCAAGAGAAAGCGTTATAAAGACGACCTTCCTGATAGTCCTGGAGAGACGTCCCGTTCCGATGAGGAGCTGAACATGGACGAGAAATCCAAACCCATCCTTAAGGACAAGCTCAAGGTGTTGATGGAAGAGAAGCAGCGTTTCCGTGACAAGAAATTGCGCCTTGCTGACGTGGCGGCTGAGTTGGGTACCAACACCACTTACCTTTCCTCCACCTTCAGCACCGAGATGCATACCACTTACCCCGCCTTTGTCACCTCCTATCGCATCAGTTATGCCCAGGACTTAATGCTGAATAATCCTTCGATGAACCTTTCGCGAGTAGCCGAAGAGTCAGGCTTTTCAAACGAGAGGAACTTCCTGCGCACTTTCAAAGCCACTTGCGGCGTGACTCCCTCGGAATGGAAGCAGCAACATCAATCGAGCGACTCGGGCGACGAACAGTGAACTGCGATGGTTTTTGAGATACTGCTTCGCGAAGCAAAATTTTTTCTTACTTTTGCAGCGCAAGAAATAATGATCTCAAAAATGAAAAAAATGATATTCGCCATCCTCCTTTCGATGCTGTGGGCAATGCCCGCCTGCAATAATAATAATGATACCACTGAGCCTGCTGATACGCCTGTCGCCATAGAGGCCGACACCACAACGGTCAGTCCTTTGTACGATACCGTTGGCATTGACCCTAAGGTGGTCGCTAAGGAAAACTGCTTCATCGTCATCGCGAAGCCTGAATACCGTCTCTATGTATGCGAGGTGGTGGAGGACGACACCCTGTGCCGCGCTTGCTATCCCGTCTGCGTCGGGCTCAATACTGGACATAAGCAGAAGCCAGGTGATATGCGCACCCCCGAGAGCTCATTTGAGTATCCTTTTACCATCACGCAGATTACCGATGCCTCGAATTGGACACACGACTTTGGCGACGGCCGAGGCGAGATCCTCGCTTATGGCAACTGGTTTATGCGGCTCGCCACTCCGGGCTTTACCGGCATCGGCATTCACGGAAGCACCAACAACGAGGCTTCGGTACCTGGACGCGGCAGCGAGGGTTGCATCCGTCTCCGCAACAACGACCTCGACCAACTGAAAGCACAGTATGCCTTTGTGGGCATGAAAGTCGTTATCCTGCCCGACATTTTGCAATCAACTGAAAAATAAGAATAACATGAAAAAGACCGTTTTACTCCTCACAGCTTTGCTGATGGGATGCTCCCTGATGCAAGCCAAACCCATAGACTGCGACGCAGCTCTTGCAGCGGCAAAGAAGTTCGCCACAGCGCAAATGGCTCTTGAAAGAACTGAGCCACAGCTTGTCTACACGGCTCAGAATGACGCTTTCTTCGTCTTCAATCTTGGCTCTGACAGCTTCGTGATTATTGCGGGCGACGATGCCTATCGCCCCGTTATCGGTTTTTCCGATGCGTCGCGCTTTAATGCCGACAATATCCCGCCTGCGTTGCAGGACTATTTAGACGGCATCGCCGAACGTATTGGCCGTATGCGCCGCCAGGGTAACGCCACAGCCACGCCTCTTGTGGCAGCTGAATGGGCCTCGGTGACGGAGCGGGGGCTTCTCCTCTCGCGTAACGGCGGCAGGGAGCGCACCTTCTTCTGTCAGACGAAGTGGAACCAGGACTATCCTTACAACATCTGCTGTCCCGAAGACCCCGCTGGGTCGGGAGGACACACCTATGTGGGCTGTCTGGCAACGGCGATGTCGCAGCTGATGCGCTTCTGGGCCTATCCTACTAAAGGTAACGGCAGCCACTGCTACAATCATAGCGACTATGGACAGATTTGTGCCGACTTCGGCAGCACCAACTACGATTGGGACAATATGCCTAACGTGCTGAACAACAATTCGACGGATGAAGAGAAGTTGGCTACTGGCACATTGTGTTTTCACTGCGGCGTGACCATTGATATGGGCTACGGCCCCGATGGCAGCGGCGGTGCCTCGGGTCCTATCCCGGGTGTGATGAACACCTACTTTAATTATAGTGAAGCCAATGTGCAGCTCCGACGCGACGACTATGAGACCGAGACTTGGAAGACGATGGTGCGCGAGCAGTTCGATATGGGCTGGCCCATGTATTATGGTGGTTGCGAGAACGATGGCTGCCACGCTTTCGTTTGTGATGGATACGACGACAACGACTATTTCCACTTCAACCTCGGCTGGGGTGGTAGTAGCGACGGCTGGTACCACATCGATGAAGCCCCTTATACGCATCCTGCCGACGCCATGTTCAACTTTGTGCCGGCTCTGGTGTACAACGCGACACCTTCGTCACCCGACGGCTTTACAGCTATGCCCGTTTCCGACACCGACCTGAAGGTCAGGCTGAGCTGGACGAATCCCACCACCACTTTGGATGGAACACCGCTGACCGAGATAGAACAGGTGGTCGTGTTGCGCAACAACCATATCATCCAAACCTTGACGGGAATGGCTCCTGGTCAGACGGTGGAAACGGAGGACGATGATGTGCCTTGCTACGATGCGTATCACTATGCAGTATATGCTGTGGCTGGCGACAGGGTAGGGAAGCACGCCAACGTGACCGATGTCATCGTGGGCCCCACCTGCAACTGGCAGCTCCTGCTCACCACAACCTCGTTCCAAGGCTGGCGTGGCGGCTATATCTCCGTGTATAACAACAGCGGACATGAGCTGGGACAGTATACGATGAACACCTCGGCTGGTGTGATGGTTGACCTGGCTCTGCCTCTGGGTAAGGTCAGCTTCGGCTGGACGGCACCCTCAGACCCAGTGAGCCAGTTGGGTTTCGTGATTAAAGACAGGGATGGTAACACGGTCTATTCATTCTCCGGCTCGTCGGAGGAGTTGGCTGAGGGCATCTTCTTCGAGACCAACAACAGCTGCGGCGGTAGCTTGGACTGCGGCGTTCCTGAGGAGCTTGTAGCTACTGCTACGGACGAGGGCGTGCTGCTCGAGTGGGACGCCGTTGCCAACGAAGGCTATGGCTACAACATTTATCGCGACGGACTGCTTTATCGCCTCATTCCTGCCGGCACAGCCACCACTTACTGGGATGCTGATGCCAGCTTGGGTGGACATTGCTATCGCGTCAGCGTATTGTGCGACGGTGGCGAGAGTGGCGAATTTACCAACGAGTCATGTGCTTCGGTGGGTCCCTGCTATCCGCCCCGCAACCTCGACTTTGTACTTGCCAATAACTTTAAGCCTCAGCTGCAATGGGAGGCTCCCCAGCCCAACGACGGGCTTTCGGGCTACTACCTTTTCCGTAAGACAGGCGAAGACGGCGAATACCAGCGCATCAAGTTGTTGGGTCCAACGGCCACTTCCTATAAGGACAACTCCGTTTCAGTTGAAGGCGACTACTATTACCGCCTCTATGCCTACTATGGCGAGTGGGACTGCACCTCATCGCCTGCCAACAGGCACTACTATTCCAACGTTTTTGAGTTGCACGTTTATTACTCACCCACAGGTGTGGAAGAAAATGAGACTCGGGTGAAGGTCTATCCCAATCCGGCCAACGACCGCCTCGCTGTGGAAGCCGAAGGCATCAGCCACGTTGAGTTGTACAACACTCTGGGACAGCGTGTGGTCAGTCAGGAGGCTGAGGGCGACCACGTAGAGGTGGATTTGCAGCAGGCCGCTACAGGACTGTATCTGTTGCGCGTGACAACGTCTGAAGGTATTGCCGTGAAGCGTGTTACCGTCGAGCGTTGACGGTGTTTCATTCTTCGTTCTCTATGATTTTATCCTCCTCGCTTAGGTCAGGGATAAGCCGCTGTATGGGCTTGAAGCGATAGAAGAAGCGGATGGCGATGACGCGTACCACCGTATAGGCGGGAATGGCAACGAGCATTCCCACAGGGCCCGCGATGTGCCCCGCGATGAGCAACACAATGAAGATTTCCAAAGGATGCGCCTTGATACTGGTCGAGTAGATGATGGGCTGATAGATGAGGTTGTCGATAAACTGTGCCACCAACATAATGGCCAGGATGACCAGCGCAAAAATCCAGATGTTGACATCGAGGCCGGCTCCCGTGCCGAACTTCAGCACCACACCGATGACGATGCCGATGACATCGCCCATGAGGGGACCGACGTAGGGTATCACATTCAGCACACCCGCGATGAAGGCAATACCAAGGGCATAGCTGACGGGCAGCCGCGCGATGAGCCACAAGCCCAGGAAGTCGATGACGGCGACGCCGAGCGTCTCAATCAACAGACCCACAAAATAACGCGACAGCAGGTGCTTGATGTCGCTCAAGGTCTTGCCCACCTCCTGCTCGTGACGGTCAGGAACGAGGGCGCAGACGATTTTCTCAAACAAGGTGTCGTCCTTGATGAAGAAAAACGAGATGAACACCACAGCAAAACCTCCCACAAAGGCGCTGGAGATGACCGAAGCCATCGAGCCTATGATGGTGCCCACCTGGTTGAAACTTGCCAGCTCCCTGAGCTTGGTGAGCAGCAGGACGGACACGTCGAAGTCGGGAGACAACGAGGGGAAAGAGGCAATGAGCCAATCGTTGAGCGTGTCAATGGGGTTGGGACCAAAATAGGAGGCTCCGTTCATGGCTGAGACATCGTGGATGATGTTGGTGACCAAAGGGACAATCTGGGTGACCAATAGCGCCAGAAACACCAGAATCAGCAGGATGGTCAGCACGGTCAGCAACCAATCGGGGGCGTGACGCCCTTTGATTTTGATTTTCTTCAGCCGCGACATCACAGGGAAGCCAATCAACGAGACCACAAAGGCCACGATGATGTAAATCAGTACATTCTTGAAATACCAGCACAAGGCCAACATAAGCGCCAGCATCCCTAATTTGATCAGGTAGCCAGCCAGTTTTTCGGTGTTCTTTTCGTTTTCCATGCGACAAAAGTAGCCTTTTTTTCAAAATGCGGCAATTTTTACCCAAATATTCCGTTCAAATGGTGCATATTTCCTATTTTTGCACCTTTATTTCAAAGCATTATCAACAATACATATCTACCAACCGACATAATGAAATACCTGCGCCTCCTCGTCCTTATGCTGCTGCCATTGGGTGGCCTGTTTGCCCAAGACTACGATCCCGACCTCTCCAACCCTGACAGTTTGTATGTTGGATACGAGTCGGACACCTTGGACCTCAACGACTCAGACACTATTGTCAACGAGGAGCATTCCGCCGTGATGGAGATGCTGGATATGATTAGCAGCATCAGCTATTTCCGTGATGTGTATCTTGATATCGACTCAGCACTATGGAACCCTTACGGCTATGCGCCCGATGAGGTGCCCACCTTCCCTGATAGCATCTACGAGCAGCGCATACGTCTGCTGGCCCGCGAGACGAATATTCCCTTGACCTTCAACTCGCGTGTGAAAGCCTACATCAACCTCTATGCTTGCCGCAAACGTCAGCAGTGCAGCCGTATGCTGGGCCTCTCCTATGTCTATTTCCCGATGTTTGAGGAATATCTCGACAAATACAACCTGCCCCTTGAGCTGAAATACCTCGCCATGGTGGAGTCGGCCTTGAATCCTGTGGCTGGCTCGCGTGTGGGCGCCAAGGGCTTGTGGCAGTTTATGTATGCCACGGGCAAGGACTATGGTCTGAGGCAGTCGACGCTCTACGACGACCGCTACGACCCCATCAAGGAGACCGAAGCTGCCTGCCGTTATATGCAAAGCCTCTATGCCCGCTATGGCGACTGGTTCCTTGTTTTGGCCGCTTACAACTCAGGTCCGGGAACCGTCAACAAGGCCATTATGCGTTCGGGTGGCTCAAAGAACTACTGGACCATTTCGCGTTTCCTTCCGCGTGAGACGCAGGACTATGTGCCCGCCTTCATCGCCGTCACTTACGTGATGAACTTCGCTTCGGCCCATAACCTCTATCCCCTCAACCCGGGTCTGCTGCTGCACGGCACCGATACGGTGATGGTTCACGACTACCTCAGCTTCGACCAAGTCAGCCAATGTGTGGGCGTCCCGATGCGTGACATCGAGTTCTTCAACCCGCAATACACCAAGAAAATCATCCCAGGTAGCCCCGATAGGAAACATTCCTTGCGTCTGCCCATGAAGTATGCCCTGCGTTTCGTGCAGCTCGAGGACAGCATCTACAGCTTCGCCCGCAAGGCCGACCTGCGCAATAAGGTGATTGAGCAACAGGTGAAGAATGAAGTGGGCAACCGCGTCACCCATACGGTGAAGAAAGGCGAGAGCCTGGGCAGCATTGCGAAGAAATACCACGTCTCGGTGTCGAGCATCAAGAAATGGAACAGGCTGAAGAGCGATACCGTGCGTCCTGGACAACGACTCGCCATCTATCGTTCGGGTGGCTCGTCCTCCTCAAGCTCCTCTTCGTCCTCTTCAGCATCAAAGAGCAGCAGCTCGACCCAGAATAAGCAGGCGACCACCACCAAGACGCATACCGTTAAGAAAGGAGAGACACTCAGTTCCATCTCGCGCAAGTACGGCTGCACGGTGGCCGAGCTGAAACAATGGAACAACCTGAAGAGCAACACGGTGGTGGTGAACCAGAAGCTCAAGATTAAGAAATGACCGATAACGTTATACAAAAACAAATAACCATGAAAACACGAAACATACTGCTGGCCGTCATCGCCCTTGCCCTGATGATGACTGCTTGCGAAGAAAAGACGAAAGCCTCCTTGAAGGACCGTTCAACGGGCAATATGACGGAAATCCTCATCATCACCCAGAACAATGACCAGTGGGACGGCATCATCGGCGATTCCATCAGGCATTTCTTCCTCGACTATCAGTACGGACTGCCGCAGCCTGAGGCGCAGAACGAATTGGTGCATATCAAGACAAAGGACTTCTCTGACCTGTTCCACAAGCACAAGTGCATTCTTGAGGTCGTCATCGACCCCAGCGTGGAGAAGGCCGTGGCCGAAACCTCGGTGGATGCCTGGGCCGCGCCGCAGCGTTACGTGAAGATTACCGCTCCCAACTCATACGCCTGGGTAGACCTGTTTGAGGCGCAGAAGGACGTGTACCACAAATGGTTCAACAAGGTGGAGCGCGACCGCATCCTCAATGTGTTGCGTCCCACTATCGACAAGAACATCGGTGATGCCATCGCGAAGAAGTTCGGCTTCACACTCACCATACCGCAGGGTTTCTATATCGGCAAGAACGAACCCGATTTCATGTGGATTCGCAAAGAGACCGATCGTGCCAGCTCGTGCATCCTCGTCTACAGTATGCCCTATCAGGATACCGCCCAGTTCAACCGCGAAAGCCTTATCGCGATGCGCAATATGATGGTGGGCAAGTATATACCAGGTCCTTCAGAGGGTTCCTATATGTCGACGGAGACCGAGTTTGTGCCGCCTTTGGTGAGCTATGTGGCCGACTATCCTGCAGGCTACACGATGGAGATGCGCGGAATGTGGCGAGTGGAAGGCGACTTCATGGGCGGCCCCTTTGTGTCATACACCTTTGCCGACAGCCGCACGGGTAACCTTGTCACGGTGGAGGGCTACTATTATGAACCCAACCAGAAGAAACGCAACGCGCTGCTACAGCTTGAAGCAGTGGCCTACAGCTTGAAGTTCGTTGAGGAATAATAGTTTCACGCAGAATTATTCTTTCCGATAGTTGACGGTAATTGCGCCTAAAGGCGACGAGACGGTGGTAACGATGACTCCGTCTTTCCAAAGCCCAAATCTTTCTCCGTCACAATAGATGACGCCTTGTTGGTCAATAGTCATGTGCCCTTGGGTTTCGTTGTCCAGAGTGGTGAAGACTATGGTTGAATCGCTGCTGATGTGGATACGGTTCTCTTTTTCCATCTCGCCAATTTGCTTCACCAGCTCGGGTGTTGAGCGGTTCTCGTCAAACTGCACATTGACTTTGTCGACCGTCCAAGTACCGAGAAGGGTTTCTGGCTTTTGGGTGCAGGCAGCCAGCAGGAAGAGGCAACAGAGAAACGAAAGAAATGACTTTTTCATCACGTCGATTTTGTGGCAAAGGTAAGATTTTTTACTTTTGTGGGCGCAAAGAAGCACAAAATCATGGAAGCACCTCAGTTGCAATGGTTCAAGACAGAAGAGTGCGAAGGCCGCATGATGGTCTTCGACCCGCTGCGTCGTCGCTTTGTGGCTTTGACTCCCGAGGAAGAGGTGCGGCAGAAGGTGTTGTATCTGTTGGTTGAGCGTCTCGGGGTGCCTGCGGGCTTGTTGGCGGTGGAGTATGCCGTCAAGGTGAATGGGTTGGATAAACGTGCTGACGCGGTGGTGTTTGGCACTGACGCCAAGCCGCTGATGATTGTGGAGTGTAAGGCCCCGAGCGTCAAAATCACGGAGAAGGTGCTTGACCAGGCTGTCCGCTACTATTCCGCATTGAAGCCCCGTTTCCTGATGCTATACAACGGCGAAAACTGTTATTGCTTCGAAGTGGAGAAGGGCGCTTTGAGGGCTTTGGATCAGCTGCCGGATTATAGAAAAATGACGGAATAGGGCGAAAAAATACTTTTATTTACTTGCGTTTCCGAAAAAATCACTAATTTTGACCACTTTTTCAAGACAGCATATTTTTTAATACAAACAATTCATCATAACTATGGAATTACCTTTTGCAGAAGCGTGGAAAATCAAGATGGTAGAACCCATTAAGAAATCCACAAGAGAACAACGCGAGAAATGGCTCCTTGAGGCCCACAACAACATCTTCATGCTGAAGAGCGACTACGTCTACATCGACCTGCTGACCGACTCAGGCACTGGTGCCATGAGCGATCGCCAGTGGAGCGCAATGATGATGGGCGACGAAAGCTACGGCGGCGCCCGCAGCTTCTATCACATGAAAGACACCATCACTGAACTTACAGGTTTTGAGTATGTCATCCCCACCCACCAGGGCCGTGCAGCTGAGAACGTGCTGTTCAGCTATCTGGTGAAGCCTGGAATGGTCATCCCTGGCAACGCCCACTTCGATACCACCAAGGGTCACATCGAGAGCCGTAAGGCCTTCGCTATCGACGTCACCGTCCCCGAGGCCTACGACACCCAGCTCGAAGTCCCCTTCAAGGGCAACGTCAGCCTCGAGAAGCTCGAGAAGGTGCTCGTTGAGAACAAGGGCAATGTGCCGTTTATGGTCCTCACCGTCACCAACAACACCGTCGGCGGTCAGCCCGTCAGCATGCAGAACGTCCGCGAGACCTGCGAACTCTGCCACAAATATGGTGTGCCGGTTATCGTCGACAGCGCCCGTTTCATCGAGAACTGCTACTTCATCAAGACCCGCGAGAAGGGCTACGAGAACAAGACCCTCCGCGAGATTGCCAAGGAGATGTATTCCTACGCCGATGCAATGACGATGAGTGCCAAGAAGGACGCCCTCGTCAATATGGGCGGCTTCATCGCCACCAAGAAGAAGGACTGGTACGAAGGTGCCAAGCTGTTCTGCATCCCCTTCGAGGGCTTCCTGACCTACGGCGGTATGAACGGACGCGATATGGACGCTCTGGCCGTCGGTCTGAAGGAGAACATCGAGTTTGAGATGGTTGAGACCCGTATCAAGCAGGTCCACTACCTCGCCGCCAAGCTCGACGAGTACGGCATTCCTTACCAGCGTCCTGCCGGTGGCCACGCCATCTTCGTCGATGCCGACAAGGTGTTGACCAACATCCCGAAGGAAGAGTTCCCGGCTCAGACCTTGACCTGCGAGCTCTATCTCGAAGCTGGCATCCGCGCCTGCGAAATCGGCTACGTGCTGGCCGACCGCGACCCGGTCACCCGTGAGAACCGCTTCGGTGGCAACGACTTCGTGCGCCTCTGCATCCCGCGCCGTGTGTACACCAACAACCACATGGACGTGATTGCCGCTGCCCTGAAGAACGTCTACGACCGTCGCGACACCATCAAGC
>Ga0310690_10007372_pt1 | contig 14176 bp, 12 predicted proteins | sample AusTroGonzalo_MG_2_FD_207661 | JGI IMG/M metagenome (GOLD analysis project Ga0310690, IMG submission 207661) | Bovine rumen microbial communities from tropical cattle in Woodstock, Queensland, Australia - Gonzalo_04 (v2) (version 2) | ecosystem: Host-associated > Mammals > Digestive system >...
AGGGGATATGATGTAGAAGCGTATCCTAATGATGATGATTATGGCAGGAAAAGAGGAAGCTATTGGGAATATCAAATGGTTAATAGCCAAAAACAGTCTTTTTCAAATAAAATTGGTGCAAAAAAACTTAACGAAAAAATCAACCAAGCAGTTTTAGATGCTGGAGATGGTTCAAGATTTGCTATTGAAGTTCAATGGCGAGGAAGAAGAAGTGGACATTTGTTCATAGTTGAAAATGTCGGTGGACAAGTAAAATATTTTGATGCTCAAATGGGAAATGTTAATGCTGCCGATTATTTAAACTATGTTGCAACTACTAAAGAAACAGTTATAATGAGAATGGACAATGCTGATTTTGGAAAAGGTGTTGTTATGACAGGATTTAGCAAAGGGAAGAAGGATAAAATCGATGAATAATTATAACGAAAAACTACAAAAATACGTTGATGAAAACTTTGAGGGAATTGATTTAAAACTCAAAGAAGTAAAAGAAAACGAAAAAAACGTTTTTGGATATTTTCATTCAAACGAACCATACGATATTCCTGTTATTGTCATAGATAAAGAAACAGGGAATATTAAAAGTGAGATCATCCCACCATTTACTAACGATGAGGATGCAAAAACAATTTGGGTTGATAAACAATTTACTAGCTTTGGGAGAAAATAATTATGGCAGAAGAAAAAGGTTATTGGTTTAGCACAGAAAACGGAACACACATTCACGCAGAAGAAGGCGAAAGCAAAGAACAAGCGATGGGTAAAAAGTTTAAGAATTTTGGTGCGAAAAAAGAAGGCAAAAAAAGTTCAAAAAGAGAAGAAGCAGAAAAGTGGGCTAAAGAACACGGATATACAGGTTTAGATGATCCAGAGTACGAGAGAGCTTATGGAGAATTTGAAGATGAAGAAGAAGATGACAACCCTTTAAAAACTGAATCTCGCTCGATGATTAATGAGAAACAAGCTAATGATCCAAATGCACTTGCAGACAAAATGGATAGCGAAATTACAGATGAAGATATTGATGTAACATTAAGCGATTTTGAATGGCAAATTACCGATTCTACAACTGTTGGACAATATGCAGAAGAAACTGCTCAAAGATTAGGCATTGATAAAAATAGAGTTCTTGAAAGAATGAAACAAGACAACCCTAAGCTTACAGAAGATAGGAAGATGGCAGAAGTGTTGGAAGAAGTGGAAAGCAAGCACAACGAAGAAGAACCAAACGAATTTAGCGATTCTCAAAAGGATGGCAAAGTTCCAACAAACGACAAAGAAGTTCAACAAGAAGCCGACAAAATTAGATCAAGTGGAGATTCATACACTTATCAAATGTTAGATAGATTAAGAATGGATATGGAATACGTTTTAGGTATCCCAGAAACTTATAAAAATGCTAAAATTACAAAAGATTCCTTTAATCAAATATGGTATGAAAACGAACCATATAAGCATCTTGCTTTAATGAGAAACTTATATGATGGTTTAAAAGAAAAACCAGAGTGGCTTAAAAGAGAAAAAATTGACGAATACGAAAAGAAGGTTGATAGCTATTTAAAAGACAGTGAAGAACCTAAACAAAAAGAAGATGATGGCTTACCATTCTAGGAAAGGAGAATATTATGGCAAAAATTGATAAACCATACGGAGACATTGGATTCGAAAAAGAAGGTTACGAAAAAGGTGGCAGTGCTATTGTAGGCACACAACCACATGAAAAACGTTCAAATGTTGATGACATCGAAAACGCAGGAAACCCACAAGCTAGTGAAACAAGCGTTGCGAAAGTAAATGCAAGGGTTACTGCTTTAGAATCAACAGTCGATGATTTAGGCACAACAGTTGGAAATATCGTTAAACTTCCTGCCTTCCCTACAACAACCGATGACAAAACTTATGTTCTAAAGTTAGTTGATGGAACTCTAACATGGGTAGAAGAAGTTGCTGATAATCCAGGCGAAGAATAAAAAACAAAATTAAAATGGGTTTAATACTTATGTATTACTCATTTTTTTATACACATTTTTATACAGTGTCGTATAATAGTAGTGATAATAGGTAATTTTGTCTTAACAAATAGCCGAATAAAAATTATCACAATGCAAGAAAGGAAAACAAGATGGCACAAAATCAAATTCCAGAACTTAATGCAGAAGATAAGAAATTATTAGCTGCGTTAAAAAAATGGGGTGTCAGTGATGAAGAAGGCATGGATTTCCTTAAAGACTTGAAAGAGGAAGTTGTCGAAGAAGAACAACCAAAAGAAAATGATCCTCCAGTCGAAGAAGAAAAACCACCACTTCCTCAAGAAGAACCTCAAGAAGAAAACCCTGTTGCATCTAGTGATGATAATGGGGAAGAAAAAGGCGATGAAGTTCCACCTACACCTGGAGAGGAAGAACCACAAGAGGAATTACCACCTCAAGAGGAACAACCTCAACCACCAGTAGAAGAACCTCAACCTCAACCTCAAGAAGATAATGTTGACTACAAAGCCAAGTACGAAGAATTGCAAAAAGCAGTCGATGGTATGAGTGCAAGATTTGATTCTTTAGAGGAAGCATTAAGAAGTGCTGGCATAATGGCACAACCAAAACAAGAAAATCCTGTTGGTTTAACTAATCAAGAACCATCGGCAGGTGGGAACTTTGAAGAATCTGGCGAAGATATTCTCAAAGCTCTTAACAGATAATGAGAAAATAGAAAGGAATTAAGTATGAATATTAAGGAAACAATTTCTCAAGTATTATCTCCTACAAATGCGACATACATTAATGGTGTATCCGTTTGTAGAGATTTCTCAAAAGCTGTCTTAAAGGCAATTTACCAAGGATTAGTCGAAAAAGATGGCAAAGGTGTTAACGGCAAATTCGTTACTGAACAAGAAGCTAACGATGCAGGTCAAGTTTTCGTTAACAGACTTAAAGCACACGATCAATTAGGTAGAGAACACGGCTCTGCTAAAAATGGTGGTGCATTTAACAACAATGGTTACATGAGCCATACAGAAACAGTTGGTATCGAAATCTTAACTTATTTCGATGAACCAATTATCGTTCCTAGAGTTACACAAGACAGAATCGATGTTGATTTAGCAGCAGGCGAAATCGCTAACTACGTTTCAAACATCAATGTTGCATTAAACGGTTCTTCTTGGGCTGCAAAATGGATGGCAACATTCAATGCAGATGCAGATAAGAGAAACATTAAAAAACTCTCAAGTGGAACATGGTTAAAAGACTACATCGAAGCTAACACATTACTCGATTTAGGCGATATGGAACATGACATTGATTCATTCCCACTCGAAACAAGAATTGCAACATTCAAAATGGGTTACAGACCTACATTAGTTGCAGCTGGTGTTATCATCGTTGGTGGTGCTAACTATGGTTACGACATCGTAAGAAAAGGCACATTAGATGCTCAAAGCGATAAGAGAGACCTCGATACTGGTTTCTGGGGTGTTATCGACAATGTCGAAGTTCACGGATTATCCAATAAATCCCTCATGCACGCAGCTTACTTCTGTGGCTTACCAAAAATGGAATTCGTTAATGATGACAAACTCGTTGGATGGATTTCTTCATCTTACGCAAATGCTCGTGGTTTCTCAACTGTCGAACAAGTCAAGATTATCGATGCACATGGTGGACAGGGTATCGAAATTCAACCATTAACTAAAATTGGTGCAGTCGCATGGTATCCAAAAGGCAACGTTGCATTAACAACTGTTGATTCTTACGATCCTATCGCAGAATTAAAAACTGTATTCTCTGGTGTTGCATCTCAATTAACATTCAAGTTAAAAGGTGGTGCTTCACGTTATTACAGTGATAACCTCGACTTCTCTGCTATCTCAACAAGTGCATTCACTGTTGGTGGATATGCAAAAGATGATGGTGGAACAGACCACTTAAAAGCTGGTTACTACTGTGTCGCAGATGCACCATTAACAACTGTGGCTGCATTCCTCGCTAAAGTCAAAGCTAATGACACTGCAAACGCATCATTCACTATCGGTTCAAGTGCAAGTTTCTCTGCAACTCAAACTGCTGGTAAATATGTAACTGCTTGTGTTATCGCAGATGATGGCACTTGCACACTCGTAAGCAAAGTCATTCCATCTTAATCGATAAGATGAGATTAAAAGGGTAGGGTAAAACCTACTCTTTTTTTGTGTATTGAAATAGGTATGTTAAAAGTAATATAATGGGATTATGGAAAACTTAACTATACTTAAAAATCCTTACGATGATGAGGTGCTTGTATTCAATAATGAAACAGGCAGATATGAACTAACATTGGAAGAAACCAAAAAGCTATTTGATGTTATGCCGACTAAAAATGATTCGATTTTGAGAAGAAGAATCAAAGACAATTCAAGATTAATTTACCAATATTTAGTTAATCATAGTTGTACTGCAAATAGACAAGTAATCAACTTTATGATTAACCGAACAGAGCAGGGGAGAAAATTCATTCACGATGTCTTAATTGCTCAAATTGAAAGTGATTTAGAGTTTGGCACAAATAGTTTAGGTAAAATTCCAACAGTTAATATTCAAAGTGGACAAGTTGCAGATAGATATGCAGTAAGAGAAAATATGGTGTGTCTTAATGCAGAGAGTGTCATTGATGATTCAGTCAATTACTTTGGATTTAATATTTGTTATATGCAACCATATCCTTCTGGAATATTTATGTTTGTATATGGATACACAAAGGATAATTAAATATGGCAAAATTTGGTGCTAGTTTAACAAATAGTGAAACATACATCTTCAAAACAGGGAAAATGAAACCAAATTCATTCGAGCTTGATACTGAAACTATAACCGAGTTTAGAGGTAGACCAGCAAGCAATTATGAACAAAAACGATACAATGTAATGAAGGGTATAGTTAACAACAAAAATTCAATTTACATTTACGCAACTAATTTACCAGAAGGAATTAAAGTTGATGATAAAGTAGAATATCTTGGAAGTATTAAAACAGTTTCAAGTGTTGGATATTATTTAGACCAAAACAAGATTATTGATGGTGGAATATTTGATCCAGAATATATTATGGCAATTAGTCCTAAAGGAATTACATTAGATTAATATGGAATTAGAAAAACTTGGAGAAACAGTGTTAGGAAAAATTAAAAGAGCTAGTTGGTTTCCTTATGCTAATGGCAAATTAAGAGACCAAGCAACAAGTGGAAGATTAATCGAACCAAATACTTACGAAATCACGTTTGATAGTTCAGTTGCACCTTATATCCCTTATCTTGAGGAAGGAACACAACCTCACGATATACCATTTGCATTTGTTGGAAAAGGCAATTTCGTTTGGTGGTATCCTTATAAAGATGGTGTTCCGTTTTTAATGGGTATGGGTGGCAGATTTAATGGAAAGTTTCATCCAGGAAGTGAAAAACACAAAGGATTTATTAGTGATAAATCTGTAAACACAATAATCGACTATATAAAAAATAAATATAATGGGGTAGTACAATGATTAATTTAAACGAAGTTGCAAATAAAATAAGCGAAATATTAAACTCTGTCGATAATCCATTGAGAATTAACAACGAGAGAGTGCTTTTTGATGTTGCAACGGAAGGACATAGAGTAGATTCTATTGCAGTTAGAGAAAAAGGAAAGAATGCTATCCCTGTTTTTATTGCTTTAGCTGGTGGAGAGAATCAACCAATTCCAAATTTAAATCAACAAAGTAAGTCAATTAATATTGCTATTTACTATCCAATTATTTACAAAGACATTTTCGTTAATTTAGAAAATTATTTAGACAACGCAATAGTTGGAAAGATGATAAACATTGGAGAATCAACTGGAGAATGTTTGTGTAATCTCGATACAGCTCGATTTGGAGAAATACAAAATCTTGATTTAGAAGCATTTAAAAGTTTTGTTGCAGACAAATACGAAAAAACTGTTGAAATAAGCGTAAATTGGTTCTCAATGATTTTGACTCTTTACGCAACGAAATTAGGCGATGGTTATATATTCGGCAACGAAATCAATTATGCTCTTAAAATGACTTATTTTGTGCCAAATATTAGTATTGTAGTTAATAGCAACACATATGTAAGGTATAGTGATGAAGATAAAACTATAAATAATGTTGTTTATTATGCGTATAGAAGAACCATTTTAGGTGGATATGAATACATTTATATTACAACCGATGCAACTAGTTCAAATGGTATAGCAGAACTTTTATCAACAAAAAACAAAATTCCAACATACTCTTATTCAACAAATGAAATGGTTGAGCAAGATTATAAGGTACAAAGCTGCGTTTTTTCAAAATCTGCAAGCGAAAGCACAGTAGAAGTTGACATAGTTAGATCAAATGCTGGAACAGGTGCAAACATTAGTCCTATTGCAGAACAAAGAATCGGTGTTGATTCATATGCAAAAAATGTTCCTAATATTACTAACTATAATAAGTCAATGATAGTTTATCCAAAATTAACTCAAGACTTTTGGCTATTATACATAACTTTTTACAACAGACAAATATTAGATTACATAAAAGAAATGACTTTAATCAAAAAATATTCAAATGGTTTTGAGTACGATTATAAGCAAATCGTTTTACAAGCTAACGAAAGTAGTGATTTAGGCGCACCATATATATTTACATTAACAATGGGAGATAGTAAATAATGGCTGATTATCATATTTATTTACATAGCAACGAGGGAAGTTCACTAGCAAGTAATACACAACCTAAAGATTCTAGCGAAACATTGGGTGGTGCTTTTAGTGTTAAAGGTGCTATTGGCGATATGCAGAAATTTGCATCGAGTGGTTTTAATAGTGCGATTAATACTGGTGTTGCTGCGTTAGGAAAAGCAGTTCCAATAGTTGCAGGTGCAGTAGTTGCTGCTAAAATTGCCGATAGTGTTTTGACAACAGGATTTAAGCATTTAGAGAGCTATGCTGGTAATTATCAATACTCAATGGAATATAATAACTTTAAAACAAATATTGGTTATTTAATGAATCCTATTAAACTTTTGAAAAAGCAAATACAAATTCATTTTGAAACACAAAAGTTTAATAATAAGCAAAGAGAATATAGAACATTAATGGGCGAATCATATATAGGTGTATAGTATGGCATTGAATTTTAAAGTAGGTATAACAACAATTTATCCAGTCGTAAATACTACTATCACAGAGAGAGTAGGTACTTTTAGCGATGGAACACTTCCTCTTGAAATATCAAATGTTAAAGAGTGTTTTCTTCCTATGTCAAAGCTCACTATTGAGGACACAACAACAAACTCAAAATGGGTTTATGTTATTGTTGCCGATGATGTCGAGGTTATTACAAAAACAGGAACTATATATTATAGACATAATTTAACAGTTCGTAGTGGTGCTTATGAATCAACAAAGCACATTTTAAGAAATACAGTCTTTTCACAACCAAAATCAAGAGAGTATGTCGCAAAACTCAATTTTTGCGTATGTGCTAAAGGTACTGTGGAAGATGACACAACAATATATGTAAACGGATCAACCGATTTTTTGCTTGCTGATTATGAAGAAGGCAAAAGGCAATATGCATGGGAAAACGTTAAGCTAAACAAAAGAGTTAAAATCTCAAATGTTAAATGCATCTGCAAAACTGAAACTAACTGCTTTAGCTATTGCACAGATGTTGAATCATATAATCCTATTTTTAGCAACATTAGTGCAGTTTTAAAAGACAAATGGCTTAACCCTAAATGTTTTTTAAATAGATACGAAAATAATGTGCTAGTGGCAAGCGAAGATGCAACTCAAGCAGAATTAGCCGATTCAATTTTTAACAATATTACTGAAAACACAGTTTTTAAACTAGAGCCAGATTATGGAGCAACTTATCATTTTACTGATATACCAGCTAATACTATCGGTGCAGTATCTGTAATTAGTTTTGAATTTGTTTTTGAGGTTTACTATTATTCAATGTATGACATTGTAGAAGTATTAAGAAGTCAAAGTCTTAAAAGATATAATGGCGAAAATTCATTAGAACTAGACTGCTTATATTTAGCCGATGCAAACAAAATCAACGAACTTAAAAATATTGTTGCACCAGAAATAAGTTTTAATGGAATGTCTTACTACGATGCACTTTATCAATTATTTTCATTTATTGATGCGATTCCAACAGTAGATGCAAATGGCAATTTATCCTACGAATACTTAAATAATTATGGTGGAGAAAATGTACAAATTGACACAAAAAAAGCTGATGAAAGAATCTCAATTAATGATGAGTATTATACAAGTAAGTTAGTTGCAAATTATCAAAATGCAAGACAAGACAACGCAATTACATATCCAAATTCAACAAGATTTTTAAGAACAAACACAAAATCTTTAGGAATTCCAAATTCCTCTGCTGATTATATTTTTAAATTGCCTAAACCTATTGACTATATAGATAAAGTAATAGTTCATGCAACTAATTTAACAGTTGATTTAGTTTTTAAAACAACCATTGATAATAGATTAATTACACAAACTTTTAATGGAATTAGTGCAGAAGAAATAGATATGACAAGTCAAGTTTTGGAACAAGAACAGTATAATCTTTTAAACTACTATCAAGATTATTATGCAGAATTCCAAAATCAAAACAACACCATTTGCTATTCAAGAGGTAGTGATTACATTGATTTGTTAAACATGGCAAGCGGAGAATTAAACGATAAAGAGATTTATTTATTTGCAGTTAAAAGTGCAGTCAATAAATATTTTGGTGTTGCGATTACAAGTTATCAAAATTCTAACTTTAGTTTAAGTTTTGCTAATCTAGGTTATGCAAATGAAAAACAGAACTTATATTATAGAGTCACTTATCACGCATTATTTGATGGCAGAGTGGAACAAGCAAGCACTAAAGATAAATACGATGGCGAAACTTTTGTTTCACAAGATAGTGGAGAAGTCTCACTCAATAGAATGGGCAATAATTTGCAGGGTTTAATCGCGAGAGTAGGCAACGAAACAGAGAATATTACTTTTGATGTTAGCTCTTATGGATCAAGAGTAAAACTCGGCTCAATTTGGGAAAATGACGATCACGAAAAATATTTAGCAAACGTTGTGCAAACTACATTCTCAACCGATATTAATAGAGTTATTGTCAATGCTCAATTTACAAAGAATTTTAATATGATTTCTCAATTTACAAAAATTAATCAACAAAAGAGATTCTATGAAATAAGCAATAGATTAACTACTAAAGGATATGAAAATATTACTGAATATATGTATTTGAGTTATAACCCACCTTATAGTAGTGATTATGAAAGTCCTGCTATTGTAAATGATAATTTCTTGCTAACATTAGTGGGTGCGACTTTAAGAACAACAAATACAATTAAAAGTGCAGATTATGCTACTTTTAGACCTTATACTTTTGTAAATGATAACAATTATGCTATTAGCGATCACGTTGCGATTCCTCTGCATTGTTATGGAAGTGGTAATTCAATTTGCTTTGAAATGGATTTTGACAGTTCAATTAACGCAGGAGATAAACTAGTCGGCAGTGGAACACCATCAAACCCTTATTTCACACATACAACGCTTTACACAGAAGAAAAAGGTTTTGCCGACAAAGTAGAACTAAATATTTATAGTAATATCGACACAGGAAATTACTCGACTTCTTATCCTTATGTATCAATAGGAAATGATGAAAAAGACATTGGCATTAATCAATATTTTTATTACAAAAAACCTAATGAAATATTCCATTTAAACTTTGCACTTGCATTTTTAAGCTACGGAGAAGATGAATTCTTTGTAGGCGATAAGTTTATTAACAATAATGCAGTTATTCCAAATGTAGTATTAAGCAAGAATGTAAGATTCAGCTATGGCAATAATGTCTATTCAATTATTGATAACAAAAATATCAATAATAGTTTTGTAAATATAACTTTGAATGCACAAGTTGATTCGTTAGATGATAAAAAATATGTTAAAGTTACAATGAATTTATCAAGTGCTATTACTTGCAAATCTTGGGCTTTAGTTGATGAAAACAATAATATTCTTATTGCAAGTAACAAAACTATGGAAAATGTGTCGCAAATAATTTTCTATGTAATTCCTCATAGAAATAGAATATAATCAAGAAAGAGAAGGTATAAAACTATGATGTATGTAATTTACAATAATGATGGCTCTATAAAATCAAAGTTTTTAAATGAATTCGTAATGCAGGGAAACTCATACGAAAATGTTTTATTTGTTGCTTTTGAAGATAGAAGTGCAGACACATATACTTTGTATGCTGAATTTAGACTTCCTAATGGTGCAACAACAACAGTTGTAAGTGGTTCAACACCTCAAACAAGAAATGTTGCAGGACTAGGAACTTATACAGGAAAATCAATTTCTTTGTCTAATGCAGAAACACTCGTTGCAGGTGCTTTGCAAATGAATATTAAAGTATTAACAACCGACACAGAAAAAGTATTGGTTAGTTTTAACACATATATCACAGTCAACGAAACAGGGTTGCAACCTAGTGATCCAGTTATTATCACTGCTCAAGAATATCAAAACTTATTATCAATGATAGGCAGTCAAGTTGCAAACTATCAATGTATTTTAAAAGGTATCAATTTAGCTGCTTTTGGCGATTTAAACGATTATCAAGTAGGACAAGCATTATATGTAAGCAATAGTGAAGAATGCAAGTTATATGAGGTTGATTCAAACCACGAAGCTCTTTTGAAAGTAAACTTACTTGATAAATATACTAAAGCACAAATTGATGCAAAATTAGATAATAAAGTAGATAAATCTTTAGCACATAGCGTTGTCTATGCAAACGATAGCAGCGGTGTTCAAACTGCTATTGATTATGATAGTGCAGTTCGTGGAAGTACTTTTGTAATAAGAGATGCAAATGGACACGTTAGAACAAACACACCAACAGGACAATGGGATGCTACTAACAAAGCATATGTAGATGAGCAAATAAACACTTATGCTGCTTATTATATTACAAAAAATGCTGCTGGCGATGCTTTTGCAACTAGAAGTGAATTAATGTCGGCATCAACATTTTATAGTGGTGGTGTAGTTAGAGTACCTACAAGAAATGATTATTGCTATGTTTTAAGTGATGAAAACCACGATAATGCAACAACAAAATACGTTTATAATAATGGCTGGGAATTCCAAATTGTCATTAATGAAACTGCATTTACACAAGCTCAATTAGATGCAATTAATAGTGGTGCAACAACTTCAAAAATCAATGCTATCGAAAGCAAAGTTGCAAAGACAAGCTCTTTTTCTCAATTATATGGAACTGATGGAACAGGAAATCAAACAACTTTAACCTACGCAACAACAGCAGATTCAAATACTGTTGCAGTTAGAGCCGCAGGTGGAAGATTAAACGCAGCTGATCCTATAACTAACTCTAACGTAACAACAAAATCTTATGTAGATACTGCATTAGCTGATAAGTTTGATAAAACAAACATTTTAAACACAACTGGTGGAGAATCTGCAAACAATGTTTATAGTGCGCTATTTGTTGATAATGCTTTGACAGATTTAAAAGAAATTGCAACAGGGAAAACAAGAACATTTACAACCTCTACTACTTGCACAACTTCACAAATTGAGGACTTAATTACAAATGGCAAAAATGTAATGTATTATAGTGGCACTTGGAAAGCATTTGCTAGTGTTGCAGAATTCACAACTTGGAGAACAGGAAAAGCCATCGGCTCTGGTAGTCAGTTAGAGCAACTTGTTAATGATTTAAGTATCACAGATATTTTAGTAACAAATTCTTCATATTATTGGATTTTTGATAATCAAGATAATTGTTATTTGATTACTCAAGCAGATTACGATTTAATATTAAGTGAAAATGACAATTTAATGGTAATTGAAACTAGTTGCCCAGATAGATGGATTATGGGTACTCATTTATACGCATTAGAAACTGCAAAACTCGGTTATCATGCGTTAGGAACAACAAGCGATCCAGTTCCATTTATTACAACACAAACAATTACAAGCACAACACCTTCTTTAAGTCTTAATTCGTTAAAAACTTATAAATGCACAAATGCTTTAACAAGTTTAACTATCTCTGCTTTAGTCACTGATACAAACGATAATAATGCATCTTGGAGAGTCGATTTTGTTGCAGATGAAAACTTTGCAATTACTTTTGCAAGTGGAATCACTTGGAAATATGGAACACCTACATTTAATGCAGGAGATGAATATACAATTATTATTGAAAAGCGAGTAGATAATTCATACTATGCGTTCTTAATTTAAGGGGGTGCGACTATGAATAATCGTAGAAACGAACTCTTATTAGTAAGTGCTAAAGAATATTGCAAGTGCATTGTAGAAGGCAAAACCATTAGATATAACCAAAAAAATGTTATGCCTAGTGGCTCTTTTACAACTTGGACAACTATTGGTGCAGCAGATGTTATTAACGGACATAAATATTTAATTCACAACGTTTATTCAAGACCTAGTAATGATGCATACGGAGATACAGATTATCAAGTATATTTAGATGGCTTGTTAGTAGAAGGTTATTTATATGGTGTAAATGTTGAAAAAGACTGGATAATGACTTGTACTGCACAAACAGGAACAATGTATTTTTTAAGTGCAACTTATGACAATTTTGCAGGCGAAGTTTTTTATCAAATAATGGTTATCGACTTAACTGCGTTAGGGTTAGACAATATAACAAATGCTAATGAGTTTTACCAAACTGATTTAGGCAAATATATTGCAAAAGGTTATTATTTAAGTGCTAGCGATAATGCTTTTCTTAATGCTAATGCACCTATACATTTTAAAGGTGTTAACTTATGGAACGAACAATGGCAAAATGGCTATTACGCAACTGGAACAAAAACATTTGTAAGTAATGATAGTTGGATATGTTCAAAGAACGAAATTAAAGTAAACTCTAATACAAAATATTTCTTTAAATGTAGTTACTACAATGTAATTTATTTTTTCAACGATGATACATACATTGATAGCGTTATTTGTACTGATAATGGGTTTACAACACCATATAATTGCAACAATATTCTCTTTATGACAAATATAGCAACTTATAATCATGACATTTGCATTAGCGAGAATAAGTTTGTAGATAGTTTGACACAGGGAACTTTGAGTGGCTTTGCAAATACAACACCTAGACAATTTGAAGAAGGAAAATATTACGCAGGTTTAACAGATAACAATTATTATTACGCTAGTTATATTAGTAATTTAAGTGTTAATGGTGGAAAAATTTCGTTCCAAACATCAAGTGGTGGTTATGGTGTAGGAATACCATTTAGAGCATATCCTAATAGGACTTATTATTTAGATTATGTTTGTAGTATCACAGAAGATAGAATACACGTTTCTTTCTTTGATAAAGACGGAAATTATTTGAGTTATGTTTCTACAACAAATAATTTAGTCACAACACCTGCAAATTGTTATTGGGTAGTATTAGTTTTAAGACCTACTGAAAACACATATGCAGTTTATAATGATATAGTTGTCAAAGAGAGCAGTTATCAAAAATATTGTGGTACTCAAGTTTTGGAAAATGGTTTAATATTGCAAAAAGGCGATACATACAAGTCATGGAACGGAAACTTAACAAGAACAATGAAAGAAATTGATTTAAGAACATTGGCTTGGACTTATGCTTCTGCATTTACTTGCCATATTGCTGATTTAGATAGTGATTTAGCCGATACAAACGCAATTACCGAAAAATACAACGAATATACTGGTAGTGGTTTTCCACCATTAAATCATTTCCAATTAGTAAATGGTGGCATTGTAATAAACACTGGTAGTAGCACATCACCTAGTGGAAAAGCATTATTTGAATTGTTAGAGCCGATTACAACAATGTGGCAAACACTAGATATTCAAGATTACCACGAATTCGTAGAAACAGACCCACATATTTACAAGTTAAATAGAGATTTAAGCGATTACGGTATTCTTGATATAACAAGCGATAATGGAACTAAAATGTCTAACTTGACACAATTAAATATTCTTGGTGGCGATGGCGATTTCTGTTATCAAGATGGTTTTATCTATCAAAAGAGCAGCGATATTGAAAACGTT
>Ga0310690_10007373_pt1 | contig 14176 bp, 12 predicted proteins | sample AusTroGonzalo_MG_2_FD_207661 | JGI IMG/M metagenome (GOLD analysis project Ga0310690, IMG submission 207661) | Bovine rumen microbial communities from tropical cattle in Woodstock, Queensland, Australia - Gonzalo_04 (v2) (version 2) | ecosystem: Host-associated > Mammals > Digestive system >...
CCTGTCCTGATTGAACTCCTCGCCGTCTAAGTGGCAATGTGTGTCAATAAACGTCATCACTTCTCGCGTTTCATCATGTCGGCCGTATAGCGGCGCAGTTCGTCCTTGACTGCCGAGGGCACACTGACCTGCTCAAGCAGCTGCATACCACACTCAAAATAGTAGTGTATCTTTTCCTCGCAGAGCTGGCGGATGCCTATCTCGTCGTAGAGACGGGTGACGGCGGCCACCTTCTCCTGACGGTCGAACTCCTTAGTCTCTATCCAGCGCATCAGCTCGGCACGCTGCGTGGCATCGGCACGGTTGAGGGCGTTGATGAGCATGTAGGTCTTCTTATTGCTGGTGATGTCACCACCGATAGCCTTGCCAAAAACTTTTTCGTCGCCATAGACATCAAGCAGGTCATCCTGTAGCTGGAAAGCCAGACCTATCTGCTCGCCAAAACGATAGAGCAGCTCGGAGTCTTCCTTTGAGGCATCGCCCATGATGGCCCCTATCTTCAGGGCACAGGCAAGCAGCACGCTGGTCTTCAGACGTATCATCTCGATGTATTCTTCCTCTGTGACATCGTTGCGGTTCTCAAACTCCATGTCGAACTGCTGTCCCTCACCAATCTCGATGGCCGTCTCGGTGAACAGGCGGATGACCTCAACAAGATGGTGGCTGTCACATCGCTGCATGAGCTGGAAGGCGAGCATATACATGGTGTCACCCGAGAGGATGGCCGTATTGGCATCCCAGCGCTTATGCACGGTCTGATGACCTCGGCGCATGTCGGCATGATCCATCAGGTCATCGTGCAGCAGGGTGAAGTTGTGATAAGTCTCGAGCGCCAATGCCTGCATCATGATGTCCTCGGGATGCTCCTTATACATATTGTAGGCCAGCAGCATGAGCACAGGACGTATGCGCTTGCCTCCCATGGAAAGCACGTACTTCACGGGGTTGTAGAGCGATGCTGGCTTGCGGTCGTAATGCAACTCAGCAAGTGCCTGGTTTACTTTCTCCAGAATCTCTTCTGATTTTAACATATCTATTCTCGTTTTATATCTTAAACACTACTGGGATGCACACCTTCGTGCGGCAAGGCTCGTCATTCTCTAGGCCAGCCGTCCAGCGGGGCATCATACGAAGCACCCGCAGCACTTCGTTGTCGCACAGCGGATGCAGCGAGCCTACCACCTTAACATCGGTCACCGAGCCGTCTTTGTTCACAATGAACTCAGCCACCACCTTACCCTGAATCTTCTGCGACTCCAGCGCCTTGGGATATTTCAGGTTGCGCGTGAGCCATTTCATCAGTTCCATGGGACCTCCAGGGAACTGAGGCAGCTCTTCAACCACGCTGAAGCTCACCACATCGTCATCGACAGGTGCCGGCGGCTCAATCTCGGTAATCTCCTCATCGGTCACGTTCATGTCATCGTCCAAGTCAGTCTCCACAGGCTCATCGTCCTGCTCAGGCTCGCTCTCAGCCTCCTCTTCCACAACCACTAATACCGTGGCCGGCTTCGGCTCAGCTTGGGGGGCCAGCATCAGCTCGCTTTCTTCCTGCAGCATGGGAGGTAGCTCCATCTCGCTGTCGAGACGTGCCAGCAGCTCGGGATCATCGAGGGGGTCGTCGGGCTCCACCGAATACTCCAAAGCCACGAAGACACACGCCAGCGCCACCACGAAACCCAGCAACAGGCGCTGCGTGCGACGGCCCTCAAGATCAGCAGACTTACTTTTCTTTATTTCCACGTGACAATAATCTGCAAAGAAAATCGTTATTATAACGAAATCCGACTGCAAAAGTACAAAATAATTGAGAATTGAGAATTGAGAATTGAGAATAATTTTCTAACTTTGCAGCAGATTTATGATTATTTAGATGAAAAAAGTTGTTTTTACCGCCCTGCTCATCTTTTCTGTGCTCTTTTCACGGGCACAGGACAGCCAGACTGTCTTCAACTTCCTGCGTCTGCCGGTGAGTGCGCATGTGGCAGCCCTGGGCGGTGACAACATTACAATCAGCAATAACGACGGTACACTGGCCTTCCACAACCCTGCCCTTATCAACAATGTAAGCGACCGCAGCCTTTCATTGGGCATGATGACCTACATGCAAGGCTCGCTCACGGCCAGCGCTGCCTACCAGCAATACGTGGGCGAACGCGGCACGTGGGGCGTACAGGGGCGCTTCATCAACTACGGTGAGATGAAAGAGACAACCTACACGGGCCTGCAGACGGGCACTTTCCGTGCCAAGGACATTGCCGTGGGAGGCAGCTTTGCATACGCATTGAGTAACCATTGGAACGGTGGTATCACAGCCCGTATGGTTACCTCCTACATCGGACAATACAACTCGCTGGCTGCGGCTGTCGATTTGGGATTGAACTACCATGATGCCGACCGCGGATGGAGCCTCTCAGCCGTTGCACGCAACTTGGGCGGACAGCTCACGGCCTACGAAGACGACTTCGAGCGCATGCCCTTAGACTTGCAGGTAGGCATCAGTAAACGCCTCATCGGCTCGCCGTTGCGTTTCTCGGCTACGCTGGTACGGCTGAATGACTGGGAGCACGGCATCGGTCGTCATCTCGTGGTAGGTGCCGACCTGCTGCTGTCGGAACAGTTCTACATAGCAGCCGGCTACAACGCCATGCGCGCCACAGAAATGAAAATCACCGCTGGCGACGAGGAAAGCTCCCACGGCGCTGCCTTCTCACTGGGTGCAGGCATGCAACTGGAACGTCTCAAGCTGCACGTGGCCTACGCCAAGCTGCACGTCAGCAGTCCATCGCTCATTATTAACTTTTCCTATACACTATGAAAAAGATTACTATCGCTATTGATGGCCACTCCTCGTGCGGAAAGAGCACCATGGCCAAGGAACTGGCCCGGCGTGTGGGCTATATCTATGTAGATACCGGCGCCATGTATCGCAGCGTCACCCTCTACGCCCTGCGCAACAACCTCTTCCGTCAAGACGGCTCCATCCTCACCGAAGAACTGCGGGCTCAGATGCCTCTTATCCACATCACCTTCCAGCTGAACGAAGAGACGGGTCGCCCTGACACCTATCTGAACGGCGAGTGCGTGGAGCAGGAAATCCGTTCCTTGGAAGTGAGCAACCATGTCAGCCCCATCGCTGCCCTGCCCTTCGTGCGCTCGGCCATGGTGGCTCAGCAACAGGCCATGGGACGAGGCGGAGGCGTGGTCATGGACGGTCGCGACATAGGCACCGTGGTCTTCCCCGATGCCGAACTGAAGGTCTTCGTTACAGCCAGTGCCGAAGTGCGTGCCCAGCGTCGCTACGACGAGCTGCAGCAGAAAGGCATGCCTGCCGACTTTGCCGACATTCTGAAAAACGTGGTGGAACGCGACTATATCGACTCCCATCGCGAGGTGTCGCCCCTACGCCAGGCCGAAGATGCCCTGCTGCTCGACAACAGCCACATGACCATCCCCGAACAGAATGAGTGGCTCATGCAGCAGTTCATCCGTTCCACTTCCGATGCATAGGTTCCTTATCCTTCTACTATCAGTCATCACAGCCACATCGGCATGGGCCGATGGGGTGACGGTCGTGCAGGGCTATCAGACCACAGGGCAGGGAAACCAGCGTGCCCTGTTGCTGAGAATGGACTTTGCTGGTGACAAGCCCATCGCTCGACTGACGTTCTACCTGAAAGGCAACACACCCCGGCACCTCATCGGCGTACAGCTGTATGCCAACGATGCAGAAGAATTCTTTGCCGACAGCACTCCTACATTCAAAGGACAGACATTCGCGGCAGAGTCAGTCCATTTCACCCTGAACCAATGGAACGGACAGCGCCTGTGGCTGACAGCCCAGGTGAAAGACAACGCCACGTTGGGACAGCACATCGATGCAGCCCTGACACGCATCGACTATCAAGACGGTACCTCTATGGAAGTACCCGACTCCATTGGCGACCCCGACGGCGAGGCACGTATTTTCGCCACGCAAAGTCTGGCTTTCGTACCCACTACCGACAACTGCCGCTTCTACCGCATACCGGCTATGGTGGTTGACAGCGAAGGTCATCTGCTCGTAGCTGCCGACCGACGCTACGACAGTAATGCCGACTTAGGCAATCACCGCATCGACGTGGCCGTCAGAAGGAGTCGCGATGGAGGCCACACATGGTCATCTCAGCAGATCATCGCACAAGGCGACGGAGCCTCGGAAGCCTGTTTCGGCTATGGCGACCCAGCACTGGCAGTTGCTCCCAGCGGGCGCATCGTCTGCCTGATGGCAGCTGGACGCAAAGGCTATTTCCAAGGTATGCGAAATATGGGACTGACCATGAGCGACGACAACGGAGCAACGTGGACACCCGTGCGCGACCTGATGGCCTCCAGCTTCCGCAACGCCACCCACGGCACGACTGACAGTCTGGGCTTCTGGAGCATCTTTACGACTTCCGGCAAGGGTCTGACAACTCGCGACGGCACCATCCTTTTTGCTGCAAACACGCTCAAGGAGCCGAACAACTATCAGTCCGACTGCTACATCATCAGCTCCACCGACGAGGGCGAGCATTGGCAGTTAGGCCCCACGCTGGCCTTTGCCGCTGGCGACGAATCGAAGTTGGAACAGCTCAGCAATGACAGCCTGCTCATCTCTGTGCGCCGTCGTGGAGCCCGAGGGTTCAACATCGGCAGCAAGGACGGCAGCCAGTGGCAGCAGCAATGGAACAATGCCGACATCACAAACGGCAATGCCTGTAATGCCGACATGCTGCGCTACGACGGCCACATCCTGCTCCACACCTACTTGAAGCATCCCACCCACCGTGCCAACCTGGTGCTGGCCATGAGCACTGACAACGGGCACTCGTGGCACGACGCGATGACCATCCAGCCCGGCGGTGCAGCCTACTCCACAATGGTGCTTATGCCCAACGGCGACGTGGGCATCCTCTATGAAGATGAGTCATATTCCGCAGGCAATGGCTACGCCTTGACCTTCGTTACCATCACCCGCCAACAGATACTTACTGCCGCACAGGCAATGTCTTCAGCCACCAGTCCAAATCGCTGAGCAACTGCTCATGATACTTGAACGACGGACGGAAACCAAAGCCGTGACCGCCCGACGCATAGACGTGCAGCGTGCAGCTATTGCCAGCCAGTTGCATGGCAGAATAGTAGGCAATGCCATTCGTGACGGGTGGCACCACACGGTCGTCGTTAGCAGTCAGGATGATGGCAGGCGGCGTTTCCTGACTGCGCACGGCATTCTGGTTGCTCCACTCCCTGACCAGCGCCTCGTCCTTCGCCCCCTCCTCGCCTAAGAAGTTCACGCACGAGCCCTTGTGCGTCACGCTCTGATCCATAGAGATGACAGGATAGAACAGAATCGAGAAGTCGGGACGGCAATCGGCCTCGCTATGCGTAGAGACGCTCGATGCCAGGTGTCCACCTGCCGATGAGCCCATGATACCCACATTCTGAGGGCTTACATTCCACGCCTGTGCCGAGTCACGCACGGTGCGGATGGCCTGCTGGGCATCGTTCAACGGAATGTTGCGGTCACCCTTCGGCATGCGGTATTTCAGTACGAAGCAGGCCGTGCCCCGCTCGTTGAAGAAAGGCGCCCAGTCGTGCCCCTCATGATCCATAGCCAGATGGCTGTAGCCGCCACCAGGCAGAATCACCACGGCACGCCCCATCGGGTGCTCAGGCAGGTAGCCCGTCATCTGCGACTCCCCGTCGGGCGTGATGTTCACGGTAAACTTTCTGGCCGTCTGGGCCGATGCTGTCATGGCCAAAGCCGCCAGCAGGATTGTAGCTTTCATTCGTCTCATATTGTTCTGTTGTTAGTTTATAGAGCGCAAAGGTACGAAAATTTCGATTAAGTGAAAACAAAAGGAATGAATTTCTTTTGTTGAGCGTGAGAAATTTATTCAATAAGTGAGCGAAAATGCAAATAAATTTGCAATTATCCGCGCTCGGTTTACCGCTTGCTTACTAAAAGGACGCAAGAACGAGAGTTCCTTCGAGCGTAGCTCAAAGTTACGAAAATTTCGATTAAGTGAAAACAAAAGGACGCAAGAGAGCCGAGCGTTTTGCAAAATTTAACGTCCATCCATGTAATATTTCAACGAGTGGGCTGTCTATTATAATAGAATGAGCAAAAACATCGACACGGAGGAACAGCAGCGCATCGGGCGGATTCTCGACGGCAGGAGCGAGGAGTATGCCTACTTCGTCAGAACCTACTCAAGGCAGGTACTCGACTTCGTCAGCCGGCTTATCAATGATGCCGGCGATGCCGAGGAGCTGGCACAAGATGCCTTCGTCCGTGCCTACCGCTCGCTTAGTCAGTTCGACGGGCGCTCGTCGTGGATTACATGGGCGCTACGCATTGCCTATCATACCACAATGAACCACCTGAAGCGACGGCAACTGCGATGGCTTAACATCGACGACCTGCCACTGAGCGACACTATCGACGACGACCTGAACACGGACAGCGAGGAGCGCATACAGCTGATGGAAACAGCCATCGACACGCTGCCGCCCAACGAGCAGATGCTACTCCACCTCTACTACTACGACGACCGTCCGCTAAAGGACATCGCCTATATTATGGATGCAGAGCCAAGCGTGCTGGCCACAAGGCTCCATCGCATACGCAAAAAACTATTACTCATCATGAAAGAGAACGAACAATGAACGAACAGAATGATAAGATTATCCGCGAAGCCCTGCGCCGACGGGAAGCACGAAGACCGAAGCCCCAGCCGTCAGCCGACTTCTGTGACAAAGTGATGCAGCAGATTGAGCAGCCCAAGCGTCGTCACGTGTGGCTTTACCCAGCCATTGGCGTGGCTGCAGCCATTGCCTTGTTATTCTCCGTGGGCACCATTCCCAGCAATCAAGATATTGAAAAGCCCAACCTTGTGGCAAAGACAGACACCATGAAAGTGAAGGAACGTCCTGTGCAGAAGAAAAAAGACACCGAGGTAGCCGACACAGCAAATATGGTGAAGGAGATATTGCAGATGTCAAAACCACCCAGGCACTACATGGCAAAACTGGAAACGCAGGAAGAAAACGTCCCTGAGTCCGACCCCATGGATGCATACGAGCTTGCGGAAAGAGCCATCGCCGAGGAAGAGCAGCGCATTGCTATGGAAATGATGAACCAGATGAACAGTAGCATCCAAGCCGACTTCCAAGAGATGACAAGAGAAATCCGCCAACGGGGCGAACGCATGACCCAGCAAGTGGAAATTGCCATCAGTGACGACACTTACTAGATTGAAAATTGAAGATTGAAAAACGAACAAGATATGAAAAGAATCACATTCGCACTATGTGCCACATTTATTTCCGTCGGCACGATGGCTCAGGGGACACTCCAAAAGCGCCTGCAAAGCAATCCGAAGATTGACAGCCTCGTGAGTGAAGTGGCGGCGCTGGGAGGCAACGGAACCGTCAGCTACTACTACGACGGGAAGCTCCACAAGACGGTCAGCATCACCTGCCATCTGATGAATGACTTCCACCCCACTCCGCCTACTGGTGACCCTCAAATTGACGCTCGGAACCATAAGACAGACAGTATCCGAAAGGAGCGGTGCGAACAGGCAAGCCAGATATACAATGCCATTCGCAACACCTGCAAGGCGCTCACCGACGATGCCACGGAGAGCTACACCTGGGAATACCACCGCAACGGGGTGGACAGCGTTCGCTATACACTCGCATTAGGAGAATATCAGAGCGGCGACACCCTTAGAACCTGGCAGCGTCAAAGAGAGGTGCAATATTATGGTGCACCCGAGATCATTACCTTCCGCTACGAGCCTATGCCCGGAAATGACGGGAACCCATGGATTTCTAAGGGGTTTGGCTATTTCCGCTATGAATATACGCCCGACAGCGTGGGCAAGCAAATGAAAGAGTATGTGCCCTTCAACAAACAGGAATACTCAGCCTTGCTCCAGCCCATCCTGAAACAAAAGGACATCGCCACCCGCCAGTTTTATGTCTATTGCGACACCTCCTACACTTTTAAGGAGGTAAAATGGAATGACAACGACGATTTCGTCTTACGCGAGAACACACTCACACCCATTCAGCCAAAGAGCGAGACAAGGGGCACCATCTATACCATCCACTCAAAGGAACTGGCAGACTCGGTGCTGAGCCAGATGATACAGAAAACATGGGCGTTCTTAGAGGACAATCCGGGTATCAGCTTTCATTTCGAACCCTACACCTACTACGGATTCAAGACCATGAACGAACTGTTCGAGAATCTCGACTACCGCAGACTTATGGGTTTCTACCACATCTATCTTCACTCCATCGGCGACCAGGAGTTCAACGTCATCGTCCTCGAGGGCACAGGCGACATGATGGTGCCCATGGAATGGCTCATCGTGAAGAGCTGGAAGAATGGCAAGGTGGTCTATGACAAGAAACGAATGAAGAACATGACGCCTAAGGAGGCAAGGAGCAACACCTCTAACCATCGCACCACCCTAACCAGACAATACGAGCCCATCGATTAATGAAAGGTAGCTGCGTCCAAAAACCAAAAAGGTGCCTTCTTCATGCCCTGAAGGTGCCTTCTATATGGCTTGGAAACGGCATCTTCAGGGCTTGGCGCTCGGCTTTGCCGCTTGCCACCAAAGGGACGCAAGAAACGGTATTTGTCTATGGCTCTCGCGCGCGCATGCGTGCGCACGCGCACATTACAATTTTTTCAAAAATATCTGCACTTCTGCCACGTTTCTTTGTAAGCTACTGCCATACAATAAGATAGATAGGTGCAGATATAGTAACAACAGTGACAGATATTTGAGAATTTAACATTTAAAACCGTGTTTTTTTGAAAAAAAACTTGCAAAAACGATAGAAAAAGTTCAAAAACCAGTAAAGAAGCATGCAAAAACAGGGAAAAACCACTCAAATTTGCTCAAATTTGCCACTAAATCGAACAAAGTTGACTCAAAATTTGAAAAAACAACAAAAAAACAGGCAAATTCGAAAAAATAACTTTTTCTTTGGTTTTTCGTTCGGTTTGCACTACCTTTGAGCTACGCTCGAAGGTCCTTTCGCTCGGGAATTCAAAAGATTTAGAGCCCCTTGATAAGGGGCGGCTATAAAGCAGGGATAAAAAACTAACAATTTCTTTTGAATTCCGCTCGCTTATTCGTACCTTTGCACGCAAAATGCAAAGCGAACGCCTCTGGAATAGGAACTACTGCAAGGTGATGGCGGCGAACTTCGCGCTGTTCTTCGCCTTCTACGTGCTGACGCCGCTGCTGCCGCTCTACCTGAGCGAGCATTTCGGTGCGACGAAGGATGTCATCGGTCTGGTGCTGTCGGGCTACACCATCACGGCACTCATCAGCCGACCATTCAGCGGCTATCTGGTCGATACGTTTCCCCGCAAAACGGTGCTGATGATCAGTTTCGCCGCCTTCGCCATCTTCTTCGCTGGCTATCTGGCCGCCTCTACCCTACTCCTGTTCACCATCGTACGTACGCTGCACGGTGCTCCTTTCGGCACGCTGACGGTGGCTAACGCAACGGTGGCCATCGACGTGCTACCCTCTTCGCGACGTACTGAGGGCATCGGTTTCTACGGACTGAGCAATAACCTGGCTATGGCCATCGGCCCCACCGTCGGCATCTGGCTCTATCAGCTTACCGGCAGCTTCGACCTCCTCTTCTGGCTGGCACTGGCGGTGGCAGTAGGAGGATGGATGGTGGACTACAAAGTGGATGTTGGAAGGAGAAAGGAGAAAGGAGGATGTATTGCCTCCGGCAAGGAGAAAGGAGAAAGGAAAAAGGAAGAAGGAAAATGCACTTCAACCATCATCCTTCAACCTTCTCCCTCGCGAAGCGATACATCAAAATTCCAACATCCTACTTCATCAATCTCCCTCGACCGTTTCTTCCTTCTACGTGGCTGGCTGTTGGGACTGAACATGGTGGCGTTCGGATTCTGCTTCGGCGTGCTGAGCAACTATCTGGCCATCTACAGCAAGGAGACGCTAGGCATCACGGGTGGCACGGGCACTTATTTCATGCTCTGCTCCGTCGGACTGATGCTGAGCCGACTGCAGGGCAGCCGCGCACTGAGACAAGGCCGTGTGACGCACAACGCCGCCACAGGCATGTGCATCTCCCTCATCGGCTACACATTATTTATATTAGTGCCCACCCTGGCACAGCAATTCTCAATCCTCAATTCTGAATGCTCCATTCTCTTCGCCTACTACGGCTCGGCCATCCTCATTGGCTTAGGCAACGGCCACATGTGGCCCGCCTTCCAGAACATGACCATCTGCGTGGCGCCAAACAGTCAGCGGGGAACGGCCAACTCGACCATCCTCGTCTCGTGGGACGCTGGCATGGGGCTGGGCATACTCATAGGCGGCATCATAGCCGAACACATGGGCTACGCTGCCGCCTTCTGGATGGTGGCGCTAGTGAACGCAGTGGGCGTTGCCACCTTTTTTTGCAAGACAAAAAGTTTCTTCCTACGCCGAAACCTGAACGAAACGGTTTATTAGGCCTAAATCTTGTCTAAGGCCTGACGGATATCGTCGAGGATATCTTCCACGTCCTCGATGCCTACGCTGAGGCGGATGAGGTCGGGAGCCACACCTGCCTGGCGCAGCTGCTCGTCGCTGAGCTGACGGTGGGTATGCGAGGCAGGATGAAGCACACAGGTACGGGCATCGGCCACGTGGGTCACGATGTTGATCATCTGCAGGGAGTCCATCCACTTGATAGCCGTCGCACGGTCGCCCTTCAGTCCGAAGGCGATGACACCGCACGAACCGTTAGGCAGGTATTTCTGTCCGAGGGCGTAGTGGGCATCGGTAGGCAGACCGCAGTAGTGCACCCATGCCACCTTCTCGTTGTCGTGCAGGAACTCAGCCACCTTCTGCGCGTTCTTGCAGTGCTGGGCCATGCGCAGATGGAGCGTCTGCAAGCCGAGGTTCAGCAGGAAGCTGTTCTGCGGAGCGGGAATGGAGCCGAGGTCGCGCATGAGCTGTGCCACGAGCTTCGTGGTGAAACCCATCTTACCGAAAGCCTTCACATAGGTCAGGCCGTGATACGACTCGTCGGGGGTGCAGAGGCCAGGGAACCGTTCTGCATGGGCGAGCCAGTCGAAGTTGCCGCTATCCACCACGACGCCGCCTACCTGCGTGGCCATACCGTCCATGTACTTCGTAGTAGAGTGAGTCACGATGTCGGCGCCCCACTCGAAGGGACGGCAGTTCACGGGCGTGGCGAAGGTGTTATCAACGATGAGGGGCACGCCGTTCTTATGGGCGATACGGGCAAACTTCTCAATGTCTAAGACGGCGCAGCCAGGATTGGAGATAGTCTCGCCGAAGAGCACCTTCGTGTTAGGACGGAAAGCAGCCTGTATCTCCTCTTCGCTGGCCTCCTGCGAGATAAAGGTGCACTCGATGCCGAGCTTCTTCAGCGTCACGCCGAAGAGGTTGTAGGTACCACCATAGATCTCGTTTGAGGTGACGAAGTGGTCGCCACTCTGGCAGATGTTGAAAATGGCGTAGAAGTTGGCAGCCTGTCCGCTGCTGGTCAGCACGGCACCCACGCCACCCTCTAAGGTAGCTATCTTCGCTGCTACGGCATCGTTGGTGGGATTCTGCAGGCGGGTGTAGAAGTAGCCCTCCTTCTCCAAGTCGAACAACTTTGCCATCTCGTCAGAGTCGTCATACTTGAACGTGGTACTCTGGATGATGGGCACCTCGATGGGTTCCCCGTTCTTGGCCTTGTAGCCTGCCTGTACGCAAAGCGTACCCTGTCTTAGTTTCTTTTCCATTGATGATTATTTGTTTAGTTCATTACATAGCTGACGGTATTGCTCGGCCTTCGCCTCCAAGCGGAGGGGATAGGCACGCGAGCTGCTGGGCATGCGATAGAGGCGCACGGCCCTGTCGTTCCAGCGGAAGGCGACGTAGCCACCCACAGGAGGCTGTTTGATGCCGAAGCGGGCGCAGACAACGTCGGTGGCTTTCTGGCCCGTAGTGACGAGGACGGTACAGCGAGGCATGCGCTGAAGCAGGGCATCGAGGTCGGTCTGCTCCACGATCTCCAAGTCCTTGTCGCTGGCCGTATTTTTCGTGCGGATGACAGCACAGGCGGTGTCGTAGAGGGCAATGCCGCGCTCCGTCAGGAACTGCATAATGGCTTCTTTACGAAAACGCTTAGCATCAAGATCAACGAAGTGGTTCTTGTCGCCAAAGCACAGCAGTCCCCAGATTCTCCACATGTCATTCGTAAAGTTGGGATAGAAGAAATCCATGCACCACCGTTTCCTCGACGGTGGGAAGCTGCCCAGCATCAGCACGCGTGCATCAGCGGGTAGGAAAGGCTCTAACGGGTGACGTTCTATCTCCAGACTTGTCATAACAGTTTGCAAAAGTACATATTTTTCCTGGAATGTGCAATCGTTTTTGCAACAAACTGAAAAAAAGCCTACAAAAGCGAGGCTATTCTCAACTTATTTTCGTAACTTTGCGCTCAATATAACTAAAAGCATTATGAAAGCAAAGTTTTTTCTTTTCTCATTCCTACTGAGTGCCATGACTATGAGTGCAGCAAAAACCGTAAAGCCGACCATCCAGCGCATCGACCCTGCCTGCTGGTTTACAGGCATGAAGAACCCCAGCCTGCAGCTGATGGTCTGCGGCCAGAACATCGCCAGCGTCACTGACGTCACTACTGACTATCCAGGTGTGAGCATCGACAGCATCGTGCGGCTCGACTCGCCGAACTATCTCTTTATCTATTTAAATGTACGCAACGCACAGCCTGGCACCATGACCCTCAAGCTAACAGCCCAAAAACAAAAGCTAACAGCCAACTATCAGCTGAAGGCCCGCGAGAAGAAAGGCGAGGAGCGCCGAGGCTTCGACATCAGCGATGTGCTCTACCTGCTCATGCCCGACCGCTTCGCACAGGGCATGGACCACTCGCAGCCCATCCCCGGCATGAACGCATATCAAGAAGACCGCACACAACCTTCGCTGCGACATGGCGGCGACATAGAGGGCATTCGCCAGCACTTAGACTATTTCACCGACCTGGGCGTCACCGCCCTGTGGTTCACGCCCGTTCTGGAGAACAACTCACCCGACACCGACAACGGCTTCTCCACCTATCACGGCTACGCCACCACCGACTACTACCGCGTTGATCCGCGCTTCGGCACCAACGAGCAGTACCGCCAGCTCATCGATGACTGCCACCGTCGTGGTCTGAAAGTAGTGATGGACATGATCTTCAACCACTGCGGCTTTGAGCATCCGTGGGTGAAAGACATGCCCAGCAAGGACTGGTTCAACGTACCCGAATGGCTGAGTGAGGGAGACGACAGCGGCCATGACCGTACTACCGGCTACGGCGACAACAAGAAGGACAGCAAGTATCTGCAGACCAGCTACAAGCTTACCCCCGTTCTCGATCCTTATGCCGCCGACATCGACCTCAAGGAAACCACCGAGGGTTGGTTCGTGCCTTCTATGCCCGACCTGAACCAGCACAATCCTCACCTGATGCGCTACCTCGTTCAGAACTCAAAGTGGTGGATTGAATTTGCCGGCATCGATGGCATCCGCATGGATACCTACCCCTATGCCTTTCGCGAGCCGATGGCCGACTGGATGCGTGAGCTGCAGGAGGAATATCCCAACTTCAACACCGTAGGCGAGACCTGGGTGACAGAGCCGGCCTATACCGCTGCCTGGCAGGCCAACTCTCAACTCTCAAACAACAACTCGCAACTAAAGACCGTCATGGACTTCTCTTTCTTCGACAAGCTGTCGCAGGCCAAGAACGAGGAGACCGACGGCTGGTGGAACGGGTTGAACCGTCTTTACAATTCCTTCGTCTATGACTACCTCTATCCGAACCCGTCGAGTGTCATGGCCTTCATCGAAAACCATGATACCGATCGCTTTCTTGGTAATGGTAAGGACACCCTTGCCCTGAAGCAGGCTCTCGCATTGTTATTAACTGTTAATCGCATTCCACAACTCTATTATGGTACAGAAGTACTGATGAATGGCACAAAAGAGGTGACTGATGGGAATGTCAGAAAAGATTACCCTGGAGGATTCCCTGGCGACACCCATAACTGCTTCACGAAAGAGGGGCG
>Ga0310690_10007374_pt1 | contig 14175 bp, 18 predicted proteins | sample AusTroGonzalo_MG_2_FD_207661 | JGI IMG/M metagenome (GOLD analysis project Ga0310690, IMG submission 207661) | Bovine rumen microbial communities from tropical cattle in Woodstock, Queensland, Australia - Gonzalo_04 (v2) (version 2) | ecosystem: Host-associated > Mammals > Digestive system >...
TCTGACTCTACTGAAACTTCATCTTCTACCCCTGCTAGTGTTCCAAGTTCTGCTTCTACAACAACTCCATGACTATGTGCATAATCTACTACCTCTTTTGTCAATCTCACATTTTCTTCAAATTCTTTAGAAGAAGCATCAATCATCACTGAGGTAAATCCTGCATCTATACACATTTTACAAGTTTCAAAATCTGGTCCATGATCTAGATGTAATGCAATAGGAATATTCGTTGTCTCTACAGCAGCTTCTACCATTTTCATTAAATAAGGTAATCTCGCATATTTAATGGCGCTAGATGAAACTTGCAAAATTACTGGTGAATTTGCTTCGTTCGCGGCATCTGTAATCGCTTGGATAAACTCCATATTATTAATATTGAAAGCACCAATCGCAAAGTGCTCTCTCATTGATCTTTCAAACATTTCTTTGGTCGTTACTAATGGCATAAAAATTTCCTCCTTATATACACTATTTTTATCAACTGGTAACATTGTATTTCTTTTTTATTTTTTTGTCAACCATATCCAAGGACACCAATGTATCTTCTTTTTCCAAACTAATCATCGTAATATGATCTTTTTGTATCTCCTTTAAAATATTACTCACACTTGTATGTTTATAAATGAAGCTTTCATATAACCTGCTACTATTAAAACGATGAAGTTTATCATATAATTTTTTGTATTGCACTGGTAAATCAATCCCATAAAAATCTATGATTTTGCCTTTAAAATTGCTTTGCTTTACCTCCATATTTTGTTTTAAATGTACAATGATTGCATCTGGTAAAAATATCAGTTTTTCAAAATCTTTTTCTTGAAAATCAAAATTAAAAACTAATTGAGACTTTGCGCAAACCTTTTTGAAATGATTTGTAATATTTAAAATCAATCCTTGACTTTCATAAATTTCTTTTTCGATATTATCAAATTTTCTTATTTGATGCGTTGCAATATTGATGGTTTTAAAATGCTGGCAAAGCTTTCTTATCATTTCCAAGACAAGATCATCCGGTTCTTCTACTAACAAAGCGATTTCACCGTGTTTCTGGCAAGAAATCTAACTTCTGGCAAATAAAAGTGGCAATATTTGGTACCAAATAGCGAAAAAGCCACTTACCATCCATAACCTTTAAATGGCAACTGGCAATAAAGCGCATAAAATCTTCTTTGCTAAGCAAAGAATCACAAATACAAACATTTTTGGTTACCTCAATTTTAAAAATCTTGTCCAATTTCTTGGCAACTCTAGCATTAAATCGCGAAAGCGAAATAATTGTCTTTCCCTCTATATTTTCTTGTAACGGTTGTCCCCTTATTTTTCTAACAAAATATAATATTTTCTGTATCCAATACGGAAAACTCTTTTCTCTGTCTAGAATAAACTCTTCTCGATTTTGAATAAAATTTAAATAAAGCATATATTTCTCACCTCTATCAAAATATATGCTTTATATTTAAAATTATGTTTATTTTTTATTCATACGTATACCATAAATCTTGTGATTTTAACTGTTGAATCATTTTCTGATGCTCATTATAATTCTCTGAGAAGTAGGTTTTTCCAGTTTTATCAGAAACGAAGTAATAATATTCATGCTCTGTTGGATGAATTGCTGCTGCAATAGCTTTAGCAGAAGGATTACAAATTGGACCTATTGGTAATTTTCCACTCATACTAGCCGTTCTCGTATTATATGGGTTTTCTGTGTTAATCTGTTTCGTTGTTAAATCACTCTCTGTTAAATCTATTTGAAAGGCATAATATGTTGTTACATCACTTCCCAAATTCATATTTTCTTCTAGTCTATTATAAAAAACGCCTGCTATGTCTGGCATATCTTCTACATTAGAAGCTTCCTTTTCGATTACAGAAGCAAGTGTTAATATTTCATGCACTGTATACTGACTATTCTCAATCTCTGTTCTATATTCTGACAAAAGTTTATCCGTATACTTTAAAATATGGCGAAATATTTCTGCTACCGTAACATTTTCATTTTCAAATGTATAAGTATCTGGTTTTAAATATCCTTCTAATGCATAATATATATTCTCGTTTTTGATTTCTTCTGTAATGAACCAATAGTCATTAATCAAAGAGTCTATATAAGCTTCATCTTTTAACAAATCAAAAACATCATCTAATGTATTATTGGTGTTTGTAGCAATAACCATTGCGTAATCTTTGATGGTCTTACCTTCTACAAATGTCATCGTAACTGAATCATCTCTAATATCTCCATTTACTAATTTATCTACAACTGCTTTGACATCATCTTTTCCATTATAAAACACATATGTTCCAGCTTGTAAATTATTTTGCTTATTTAATTTCAAATAGACTTTAAAGGCATCTGCATTTCTAATAACTTTATTTTTTTCTAACAATGCTGCAATGTCTGCTGTAGATGTTCCTTTTTTAATTTCTATTGCAATTTCTTGCCCTTTACCATTAGAATTGACTGCTCTTAAGTTGTCTTCGTACCAACTTTTTAAATATAAGAAAACGCCAACTGCTACTACGATTAATACTAAAATAATAATTATAAATGCTTTTAATAATTGTTTCATTTTTTCAACCTCTATTCTTCCATTCTTAACTTCCGTCTGTCCCTATCTATTATTCAACATCTAATCTAACACATAATCTACCATATCCTGAATTCTATCTTTATTAAGCATACTATTATATCGAATCAATACTTTCATTCCAGCACATTTAAATCTTGGTACCATTTCAGTGACAAAACGATATAAGCCTTCTATATCATCTACTTCTGTAAAATCAATGCAAACCATGGTAAGTCTATGTGTAATGAGAGTATTATATAAAGTATTAATGATATATGACCTTGTTTCATAGTTTGTACAAACTTTGCTCATACTACATTTTAATACTATCGTAGGACAAATTGAAATATTGCTTTGCTCTGCCCAATTTTTATAAGTTTCAAACTTACTACCTTCTAATTGAATGACATTTTTCATCTCCACTTTAGAGTCTTCTGTTTGCACAATCTCAAACAAATTAGGAAGGACAATCGTATTATTTTGAGCATCTGTTAATACTTCGTACTTATCATCCACAATAGAATACTCTTGTAATACTACTACATTTTGTAGTGTTTCCTCATCCATCGTTTCCCATAACACTTCTGGTTCTGATATTTTCTTTGTTTTAATATATCCTATATTTCCAGCTTTCGTACGTACTTTCGTAAAATTTTCTTCTGTCTCAAACACCGTAACATATTGTGTTTTCTTTACTTTTTCTATTGTTTTAGCAAAATTTTTAGTACTTTCTTTTAAATCTGAATTTTTTAAAACTACCGCTCTTTTCTTTTCTATTGATTTAGAATCCAGACTTAAAACCTTTGATTCCGCATTATAAGATTTTTCAAAATCATAAACATCTTCCATATCTGAGAATGGTAAATACACAATACCGTTAATTTCTTTTAAAGTTCCTCTAATTTCTTGCACAACATCATTTACTTTCATCGTTGTTTTATCCATCTCAAGAATGGCAATGTGCTTATTATAAGTAGTAATTAATGTAGGGTTATTCCAATAAATATTTTCATCGTAAATATTTTTAACATCATCTATCGACATAAATATATTATTATATTGATCTATCACAATATCATGAACTAATGTAATTTTTTCTTCTCCGATTACCAAACTAATTTTATCAGGTGTTTTATGTGTCAAACGCTGTATTACATTCCATAAAATTAGAATCAAAACCAATATAACAACAATTCTTAACAATTTAAACAATCTTGTATTTTTGAATTTCTTTGGATTTTTCGTTTTAGAAGATGATTGCTTTTGAATGCCAGAAATTGCGCCATTTCCTTTTGATTTTGAACTCTTTTTGGTTTTTTGACCCATCACTTTTTGTCCTTTCATATTGCTTAATCACAAATTTCTAATCTCTAGTCTCTAATTTCTAATCTCTAGTCTCTAATTTCTAGTTTCTAATCTCTAATCTCTAGTCTATCATTTTTACTTCTAAAAGTAAACTAAAAATCAAAAATTTTACAAAATTTAAAAAAGCTCTTTATTTTTCGCCATCTTTAGTGTATAATAGTATAGGATGGATTTTATTTAAGGAGGAATACATATGGCGATGTGGAAAGTTTGGGTAATCGCAGCAGGATTATTTCTTATACTAGAATCAATCACAACAGGATTTCTAGTTTTCTGGTTTGCAATTGGTAGTGTTTTTGCCATGATTGTCAGTTTTTTTACAGACAATCTAATTATACAAGGAACTACTTTCATTATCAGTTCAACAATTTTAATTTTTGCAACAAGAAAATTGGTTAACTTTTTTCTTAAAAATGATAAACCTAATGGTGTTAACTCGTTTGTTGGAAAAACTGGAAAAGTCACTGTAGATATTATTCCTATCGAGGGTCAAGGTCAAGTAAAAATCGGTGGAGAAACTTGGTCTGCTATTTCCCAAGATGAACAAGAAATAAAAGAAGGATCTGAAGTTATTATCACTAATATAGTAGGAGTAAAGGCTGTCGTAAAGCCTAAATAATTTTAAGGAGGATTTTAAAATGTCAGGAGGAGCAATTTTTTTAATTATACTATTTATTATTATCGTAATTTTAGCAATTCGTTCTATTCGAATTGTAAGACAATCTGAAGTTTGCATTATTGAAAGACTTGGTCGTTTTCATAAAGTTGCAGACGCTGGTGTCAATATTATCGTACCATTTATTGATAACGTAAGAGCTGTTGTAAGTTTAAAACAACAAACGATGGATATTCCACCACAAGGAGTTATCACATCAGATAACGTTACTATTACAATAGATACTGTTGTGTTCTATAGAATTACAGATCCAACAAAAGCAATTTATGAAATTCAAAATTTAACAAAAGGTATTGAATATTTAGCCATTACAACCATTCGTGATATCGTTGGTAAAATGGAATTAGATCAAACCTTTTCTTCTCGTGATGCCATCAATGATAAATTAAGAGTTATCTTAGATGAAGCTACTGATGTTTGGGGATGTAAAATTGATAGAGTTGAAATCAAAGATATCACTCCACCAGCAGATATTAGAGATGCCATGGAAAAACAAATGAATGCTGAACGTAATAAGAGAGCTTTAATTTTACAAGCTGAGCGGAGAAAGACAATCTCAAATTACACTTGCTGAAGGTCGTAAAGAAGCTGCAATTTTAGATGCAGAAGCAGATCGTGAATCAAGAATTAGAAGAGCTACACGGAGAAGCAGATGCTATCAAACAAGTTGCTGAAGCAAAAGCAAGAGAAATTCAAATGGTATATGATGCTATTAAAGCTGCAGATCCAGATGAAAAATTAGTACAATTAAAATCTTTAGAAGCTTTACAAGAAGTTGCTAAAGGAGATGCAAATAAAATCTTTATTCCATTTGAAGCAACTGGAGCATTAAGCTCTTTAGGGGCAGTAAAAGAGATTTTAAAAGATGATAAAAAGGACTAGGAATTAAGAATATAACAAAAAAATACAAGGTTTTGAAAATCAAAGCCTTGTATTTTTGTTATTATCTACAATTTAATTAGTTTTTAATGTTAAATATCCTGGTTCTCCTGCTGTATCCACTCTTGCATAGGTTTGGTCTTGAGGATTTGACCTATTGTATGTTGTTCCGTTTCCGCCAACCAAAGAGGTACAACTGTAAAACATACCGCTAGAATTTGTTACACTGCTTGTAGTCCAATTAGGACCTACATATATTGTTGTTAAATTTTCACAACCACCAAACATATGGTACATATTGGTAACATTACTTGTATCAAAATTACTTACATCCAAACTTGTTAAACTGCTACAAGTACAAAACATTTGGCACATAGTAGTTACTTTACTTGTATCAAATCTACTTGCATCTAAACTTGTTAGATTACTACAATTTTGAAACATAAATTCCATATCAGTTACATTACTTGTATCAAAATTGCTTACATCTAAACTTGTTAAGTTTTCACAAGAGTAAAACATCTGATCCATTCTAGTTACTTTGCTTGTATCAAATCTACTTACATCTATATTTGTCAAACTACTACATCCATGAAACATACTTCTCATATTAATTACATTACTTGTATCAAAATTGCTTACATCTAAACTGGTCAATTTGCTACAACCATCAAACATGCTAGACATGTAAACTACTTTGCTTGTATCAAATCTACTTACATCCAAACTTGTTAGATTGCTACATTTACAAAACATATCACTCATATTAGTTACTTTACTTGTATCAAATCTACTTACATCCAAACTTGTTAGATTGCTACATTTATAAAACATATAACTCATATTAGTTACATTACTCGTATTCAAATTCTTTATATTTTCTATATTGGTAAGATTTGTACATTGAAAAAACCAATCTGATGTACTAGTTGGTGCAATTTTATCTACAAAATTAACACTTGTAATAGAAGATAATTCATTTCTCCAAGGAATACTTGTTGAAATGTAACTAGCCCCTCTTGGTACAGTATAATTATTAGCAACCTCTTTTCCTTCTATCTTAGCCTCTGTACTACAAAACCCTAGTGTTCCATCTGTATATAAGGTTACATAGATTATTTCCGTTGGATCCATTGGTAAAATAGGTTCAGGCTCTACCAATTTTCCTGTTCCATCTACTCCATATTCATGTCCTGTATCATTAAAATGTACTAAATAATTATCATTCGCATCATAACTTACTCTTACGTCATTGTTATTTTTGATTAATTCTCGTTCAAATGCCCTATCTGTTATTTCTACATCATTTGTTAATTTATCTGTAATTAATGCACTCCAAGATACTGATATAGTTTCTTGTTCTCTTCCTATAATTGTTTTTTCACTCGAATTCTTTGATTGAGTCAAGATTCCACTATCTCCTACAACCAAACTAATTGTTACTCCTGCTAAGATTAATAATATAATAATTGTGATGATTAATGCAATTAATGTAATACCTTTCTTTTCTAATACTATATGATTCATTTGTACCACCTATTCCTTTCTTTTCCTAAACGCAAATAAGACTACTCTTCCTTATTCACTTTTGTCTATTACAAAAATGCATAGGGAAAAATAGCCTTATGCTTATATTTCTATTTATAAAATTATTATCTAAGTTTTCCTTATAAAAATGTCTATGTGTGTGTGTGTGTGTGTGTGTTACAGTACCAATGGTTTTAAAGTTTTTATTCATTTGTATTCTTACCTCTTTTGTTTTCTATTTTTTACAGGTATAGTATATCAATTTCTTCTTTTTATTGCAAGTATTTTGAAAAATTTTCATTTTATGATTCTACACCAACATTTGGCTGAATATATGCATATCCGCTATTTGCAAAGTATATATATTTTACAATATATAAAAAATCTCTAGATGTTCGCTTGTTTTCTAATTTTAATACTGTATAATGCTTACATAGGAAATGATAATAAGCAGATGTGGTTTTGCCACCAATCTTTATGATTTTTCATAGGAAAGGTGGTGATGTTTATGGTTAAAGTGATACTATTTTTTATAATATCCTTTATGTTATCTTTAACATTAAACGTTGCCTTAACTATAGTTCTTTATATGAACTGGGTTAATAAGCAACTACATAAATAATAAAAACTCACATCTGTTCATTTGCAAGGTAGATGTGAGTTTACTCAATTTATCCAGCAAAACCACGTTTGTGGATTTGTCATTTCCTATATTTATTATACACAGATTGTATTAAAAAGTCAATCATTTTAGTATTTATATCTTTTAAGAAAAATAGTTTTAAATCTTTCTTAATTCTTTTACACTCTTTTCTAAATGGTCTACTAAATATTTCACATCATCAATCGTATTTTCTTTTCCAAAAGTAATTCTTAAGCTTCCCTTGGCTAAATTAGGTGGAACACCGATAGCCAACAATACATGAGAAGGATTAATAAAACCTGCACTACAAGCAGATCCACTAGAAGCACAGATTCCCTTCTTATCTAATAAAGAAACCAATTTTGCCCCATCTACTCCTGCAAAACAAATATTATTATTTCCAGCTAACTTATGAGACAGATCTCCATTTATTTTAATATTCGAAATTCTTTTTTGAACTTCTCTTAAATAATAATCACTTAAAATCGATAACTGGTTTTGATATCTTTCCAGATTACTTGTTGCCAATTCAATTGCTTTTCCGAAGGCCAACAATTCCGGCTGTATTCTCCGTTCCTGAGCGATGGTCTTGCTCTTGATGTCCCCCATCATTTTGTCTTATAAATTTGATTCCATTACGTATATACAATACTCCTATTCCTTTTGGTCCATAAAACTTATGCCCTGACATTGATAAACTATCTATATTCATCTCTCTGACATCAATCTTACAATTTCCAATCGCTTGTACGGTATCTGTATGAAAAATAATATGATGCTTACGAGCAATTTTTCCTATCTCAGCGATATCCTGAATGGTACCAATTTCATTATTAGCAAACATAATAGATATTAAAATCGTTTGTCTATGAATGGTTCTTTCTAATTCCTGCAAATCCATTCTTCCTTTGTCATCTACCGGCAAATATGTTACTCTAAATCCCATATTTTCTAATGTCTTACAAGAATTCAAAACAGCTGGATGCTCGATTTGGGAAGTGATAATATGATTTCCCAAATTTTTATTTGCCATAGCAATTCCTTTTAATGCCAGATTATCGCTTTCTGTACCTCCACTCGTAAAATAAACCTCGTTTGTATTACAATGAATACTAGCAGCAACTCTCATTCTCGCAATATTGATTGCCTCTTTTGCCGATTTTCCTAAACTATATATAGAAGATGCATTTCCATATTCTTTTATCAAAAAAGGAAGCATCTCATCTAACACTCTTTTATCTAAAGCAGTAGTTGCTGCATGATCAAAATAAAATATATCTTCCATTTTTTCATTTTCACTCCTCTAATCCCTTTTATCAGTAGTTTATGCAAAAGAGCTTTAGATTGTTATAAAATATATATTAGAAATTGTATGCTGGGAATGTAAAGCGGGTTCAAATAAATGAATAAATGATATATATTTTTCAGCAAGAAAAATATTTTTGTCGAAATATGAAGTGAAGTTTTCAAGCAAAATTTTAAAAAAGTATAGACAATATTGTTTTTTCATTGTAAAATAATTGCATACTAATTGCAAATAATATTGAAAGTAATAGGAGGAAAAAAATGGAAGTTTTAAAAATTTCATCAAAATCAAACCCAAATTCAGTTGCAGGAGCTATCGCTGGTTTGGTAAAAGAAAGCACAAAAGCAGAAATGCAAGCAATAGGAGCTGGTGCATTAAACCAAGCGATTAAGGCAGTAGCTATTGCAAGGGGATTTGTTGCCCCATCAGGAGTAGATTTAGTGTGTATTCCTGCGTTTGCCGAAGTACAAGTAGAAGGTGAAGAACGCACGGGAATCAAATTAATTATAGAATCTAGAAAATAAAAAATTTTAACATCTATGCAATTTTTAAAATAACGCAAGAAATCGGAGATTGATACTATCTCCGATTTCTTCATTTATTAATTTATTTATTAATTCTTACAATTTTTTCTACTTTGTTCGTTTCATTATTCACACAGAATAACACAGAATTTAATTTCGCTTTTCCATCTGCCATTCTATATTTTTCAGGAAGCGATGTTTCAAAACGTTTTAAAGAAGCTTCTATCTCCATTCCGATAATCGAATTCTTTGGTCCTGTCATTCCTATATCACAAATAAACCCAGTTCCTTTAGGTAAAATTTGCTCATCTGCAGTTTGCACATGGGTGTGTGTTCCAAATACTGCTGTTGCTTCCCCATCTACATCATAAGCAAAAGCAATTTTTTCTGCAGTTGCTTCTGCATGAAAATCTACAAAAATCAAATCTGCTTCCGCTTTTATTTTATGAATAATTTCTTTACCTACCAAAAAAGGATTTTCTGAAAGTACATTCATAGAAACTCTTCCAATCAGATTGATGACTGCTATTTTCTTGCCTTGGCATTCCATAATTCTATATCCGCAAGCCTGGATTATTATTCGAATAATTAGCAGGTCGAATAATTTTTTCATCATCTATAAAACTAAAGATATCTTTTTTCGCCCAAGTATGGTTTCCCATAGTTACAAGATTCGCTCCAGCATCTAAAATCTCATGATAAAGTTTTTCTGTTAGCCCCATACCATCTGCTGTATTTTCGCCATTCACAATCACAAAATCCACTTGATAATCTTGAACTATTTTTGGTAATTCAGATTTTAATTTATCTACGCCTATTTTCCCAACAATGTCGCCTACCGCTAATATATTCATCTATGAACCCCTTTCTTTTTACAATCTATTCTGATGCATCACTTTGCTCTTCTGTTTCACTTTCTCCTTCTTCTGCACTTAACCTATTTCTTTCCTCTATTAATTCATCTAAATAATAATAATCTGCATAATAAAGTACAAATAAATCTATTTTTTGTTTTCCGTCAGGTGAAATAATTTCCATTCTTCCTTCTTCATCATTACTGTCTAAGAAAAATACCCAATCATCTGTTAAACACAATGAGGTTGAACTTTCTTCTAATGTATATATCTTTTTACTTTTTTTCGTATCCGCATCTAAACGATAAATAGCAATAGCTTCTACTTCACCAGTTTCAGAGTAAATCTCTCTAAAATAGAAAATTCCATTATTAGATACATTTAAATTATAGATTTTGGCATCAGATAACATTTCATCCTTTTGACCATCTATGGTTATTCTATGTAAATAATGTTCTTTCGTTAAATAATAAATATAATTTTCATAAATAATTGGGGTATAAATTCTTTCTTCATTAATTTTTCTAGCATTCTTTCCTGAGCGGTCCATAATATAAGAAACAGAACCCTCTTCATCATCTTTCGTAACTTTCATATTGTACAATATATATTTGTCATTAATAGCTTCGAAACCGTGTTGCATTTTCATTTAGTCTAGTTTTATGCTTACCATCTAAGTCCATATACCAGATACATTCATCTTCACCAATATAATAGATTTTTCCAGATACCACTACCATTTTATAAGCATAATTATGAAACTCGTTATCGTTTAAAATTTCATCTTTTTGGTTTCCATTTTTATTCACTCTATGTATCTTGTTATCTACTTCATCTGCATCAGGATTCGTTTCATCCACATCATTTTGACTTAACGTAACAAAATAAATATAATCTCCATAAGAATTAATACTGGTTATTTCCCAAGTTCCTTCAATCAACCTAATTTGTTTTCCAGTCAAATCATCTTTTTTTACTTTAGAAATTCCAATAAATTGACCATTTTCATTAGGGCACATATAATATAAATATTTACTATCTTCCGCTATATAACCATAATTATTAATATTTCCAATAGAATTTCCTTCTTTTGTTTCTTTTCCTAATAATCTAAGAATTGCATGGTAAATAGAAGTAAAACCAATCGTTACTTCTAGTAAAATAGCAATCGCTAAAATCACAATTGCTACTACCAAAATAATAGTCCACTTATTCTTTTTTGTCTTCTTTGTTTCTTCGCTCATTTTAAACCTTTCTATTGATAAGAATTTCTAGGAATATAACCATAAACTCCATTAGAACTTACTACTAAATCCCAATAAACATTATCGATTAAATCTACTGCTAATCGCAATACTTTAATAGAAGCGCCTTCTGATAAATTCTTATACTCTACTCCATTTGGTGCTAATCTCACTTTACAAGAAGAGATGACGGTTGCAGATATCACCCCATTATTCTGTAAAACCGCATCACCATTTAAGTAATTAATTAATAATACGACATCTACAACTGTAATCTCCGGTTGCCCACAAACCTTAGATGCCATAATTCCATTTTGGCTAAGTTCTGCATTTCCATTTAAATAATTGATTAGTAAAATAATATCTACAACGTTAACTTGCCCATCTTGGTTTACATCTCCCATTTTAATGCCAGGTGTTTGAATATGTTCTTGATTCGTAGCAGGTCTAGGGCAGGCTGTTATTGGTGTATTTTTATATAAAGGAATAATAAAACTATAATTTCCAGATAGATTCTCATCAAATTTTTTATATAATTTTCTTAACAAAGTTCCTGCTGTTTGCGCCCCTAAAACATTTTGTTGATATTGATGTTCATATTTACTACTATCACCTACTACATCAAATTTTTGATAATATAAAGTATCTTGATCTTTAGCAATATACCATGAAGAAATAATAGATACGCCTCCTAAAATAGAAGCCGTTTTTGAATTCCAATTTTGAGAAGCAGCATATGCTAAACCATTTAAAATAACATCATAACTAATTCCTGTTGTAGCAGTAGCACCAATATTAAATAGATTATAATATCCCGCATACAAGATATTATTATTCGCATCTATAATACCGCTACCTGTGTATAAAGGTGACGTAGCAGATTGTTCTTCTAATATTTTTGCCATAATATAATAAGGATCCACATGATAAGTATTAGCAGCAGTAATCACAGCTTCTATACACTCCTCATCTATCACCGCATAGTTAGCCGCCATACTTCTCAATGTATTTCTTACTGTATCATTATTAAAATCTTCAAATCCAGATAATTGCATAAATTGGAACAAATCTGTATCATTTAGTGAATTTCTAGGATCCATCATATATTCCAAAGCTTCTACAGAAGCGCAATACCAATTTCCACTATCATATTTTTGTTTTCCACAAATCTCGCAAATCCATAATCCGCCATAGCTGTTAGAGCCAGCTTGTACTAAATTAGATGGACTTACAGATGCGCTATGTCCTTGATGTTCTCCATTAATCACTTCTTCCCAAGTTAAATCTGTGTACTCCACTTTAAATATCCAAGAAGGATGGCTTGCTTGTAACGCTTTAATTTGCTCTTTGATACCGTGGATATAGTGCATCATCAATTCCGTCAATATTGGTATCTATCGTTCTTGCCCATACTTTTGAAGAACATATCATAAAGAATATATATACTATTATGAATCCCCAAATGATTCTTTTTATTCTTTTGTTCATTAAAATCTCCTAATTACCGTATTTTACCACTTAAAGTATATCAGTCTAAAAAAAAAATGTCAAGGCTTTCAGGCCTCAAACATTCTATCTATCGCATTTGAAAAGATTTCGTATTCAATTTGTAATCCATTTGAAACAGTTTCAGCAAATTTATTCATACAAACATTAGAATTAATCTCCATAACCAGTAATTCTTTTTCTTTTGTTTCTGCAATATCCACACTAGCGAATCTGATTCCAATAGCTTTTCCGGCTTTTAACGCTAAATCATATACTCTTTGACGCGTTTCATCATCGATTTCCAAATCAGGAACACCACCCAAACATAAATTATGCTTCCAAGAGATTTCTACTTTCTCATTTTCTTTTGGTATATCATTTAGATTTAAGTCTTCATAAAGATTCTCTGTTTCGAAATCACCAACTAATTCTTTCAAACTCTTTTTTCCATCGCCTATAACGTATGGTTTTTCTTTTTTAAAGCAAAAAATGATTTCTCCGTCTAGAAAAATGGCTCTATATTCATATCCAATATCATAAAAAGGACAAATACTAACCGAATCTTTATGATTTGCAAATTGATCTACAATTTTTCTTTTTAATTTTTCCCAATTTGTAATGCAGAAGACATCTTTTCCCTTAGAAGAAGTATTTGCTTTTAATATTACTTTTTCATGATATTGTTGAAATAGAATCGCTGCTTTTTGCATATCATTCTCTTCATAACCTACTCTTGTTTCTGGGTTAAAAATCATATGATACTGAATACTAGGAATTTCATGTTGCACCAAAACGCTATAACAAGCAAATTTATCACTAGCGATTTTAAATGAGGTTGCAGTATTTAATTCTAAAGAGTCTCCCACAATACGTTTTACTTGTCCGTTTTTTTCTAATTCTGTAATATAGCCAAAAGAGGCATCTTTCATCAAGATGCCTTTATTTTTACATATTTTTTGTATCAAAGCATAAAAATCCGAATCTCTTCTCATAATTAGTTAATCCTCATATTAAATTTCTATATTCATTCACAATACGAAGGATTTCTGCTACGCTCCATGCCTGTGATGGAGCTCCTCCTGCTCGATACGGA
>Ga0310690_10007377_pt1 | contig 14173 bp, 8 predicted proteins | sample AusTroGonzalo_MG_2_FD_207661 | JGI IMG/M metagenome (GOLD analysis project Ga0310690, IMG submission 207661) | Bovine rumen microbial communities from tropical cattle in Woodstock, Queensland, Australia - Gonzalo_04 (v2) (version 2) | ecosystem: Host-associated > Mammals > Digestive system >...
AAAATTCGGGTGGTCATTGCGTCAAACCATGTGATACAGATACCGACTGTGACAACAACAAGGCGTGTCGCTTGTCCAGCAACAATCAAAAAGCGTGCGTCGTTGTATGCCCAACCGCGAGCGAACAGCAGGTATGTCATTCATACGCGGTTGTTAATGGTCCTGATGGCCGCACATGCCAAGATACAGAATTGTCCACTGGTACCTGTCAAACAGCTACCATCAATGATGGCGTATGTGTCGGGGGTTCATGCGTTGCAAAACAACCACAATGCTCAGAAATTGCCGATAATTGTATAGAATGCAGTGGCAACACATGCACAAAATATCAATGTGCTGGCGATCCACCCGCGTGTAAAAAGTGTGACACAACAACTGGTAACTTTGTCAATGATAACGAGGCAACATGCGCTGGAGGCAATGGTACATGTAGTAATGGTACGTGTACTTGTAAAAATCGTTTTGCACCAACACCCAACAGCGATGGCTCTTGCTCATCATGTGCAGAAAAGTTTGGACGCTCTTGTGAAAGTTGTACCGATACTGAGTGCACCGTATATCCATGCATTGGCGACGCACCAATGTGTCAAACGTGTGACACAAGTACTGGTAACTTTATCACCGATGACACGGTAACAACATGCGCCAACGATAACGGCACATGCAATAACGGCACATGTACTTGTAAAGATGGCTTTAAGCCAACGCCTAGCAACGGTGCGTGCACATCATGTACGAATGCTTTTGGTGAAAAATGCCTAAAATGTAGTGATCATGAATGTACCGAATATGCTCCAGAGTGCACACAAGACACAGAATCTACAGACTGTGATAACGGATATAAATGCGTTAGTAATCATTGCGTGTCAGCATGTCAAGACGAAGACATGACCAATCCGTGCAAAAACTATGTTGCACCACAACATACATGTCAAGAAGGTGAAGACAAAGATGACAAAACACCTTGTACAACAAACGACATTACCGATGGTTTGTGCGTCAAGGGCATATGTACAGCAAAGAATGAAGTTTGTATAGAGGGTGCGCTTGATGGATGTAATGATACAGATTGTGGCACAGCGGGTGGATATTGGTGTGTTCGCCGCTATATTGCGGGTTCACAGGAAATCAGCGCCAACCGTTGCGTAGCGAACGAAGCTGCTTGTATTTGCGAAGGCACCTATGAAGACAAAGACTACAGACCACTTGTCAATAGTCCAGACGAACAAACAACCTCTGAATTAGTTTGTGCGGTTTGCTCTGATGATTATTTGCAACTTTGTACACAAGACGAATGTCCAACGACATGCGAAGGTGAGGCGTGCCCCGAAGTCAATATGTATTCTTGGAATGTACAGGAAGGCGGCACTGGCATCTGTCAAAAATGTACTTTGACAACTTATGATGCCTGTTCCCAAGAACAATGTGCTGCCCTTGGATCATATACATGGGATCAAGATCATTGTATTCCTCAAACAACTTGCGAAGCACAAGGCATAAATTGTGGAGATTGGAGATGTAATTCAAGTACACATATGTGTGAAAACCCATGTTCTGAATCGTTCAGCCCAACCCAATGCCACTTGGCTAGATATGCCGAAGGTGGTGTATGCAAAAACGTTAATGCTGAAAATGGAACACCTTGCGGAACGACGGGCAACGTCTGCAAAGATGGTGCTTGCGTGTGCCCAAGCGAATTCACAGAAACCATCGAACCAAATAAAGCCCTATATACATATACTACCTGTTTAGGCGACGAAGGATTACGTTATCACATCACGGGTTGTGCAGAATGCGCCTCTCAACGGCAATCTGCACCCGGTGATGATGCACCTCTTCAGTGTGAGGCCGATCCAAATAACCACGGAACGTGTAGCGCAGGTACCTGTGCAAACGGAACATGCTATCCGACATGTGAAGAAAACAAATATGTATCCTTACAAGATTGGAGTGATCATCAAGGACACTTCCAAGAAAATACTGCCACCGATTGTGCTACATCGGATGGCGTGCAAAAAGTCGTGAAAGATTGCACAAATGTGTTGGATTTGACCGTTGAAAGCGAATTATTCACCGGTGATGTGCCCAATAGCCCCGTTTTCTGCTATGATGGCAAGGGCGCACATATTGTTGACGTTCTTTGTGACAAAAATTACTACTTTAACCGCGAAACAAAGACCTGCGAAGCCAAATGTCCACAAGCACAACAATCTGTTTGTACTGGCAACAAATGGACTTGCACCGAAAACCGCTCTCAAAATCCAACCATCACGACATCAGAACCATGTGGACAAAACGCTGGAAATGATCTTTTCTGTAATGCTGTTGGATTCTGCCAATGCAAACCTGGTTTCTTCTTTGGTAAAGTGGCAAATGGGACATTACAATGTTACTCCTGTGATGATGAAAATTCCAATATTATTCCAAATAATGCGGCAGCATGTAATTCCTGTGGCACAAAACGAACAATATTGGGCGCTTACTGTATTCCAACCTGTCAAGAGGGACGATTTATGGATGTGAATGGTGCTTGCCACGATTGCACAACGGGAACCGCCAATACAAAAGAGTATAAAACAAAAGATGAACAAGCCTGTACTGTTTGCAACAACAATGGCGTTTTGCGTAATTATTCCACATCAGATCAATATTGTGTGTTACACAGCTGTGATGCAACGGCTGCTGCAAAAGAATTCCGTGATGCCGATGCCTATTGCCGCAGTTGTAGAGATGAAAAGCCTTACGCTGTTCCTACCTCAACAGCACAAGCTAGTTGCGTTGACAGATGTAAGATAACACAAAACAATACAACAACGACATGGCGTGTCCTTGGTCCAGTGGATGAAAAGGGAAACACAATCTGTATGCTAAACAACTGCGGCACAGGTAAATTCCGCGATATCAATGGTAATTGTCATTCCTGTGATGAAGAACAAGACGTGACCACAGCATCTGCGGATCAATGCGGTCCAAAATGCAGTAGCCACCGCTACTTTGAACCTAGCGAAGGCAGCGACAGCGGGCTTTGCAAACTGAAGAAATGCGATGCCCAAACATGCAATGGCTTCTGCGATATAAATTGGGATTGCCACTCTTGCGATGATTATGCAAATTCTTATCAAGTGGCAGATGATGCGGATTGTACAGTATGTTCCAACCGCGCTGTTGTGACCGATTCTAACAAAAAATATTGTTATCAAAATTCATGTCCTATGGGCTATATGAATGATACCACTACAAGCAATCATAAGAAGTGCATTAGGATTCAAGAGGGAACTCTAACTTGCAACACAAGTGCGGATTGTCCAGGGGCCTATTATTGTTTAAAAAGCACACTTAGTGCTGCAGGTGTATGTAGGAACATGACTGGCGGTATCGGTGCAGCAGGTACACAAAAAGCCATCCTTAGCGAACTGGGTTTGGTCTATCGTTCACCCGGCATCAGTTTACCTTATAACGCCATCAATTGGTGTGACGCCTTGAACGATCCAAACAATCCAGGATACTCCAAAGATTGGTCTTACTTTGGTGTCGATGAATTACGCATACCACCCGAGTATCGTGATACACAGGGAAAACCAATCAAAGGTACATGGCGTATTTTTGAAGCGGCTGATTTTGCCTGCTACGACAACACCAATGCAACTACACCAATAAATATCAAGACTAGGACTGCGTTATTCTGCTGTGAGCAATACCATGACAGGGCGTGCAATACAAATAATGATGACGGTTGGGCAAACAAGAGTTCCATTTTGCGCGAACTTAAAGATGCTTTCTCTGATGACTTTGCTGGGGGAACAACGCGCAAAGGATATTGGTTGAATCGGACGAAAAATGAAACATCCACTTCTTTCTATACTGGTTATCGATTGAACATCAATCCTCTCAGCTATTCCACCTATGGTGATATCTATGGTGTTGCTAGTGGCACATCAAATGACACAGGATATAGTGCGCGAACGCCAACCTCTGGATCAGGTATTACTAATAGCAATCTGTATGCGCTGTGTCAATTCTGTCCCGAAACATGTCCAGAATTAGGCAAAAAGAAACATTTCCATCCAGAGAATAATGATTGCGTCTGTAAGACATGTTCTTTGGAAAACATTCAAAAAGCTAGCGAGTGTACCGCATGTGGTGGCACGTGGTTTGATGATTGGGGTTGTGTATTGCCACCTGAATCATCCTGAAAACAAAAAATCCCCGAGCATAGCGCGTCGGGGATTTTAATTTAAAAGCAAACAGCTTATTTCAAAGCGTCTTTAGCTTGCTTCACCAAGGCTTCAAATCCTTTTGGATCATTCAAAGCGATATCGGCCAAGACCTTGCGGTCCAAAGCAACACCGGCTTTTTTGAGCCCACTCATAAAGCGAGAATAGACCATACCATTTGCACGAACGGCCGCATTAATACGGACGATCCACAATTGACGAATGTCTGTTTTCTTGGCTTTACGATCACGGTAAGCATATTGCAAACCTTTTTCCACTTTTTCTTTAGCAATTGTAAAGACTTTGGAATTACGGCCGCGATAGCCCTTTGCCAACTTCAAAACTTTGTTATGCTTTGCACGAGAGGTCGTGCCACGTTTAACTCTTGCCATGGATTACACTCCTTTCCCGTGAATAAAGAATTTCAAAATTTTGCTCATTGTATTGGAAGCAACCTGAGTACGACGTGCTTGACGTGTGCGCTTTTTATCCTTGTGGATAAACAAGTGGCGTTTATTCACGTGACCAGTTTTGACTTTACCGTTTTTGGTGAGTTTGCAGCGTTTTTTCACGCAGCTTTTAGATTTTAATTTTGGCATTTTCTTTCCTTTTGTTATCGTTTTTACACTCCCGCGGGGCAGCCAAATCATATTAGCCCTTTTGGGAAACGAGCAAGATTATATCAGATTTTCCATCTCTTGTCAAGTGGATTTTACAGACGCCTTAAAGTCATCACCGCGGGCTTCAAAGTTTTTGTATTGGTTATAGCTTGGTGCCGCGGGGGAAAGCAGTACAACGCCGCCCTTGCCCGTTATTTGTTTTGCCAAAGACACAGCTTCCTTTATCGTTGACACATGGTGCGGTGTTTCAACCCTATCGCCTGTTGTGGGCAAAGCTATGGCTTGCACATTGTGATCTTTAATATATCGATTCAGCTCGGTATAATCTTGCCCGCGATCAAAGCCACCAACAAGCAACGTAATCGCCCGCCCTTTAAAACTTTCCATGGCACAGATAGCGGTTTCTGGCGTGGTGGAAATACTGTCATCCACAAAGGTAATCCCATCCTGCTCACTTACAATTTCTAAGCGATGTGGAAGCCCCTTAAAATCTTGAAAGGCCTGTTCTGCTTTTGCTAAATCCAACCCCAGGTGCTTTAACACAGCCAACACCGCACATGCATTTTGGGCATTATGAAGGCCCCGCAAATTCAAACTAGCAATCGGGAAAAGTTGCTTTTCGTCATCATAAAAAAACTCATCTTTGATATGAATTTTATTGTCACGATTATCCAATTGCCACATCCCTTGCGACCACATATGTTTTTTATCCGCATAGTATTGTTCATGACTCCCATGCCATTGCAAATGTTCCGGATACAAATTCAACAATACTGTCACATCGGGAGATCCCTCAAAATCTGCGCACTGATAACTGGATAATTCTGCCACAACATAATCCGCTGATTCGTCCACGAAATCAATCAATGGCACACCAATATTGCCGCCCAAACACACCTTAAATCCATACGCTTTTAAAGTATGCGCCAACAAACTGGATGTTGTACTTTTGCCCTTTGTTCCTGTAACAGCGATGACTTTCGATTTTTTATTTGCCATGAACAAATTGGTGCCACTTGTCACAACAATCCCCAGCTCTTTGGCTTTTGCAATTTCTGGTCGATATAAAGACACGCCTGGTGATTTTATCAAAACATCCACCGAAAAAATATCATCCACATTCTCTTCATTAACCTCAATAATTTCTGTGGTTGACGCATATTTTTGAAGGACTTGTTTGACAGCCAATCCTTCGCGTCCCATTCCCCAAATGGCCACTTTTTTATGCTCTAAATCTTGCCATAACATCTTGCAATTCCTTTGGAATTAAATGTTCATCAGACACATCAAATGGCGCCACAGCATCGGGAACAGACAAAGTTTTCACCACATAATCATCTTGCCACTTTGGATTTTGTTTTAACTGATTAAAGGCCCAACGACATTCATCCACCTCGCCCACACACTCAAATGGCTTGTGTCCTGAAATCCCCAGCAATTCACGATATCCTTCAATTTGATTTTCATCATTCAGCGGGTTTGTTCCGACAGCACGAACCAACGCATTTTTGTCCATAAAAGGAGCCAAAATCAAAAACACAAATCGACATTTATCACATGCGCCGCACCATCTATCTAACCGCTTATTTAGATCCAATTTAAAGGCCTTATTACAGCTTGTAAACACATCAAAATAGACTCCACATTTCTCGGCAAATAACTTTGCAATATGCGCCTCCGAAATCGGTCGCAAAATTGAAAAATAACGAAATTCCGGTGTAATTGCTTGCGTCAAACCATAAAACATTTTTTCAAATTCAAATGACTTGGACCATTGATGATTGATGACCAAATCGCCCTGCTTCATATTACCACTATTGGCCGATTTTTCACATGCCATTACAACGTACTTCTCACCGCGCAACAACGCCAACGCCCACAATAAAAATGCAAGCACACCCGTCACAGGAATATGGCCATTGTAAACTTCTCCAGAATTATTTAGTTCAATCAATTTGGGATCAATTGTCCGCCCAAAAGTAATATACGGCAAGCCCGATTTTTCAGCGCAAGCACTTTGTGATTTTGATCCACCACAGGCCACCCCTGTCGCGAACACATCTAATTCCTTTAACAGCTCCATCACAACACAAGAATCCTTACCCCCGCCAACAGGAACCAACGCTTTCGGTTGAAGTGGCACAAAAACCTTCTGTACTGCACCATCTTCAAATGGAAAGCGGATTTTACCTTGCAAATTGACATTATTTTTTATGGCAAATTCACCCAAACCTTTTAGATAAAAAGTATCAAAAAAATCTGCTTGCTCTTTTGTCAAATGGCCCGACAGGATCTTTACTTCCTCGGGCAAAAATGCTTTATAATAACTAATTCCACAAGCGATATGAGCCAAAAACAATACTTGGTTTAGGGCGCTTTCCATTGACTTATCCAGCTTAAATGGCGCTCCAGGAAAAGTGATTTTCTCCATGAATTCTGGACCATTTTCTACGTGATAGAAAAAGCAAATTTCCCCAGTCTTTTTATCAAATTGAAATTTATCAAAATAAAAAATACAATTTTTCATATTTTTCCTTGATTTTTACAAATATTCTCTATAATATAAAATTGTTGAGGAGTTGTAAAGGAGTAAAAATGCGTATTTTGAAAAAATTATTCTTGTTCCTCATTATCCTGTCTGTCGTTGCTATTGCGGGTTTAATTTACCATCGTCACGTCGTTGAACCGCGTCGTTGTCTTTCTGGCGAAGTGGATGTCCACCATCCAGATTATGTCAAATGTGGCCCCATTATTGAGCAAAATTTATTGGCTAAAGCTCAAAATGGCGATGCAGAGGCTGCTTATCGGCTGGCTCTTTTGTATGACATTGGCGATCGCATCCCCGAAAACAGGGAACGTGCCATTTATTGGTTGCAAAAGGCTGAGCAAGCTAATTTAGCCGATGCTCAGTATGTGATGGCCGTTTGGGCAGAACGCAAATACTTTGGTCCCGCCAGCAAAGAGTTGGTGTTGCCAATGTATGAAGCTGCCGCACGTCAAGGGCATTTAAACGCGATGAAGAGCTTGGCTAACATCTATCGCACCACAGATCTGGAAAAACATCAATATTGGATGAAACGGATTCGGCGCCATAAATGACTTTCTATCGGGACAGGTATGTTGCGCCACATTATCAGCTGCCAAAAACAGATCTGACATTTGTTTTGGATCCAACGAAAACGATTGTTAAGGCGAAACTACATTTCCAAGATTACCAAATCGGGAAGCCACTTATTTTGGATGGCATTGATTTGGTTTTAAAAGAAATTTTGTTAGATGGCAAGCCGTGTGAATACAAGCAAACAAAAGAAAAACTGACCCTTACTCCGAATAAAAAATCTTTTGTACTTGAAACAACCGTTGAAATCAACCCCAAAGGAAATACATGCCTTGCAGGACTTTATATGTCCAACGGCTTATTCACGACTCAGAACGAGCCACAAGGATTCCGTCGCATTACCTATTACCCCGATCATCCTGATGTACTCAGCACCTATACGGTCACGATTAAAGCCAATCAAAAGACTTATCCTGTTCGTCTTTCCAATGGCAATATCATTAAAGAAAATGCCAGCTCTATTACCTATCAAGACCCTTATCCAAAGCCCTGTTATCTGTTTGCTTTGGTGGCAGGAAAATTGGATGTTTTGACCGATTCTTACACAACAAAATCCGGCAAAAAAGTGGATTTATATCTTTATTGTGAACCAGGAAAAAAGGAACGTCTGACTTTTGCGATGGAATCACTTAAAAAGGCGATGAAGTGGGATGAAGACACTTTTGGTTTAGAATATGATCTGGATCGTTTTTCCATTGTGGCTGTATCTCATTTCAATGCAGGTGCCATGGAAAACAAATCGCTGAATATCTTTAACGATTCTTTGTTGTTGGCAAGCCCGACAAGTGCAACCGATTGGACCTATGCTGCTATTGAAACAACCGTTGGACACGAATATTTCCACAACTACAGCGGTGATCGCGTCACGTTGCGTGATTGGTTTCATCTGTCATTAAAAGAAGGATTTACCGTTTTCCGTCACACCGAATTTGGCGCTGATGTCCGCACAAAGGAAATGGGACGCATTGAAGACGTCGATTTATTGCGCGCCATTCAATTTGTGGAAGATGATGGACCGTTGGCTCATCCAGTACTGTTAGAAACAGCCGAATCTGTTGATAATTTTTACACCAATACCATTTACGAAAAAGGGGCGGAAGTAATCCGCATGATGCGCGAGGTTGTGGGGCGTAAAAACTTTATGAAAGGATGTGCCTTGTACTTCAAACGCCATGATGGACAGGCTGTCACAATTCAAGATTTTGTTCGCGCGATAGAAGATGCAAGCGGCATGGATTTAACGCAATTTTGTGCTTGGTACCATATCCCTGGTCGTCCAAAAGTTTTGGTACAAGCAGATTATAAAGATCATATTTTCACTATTCATGTGGAACAATCACACAAGCGCACCAATGATCCGTTTGTGATTCCTTTGGCGTTTGGTCTTGTTGGCCCAGATGGCAAGGATATGTTGTCCGACACATTAATCGTCGATAAATCGCATCAAGACTGGTCTTTTGAGGTGGCTGAAAAACCCGTTTTATCTATCAATCGTCATTTTTCAGCGCTTGTTGATTTACAAATCGACTACACACAAGAGGAAAAATTACACCTGATCAAATACGATACCGACCTTTTTAATCGCCACCGCATCGGCCATCAATATATGTTGGATACATTGGTCGATATGGTGCGTTATGATAAAGACGTGCCTGCCGAGCTTTTGGATATTGTGGCAGCTTATTTAAGCGATACAAAACATCCTGCCTTTGTCGCAGCCGCGTTACAATTACCAACATTGTCCGAAATCACAAACACATTAGACACCATTGATTTGGAAAAGGTAATGGCTAAGCGTGCTATCGTACGAAAAGCAATCGCCACAACCTTCCACGATCAATTGGCCAAAATTTATGAAGAAAATATCGTACACGAACCCTATGCTCCCGTACCAAAACAAGCCGACAAACGTGCGTTAAAAAATATGGCACTTGGCTATTTGGCCTTAACAGAAAATGATGAACGCGCCTGGACCCAATATAAAACAGCAGACAACTTTACCGATTTGACGGAAGCATTGGCGGCATTGGTGCACAATAATATGCCCCACAAAGTGGATGCATTGGCGGATTTTTATATTCGTTATGAAAAGGACGATTTAGCTTTGAACAAATGGTTTGGACTCCAATGTTCTACGCCTAAAGCAGACACTATTGAAACCGTCAAAAAGCTTTTAAAACACCCGAAATTTGACCTATTAAATCCCAACAGGGTACGGGCTGTTTTAGGTGTATTTAGTTTCAATATGCCGGCCTTTCATCAAGAGGAAGGGTATCACTTGGTCGCCGATTATGTCGCCCGACTGGACAAGGCCAATCCTCAAGTCGCTGCCCGTTTGGTGCAAGCGTTCAGTATTTACAAAAAAATGGATGCCTTCCGCCGCGCTCACGCTGAACAAGTGTTGAAAGATTTGACGGCTCAAAAGTTGTCCGCTCAAACCAGTGAGTTGATTCAAAAAATCATAAATTAACACTAGATTTTTATTCTTTTTTTTGGTATAATGTTTCTCGCTTTTAACTTTAACAAAGGAGAACAAAATGTCTTATTCAAAAGCAACTGACCAAAAATGGCAAAAAAAATGGACTGAAACAAATCTTTATAAATATGATGAAAATGCCAATGGGGAAAAGTTGTATTGCTTGGAAATGTTCTCTTATCCTTCGGGGGCCAGCTTGCATTGCGGCCACTGGTATAACTTCGCACCGATGGATACATGGTCCCGCTTCAAAAAAATGCAAGGCTATAACGTGTTCCATCCAATGGGCTTTGATGCGTTTGGATTGCCCGCAGAAAACTACGCCATTAAAACAGGTATTCATCCAAAGGATTCTACCCTTAAAAACATTGATATCATGACAAAGCAATTGATTGCCATGGGGGCAAATTACGATTGGAACTATTCATTAAATACCTGTGATGAAGAATATTATAAATGGACACAATGGATCTTCATAAAATTGTTTGAACGGGGTCTTGCCTATCAAAAAGAAGCTCCTGTGAACTGGTGTCCTTCTTGCCAAACAGTGTTAGCCAACGAACAAGTAAAAGACGGCTGTTGCGAACGTTGTGACACACCTGTTGTTCAAAAAAATATGAAACAATGGTTTTTCAAAATCACAGATTATGCCGACGAATTATTGAAAGATATTGATGGCTTGAATTGGCCGGAAAAGACAAAGAAAATTCAAAAGAACTGGATTGGCAAATCTCATGGTTCATTGATTACTTTTGATATTGATAATGGCACTCAATTAAAGGCCTTTACAACACGTGCGGATACGCTGTATGGGTTGTCCTATGTCGTCATTGCGCCGGAGCATCCCGCTGTGGCCGGCCTTACAAAACCAGAGCAAAAAGAAGCCGTTGAAAAATATGTGGCCGATGCCGCTAAATTAAAAGAAATTGATCGTATGTCGGATTCCAGAGAACGCACAGGTGTTTTCACTGGTTCTTATGCCACAAACCCTGTGGATGGACGCAAAGTTCCTGTGTGGGTGGCCGATTATGTGATCGCCAGTTATGGTACCGGTTTTGTGATGGCTGTGCCTGCACATGATGAACGCGACTATGATTTTGCAAAACGGTATGATTTACCAATTACACGCGTTATTGTTGACAAAGAGGGCAATGAACAACCACTGCCTTTCTGCGAACATGGAAAATTGGTGGATAGCCAAGAATTTTCTGGCATGACAACGGAAGAAGCTATTCCTGCTATCGTTGCCAAATTGGCCAAAGATGGCAAAGGAGAGCTTACCACCATGTATCGTTTACGCGACTGGTTAATTTCGCGTCAACGTTATTGGGGGGCTCCAATTCCAATTATCCATTGCCCGCACTGCGGTGCTGTGGCAGTACCAGAATCTGATTTGCCGGTGAAATTGCCCTATGATGTGGAATTCCGCCCAGACGGAGAATCCCCATTAAAACGTTGTTCGGAATTCATGCATGTGAAATGTCCAAAATGTGGTGCTGATGCGATGCGCGATCCAGACACAATGGACACCTTTGTAGATTCCAGCTGGTACTTCCTGCGTTACCCTGATGCTCGCAACGACAAGGAAGTTTTCAATAAAGAAAAAATCAATCACATGTGTCCAATTGACATGTATGTCGGTGGACAAGAACATGCAACCATGCACCTGCTCTATGCTCGTTTCTTTACAAAAGCACTGCGCGACATGGGTTATTTGAATTTTGACGAGCCATTCACTGCATTGGTGCATCAAGGCATGATTTTAGGCCCAGATGGCCAAAAGATGTCCAAATCAAAAGGAAACACCATCAATCCAGATATTTATGTGGATAAATATGGCGCAGACGTGGTGCGTTTGTTCTTTGAATTTGCTTTTTCATACACAGACGGCGGTCCATGGTCCGATGCAGGCATTGAATCCATGTCCCGTTATGTAAAGCGTGTGGAAGCATTGTTTGAAAAAGCGACCACATTGCTCGATAATGGCTCCGAAATGGGCAAACGTGAAAAAGATTTAGACTTTGCACGCAATAGCACCATCAAAGCCATCACAAAAGATTTGGAAGTCTTGCAATTCAATACGTCATTGGCTCGCATGATGGAATTCTTAAACGCCTTGAACGAATATGTGCAAGGTCCTGTCAACAAGGCATTCCTTGATGAATGCTTAAAGACATATGTTGTCTTGTTGGCACCATTTGCGCCACACTTGGGTGAAGAGTTGTGGGAATCCATGGGACAACCCTACTCTGTTCACAACCAACCATGGCCCAAGGTCAATGAAGACGCTCTGGTGAAAAACGATATGGTCATTGTTATACAAACAAATGGCAAGCTGCGTGGTCAATTTGAAGTTGCCAAAACAACCGATAAAGACACCATCATTGCTATGGCAAAAGACAAGATCAAAGATTATTTGGCCGGCAAAGAAATCGTCAAAGAAATCTATGTGCCAAACAAATTGGTCAATATCGTGATCAAAGGATAAGATTCAGCAACAAGAAAGCCCCGAGCAATCGGGGCTTTTTCTTAACCATCTTCCATATGTAAAAGGGCCGACAGGCACAATGGAATACAAATCAATGATGGCCCCCAAGCCGCCAAGAAATAAGGCAAGCTGCCCGATAATCCCAACACGTTTGTAACACGAGAAATGAAATAAAGCATGAAACCACAACCGATAGCCAACAATATCTTCATAAATGTTTTTCCTTGGCGATTACCCGAAGAAACCGTCACAGCCACCGCAATCAACAACATTGATAACAAGAACATTGGAAATGCAATCAACTCGTTAAAGTACATGGCGTGCTGAGCGGTGGAAAAACCAGAATCCTCCAAAAATTGAATGAACCGAGGGAACCGCCAAAATGACATCGTTTGTGGATCATCAAACTTTTCTAAAATACGATCCAAGCTCAATTCTGTATCAAATTCCTGTACATCCTGTGTCTTGCTGTTTTCGCCAATCGGGTCCAAAACAAAAGCATTCTTAACACTTAAAACACCCTTGTTTAAAGCGGCCTCCTCTCCTTCTGTTTGTCGCACAAAGACACCATCGTTATCCAATTCAAAGACAGAAACATTTTTCAAATATACTCTCTTTTTTTCCTGAATAATCTGCGATGCACGCAAAATCTGAACCCCATCATCCGTTTGTTCGCGCAACCAAAATCCATCCTCGGACCACGTCAGCGGATTAGAATGAGTCATTCCCAATCGTTCCTCCATGCGCTCATATCGACGAGCAGTCCATGCTGTAACGGGGCTGAACACCATCGTATCCAACAAACCAATCATCAACACCACAACAACCAACGGCACCAATATATTCCATACCGACAACCCCACCGCACGCATCACAATCAATTCGCTGGAACGATTGAACAACAAGCAAAAAACCAAACCTGCCAACAAGATAACAAAAGGCAAAATGATGTGCATCATTTGAGGCGCCTTTAACGCCGTCATCATCAACGCATCAAAAAAACCAGCCGTTTCGCCTTTGGACACGCGACGCAGCAACTCAATCAAATCAAATAACGCCACAACGATTGTCAATACAAACAGCGTTATCAGAAAGATTGTAATAAACTTTTTAACGGTATATTTTGTTAAAATCCAATTCATGACAGGCATTATAAATTATTTTTTAAGATAAGTCAAAAAAAATTAAAAATATGTTTTTTATAAAAAAAGGATTGACTTTTTTTTAAAAGTTATATAAAATATTCCACATACCGCA
>Ga0310690_10007378_pt1 | contig 14172 bp, 13 predicted proteins | sample AusTroGonzalo_MG_2_FD_207661 | JGI IMG/M metagenome (GOLD analysis project Ga0310690, IMG submission 207661) | Bovine rumen microbial communities from tropical cattle in Woodstock, Queensland, Australia - Gonzalo_04 (v2) (version 2) | ecosystem: Host-associated > Mammals > Digestive system >...
ACACCAAACGTATAGGTCAGGTTATCATGCTTCCACGTCATCGTGTAAGGACCATACTGACGAAAAACCTTATCCGTCGTGGTGATATCCTCGATGGTGCTGTACTGGCGGTAGTCCTGATGATAGTAATACATAGAGGCAAACACATCGACACCATTTTTACGATAGTTGGCACCCAACTTCGCCTGCGGACGGTCGAAATCGTAGCGCAGGTCATGTTCATCAGACAGCGTGAGGTCGAGGCTCAGACCATCGCCCTGCTTGCGGACAGTACGAATGCGCACCACAGCCCGAACCGTCGCGTCATACTGGGCACCTGGGTTGTTAATGACTTCCACATCGCGGACATCCTCGCTGCGCAGACGTTTCAGCTCACTGTCGTCGCGCATCAGTCGTCCGTTGATATAGATGAGTGGCGAACCCTTACCCAACACCTCTGGGGCCTCATCAGTACCCGTCATGCCAGGCACCTTGACCAGCATCTCGCCCAGTGTGCCCGACTGAGCCAGCGGTGTGCCTTCAATGCGCGTAATCATCGCATTACCCTTGAGGCGCGTGTGAGGGAGGCCGCCTTTGATGACGACCTCCTGCAGGTTCAAATATTTGTATACAGATTCAAGGGAATCTTGTGATTCCTGCGCCCAGCTCGTTGTATAGACAAGTGCCAGGGTTATGATGGTGATATATCTTTTCTTCATGATACTTATGAATTAGAATTCCACGCGGTAGGCGATGTTTGGGAAGGTGAGCGAGGTGAAATTGTCGACAATCTCGTGGGTGCGGAGGTCGAACGTCTGACCTTGGAAGGTCTTCATCTGCAGATACTCCAGGATGAAGTGGTGCGAGGTGTGACGCTTGTTGATAGTGTACTTCACTGAGAAGGCGTAGCCCACGTTCATACCCTTTTGCTTGGTGAATGGATCCATGCTCTCGTCCTCAGGTATCGACTTGTCAGGGCGCTTCATCACATCCTCGAGGGTGATGCCCTCTGGGATTGGAGTGTAGCGATCGCCACCCATCATAGTGAGTCGGCCGTTGATGCCAAACACATTCTTTTTAGCCTTTCCTACCATCCACTCCTTACCGCCAACGATATTGGTGATGTAGCGGCGATCGTGGCGCGAGTGGTGCCACTGGCCTTGAGCATCGCGATACTCCGACTTAAACAGGGTGGCTGTAATCATACCATAGAGTCCATCTTTGAGATAGCGCTCCAGCGTGAGGTCGATACCATAGTTGCGGCCTGCACCCTCGTTGACCAAAGCACGATCCTGGAAGAATTTGCGATGATTCAATATAGAATAGGTGGTGCCTTGCTCAACGGGTACATCGAACAACCACTGCCAGTAGGGCTCAATCTTCAGCATAGCGTTCTCGCCCAAACGCTGGGCAAACGAAGCCGATATGTGGTGCGAACGGGTCAAACCCAAATCATTGTTGGGGTATTTCCCGTCCATCAGCACGAAATAGGTATCGGTAGTCTCCTTGCGGCTGTTCATCGCATAAGCCACAGAGAATGTGCTTGATGGCGATGTCTTGTACTGAAAACTAATGCGGGGCTCCACCAGCCACTGATTGTTCAGGTTGAACCACATCACATTCACGCCAGCCACAGTTGACAATCGACTGCTTAGCGCCACCTTGTGATTGGTGTAAAGACGGGTGAGACCTGTATTGCCTTCAGAATCGTACACACGATAGAGTGGCCCGCCCGTCTCGTGGACATAATCCATCCAAGTACAAAAGTCCAGGTGCTGATGCTCGAAACCATTCTGCATGGTGTATCGTGATGAGAACTTGTGTTGGTGCTGGGTGCTGATGATGACGTTCCACTGCGAGTTGCGCCCATCCATTTCAGGCATCATGTTCATCGCGGCGTCGTAGTCGTTCACGCCCAACTTGCGATAGGAGCCGGTAAAAGCCACGCTTGAGTGGAGCGAACCGCCAGAACGGAAACGATAGCTGTGGTTGAGGCCAACGGCACAGCTGCGCTGGCGCGACCATGAGTCGTTCATGTCCCACAGCGTTTCCCATTCAGATACGTCAGGCACCTTATTCTCGAAGTTGTCAATCAAGCCTGTAAACCAAACTGCAAAGGTACCAGCCTTTGTGGTAGGCATGTTGAGCTTGAAACTCAGGTCTTGATAATCCAGCGTTTCGTTCTCCATGTTGATAGCATGCAACTTCTTGGCTATCTCCAGGAAACTATAGCGATAGTTAACCAGATACGAAGCTTTGGTGTTTTTGCCAAGCGGGCCCTCTGAGGCGAAGTCCACGCCCAGCGTACCCACCTGCACGGCATGCTCGTACTTAGTATTATTACCCACGCGCATCTTCATATCGAATGCTCCTGAGAGCGCATTACCAAACTCGGCAGGCATAGCACCTGTCAGGAAATCGCTGTTGGCCAGCACGGTTCCGTTAAGCGATGTAAACACACCGCCTCCAGCCTCGGTTATCTCGGCAAAGTGGTTGGGATTGGGCACTTCTACACCTTCTACGCGCCACTGCAACATCTGGGGCGAGTTACCATGAATAGATATTCCGTTGGTTGCGCCACCAGTAGCCACACCAGCAAACATCGATGCTGTGCGTGCTGGGTCGGCCATACCGCCAGCATAACGTGTTGCTTCCTCTACGCTGAACATGCGGGCGCCCACCTGTGCCATCTCGTTCAGCGGCAACTGCTTATTTACACGAGGTTTTATTACCACTTCGCCCAATTCAGAGATGCTTTCGCGCATTCTCAATGTGAGCACCAACTCCTTACCTGAAGAAACCAACTGCTCCTTAAGCAGTACAGGTTCGTAGCCAATGTAGCTGGCACGTACAGAGTGTCGTCCTACGGGTACATTATTAATTACGAAGTTTCCGTCCACATCAGAAACGGTGGCTAGGGTTGTGCCATTCTCCACTGTAATCGTCACGCCAATCATAGGTTCTCCAGAGGCCACGTCGCATACTTGTCCGCGAATGGTCTGGGTGGCTTGGTTGATCTGAGCCTTCATCACTGAGGGCAATAGCAGCATGGCTATAACTGCTCCAAAATACATTCTTTTCATCTTAAAAAACTAATAATATCTTTATCGATTCATGATTGTAACTATTTGACGTAGCAAAGTCAAAAAAAGTTGCAAATACTAATTCTTGATATCCACACCGCCCAAGAAGTTATAGGCAATAATGTGGAGGGTGGGGGCTTCTTTACCTGCAATTCTTGAAGCATGATTGCCTACACCGCCAATGAAACTGCGACTCTTGACCACAACATTCACTGTCTGAGGTACAAAGAGTTCGATGCCGCCACAGAAGGTATGAATCTCTATCTCCTCATCCTCCGTAACTGTAGCATTCCGCAAATCCATGCGGATGCCTCCGCAGAAAGCATCCAAATGGGCGCCGTGGAAGGGCTCGCCACGATAAACATACTCATCGCCACCATAGTGTACGCTGCAATAGATACGCTTACCGTCTTCACCGATGGGCAGTGTACGCTGCAACCACTGATCAGGGTCGCGGCGGTAGCTGTCGATGAGAAGACTCATTCCTACATATATCAATAGACAGATGCAGAAATAGGTTGCCCAAGGTCCCTCAGATACATTTGCGAACCAGCTCCATTTGATGAGTCCCCAGATAGTTGCCAATTTCGTTAAACTAGCAATAATCAATACTATTCCAATAATCGTTCTTGTTTTCATAACTTTATTATTTTCGAATTAAACATTTTCTGGGTGCAAAGTTATGAGAGAAAAATAATCCCTCCAAATATCTGGGATATTCTGCACAGTTTAGTGATAAACGGGCTCAAAATGTGTGGTAAAATAATCAAAATGTGACGAGCCGTACAAATTCTTTACGCTACATTCTTCATTCTTCATTTTTTTTACTACTTTTGTCGACCGTATGAACCAAGGTCATAAGAAAACCATAAGCACGCGTTTCATCAGCACCGCTTTCATGGTGCTGGCGATAGCCATCTTCAAGCCCTTTGGACTTGAGGTGTGGCAATGGCAGGCCTATTTTCATCTGATGGCGTTATTCGCATTGGGCCTATTCAGTTGTTTCCTGACGGAAGTCATTCTGAAGTATCTTGTAGCCATGCCACGTTCGTACGATCGAGGCGTCGGTTATATCATCAGCCGTAATCTCCGTTTTCAATTCATCAACACACCACTTGTGTCGTTGCTTATCTGTCTCTATCGTCATTTTGTGATGAGTAGTATGACAGAGGGCAACAAGCTCTCTTTGGGCAACTATTTGGAAACGCTACTGATAATCGCCTTCCTATCCTTTGCTATCGGACTCTATTGGCGATTCAAGTTCCGTAGCCGTTACCTAGCTGCAGAACTGGAAGAAATCAGACAATTGAATGAGCAGCTAAAGAAATTGCAGACTAGCAGTCAGGAACCACAGATAGTAGAAGAGGGTAGTACCCCGCAGAATTTACAGATAACACTCGAGGGCAATACCAACGAATCTATTACCCTCGATATTTCAGACCTATTATATATAGAAGCGGTTGGCAACTATGTCAAGGTGTGCCAACTACAAGAAAACAAGGTGCATACGAATATGCTTCGCGCCACAATGAAACAGATGGAAGACGCGCTGCTGGCTTATCCCATGATTGTCCGTTGCCATCGTGCCTTCATGGTCAATCTCAGTCAAGTAGAACAAATTTCCTCTAACTCGCGCGCCATGCAACTAGTGATGCGTCACAGCAACGACGCCATCCCCGTCTCGCGCAGCAACGTCAGTAAGCTGAAGGAGCTGCTAGGATAATATGACCACTTTATAAAAAAAAATAACACTATGAGATACGGAATCATCGGCACTGGTGCCATTGGCGGATATTACGGAGCAAAACTGGCTCGTGTAGGACAGGATGTTCACTTCTTGCTGCGTAGCGACTATGAGTATGTGAAACAGCACGGTCTGCAGGTGGACTCCTGCGATGGCTCGTTTCATCTGGCAGAGGTCAATGCTTATCAGCATACGGAGGATATGCCTGCGTGCGACGTGGTGCTGGTATGTCTGAAATCTGTCAATAACGGCAAATTGGAGTCGTTGCTACCTCCATTGCTCCATGCAAATACGCTGGTGGTGCTCATTCAGAACGGCATCGGTGTGGAGGAGGATGTGCAGAAAATGTTTCCCGACGTGCAACTGGCTGCCGGTCTGGCATTTATCTGTTCTGCGAAGACTCAGCCGGGCATTGTCAGTCACCAGTGTTATGGCAGCATCAACCTTGCCAACTACAGTTGCAAGGACGAAGCGCTGATGCAGGCCGTAGTCGATGATTTCCGTAAGGCTGGCATAGAGACGGGGTTTGTGGAATATCATGAGGCACGATGGAAGAAAGCGGTATGGAACATGCCCTTCAACGGTATGACAGTAGCGCTGCACACGCAGACGGACCTGCTGCTGAAAACTCCGTCGACCAGAGAGCTGATTCGTGAGCAGATGATGGAGGTGGTCAACGCTGCCCAGCACCTGGGTGTGAAGAACCTTGACGCCTCGTTTGTCGACAAGATGATAGAGATGACGGATGCGATGACGCCTTATTCGCCGTCTATGCGACTGGACTACGACTTCCACCGTCGTATGGAGATATACTATCTCTATACGCGTCCCTTAGAGATTGCTCGTGAGGCAGGCTGTCCGATGCCTAAACTTGAGATGCTGGAGGCTGAGCTGCGTTTTTTGCAAACTCCTCGGCAGACTCCTTGATGGACTCTTCATAGCCTGTCAAGGCTGCAAACGGTGCAAACTGGGCTGCTCGGTTCCACATAGACATCTGAGGATGTCGCTTCGACACATGATGTGGCAGGTTGATGATATCGTCGTAATTATCCATTTTCATCTTTCATTTTTCATTACGCTTTGTGTCCTCCTATTTGCTTGTTACGATCTTTGGCGGTGGCTCCTTCAGAGTAGTTAAATCCCCTGAGGATGGCATTCTTGCCAAAGCGTTGTTTGATTTTTAACTGGGCCTCCTGCATGCGACGCTCCTTGTCCAGACGGTTTTGCTCTTCCTGTTTCTGCTTTTCCAATGCTTCGTAGTTGGTAAACAAATCCAGCTGCTGGGGTTCCGTGTGCTGTGCTGCGACATCAGATTCTGGTACCACATGGTTGACAGAGATATTCAGTCGACGGATGAGCAAATCGGGATTGACCAGTCGGTCGAAGAGTTCAGCAGCAGCTGTCATCATCAGGCGTGATGAAGACGTCGGCTTGTCGAAGTTAGATGTACCATGAGCATGCTTGGGCACAGGTTTGCCGTAATAGTTAGTGGTAATCTCGCCATGATATTTATTACGTATCTCAGGACGCGTCAGACACTCTGCATCATAACCGACTGTCAGCACAATCTGGTCTGTCACCATGCGCTTGGATACCAAATTGAGAGCCATTCCCTCGGCCATCTCCTGTATCACTACACGGGCTTTCTGAAAGTTGTAAGGTTCCTGAAGCACCTGACCACTGCTGAAGGAGTTGGTCTCAGGCTTGTAGGCTTTCACGGCTTCAACAGTGCAGGGCTCCCAACCCCAGGCATGGTCTATCAGCAGTTCGGCATTGACACCAAACAGCTTATAGAGCAGCTCCTCGTTCTCTATGGATGTTCGCGCTATCTTTCCCATGGTGTCGATACCATACATCGCCAACTTGTTTGCAATACCTTTGCCCACACGCCAGAACTTGGTGAGTGGACGATAGTCCCAGAGCTCACGACGGAACGACATTTCATCGAGTTCGGCAATGCACACGCCATCCTTATCAGCAGGCATCTTCTTGGCCATGATATCCATTGCTACTTTGCATAGATACATATTGGTGCCGATGCCAGCCGTTGCCGTAATACCCGTCTGTTTCAATACGTCGCGTATCATGGTCATAGCCAACTCGTGGGCACTCATCTTGTAAGTACCAAGATAGGCCGTTACATCCATAAACACCTCGTCAATGCTATAGACGTGGATATCCTCAGGAGCGATGTACTTCAGATAGACGCTATATACCTTGCTGCTGACCTCGATATAGTGAGCCATGCGGGGTGGGGCAATGATAAAATCCACACCACGTGCTTTCTGATACACTTCAAACAGTCGGGCACGACCTCCGATGCCATAGGCTTTCAAAGCGGGTGACACAGCCAGACAGATGGTTTTCTCTGTTCGGGTGACATCTGCCACTACTAAGTTCGTGGTCAACGGGTCAAGCCCTCTGTCCACGCACTCTACAGAAGCATAAAACGACTTCAGGTCGATGGCTATATATGTCCGCAGTGTCTCTTGCATCCTTAGGTCACTTTCTATGCACTACTCCATGACTTCAATATAAAAGCTGAACGGACGGAAACCGTCGTTGCAGCTGATCATTGCACTCATGGGATTTTTCATCCATCCATCGTAGAAGTTACCCTCGCCTCTGGCCAACGACTCCACGAATTCACGCATGGAATACCATGCTGAAGGACACATCCCTTCTGGCTGTTGACCATCTATGGAAATCCATTGCTGACCCTCTCTGACATCGCAGGTGTGTTCAATTGGGTTCTCGTATCTTACGATTAAGTCCTGATAGACCGTCTGGCGAATGGCTGTGATTCGTACTTTGTTCATTAATCTTATCAAATTAAAACTAAAAGCAAAGGTACAAAAAAGTGAATAATTATTGCTACCTTTGCCTCAAGTTTTAGAAATATTAGGAAATGAGGAACATCGTTCTCTCCATATTCCTGTGGCCAACATCAAACCTCATATTAATTTTCGTCTTCCTCGAAGAAATGCCCCTTTGGCAGGGGAACAGCCTCAGCCAGACAACAGTTGTAGCGTACACGGCTGCGACGTTCACGGGCAAACATGGCTTTGGTGCCTTCAGCATCCTGCTGAAACTCGAGGTGATCTTCGATGGCGAAGGAATGGGCCATCTCCTTGACATCGAGGTTGTCAGTACCAATGAGTGTGAAGGTCCAGTTCTGCTTCTTCAGCTTCTCGATGAGGGTGCGAACCATTTTCAGCGTCCATTCGTCACTGCTGTTCTCGTAGCCATCGGTGATGATGGTGACAAGAACATGATCGCCATCTTCCACTTGGGTATTAACCTTGGAAATGCCTTTGCCGATAGCGTCGTAAAGAGGAGTAGCAGCACAAGGATTGTAGGCTTTCCATGTTATATCTTTAGTCTTGTCGGCAGGGATGTTGTCGTAGTGCACCTTGGTGTGGTCGCTGTCAAATGTGATCAGGGTGACATACTGTAGCTGCTTGGGATACTTCTTCTGCATCATGCGGACAGTCTGCAGGGTCTCGTTCATGCCTGTGAAGGCTTGCTTGCGGATGCACTCCATGGAACCGCTCTCGTCAACAATAATCAAGTTGTGAACTCTCGTTGGAATCAAATCAGTCATAGTTTTAAATGTTTTAAAGGTGAATACTTCTTATTTATCGACATGTCTTTATCACTTTAAAGAAGATTTTCGGAAAAAATTAAGTAGTATCACTTTTTTTTTGTAAATTCGCACCATAAAACTGAAAATATGTACTACGGACGGCTATCTGACAAGGAGATTTTGAAAGGTTTTCGCCAAGGCGACGCTGACATTATCCGTACCTATTTCTACGAGTATTGTCAAATCGGCTATATCATCTTCGACCAGCGCTACCAGTTGAAGGGGAAGCAGAACCTGGACTTCATGTCGCTTGCGCACCAATATGCGCTGTACCTGATGGAGCATGACTGGAAGCCTCTGGAAGACCATTCGCCCAACGTATCCCTGAAAACGTGGCTTATCAATGGCTTTCGCTATGTAGTGCTCGATGCACTGAAGTGGTATAAAAAGGAATATGGCAGCATCACTTTTGAGGACTATCTGATGTCGTTCGATGTGACCAGCGACAACCTGCGTCTGCAGTTCAACCGCATGGTGGAGGATGTCTGTGACCATGTGCCAATGGGACGAGAAGACAGGCTGATTATCATGATGATGCTGAAGCGTGGATTCAAAGGCAAGGAGATTGCGCAGGAGATTGGTGTCACTCCAGCTGCCGTCTCACAGCGTTATAAGAAACTGAAGGAAGAAATCATTGTGCCGTACTTCCGTCAATACTTTGATATGGACTTAGATATGCCTGAGATTATGCCTGATTTCAGCATTGTTGGCAAGGCTATGATGGAAGTGGCAGCACCATGTGCCACACCAATGGATTTCATGGAAAGAAGAAAAATGGATTATATGGAATATATGGAACAGAAACGTACCACTCCAGAGCGTATCACTTCGCTCCAACCAAACGAGATTTTCGTCTTCGGATCGAACCTTCGCGGTATGCACGGCGGAGGTGCAGCCTATATTGCATACCGCAGCTTCGGTGCAATCATGGGGCAAGGTGTAGGACTGCAAGGTCAGAGCTATGCAATTCCCACCATGCAGGGTGGGGTGGAGACCATCCGTCCCTACGTGGATGAGTTCATAGAGTTTGCCAAGCAGCACAAGAACTTGACATTTCTTGTCACCCGCATCGGCTGTGGCATAGCTGGCTTCACAGATGATGAAATCTCTCCGCTGTTTGAGAAAGCTCACGACGTAGAGAATATCGTGCTGCCACAGAATTGGTAAGTATGTATTTATTCAATACATTTCATGAGGAAGTCGACAGCACCATTTACGCCAAACTTGCGGACATCCAGTGAGATGTCGTAATTGGTGGCATCCTTCCAGTCACGCCCAGTAAACATCTTTGTATACAGTTCGCGGCTGTAGTCATTGTCGACAATCATTGCTGCAGCATCTTGCTCGCTGATATCATACTTCTCGGCAATACGTCGTTTGCGGCAGTCTAAGCTGGTGTGAATGAAAATCTTTAGCGCATTGGGATGGTCTGCAAAGATGTCAAATCCACAACGGCCGATAATGACGCACGACTCTTCCTCGGCAATAGAACGGATGACATCAGCCTGAGCTTGGAACAGTTCATGACTTGTCGTTTCCTGTTCCTGTCCGTTATACTCGGCATTGGCCATGTAGCTACGATAGAAATTGGTGAAATCGTCGCGCCACAATGGGTTTCGCGATTCAATCTTTTCTACAGCATCCTCTACGGCTTTCATGCGGGAAGCAACCTCGTTAAGTATCTGCTTGTCTAATAGTTTTACTCCGAGTCGATGTGCCAACTCTGCTCCAATCTCGTGACCACCCGTTCCAAACTGGCGACTGATGGTTATAACAAATTTATCCTCCTTGTTCATAGTACATAGTTTTAGGCGTTACATGCCACAAAGATACAAATTATTTTTGAAAATGAAAACTTTTTGCCCATGTTTTTTATATGTTAAGCAATATTCTGGCTACTATTGACAAAAATAAGGAGCATCCGTGCGGGTGCTCCTTATCATACAGTTATCAATTTCCATTGTCAATTAGCGCAGTGCCTTGTTCAGCATGTAGTACATCTCGTTGTTCTGTAGCTGCTGCTTGAACTCGTAGGTCTTGGTGTCCTTATTGATCTTGACATACTCAATGCCAACCATTTCAGCGAAGTCTTCCCAGTACTGCTCGTCAATGTCGTACGAGAAGGCACTGTGGTGCGTGCCACCTGCAAGAATCCATGCACCGGCACCAATCTCGAAGGTTGGTTGGGGAACCCACAGGGCACTGGCCACAGGCAGGTTGGGCATGGGTTTGGGCTTGATGCACTCCACCTCCTGAGAAATGAGGCGGAAGCGATTGCCGAGGTCAACAACGGTAGCCTTGATGCCACGACCGACCTTTGAAGTGAAGACGAGACGGGCTGTCTGCTGCTTTCGAATGCCAATGCCGAGGAAGTGAACCTCGAGGGTGGGCTTGTCGACAGCGATGAGCGGACAAACCTCAAGCATGTGGCTCTGCAGGCATGATGAGCGATCGCCAGCGAAATTGAGGGTGTAGTCCTCCAGGAACGAACATCCCTGAGGCATGCCCTGCTGGATAACCCACAGGGTGCGGCACAGACATGCGGTCTTCCAGTCACCTTCAGCACCGAAGCCGATACCCTCAGCCATCAGACGCTGTGAAGCAAGGCCAGGAATCTGGTCGAAGCCACAGAAGTCAGGCTGGTTGATATCTGCATCGCCGAGGTCGTCAAAGTTGGTGGTGAAGGCTGTGGCACCTTCGTCCTTCAAAACGCGACGCAGGGCGATTTCTGCCTTGGCAGCGTTCTTGACCTTCTCCCAGTAAACGGCCTCGCCGCTTTCGTCAATCTTGATGGTATAGAGCTTCTTATACTCCTCAACGAGCTCGTCAGCTTCCTTGTCGGTAACCTTCTTCCAGTATTCCATCAGTGAGCTGACTGGATAGTAGTCGACGTGGTAGCCCAGACGCTGCTCGAACTCTACACGGTCGCCATCGGTAACGGCTACGTTGTTCATGTTCATGCCGAACATCAGACAGCGAACGTTGTGAGCATCTGCAACACCTGCTGCAACACGTGCCCAGACGGCAATCTGCTGCTGAGCGGCTTCATCCTTCCAGTAGCCACAAACCACCTTGCGAGGAATGCGCATGCGGGTACAGATGTGCCCGAACTCGATATCGCCGTGAGCCGACTGGTTCAGGTTCATGAAGTCCATATCCATCGTCTCCCAGGGAATCTCGGCATTGTACTGGGTGTGGAAGTGAAGGAGGGGCTTCTGCAGAGCCTGCAGACCCTTGATCCACATCTTAGCGGGCGAGAAGGTGTGCATCCAGGTGATAACACCCACGCACTTCTCGTCGTTGTTGGCAGCCTTCATCACAGCCTCTACTTCTTTTGAGCTGTTGGCAGTTCCTTTATACACAACCTTAATGGGGATGATGCCACTATTGTTCAGACCCCCGACCATCTCCTTGGAGTGTCCGTCAACGGCAACGACAGCGTCGCCTCCGTAGAGCAGCTGGGCACCAGTAACCCACCAAAGTTCTAAATTCTCAAATGCTTTCATTTCGTTGTGATTTAGTGATTAGTGTTTCTGACCTTTCTGTCCGTAGTAGGCATTAGGGCCGTGCTTGCGCATGTAATGCTTTTCAACCAACAGCGGGTTCATTGTCGTGTTGGGGTTGACGCTGAACGACACGAAAGCCATCTTAGCACACTGCTCCATGACCTTAGCGTTGTAGACGGCATTGTCGGGAGAAGTACCCCAAGAGAATGGTCCGTGGTTCTTGACCAGCACAGCGGGTGTGTGGTCAGGATTAATCTTGCGGATGTTCAGGATTTCGTCGACGATAACATTACCCGTCTCCAACTCGTACTGGCCCTTCACCTCAGCTTCCGTCATATCGCGGGTGCAAGGAATGTCCTTGTAGAAATAGTCGGCATGAGTGGTTCCGATGTTGGGAATGTCACGACCTGCCTGTGCGAAAGCAGTGGCATAGGTAGAGTGGGTGTGTACCACGCCCTGGATGTTGGGGAATGCCTTATATAATACAAGGTGGGTAGGAGTGTCGCTTGAGGGATTGAGGTCACCCTCAACTACTTTACCACTTTCCAGGTCTACTACTACCATATCCTCGGCCTTCATCTCGTCGTAGCTTACGCCACTGGGCTTAATGACTACGAGGCCTTTCTCACGGTCGATACCCGAGACGTTGCCCCATGTGAAGATAACCAGTCCTTGCTTGACCAGATCAAGGTTGGCTTTAAATACCTTCTGTTTGAGTTCTTCTAACATAAATAATTATCAATTATCAATTATCAATTTTCAATTACAACTTGAAGTTTGAATCTTCGTTGTATGCGTTCTTGTTAAAACGATAGAGGAATGCTCCGCGCTTGGAGCCCGTCTTGTCTATCAGGGTGGTTTTCTCAATGAAGTCCATCTCCTTGATGCGCTTGCGGAAGTTGCGCTTGTCTACCTCCTCACCATTGACAGCCTCGTAGAGACGCTGTAGCTGAGTAAGGGTGAAGAGACCAGGCAACAGCTGGAAGCTGATAGGTTCTGTGCGAATCTTCTGCTGCATCAGCTTACGGGCTTTCAGAATCATTTTCTTGTGGTCGGAGAACATCTCAGGGAGTTCCTCAATGTTCACCCATTCCACATTGTGCTCTGCCAGCAACTTCTGGTCGTAGTCCTTCACATTGATGAGTGCATAGTAGGCAACACTGACTACTCGTGCTCCCGGGTCGCGGTCAACACTACCGAAGGCGCCGACTTGTCGCATATAGACGTTGCGCAGACCTGTCAGCTCAAAGAGTACGCGGTCAGCAGCCTCGTCGACACTTTCCTCGTTGCGTACGAAACCTCCATAGAGGCTCCATGCGCCCTTACCAGGATCGATGGGTCGGTGGCCCAGCAACACCTTCAGCTTGTTTTGTTCAAAGCCGAAGATGATGCAGTCCACCGATACAAGGATCTTCTGATGCTCAATATAATACTTGGTCATGGTTGTTAGCTATATGTATTACCACAGAGCAATATACAGGATAGTCAGGATGATGATGACACCAAAGGCACCGATGTTGAATGTCTTGTCTGTCTTGAAGATATTCAGATCGATAGCAACCAGCTTGGGATCCTGTACCTTATCCAGGGCGTTAGAGCGCAGGTAGATACCAATCGTAGCAGTGATAGCTGCGAAGAAGATCATAGCACCCTCAAAGCCGTGAATATGCATGGTCTCGTTGAAGAAACCACCGATGAACAGCACGAACGAGATGGCTGCTGTGCAGAACATGATGGTGCTCCAGCGCAGCTGGGTCTTGATGGTGTGCTCATCAAGCTCGTCAGCAGGAACGGCCTTCTTGCTCTTCAGTGAGATCCATACGAACAGGATAACCAGCGTGATGAATACGATACCTGAACGAACGAGGAACGGCATCTCTGGGAATGCGAACTTATAGATGATTGAGAAGGCGAAGGTGCCGATAGCGCAGACCACAGCAGCAGTACCGCTGGCACGCTTCCACAGCAGACCAAGACCGAAGATAACTACCACACCGGGATATACGAATGCTGAGTACTCCTGAATGAACTGGAAGGCTTGGTCGATACCACCCATCAATGGGTAAACAGCGATGAGAGCGATGATTAGAGCGCTGACAGAAGTCATACGACCTACGTTCACCAGACGCTTCTCAGAAGCGTTCTTGTTGATGAACTGCTTGTAGATATCCATCGTGAAAAGGGTAGAGGTAGAGTTGAACATTGATGCCAGTG
>Ga0310690_10007379_pt1 | contig 14172 bp, 9 predicted proteins | sample AusTroGonzalo_MG_2_FD_207661 | JGI IMG/M metagenome (GOLD analysis project Ga0310690, IMG submission 207661) | Bovine rumen microbial communities from tropical cattle in Woodstock, Queensland, Australia - Gonzalo_04 (v2) (version 2) | ecosystem: Host-associated > Mammals > Digestive system >...
TCATCGAGAAAGCAAGTGCGTTAGCGGCTGTTCTGTCGCAAAACGATGCGGGCGCCGCAAGTACTTCCTATCGCGCGAGATTGGTGTACGACGGTGCGATATATACACAAGAAGGATACTTTATTCTGCCTTATGCCTTATTGGAGGGCGAGCATATCGTGCTTGCTTGCGTATTCTTGTCGCCTGATGGCACGATGTCCGCTTGGATCAATGATATTGACGCCGCGATCGAGATCGTGCACGTCGAGCAGGATGGATCAATCTTTGCCGAAATGGGCATTGTTCGGAAGGTAACTGTGGAAATGTGCGGACGTTGTTCTTTGTTTGATATCGTTCGTTGCGCTCCTGTTAAATACGCTACGGGTGTTTCCTGCACTGACGTATTGTTTAGCGCGGATCGGGAAGTCGCTTTGACGGCGGGTGTATCGAAGGTAGCTTTCGGAAACGTAGCTTCCACGGTCAGCGCCGAGCCGTATGCCTTTACCGAAGGGGCTCTCGTTACGCCGCTAGGATATGATCGATTCGGCGTAGAGAACGAGTCTTATGACGTGACGATTTATGATAAAGAAGGTCAAACGGCTACCGCTATTCAAGTGGTGAGCGTAGCCTCTTGGAATATTTATGATAACCTGACGTTTACGAGCGATGCAATCTTCGGCACTGCAGTTTCCTTTACTCTGACGCCGTCGCTTGGCGAGGTGAAGGATGGCGTGCTTCGTTTCAAAGGTAATGGAACCGGCACCCTCACTGTCATCAACTTATACGGACGTAGCGTTGTCATAACAGTGACTGTTTCCGACTATGTCGGCTTCTCAGCGGGCGATGGTACGGAGGAATCTCCGTATGAGATATACGATCTCAACGATCTTAAAATGATGTCTCGCTTTGAGGAGAGCTATTTCATTTTGAAGGAGAATGTTATCGCGGATGATCCTTTGACGGCGCCGATTGCACTTGTAAACGGGTATTTGAATGGAAACGGGAAGACCGCACGTTTGACGTTAGCGAACGGTATTTCGCTCTTTTCTACCTGCCAAGGTACTATTACGAATATTCGTTTTGAATTGACTGCGAGTGAGACTGCAGGCGCACTTTTCTCCTCCGATCCGGACGTCCTGATGCTTACCGGCGTAACGATCGTCTTGAACGGTACCACTTGGAACGTTGCGGAAAATGCGGAGAAAGGGCTCCTCTTCGACACTGTCGGCGAAGGCTCCGAGTGGGAGGATGTTACTATGGTTCTGTCCGATATTGCCGTCAATGCGAAAAATGGCGGTACGATCGGCTTGCTCTTGGCCACGGGAAGAAACGTGAGGATGGATGGAATATCCTTCACGGCGAAAGATAATATTTCGCTGACGGTAGGCGGAAATGTTATTTTCGGTGGAATCGTCGGGATCCTTGAAGGGTATAGTGGTACTGCTTTAATGTCGGATATCGATGCGGATGTTGCATATATTATCACGGTGGATGGTGCCGATGCAGACCTTGCGGCGGGCGGCGTCATCGGTTCGCTCTATGTCGATGTGAAGGACGTTACCGTACTGGCGAATATTTCTGTGAACGCGACGGAAGAGGATCGTCGTGGCGTCGTGCGCCTCGGCGGCGTAGTGGGGGAGAACTTTGCTTCACTTGAGAAAATAACGGTGAGCGATGACTCCGAACTTATCGTCTTCGCGGCGGACGCTTGCGTCGGCGGCGTGGCGGGCTACAGTATGGAATATCTGACTTCTGTCACATGTAACGTAACGATAGCTGTCACGACGGACCTGCGTGCCTTTGCGGGCGGCGTGATCGGTTATGCAGAGAGTTGTTCTCTCGTGCAAGGGTCTGTGACGGGCTCGGTAACTGCGGTCAGCTATGCGACGGATGCCTCTCTCGGTGTGTATTATGAGATGGCAGGCGGCGTTAAGTGTGCAGCGACAGCAGGTGGCGTTGTGGGCTATTCCAACGGGCAGATCTGCCAATATACGGTACGCAATGTAACTGTTTCCGCTACTGCGGCAGGGATCGCGGAAGGGTACGTTCTTGCAGGCGGCGCAGCAGGATATCTCTCTAATGCTTCCGACCTTCGTGTGGATGGTGTGATCGCCTTCGCGCAGGGAGGAGATGAAGTTGCGGGTGGCGCCGTTGCGCTCCTTGAAAATTCCATGATGTGCTCTGTCGTTTCCGATGTGACGTTGACTGCGGCAAAGAAGGGCGGGGCAATAGGCGTGTTCTCCTTGCAGAGTTATTCTGCCGTTTCTTCCGTAGTATGCGTGGCAAACGTTGGGGAAGAGGGGAGTGCTATCGTGTATGAGGTATTAATGCAGGATGATTCGGAAGATGCAACAGGTAAAGTGAGAGACTGTTACTATTATTTGTACGGAAAGGTATTCGGCACCGCGTTTTTGAGTGGACTCAACGTGAATAACGTAAAGCTTAGCAATCCGAATGAAGCCTATGGTGATGCGATCTATACGAGCGGGGAGGGACTTCTCTTTGACGAAAGCATTTGGTCCTTCAATGCCGACAGTTTGCCTGAACTTATCCTGTAAGTCGATAAAGGAGAATAAGGAAGTATGATGACGAAAGCGAGGAAGATACGATACGTAGTTGTTTTCTGCATTATAGCAGTTTTGCTGACGCTTGGAGGACTGTTTGATCTATCTCTTGCCGAACGCTTATATTCGCCCAATATCGTTATGGCGCAAGTACTGGAAGGCGTCGGGATCTTCCCTCCTTTCTTTATTTTCGCAGCTACCTTCGCGTTGCTTTTTTTCGTCATAGACGAAAAGAAACGTTATCCGCTTTTGAAAAAGATACTTTGCGCGGCGATAACGGCAGTCGCATATTTCTTGTACGGTTTCATGGCGATCAACGAGACGGTGCTCGCTGTGTTTTGGTTGAACTGCACGGTCGGCGCGGCAGCAGCGCTCGTATTTACTCCATTGACTTTGTTTCTGATGTCTAAAGTGAAGGCGGATCGGCGAAAGGATCTCGCGATCTTCTTGATATTCGCCTCCATCGTCTGCGTGATCGCGGATATCTTGATTGTGAATGGGATGAAATTTATTTGGGGGCGTCCTCGTTACAGAGAGATGGTCGTGGATGATGACTTGATTTTTTCGCCTTGGTATCATCTGAATGGCTTCTCGTTGCACGGGCATCATTCTTTCCCTTCGGGACACACGGCATCTGCGGGCGCTCTATTCGTTTTTTGCGCACTTGGCGAAGTATTTCCCAACTGGAAAGAGAAGGAAGGTTTTTTAGCCTTTGTTGCCGCATTGTACACGATCACGATGGCGTTCTCTCGTATGGTGCTCGGCGCACATTTCCTGTCCGACGTGACGGCTGGATTTGCGATCTCTTTCGTTACATATGCCGTGGCGAGATATTTGTATTTTAAGATGCAGTCTCCCGTGCATAGCGCCATTGATGAGGGCAAGTCGGATGAGACGGAAGAGCCATCGGAAGTTCCCGAGACAGTGGAAGAATCGTCGGAAGAAGATAACGAGGATGCGCTTGAGGAAGGAAGTATGGTTTCCGAGGAGACCAAGGAAGAGCCTCAAGAGCAAAATGCGTGACAAAAAGAAGCGTCTGCATTAAGATAGTATTTGAGAACAGGTGACTACATGAATGTACATTGCAGCGCATACGAATATTTCGCCAAAGGAGTGGAAGGCAGAACGTCCTGTCTGACATTTTTCGGTCGGTCATTCAGCGGAGAGGAAACTATTCGTCGTATCGGAGCCATGGCAGAGTTTCTTGCCGAAATGGGAGTTACTAAAGGGGACGTCGTCGCCATCAACCTGCCCAATGTGCCGGAGTGTATTTTTACGATTTATGCGGTCAATAAAATAGGCGCTATCGCCTTCGTTACGCACCCGTTACTCCCTGCAAAAGCCTTAAAAGAAGAGGCGAAGAAAGTGGGGGCGAAGTGCCTTGTTTGTCCCTTGAATATCAAAGAAGATATGGGACTTCCGCTCATATTCTGCGATTGCGTTTCATTTCTTCCGCCGTTAAAGAGATTTTTCGCTCCGAAGAGTAGGTCGCTTCCTGTAATCGGGGTGCGATATCCATATCAAAAGCTTTCGGACAAAGAGATAAATGCAGAAGGAATGGCGGAGGACGTGGCATTCTATCTGCCGTCGGGTGGTACTACAGGCGAACCTAAGATCATCCGTGTTACGAACGAGGCGATCAATAGAAATGCGGAAGCCACTCTTTCGCTCGCCAAAAGAGATCTCTCCGATACGAACGTATTGCTTGCATTGCCGTTCTTCCATGGGTTTGGACTATCATCCTCTCTGCATGGGGCGGTATCTGGTGGCTCGCGCGGTGTGATATTTCCGTTCTTCGATGCGAAGCGTATCGCGAAAAGTGTTAAAAAGGGGAAGGTGGATATCATACTCGGCGTACCGAATATGTATCGAAAATTGATGGAACAATCAGAGTTTTGCCAAGGGATCAAGAATATGAAGCTTGCTTTTTCGGGCGGGGACACCTTGCCTGAGAGTTTGAAGAAAAAGTACGACGTCCTCGCTGAGAAAGCGGGGTCCGAGAGTAGACTATATCAAGGATACGGATTGGCGGAAACGGTGTCGGTTTGTATCGCAAATTCTTTTGGGGAAGATAAAGCGGGCGCTATAGGTCGTCCCGTAAATGCCGAAGTGCGCATTCTCGATAAGAGCGGGGAGGACGTGGCGCAAGGCGAACAGGGAGAGATAGCGGTGAAAACGCCCTGCATGATGAAAGGGTATTTCGGACAGGAAGACTGCTCCGAGAACTATCTTCGCACGGGGGATATCGGCTTTATCGACGATGAGGGCTTCGTGCATTTTTCCGGTAGAAAGAAGAGGATCATCGTGATCGGAGGGATGAACGTCTATCCGCTCGAGATCGAGCGCGCTGCTATGGAGCTTGACTTTGTGTCCGAGGCAGCCGCCGTGGAATATCGTGAGAACGATAAGCCTTTAATAGCGTTGTTTATATCGGATAAATCTGAATTTTCCGAGGATAAGAAACGTCAGACCGTCCTCGATCACCTTGCAACGCGGGTCATCAGATACGCCCTTCCTACAAAAGTAATTTTTCTCTCGGCGCTTCCGAGAACACCTATTGGTAAAGTGGACGTCGATGCCCTGTCGAGAGGCTTGTAATTTCCTCTCATTTTTTTTGAAAAATTCCTAAATTTCCGTATTTTTTGAAGAAAAAAATCACTGTTGACATTTTGTATCTTTTGTGCTATAATATCAATATCAACTTAAAGGCGGTACTTTATGAATATTACTGACGTTCGAGTAAGATTGGCGAAGAGTGACAATGGGAAGCTGAAGGCGGTCGCTTCCATCACGATCGACGGTTGTTTCGCCGTTCATGACATCAAGATCATTGACGGAAATAACGGTCCTTTCATCGCGATGCCGAGTAGGAAGACGCCCGAAGGTGAGTTTAAAGACATTGCACATCCCATCAATCCCGATGCGCGCGCAATGATCTCCGAATTGATCTTGAAGGCATATCAGGAACAGCTCGACGCACAATAGCCTTTTTCTAGATTTGTTTTAATACTGTTAAACACGGTTTCGCAGGAATTTTTTGCTTGCGAAATCGTTTTTTTTATGCTTTAAAATCGAAAACACAATCCGTTTTGCGTGCATATACAATGGTATGCATTCTTTTATTCAGGACAAACGGGTCCATTTTATAGGAGTAGGCGGTATCAGTATGAGCGCCTTGATCAAGATCGCACGTCGTTTGGGCGCGTCGGTTACGGGGAGCGATCGGGAGAGATCGGAGAGGCTAGAGTCCTTATTGGCGGAAGGTTACGACGTATATGTTGGGGAACGTCCGAAAGTGTCGCGTGATGCCGATCTTGTCGTATATACTGCCGCTATCCCGACGTGGCATCCGGAAAGACAAATTCCTGCTGAAAAACAGATGAGTCGCGCGGAGTTTCTTGCTCGCATTTCCGCATTATTCGATAAGATGGTAGCGGTGGCGGGTACGCACGGTAAGACGACGGTCAGCGCCATGATATCTTCCGTGCTCGCTTCAAGCGGGAGGGGTTTTTCCGCACATATCGGAGGGATCGCACGAAATTTCGGGAGCAATCTTTTTCTTTCGGGGCAAGATGTATTTGTCACCGAGGCATGCGAATATAAGGACGGTTTTCTTTCGCTTACTCCCGATATAGCCGTTATATTGAATGCGGAAATAGATCATGGCGATTACTTCTCCGATGAGGAAAGCGTGTTTGCGTCTTTTCGTAAGTTCGCGATGCGGACGAAGCCCGGCGGTACGATCGTTTTAGGCGAAAATGTCGCGGAAAAGATTAAATTACCTTCGCTTGAAAATATTCGCATATGTTCATATGGCGATGAATTCATTTCAGAAGAGGCAGAGTGCGGTGGATTTTACTTGCGCATAATAGGTCGCGAACCCGTCTTCTTTACTACAACGGCGAAAGGTCGTCATAATATGATCAATGCTGCTGTCGCTGCACGTATCGCGATGCTTCTCGAGGTGCCGGAGGATCTGATCCGAATGGGGCTTGCCGGTTTTCTTGGGGTGAAGAGAAGGTATGAAAAGATGGGGCGAACGACGTCGGGGGCGAACGTCATACATGACTACGCTCACCACCCAAGCGAGATCGAGGCGGTCTTAAAGGTCGCGAGAGAGGAAACGTGTGGGAGAGTATTCGTCGTGTTTGAGCCGCATACCTATTCGCGGACTGCCACTTTGTTCCGGGATTTCATACGTGTGCTCGAAACGTCGGACGTTCTTGTGATTCTTCCCACTTATTCTGCGCGCGAAATACCGACGGACGGTGTCGATGCGAAGGCATTGTATTGCGCTGTGAAAAGTAAGGAGAAATATTATTTTACTCGCTACGGTGAAGTGAAAAAGTGGCTTGATCGCGTGACGGACGGCCGCGATACCGTGCTGATCCTCGGCGCAGGGAGTGTGGAGAAGCTGGCGTCTTCATTTCACGGATAAAATGCGCTCAATAGCACGCATACGTCCGCACGCATAATTGACTTGCTTTTTATATTTTGATTGTGTATAATGAATTTGTATTGGGTAAATACAATACACAAGGGGCGTAAACGTGGACGACATTTCGATCAAGATACTGGATACACTCTTCGACCTCTGCGAAGGCGAAGGGTACACGATACTGGAGGCGGATGAGATCACATCTCGTATCTCCGGTCATGCCTTCGAGACGGACGAGCTCACCGAGATACTGCAGGGCTTCGTTGCCGACGGTTTTGTGGACTTGAAGTATTCGGATAATAAAGAGTTCTGCATCGCCATGCGTACCAAAGGTCGCACCCTTATCAAACAGTCCAGAGAGCGTCTGCAGAAGCTGATCGATGAGAATCCGGAGGTAGTCGCCTATCGTGAAGAAGTGCGCGCTGCGGAGGAAGATCATGCTGAAAGGCTCGCGCTCGAACGGGAAAAGGCGCGCATTCTCAAGGAGCAAGAGGACAAGCTTTCGGATGCGAGAGAGTCCTTGAGCGCCGCTTCCTCAAGAGAGGAAAGGATAGAGAAAGAAGCGGAGCTAAAGCGTGTTCGCAAGGAAAATAAACAGGGACAAGCCCGTGTAGTGGAGTTGGAAGAAAAAATAGCCGTCGTGGAAGAGCGCGAGCGTTCTCACAATACCGCTTTGCCGAATTTGGCGAGAGGGTATCAAGCGGAGCCTTCAACAGTGCCTCCCGCAAAACGTAGCCTAACTGCGAATTCTTCCAAGATGTTTTTTGCCGCCCTCATTGGTTCGGCAATCGGCGCCGCTATTATTAACGTGATATTTTGGATCATTTTCTTGGTGAAATATGTTAAATAAGAAAGAGAGCGCTTTGATGCGTGTTATATACAAGCAAACGACGAAAAATAAGGGGATGTGCCTGATCCGCCCCGTGGATCTTATGGTGGGCATTCCGTATTCTTTGGAGTTTAAGGCGGAGGACCTTGAGCCTACGATGCGCGCGCTTGTTTACGACGAATATATCGACCTCGTTGAATCGGATAAGAAAGGGAATTTTTACTATTGTATTACCTTGCTGAAGAAGGGTTTCGCCTTCCAGCGCAGTGAGGAACAGCGCCTTCGCGCACGCCGTTCCAGCATTGTTTGGAAAGTGCTCCTTGCCTTGATCGGTGCTTCTGTAGCCATCGCGGCGAAGCCTATCCTTACTCTCATTATCAACGCGATCAAGAAATAATGAAGTTCGAGCTTGTTACACCGCTTATGCCCTGCGGAGATCAGCCGCAGGCGATCGAGAAGTTGGTGGAAGGCGTACAAGACGGACTTTCCACGCAGGTCCTGCTCGGTGTGACGGGTAGCGGCAAGACTTTTACGATGGCAAACGTCATAGAGCGTCTGCAGCGTCCCGCGCTCGTCATCGCTCACAATAAAACGCTCGCAGCGCAGCTGTGCAATGAGTTTCGCGAGCTTTTCCCCCATAACAGGGTGGAGTTTTTTGTTTCCTATTACGATTATTATCAACCGGAAGCTTATGTACCCTCGACGGATACTTATATCGAGAAAGAGCTCGATATCAATGACGAGATAGATAAACTTCGCCACTCTGCTACGAGTTCTCTTTGCGAACGTCGAGATACCATCGTCGTAGCTTCCGTTTCATGTATATACGGTCTCGGCGCGCCGAAAGAGTATTATTCCTCGGCGGTCTCTATTCGGGAAAATGACGACATCGAGCGAGAGGAACTCATTCGCAGATTGGTCCGCATACAGTATAATCGTGCGGACGTGGACTTCCGTCGCGGTACTTTCCGTGCGCGCGGCGACGTATTGGACATTTTTCCCATCAGCTACTCCGATACGGCGGTCAGGGTGGAGTTTTTCGGCGATACCATTGATCGCATTTCCGAGTTCGACGTTGTGACGGGAAAGGTGAAAAATACGTTAAAGCATATCAATATATTTCCGGCGAGCCATTACATGATCGCAGGGGAGTGCGTAGATAGTGTGCTTGCGCGCATAAACGCAGATATGCTTGTCGCGGAAAAAGAGTTTCTCGATCAAGGAAAAGCCATAGAGGCGCAGCGTATTCGCGAAAGGGTACTCTACGATACGGAAATGATACGGGAAGTGGGGTATTGTAGCGGGATAGAGAATTACAGCCGCTATTTCGACGGAAGGGAGCCGGGAACACCTCCATATACGTTAACGGACTTTTTCCCCGAGGATTTCATCGTTTTTGTGGACGAAAGCCATATGACGTTGCCGCAGATCCGCGCCATGTATAACGGTGACCGCGCACGCAAAAAGAACCTTGTTGATTACGGATTCCGCCTGCCTGCGGCGTATGATAATCGTCCTTTGAAGTTTGATGAGTTCATCGCGCGGGTGCCGCAGATGATATGCGTGTCCGCTACCCCTGCGCCCTATGAATTGGAACGAGCGGGGAATGTCGTGGAGCAGCTCATTCGTCCGACGGGGCTATTGGATCCTATTGTCACCGTAAAGCCTATCGAAGGGCAGATAGACGACTTGCTCGGCGAGATCAAGAAGACGACGGAGAAAGGATATCGTGCCTTGGTCACCACGCTTACCAAACGTATGGCGGAGAACTTGACTGAGTACTTGAAGGAACAGGGGATTAAGGCTGTGTATATGCATAGCGACATCGTGACGCTGGAACGCATCAAAATAGTGAATTCTTTGCGAGAGGGTGAATATGACGTGCTGGTAGGGATCAACCTTCTTAGGGAAGGATTGGACCTTCCGGAAGTAGGATTGATCGCCATTCTCGATGCGGATAAAGAAGGCTTTCTGCGTAGTGAGACCTCTCTCGTGCAGACTATCGGACGCGCTGCGCGTAATGCAGACGGCAGAGTCATCATGTATGCCGACGTCATAACGGATAGCATGAAGCGCGCCATCGGTGAAACCGAGCGTAGAAGGAAGGTGCAAGACGCGCACAATAAAGCGAATGGTATCATACCGAAAACCATCGTAAAACGCATCGTTAATACGATAGAGATTACCAAACCCGTCACCAAGACGGAGGCGGAGAAAAAGAATTATACCTCGAGAGAACTCGATCATGAGATAGAACTTTTGACGGGACTGATGAAACGGGCGGCTGCCAGCTTGGACTTCGAGACGGCTATCGAGCTCAGGAACGAATTGACCGCATTGCAAAGTTTGAGAAAGAAGGGGCGTTGATATGGAAGATAGGTTATTCGTAAAAGGGGCTAGACAAAACAATCTGAAAAACATTGACGTTTCTATTCCGAAGAATAAGCTGACCGTATTTACGGGGTTGTCGGGGAGTGGGAAATCTTCACTTGCATTCGACACCATCTTTGCGGAAGGACAGAGGCGCTATGTGGAGAGTCTTTCCTCGTATGCTCGTCAATTCATCGGACAAGCGGACAAGCCGGACGTGGACTATATCGACGGGCTGTCTCCCGCCATTTCCATCGATCAGAAAACGACAAGCAGAAACCCCCGTTCCACCGTAGGTACGACGACGGAGATCTACGACTTCTTGCGCCTATTGTATGCGCGAATCGGGATTCCGCATTGTCCCGTTTGCGGTAAAGAAATCAAGGAAACGAGCATAGATCAGATCACGGATAGTGTGATGGCGGCGGGTGAAGGTGCGAAAGTGCGCATATTGGCGCCTGTCGTGCGCGCGAGGAAAGGGGAATACGGCAGGCAGATCGAAGGATATAAGAAGCAGGGTTTCCTGCGCTTCATTATAGACGGCAACGACTACTCTGCCGACGACGAGCTTCCCAAGTTGGATAAGAAACTAAAGCACACCATCTCGGTGGTCGTGGATAGGATCAAAATATCGACGGGCGCGGAGAGGCGTTTGACCGACAGTCTGGAGCTTGCGCTCAAGATGGCGGGTGGACTTGTCGTGGCGGAGGTCGATGGAAAAGAAGTGCTGTATAATACCAAATATTCTTGTCCCGATTGCGACATTATCATTGAAGAATTGACGCCGCGTTTCTTCAGCTTTAACAGTCCTTTCGGGGCGTGTCCTTCTTGCCACGGACTCGGTTTTCGATATGAAGCGGACGTGGATCTTTTGGTCAAGGATTGGACAAAGAGCATTAATCAAGGCGCCATCAATAACATTGGTTGGAGTATGGAGTCCAAGACTGTGGCGATGACGATGCGCGCTTTGGCGGATATGTACGGATTCTCCCTTGATACTCCCTTAAAGGATTTGTCGCAAAAGGCGATGGACCTGATATTGTACGGAAACCACGGAGAAGTTTTCGAAGTAAGTTATAAGACGCAGGCATTCAGCGGAAGCCATAAGACGACGTACGAGGGATTAGTGAACCTCATTAACCGCAGATACGATGAAACGGACAGCGTCTTCATGAAGTACGAGTACGAAAGGTTGATGCGTATGGTTCCCTGCGCTACCTGTAACGGTAAAAGATTGAAGAAAGAAGTGCTGGCAGTCACGCTCGGTGGTATCAATATCTCGGAACTCTGCGATAAGAGTATAAACGAGTTGCATTCCTTCTTTGAGTCGCTGCAGATGACTGATCGTGAGAAGCTCATCTCTACGCAGGTGATGAAAGAAATCCGTGCGCGCCTGAACTTCCTTGTGAACGTGGGCTTGGATTACTTGACCTTGTCGCGTTCTTCCGCTACGCTTTCTGGCGGTGAGTCGCAGAGAATACGTCTTGCTACGCAGATCGGAAGCGGCTTGGTGGGCGTATTGTACGTCTTGGATGAGCCGAGTATCGGACTGCACCAAAAAGACAATGAGAAGTTGATACAAGCGCTTAAGCGACTGCGTGACATCGGTAATACTTTGATCGTCGTGGAGCATGACGAGGACACTATTCGAAGTGCGGACTATGTGGTGGATATCGGTCCGATGGCAGGTGTGCTCGGCGGGGAAGTGGTCGCTACCGGTACGCCGGAAGAGATCGCACGGTCGGAGAACTCCATTACGGGAAAATACCTGCGCGGAGAATTAAAAATAGAGGTGCCGAAGGAAAGAAGACAAGCTGACGGCAGGTATCTTGAGATCATCGGCGCCGCGGAAAATAATCTCGATCATATCGACGTCAAGATACCCGTAGGACTTTTCACCTGCGTGACGGGTGTCAGCGGCAGTGGAAAGAGCAGTTTGGTTGGCGGTATACTTTACCCTGAACTGACCAAACGGCTCAACGGTTCCAAGAAAGTCGTAAACGGCAAATGTAAAGAGATCAAGGGCGTGGAATATTTCGATAAGGTGATCGATATAGATCAATCGCCCATCGGACGAACCCCGAGGAGCAACGCAGCCACGTATACAGGCGTATTTACCGATATTCGCGACCTGTTTGCCCATTCTCCCGACGCGAAGGAAAGGGGGTACGGTTCGGGTCGTTTCAGCTTTAACGTGCCCGGCGGTAGGTGCGAAAACTGTTCCGGCGATGGCGTGATGCGCATCGAGATGAACTTTCTGTCCGACGTGTACGTTCCCTGCGAAGTCTGCGGCGGGAAACGCTACAACCGTGAGACACTCGAAGTCCGTTATAAAGGAAAGAATATTGCCGACGTGCTGAACATGACGGTGGAAGAGGCGTGTGAGTTCTTCCGCAATATTCCCAAGATATATAATAAGATCAAGACCCTTTACGACGTAGGGCTCGGATATATCAAGCTGGGGCAGCCTGCGACGGAGCTCTCGGGCGGTGAAGCGCAACGTGTAAAGCTCGCAACGGAATTGGCAAAGCGCAGTACAGGCAAGACGATATATATCCTCGATGAACCCACGACGGGGCTGCATAGTTACGACGTGGATAAACTCTTGCAGATCCTTCATCGTTTGACAGAGAACGGTAATACCGTCATCGTCATTGAGCACAATCTCGACGTGATAAAGGTGTGCGACTATATTGTCGACCTCGGTCCGGATGGCGGCGACGGCGGTGGCAAGGTGGTGGCTTGCGGCAGTCCCGAGGAAGTGGCGAAGGCAGAGGGCAGCTATACGGCGGAGTTTTTAAGGAAAATATTGAAGTAACTAAATCACTTCGTTCAGTATCGTAAACCTATTAAGCACCTAATAAAACGAGTTGGCACCGAAAATGCTTCTCGTTTTTTTTATAGAAGGAACAAAGCTGTCTATTATGGTTCTTGCTAAAAAATGTGTTCCCAGTGAAACGCCAATATATGCGGAGTGTTGTCGCACATTTCAATGACGATCGCTACCGTTGCCGTGGCGGATTTATCGTCTTCCGCTTTTATGTATCCTATCAATTCCGCCATTCGGAGCACCATTTCTTTCGTCTCGTTGTGCGGTGTGACCGCTTCCAGAAAACTTCTCTTTTTCAGCCAATCCTCTCGCAGTTTTTCCGCGAAAGGAAGTGCACTGCTTACCTCGCATTCTATTTGCTGTTTCACAGCCTCGGCTTCCGCCTTGGTTTGTTTGTATAGACGAACGATATATATTTGCTCAAATATTCCTACTGCGATAATAAGTAGCAGTACGCCTGCGGCAAGAAGCAGCCTCTTCATAGATTCTCCTCGGTGATCGCCTCACCCTTATATGGTTGTAAATAAACCTTCTTCGCTCTGTCCAACGTGAAGAGTAGGACGTCTTTCTTTTGCAGGGAATGTCTTTGTAATAATGCTTCTACCGCTTCTTCCGTGGCGTCGGTTAATATCAGATTCTCTGTGAAAAGGTTCCCTTCGCATATAATCGGGTAGGGCATTTCGCTCGCATCTACACCGATCGCCATATCCTTTGGCGTCACAGGGGCGAAACTGCTTTTGGGAAGAACGCTGAGCGTTCCGTTCGTCTCCATAATCGCATACGCTATTTCTCCGGGGTAGAAATATCCTGCAGCGCGCAGTGCGTGCAGAAGATCGGTAATGTTCATGTCCAATTTGTCGAGCAAACGGTGGTCAATGCCTTTCGGTGAGATAAGTACAACGGGAACGCCGTTTAAGAAACGATTGAATTTATGATTCTTACTTGCAAGTTTGGTGATGGTGATGTGCAGGATGAAGAGTGTGAACATCGGGATGATCCCGTAGGAGAGGGGGATGGATGTGTCCGACATGGGGATGCAGGCGAGTTCGGCGACGATGAGCGTGATGACGAATTCGAATGGTTGGAGTTCGGATAACTGTCGTTTACCCATAAGCCGCATGATGAAGAGTAGGAAAACGTAAGTGATAATGGATCGAATGAA
>Ga0310690_10007380_pt1 | contig 14171 bp, 2 predicted proteins | sample AusTroGonzalo_MG_2_FD_207661 | JGI IMG/M metagenome (GOLD analysis project Ga0310690, IMG submission 207661) | Bovine rumen microbial communities from tropical cattle in Woodstock, Queensland, Australia - Gonzalo_04 (v2) (version 2) | ecosystem: Host-associated > Mammals > Digestive system >...
TCCTCCTTCCAATTTCAGGGCTTCAAATGTCCAGAACAACGAGATCACCCTTTCTTGGACTGGCAATGCTGACCAATACGCTATTTATATGACCGGCGACGGCACCGGCTACTTCACCACCTCCAACAACTCCATCGTCATCAACAACTTGACCTCCAATTCAGACTACAGTTTCCAAGTGCGCTCCCTCTGCGGCACCGACTCCTCACTGCTCTCTCCGGTGTTGAATGTCAGCACTTTGTGTGATGCTATCACCATCACGGCAACCACTCCTTGGACGGAAGACTTCGAAGACTATGCCGGCAGCGGCAACCAGCCGTTCGTCTGCTGGGCAAGACCTGTGGTGGAAAATATCTACTACTCCCCGTTCGTCTATTGCGGATATGCACCTGCCTGCCACTCCGGTGTCAACTCTGCCGAATTAAAGGGAGATTACGCCATGCTCGTGTTACCCGTGTTCAGCAACAACGTCCACGAATTGCGTCTCTCCTTCTGGGCCACCTCCACCGATCCGACCACCGGCACGCTTGAGGTTGGTGTGATGAGCGACTTCAACGATCCCACCACTTTCGAATTAGTGGGCACCTGCGCCACCCCTGGCCCGCGTGGCACCGACAGCACCGGCAACGGCAACTACATGGGTCCCTTTGACTTCACCAACGTTGTGACCACCAACGGCAGAATCGCCCTGCGCTACACCAACGGCAGCGCTTGGAACTCCTGGAACTTGGACGACTTCACCGTGGAAATCGCTCCCGCCAACTGCAATATGCCGACTGGATTGACTGTGACCAACATCACACAATCCACCGCAACGGCCACTTGGACGGCAGGCGGCAACGAAACCGCGTGGAAGCTGCAGTACAAGTACGCCACCTCTTCTGACTGGGGCAGCGAAATCAGCGTTACCACGACCTCTTACGACTTCACCAATCTGGTTCCTGGAACAGTGTATCAAGTACGCGTGAAAGCCGACTGCGGCGACGGTGCCGAAAGCGCTTGGACAACTCCGTACGACTTTTTCACCACCCCGCTGCCGGTTGTCCAACCGACAGTTGTGACCTACGCAGCCTCCAACATCACGGAAACCGCCGGCACGATGAACGGCGCCATCACCGACGAGGGCAACCAAACCATCATCCTGAAGGGCTTCGAGTGGAAGCTCGCCTCCGACAACGACTACACACCTGTGGTGACTATGACGGGCAACACCCTGACCTACTCGCTCACCGGTCTGACCCCCAACACCTGCGTCAACTACCGCGCCTACGCCACCACGGCCAACGGCACCATCTACGGCGAGACGATGACCTTCTGCACGAACGGCAGCACTCCGGAACCGTGCGATGTGCCGACTGGTTTGTACGTCGAGACGACTGAAACAGGTGAACAAACAAATATGATACGTTGGGATGACAACAATGATGTCTCCCAATGGAACGTGCAATACAAAACGGCAAACACTGATTGGGTCACAGAATCGGCAACCACAAACAGTTTCCAAATCCCCAACCTGTTGTATAACATTCAATACAGCATCCGAGTTCAAGCTGTTTGCGATAACAACAACACAAGCGATTGGACCAACACTGTGGATCTGATGATTCTGTGTGGCATCGAAGATTACCTGCAGAGCCGTGTGAGCCTCTACCCGAACCCGGCCAACGACGTTATCAATGTACAATGTACAATGAACAATGTACAGGTGACGGCATTGGAAGTGTTTGATGTCTACGGCAAGTTGATCAACACCGTGAGTGTGATTGACAATCCTACCCGCATCAACGTCTCCAGCCTGGCCAGCGGCATCTATTTCGTGCGTGTGACCACGGAGCAAGGCGTTGCCACCAAATCCTTCGTGAAAAAATAATTCACAATTCATAATTATCAAGGGCCGTTGCCAGAAATGGTGACGGTCCTTTTTTTTTACAAATCGTATAAACATCCCAAAAACCATACTACGCAGCTGGTGAAAAAAAAATGAAAAAAAACGCACCAACTTATCCAAATAAATTTATATCTTTGCAAAGCAATAAAAGAATATCTAGTTTGTAAAACCATTATCATACAATATTTATGAAAAAGTTATATTTACTGCTTTTCACAATAATATTGACCGCCACCACAAGCTTTGGCCAAATCATTCTGAATGAGGGATTTGAAGGCAACTATATGCCGCCTGCAGGATGGTCGGCGACCTCTGTATGTCCAGATGCAAGCTGGCTTGGATGGATGAGAAGTTCCACCGCTCACGAGGGGAATTATTCCGCTTTTGTGGATTATTCTCCTTTCCAGTCCCAACATTCCAGCTATTTGATTACCCCGTTATTGTCAATTAACGGTCACAAACTGGTCTCTTTCTGGTATGCAGTAAGTTATCCGGAATACACTTCCAGCACCTCTTTTACCCTGGAAGTTTCCACAACAGGAACAGAGCCTGAGGACTTCACCGTTCTGCAAACGATATCGTTCCCTACACATTATAACTTTGTCAATCTCGTATATGACTTGCAGGCATACAGCGGGGAAGACATCTATCTCGCTTTCCATATTGAAGACGACTATGGTACTGGCGTTTACATCGACGAAGTGATGGTGTTCGATCAGCCTGCCTGCATGGCGCCCGACAGCTTAACCACCGTGAGCACGGATTACAACAGCGCGAATTTCACATGGGCGGAGATTCCCGACGCCATGGGTTACCAAGTCCAGTGTATCCCCACTGACGGCGACTGGAGCAATGCCATTGTGGGTTCATCCTTCAGCAACTTCATTACAATCAACGGATTATCGTCCTCCACTGATTATTATGCTCGCGTGAGAACCATCTGCGGGGTGGCAGACACCAGCGATTGGTCTAACACAGTGCCCTTCAGCACCCTTTGCGAAGCTCTTACACTTGCCCAAGGTGCTTTTTGGGCAGAAAATTTTGAAAGCATATCCGCCAGCGGTGTCGTTGATTTGAACAGCTGCTGGGCAACTCCGCTCATGTCCACCACTTACGATGCCCCCTACATCTACTGCGGTCTGGCCATCGCGAGCCATTCCGGTGACAACTCCTTGGAGTTGAGAGGCAACAGCGGGGAGTCGAACATCGTGGTGTTACCTGCCTTCACAAATGACCTCAGCACCTTGAAGCTGAAGTTTTTCGCCAACACCACAGCGCCGTCCTCCACCACGGCTGGCACTCTGCAGGTAGGATACATCACCGATCCTAACGATCCCTCCACTTTCACCCCCATCGAAACCGTCACCCCGAAAGCTGAAAGCTATAGCAGAGCCCAGTCCGCCCCTTACGGACCCTACTACTTCGCTCCCTATAACGCCACCGGCAGAATCGCCATCCGGTTCATTTCCAATGCGTTCAGCACCTCATGGAACCTGGATGACATCACTGTCGGCGCCCTTGCAGATTGTGCCGAGCCCATCCAACTGCAAGCCACTAACATCACTTCCACCTCCGCTGACCTCACCTGGATTCACATGGATGGTTATCTTTACGAAGTGCTCATGTGGCCGAGCGGCACGCAGGACACTGTCCATTACACTGGTATTTCTTTAGACAACGGCCCTTGCCACATCGACAGCCTTGTTCCTTCCACTGCTTACACCTGGCTTGCGCGCACCATTTGCGGTAGTAACTCCACTGCTCCCTCTGAAATAAACGGCCATTTCACCACTCCTAACGTTACCCTGACGCTGCCTTACTTGTGCGATTTCGAGGACACCTCCCACGAATACGACGAATTCACCTTCTCAGGATATGGAACATCTCAATGGCGTATCGGTTCTGCCACCAGCGCGCCTTCAACCGACGGCTCACCATCATTACGTTCTTTGTACATTTCCGATAACAACGGTCTCTCCAACAACTACAGCGGTTCTTCCTATTCATACGCATACGCCAGCCTTGATTTGAACTTCCCCAACACCGCCATGGAATACCACCTTGAATTCGACCTCAAGGGCGTAGGTGAATGCGGCTGGGACGACCTCTCCGTCTATCTGTTGGACGGCGGTACCGCCCTCCCTAACTCAGGTGCACCGAACGGTGTGGCTTTAGTTACCCAAGCGTGCGGCCTCACCTCATGGACTCACTACAATGTAGTGCTCCCCGATGTAACCGGCACCTCCAAAAAGGTCGTCTTCTATTGGCGTAACGACAACTATATCTTCGGCAACCCACCTGCCGCCATTGACAACATCTACATCAACGGAACCTCATGCGCAAGACCTACCCATCTGACGGCAAGTGATGTCACGGATGAATCGGTCACCTTGACATGGAAGGAGAACGCCAACGCCACCTCCTGGACCGTCAATTACAAACTGCTTGGCAACGAAAGCACTGTTTATCAACAAATTCCTGTCACGGACACCGTCTATGTGTTAAACAACCTGCTTCCCAACACTTCGTATGTCTGTTACGTAACAGCTGACTGCGAAGAAGGCCAATCCAACCATTCCAATCCTGTCACTTTCAGAACATTATGCAGTGTTAACGGTATCTCTGTGTTGCCTTACAACGAAGATTTTTCCGCATACGAAACGGTTGACGGCTCCGATTACGTTCCCTGCTGGAGTCGATTGAACTCCAATCCAGCCCGCTTCGCATATGTCAACCACACAGATTTCGAATCCAGCTGTCTGGACTTCCATTACACGCCCAACTGCTACACTATGGCCATTCTACCCATGATCAATAGTTCCATACCTTTGAACACGGTCATGCTGAGCATGTATGTTCGTCGTCAATCCCTCACCTCTGGATCTTTGGTGGTGGGTGCTATAACTGACCCCAATGACGCCAGCACTTTCGAAACTATTGACACGATACATTTGAATGTTACAAATGAGTGGGTAAACATCAGCGTTTTTTGCAACGAATATACTGGAAATGCTCAATATCTTGCAATCAAGACGCAAAATGCCGGCTACAGCTCGGTGCTCATTGACAATTTGACGTTGAATTACCTTCCCGGTTGTCTGCCGCCCACCGGTGTCACTGTAAGCAACATCACCACCAATTCTGCTAATATTGACTGGTTTGGCAATGCCAATTCCTACCAGGTGTATGTGGTAGGGAACCCCGACACGATGGTCTATACCACCTCGAACACACACATCGTAATTGACGACCTTGAGCCGAGCTCCTCATACAGCATTTTCGTACAATCTCTCTGTGAAAATGACACCTCCACTTTGACTTCTAGAATCAGCTTCCACACCAATTGCGATGCCATCACCATAACCGAGAATAACCCGTGGATGGAGAGTTTTGAGAACTATTCGGGCATTACGGAAGCCATCCCGGTCTCTCCATGCTGGGGCATTCCTACCAAAGACAGCATCTCAGGCGTGGTTTTCCCAACTGTTTACAGCAGCAGCCTCGCCTCACATTCCGGCCATTACTCTTTGGAAGTGAAAGGTAACAACAACCTGTTTGTGCTTCCTGCATTCACTAACGAAATCAACACGCTGCGAATTTCTATGTGGGGAAACACCACAGCTTCTGACTCCATCACTTCCGGAACTTTGGAATTGGGTGTCGTCACTGATCCCAACAATCCCCTCACCTTCAGCGCTGTAGCAACGGTTCCCGCCACCGCATTCAACCGCACCGGATCTGACGCACATTCCACCAACTTTATGGGACCTTTCGACTTATCTTCTGTCACCCCGCAACAAGGGCAGCGTATCGCCTTCCGCTACATCAACGGTTCCAACAACATCACTTCCTGGAATCTGGACGACTTCGTTGTGGATCTGATTCCTAACTGTACGTCACCCGAGAAACACAGCGTAACAGTCTCCAACATCACTGACAACGAAGCGACAATCTCTTGGGAAGATGATGACCAAAACCATAATACTTGGTGCGTCTTCTATAAACCGACGACATCCAACGGTGGATGGCAAGTGGACACCGTTTATGACGCCCAGACACTGACCATTGGCAATTTGAATATCGAAACCACATACGAAGTGTTTGTAATCACCTATTGTGGCACCCCTGCCGCGAACCCGGATGCCACTTTGCATCAATACTTCACCACTACTCAAGAGCCAACTCCAATTCCCTACTCCACAGATTTCACCCAAAACGACGGCTGGCGGCTCAATAACGGAAGCTGCGCTAACTATTGGGTCATCGGCAATTATGCTCCTACAGGAAACCATCATGCCTTATTCGTCACAACAAATGGCTTAGCCCCCGGTTATGACGTCAATGAGCCTTCCATCATTTCGGCAGAGAAGTGTTTCACTGTGGGACAACACACGCAAGTTCAGGTAGATTTCGACATCAATATCGGCGGTGAGAATTCCGAGACATGGGATTATGACTATATGAAGATGTTCCTGGCCACCTCCTCAGAAGTATTCGGAGCATATACCACTACAATGCCTTTCTGGGCTGAGCCCACCTATTCAACTCACGCTTATAACTTTACCCCGTACCTCTCACAATCTGGTTCCAATGCCGGCACTCCTTACGATTTCTCCCAAACCGGTGGCAACACCATCCATATCACGGCGGTGATGAGCAATCCTAACACCAACCCCACTCCCAATTCCATTGCAAAGCTCGTCTTTGTATGGATTAACGACGAGACAATGGGCACACAGCCCAGTGTCATCATCACAAACCTTGCCGTAACTCCGGTCGCCTGCCCGCAACCCACCGACCTGACTGTCGAGAACATTGGCGCTGCCGAAGCTGACGTTTACTGGATTCCCGGAGAGAGTGAAACCCATTGGAATTTGGAATACAAAAAGGCGAACGTGAACTATTGGGTTGTCGTCCCCACCACTTCCAACACCTGTCACCTCTCAGGTTTGACCGCTAATACATTATATGATTTACGTCTGCAATCAGACTGCGAAACAGAGTCCTCCCAATATCTGGTCTCATCGTTCACCACAACCAGCTGCAGTGCTTCTGAACAATGCACTTATACTTTCCACTTGAACGACGCCTATGGTGACGGATGGAACGGCGCTTCCATCAGTGTGATGCAAAACGGAACTCTCTCAACTACGATCTCCCTTTCTGAAACCAATAGCGCGGATGTCAACATTACTCTTTGCAACAACTCATCCATCACTCTCGTTTGGAATATGGGCATGTATGACTACGAGTGCAGTTTCTCTCTGACAGGTCCTGACGGTACCCTTCTCTACTCCAATCCCAATTTGGACACTATCTCACAGACCACCCTGTTTACATTCACAACCGATTGTTCAAGCACTCCTGTATGCGATGCACCCGAGGACCTCACGGCCAACAACATCACAACGTCTGAGGCCATCCTTTCATGGCCGGCAGGTGATGCTGAGGCTTGGATTATTGAATACAGACCCACAAATTCATTATCATGGGAACCGGCCGTATATACGATCCAAAATAACAAGACTCTTACCGGGCTGCTTTCCAATACCACGTATCAAGTCCACATAAAATCCAAATGCACATCTGAAATTTGGAGCGACTGGAGTGACTTTATTATCTTCACCACTCCGGTGGACTCCGCCAGCTTTGTTGAACCGACAGTGGTCACCAACTCCGCCAGCGCCATCACCTACAACAGCGCAACGTTGAACGGTGCCATCACCAACTTAGGCAACCAGACTATCGTCAATCGCGGTTTTGAATGGAAAGCTTCTGGCGACACCGACTACACAACGGTGGATGCCGCCAACGCTGGAACAGTCTTCTCTGCCACTCTCACCGACCTGACGCCCAACACAGAATACACCTTCCGCGCTTTTGTCACTTCAGTGAATACCACCAACTACGGCGAGGTAATGACCTTTACCACACCTGAAGTCATCACGTGTGAAACGCCTACAGATCTGGACACTGTGTCCGTGGCTAACGACTATTTCACCATCAGATGGACGGACAACGCAGGCGCTTCTCACTGGAAAGTGAGATACCGTACGCAAGAGGGTACATGGACCACCGAGAATGCAAGCGTGACCACGCACACCATCGCCGGATTGGCCGGACTAACCACCTATTTCGTCCAAGTACAGGCCGTTTGCAGCACCCTTTCCAGTGAATGGAGCAACATGTTAGTAGTCACCACCAAGAACGTGGGTATTGACGAACACCTGCTCAGCACCATCAAGCTCTATCCGAACCCCACCTCCGATGAAATCAATATGGAATGGGGTATGGATTATGAGATCACCACTATAGAAGTGTTCGATGTTTACGGCAAGCTCATCCGCACCGTTGCAACAGAGAACGACAATCTGCCTTCACAGACCGCCCGTATCAACGTCTCCGGTCTGTCCAGCGGCATGTATTTCGTGCGTTTCACCACCAATAATGGAGTGGCCACCAAATCGTTCGTGAAAAAGTAGAATTCTAACATTTTATCATTTATTTTCAGCATTCAAGCTATGAAGAAGTTTTTCATTTTTAGTTTGTTATGTTTGCTCGTTGCGCTCGGTTTCATACCGGGCGCGCAGGCGCAAACCCCATGTAGCATCACTTCACTGCCCTACACAGAAGGTTTTGAGACAGGTGTGGACGGTATCCCGGACTGCTACACTCGCAACCCACTGGGCTTTTGGTCAAACGGAACTCTCTACCCACAAGTGAGAACCGCAAATCCCCATTCGGGAAACAGCGCTCTCGAAGCCTTCAACAACTATTACTCCCACGAATCACCGAACGTCCCGACTATCGTTTTTCCTGCATTGGATGCAGAAATAAACATAAACAACATTGTGATGGAGTTCTGGGGTGCCGACATATGGGGCACAGAAGCCTATTTCTCCATCGGTGTCATGGATTCAGACACCGGTTTTTCCACTTTCACGAATGTGGCCAACATCGTTCCGACGGTTGAAGATGTTTTCGTGAAATATACCGTCTACTTCAACGAATATTCAGGTTCAGGCCGAAATATCGCCATCAAATTCGCCAACGGAAGTGGTTATTACGGCCGTTTGGTCATCGATGATGTGGTGCTGTCAGAGGTTGCTGAGTGCAGTCCTGTGCTGTATTTGTCTACAGCAAATGTTTATGGCACCAGCGCCACCATCCAATGGCAGCCTAATGCCGTAGGAGCTGCCAACTGGTACAACGTTTCCCTCATCAATCTGGACAACGGCAACGTGGAAGCCAACACCACCACTTACGACACCTTCTTCACCTTCACTGGACTGTCGTATTCCTCACACTACCGTGCTTTCGTCTCTGTTAACTGCACCAACGGCGTAATAAGCGACAATGACTCAGTGGACTTTTCCACGCTGAGCCAGCCAGTTGACCTCCCCTACAATGAGGATTTCGAGGGTGACACCACCCACTATGTGCCTTACTTCACCATGCAGAGCACCAACGTTAACCAATGGCATATAGGTTCTGCCACGGGCGCACCCTCTGCCGGTTCCAGCTCCGCGCACTCTCTATATATATCCGCAGACAATGGTGTCACCAACACCTACGCCGACTCCATAGAGACCGATGCCTACGCCTCCTTCAACGTGGTATTCCCGAACGATCCGCTCGAATACCACCTCTCTTTCGACTATAAAGTGAAAGGACACCATAGCGGCTATATGGCCTTCGACTATCTGTCTGTATATATGATAGACGCAAACCAACAAATCCCCACATACGGTCCTCCTGCCGGCACTCCCCTGCTGTTTGAAACTGCCAATGTGAACGACTGGACCAACTTTGACGTCATTCTCGACAATGTGCAAGGTACGTCCAAACAGATTGTATTCTACTGGTACAATTTTGGCTGGAACAACACAGGAGAGGATTTGAATCCGCCAGCAGCCATCGACAACATTGTCATCAGCGGTTCCTCCTGTGGACAGCCCAACAACCTGACGGCCAGCAACATCACCACCGATTCTGCCACTTTGAGCTGGAATGAGGTCGGAGTTGCCACCTCTTGGACGCTGTATTACAGACAGGCAGGCGCAACATCCTACACCTCTGTTCCCGTCAATGGCGTCCCCACCACCATCGTTTCCGGTTTGATTGCCAACACCGATTACGAATTCTACGTGGTGGCGAACTGCGAAAATGAGCCTTCCAATCCTTCTACGGTCGCCACTTTCCGCACCGCCTGCGGTCCCATTGATGTATTGCCGTTTACAGAGAATTTCGAAAGCGGGCTCTACGAAACCATGCAATATGCATACGTCGTTTGCTGGGATCGTTACGCCTCCGACCCAAACCAATTCGTTTACGTGAACAACGGTTCCTACTATGCTCATTCTGGAGAACATTTCTTGGACTTCAACTTCACACACAACAGTTTCGACATCGCCATTATGCCTGAGCTGGGACAGAATATCAACGCCAACGATCTGATGATCACTTTCCATGCCTGCCACACGTTCAACGGCATGTACGGCACCCTCGGGATGCTGGAATTAGGTGTGATGACCGACAACACCAACTTTGCCACGTTTGTTCCGCTGGACACCATCAATCTGCTGGGCTATAACAGCTTCGAATATTCCGAGCAATTCATCTCCCTTGCGAACTACACTGGCAATGGTAAATTCATTGCTTTTCGCGTTTCCAACTGCGACAACACCTCCTATTACATTGATGACATCTTGCTGGAAATGCGTCCTGACTGCATGTATCCCGTGAACTTCCACAAAGAGAATGTCACTAATCAAAGCGTAACCCTCTCTTGGACGGAATTCGGTGATGCCACTGCATGGAACATTAAATACGACACAACTGGATTCAACCCGGATTTGGGCGGACAAATTTTAGCTGCCGACAGCACCACCTTCACCGTAAATAACCTCACCAACCTGACCTCATACGATTTCTACGTGCAGTCGAACTGTGGTGAAAGCCAAAGCGACTGGGTTGGACCATTGACGGTGATCACCGGTGTAATCAACATGCCGACCAACGGCAACGAAACCCTCACTACCTGCCATGCCATTCTGTGCGACGACGGCGGCGTTGACGGTGACTACAGCACTGACAACATCTCATCAATGGTGATTTACCCTGCCACGCCTGGCAACGGTCTGGTAATCACCGGCACTGCCGACATTCATCCCGGCTATTCCGGTTGGGGAACATCTTATCTGACCTTCTATGAAGGGGTAGGTTTCAACGGTGCAGTTCTCGGTGAATATAGCGGTATGAACCTCAATGTCGAAGTAGCCTCCTCCGGTCCTATCACCGTGGTCTTCACCTCTGACTTTTATGAAGCATCCGGTTTCATTCTCAACGTGACATGCGCCAGCTGTACTCCGCCCTCCAATTTCGCGGTCAACAACATTGGCACTACCGACGCCACCCTCTCATGGGACGGCGGATCTGGTTCATACGCTGTCTATCTCTCTGGCGACTCCACTGCCTATTTCACCACCAGCGACACTGTTGTCCATCTCACCGGTCTGGGCGTCAACTCACATTACGAAGCGAAGGTACGCTCCCTATGCGATAGCGACAGTTCCATGTTCACTCCTACTATCTCGTTCAACACCAACTGTGAGATCATTACCGTCACAGATAACACTCCGTGGACGGAAGATTTCGAGGGTTATCTAGGAGAAGGCGAACAACCGTTCCAGTGCTGGTACAGAACAGTTGTTGACAACTACTATTACGCACCCTTCGTTTACTGCGGCAGTGCGCCGGCCAGCCATTCAGGCGTCAACTCTGCGGAATTGAAGGGCGATTACAATATGCTGGTACTTCCCGAATTCTCCAACGACGTACACGATCTGCGACTCTCTTTCTGGGCTACTTCCACCAACCCCGCAACGGGCACACTGGAAATCGGCGTCATCACCGACATCACGGATCCTTTCAGCTTTGAACCCATTGCAACTGCCGGTCTGCCTGGCCCGCGCGGTATCGCTACCACCGGAAACGGTAATTTCATGGGACCTTTCGATTTCCACGAGGCACAAGCCACCAACGGTCGCATTGCACTCCGCTACTCCAACACTGTGATTTCAGCCTCCTGGAATCTGGATGACTTCACCGTTGAAATCGCACCCTCCTGCTACGCTCCTACAAATGTGACCATTGGAAGCATCAGCCCGTCTGAGGCCACAATCGCTTGGAACAACGGAGCCTCGGAGACTCAATGGGTATTGCAATACAAAACGGCTGCAGAGATCTCCTGGAGTGCTGACATCCCCTGCACCAGCGCCATCCAAACGCTGCAAAACCTGCAACCTTCCACCATGTATCAAGTGCGTGTGAAATCGATTTGCGACAGCGCGGACGAGAGTGTATGGAGCGACATTGCAGAGTTCATCACCCAAGATGCCGTGGTAATCATCGAACCTTCTGTTGCCACGAACGAGGCCAGTGACATCACCCAAAACGCTGCCACATTGAACGGTGCCATCACCAACGCTGGCAACCAAACGATCATCGCCCGCGGTTTTGAATGGAAAGTTGCCGAAGCTGCCGACTACACGCAGGTAACCACCGGTGCGAGCGACATCATGATGTTCGGTCTCACAGGTCTCACTCCCAATACGGAATACACCTACCGCGCATACGCCACCACCGCAAACATGACTACCTACGGCAACGAGGTAACCTTCACTACACTGCCTGAAGAAATCGATCTGTGCGAAACCCCGACAAATCTGCACACCACGGATGTGGCCAACGAGAGCTTCACCGTCACCTGGACAGACAACGCCAATGCCAGCGTGTGGATGCTGAGTTACCGCGAACTGAACGGCATCTGGCAGAACCTCTTCCCCACCACAACCACTTTCCAAGTCACCGGACTGGAGGGCGACACCTACTACGAAGTACGTGTCAAGGCTGTCTGCGTGGACTTCGAGAGCGATTGGAGTGACACGATCATGGTACACACTACCGACGTGGGCATCATCGAGCATCTGCAGAACAGCATCTCCCTCTACCCGAACCCGACAAACGACGTTGTCAATGTTGAATGTTCGATGAATGATGTACAGGTGAAGGCATTGGAGGTGTTTGACGTTTACGGAAAATTAATCCGCACCGTAGAAACAGTGTGCACACCGTCTCTGCAGACCCGCATCAACGTCTCCGATCTGTCCTCTGGTATGTATTTTGTGCGCATCACCACGGACGAAGGTACAGTGACAAAATCATTCGTCAAAAAGTAGGAGATTTCACCCTCTTAAAACCTTAAACCTTAAACCTTAAACCTTAAACTATAAACTATAAACTTAAGGCAAAAGGGCCGCTACCAGAAATGGTGCGGCCCTTTTGCCTTAATATCCGAAAAAATCGTATCTTCGCGGGTTAAAACCAAAACCTATGGCTGAAGAATTCGAAGACGAAGAATTGACCGAAGAAACCACTGATAGTTCGGGTGAAATCATTATCCCTGAGGAAGATACAGATACAAGTACGCAAGACGAGTCGGGCTTGCACAAGGTGATTTTCGCGCAGTCAATGTACCGCGAATGGTACTTGGACTACGCCTCCTACGTCATCCTCGACCGCGCATTCCCTGACGTATATGACGGTCTCAAGCCCGTGCAACGCCGCATTCTGCACTCCATGGACGAGCTGGAGGACGGCCGCTTCAACAAGGTGGCCAACATCGTGGGTAACACCATGAAGTACCACCCGCACGGCGACCAGTCCATCGGTGCAGCCCTCGTGCAGATGGGACAGAAACACCTGCTCATCGACACGCAGGGTAACTGGGGTAACATCCTCACCGGCGACGATGCCGCTGCCCCTCGTTACATTGAGGCGCGCCTAACCCCATTCGCTAAAGAGGTAGTCTTCAACCACAAAACCACCGAGTGGCAGGTATCCTATGACGGCCGTAACCGCGAGCCTATCGCACTGCCCGTCAAGTTTCCGTTGCTGCTCGCGCAAGGCGTGAAAGGTATCGGTGTGGGTATGTCCACCCTCATCCTGCCCCACAACTTCAACGAACTGATCGATGCCTCCGTGCACATCCTGCGTGGCGAAGAATTCGAAATCTACCCTGACTTCCCCACTGGCGGCGCCATAGACGTGAGCCGCTACAACGACGGTGCGCAGGGCGGCAAAATCCGCAACCGTGCCAAGATCAGCATCGTTGACAACAAAACATTGGTAATCAACGAGATTCCTTACGGCACCACCACCGAAGACCTCATCTCCGAATCCACCAACTCCATCACCAAGGCCATCGACAGCGGCAAGCTGA
>Ga0310690_10007381_pt1 | contig 14170 bp, 12 predicted proteins | sample AusTroGonzalo_MG_2_FD_207661 | JGI IMG/M metagenome (GOLD analysis project Ga0310690, IMG submission 207661) | Bovine rumen microbial communities from tropical cattle in Woodstock, Queensland, Australia - Gonzalo_04 (v2) (version 2) | ecosystem: Host-associated > Mammals > Digestive system >...
GTATCCCAAGCAGGAAGACGCCATGAAGAAGCAGCAGGAGACTATGGCCCTGTACAAGAAGGCCGGCGTGAACATGATGGGAGGCTGTCTCCCCATGCTCCTCCAGCTGCCTATCCTGTGGGCTATGTTCCGTTTCTTCCCGGCTTCCATCGAGCTTAGGCAGCAGCCTTTCCTCTGGGCAGGGGACCTCAGCGCTTATGACGATGTAATCCATTGGGGTACAAGCATCCTGGGAATGGATCACATCTCTCTCTTCGCCCTTCTGATGGCGGCTTCCATGTTCTTCTACTCCAAGATGACCATGCAGAGCCAGAACACAGGCGATGACCCTAACGCCAAGATGATGCGCGCCATGAGCCTGTACATGATGCCCATCATGATGTTCTTTGTCTGTAACAACCTTTCCTCTGGTCTTTCCTATTACTACCTGCTGTCCAACCTCATCACCATGCTTGAGACCTGGATTATCCGCAAGTGGATTGTGAAGCCGGAAGAGATTGTGGCAAAGGTCAAGGCTGCGGAGAACAAGCCTGCTCCTAAGAGCAAATGGCAGCAGAGGCTGGAAGAAGCCCAGAAGATGCAGCGCCAGATGCAGGAGCAGCAAAAGAAAGGTCGTAAATGAAAAAACTCGTAGCGGTTTGCTGCCTTGCCCTGGCGGTTCTGCCTCTCAGGGCGCAGCAACCTGCATCAGAGTCTTTTTCCTGGGAGCAACTGATAGTGCCCGGCATCTTAATAGGTGCGGGCACTGTTGCGTCTTACAGTCCGTGGTATCAGGATAATGTGGATACTCCGCTTCAGAACTGGGCACTTGGCGTGAATGGCGGCAAGGGATTTCATCTGGACAATTTCCTTCAGTTTGCCCCTTATGTGGGTTATGTGGCTTCACTTCCTGTTGAGAGTGACCATTCCTGGCAGGATAAGAGTATGGTTGTTGCCACATCTTTTTCTGTGATGCTGGTTCTTGTTTACGGAACAAAATTTCTCACAGGGGTAGGGAGGCCAAATGCTACGAATAACATGTCTTTCCCCTCCGGACACACTGCAATGGCATTTGCCGGAGCGGAGATTGTACGCCGGGAATATGGCCCCTGGTGGGGCCTGGCGGCATATTCTGCCGCTGCAGCCACAGGCTTTCTTCGTGTCTATAACAACTGGCACTGGAGCTCTGACGTCATTGCCGGTGCCGGTGCAGGTATCCTATCAGGTATGATAGCGTACTGGTTGTTGCCTTTGGAACGTGATATCTTCAAGGTAAATAACTCCAGTATTACTGCATCACCATCGTATATCCCCGGCATTAATGCGCCAGTAGTTGCATTAACCTTTAAATTCTAAAAAAGTTGACACTAAGTTCTTGAAACCTCCGGGGCTGCGCCCCTCCGTCCCTCCCATTGCCTTTTGAACATTTTGCCGTGAGCAAGCTCCCGTCAAAATATCCAAAATTCAACGGGCCCCTCCCGCTTATGTGCCGCGGGTGGCACAGTTTCTTGAACTTAGTGTCAACTTTTTTAATGAGTATGATTAAAGACAATCTCAATAACTTGTATAAGGCTTTGCCCTCTGGGGTGAAGCTGGTGGCAGTGTCAAAGTTTCATCCTGTGGAGAGGCTCATGGAAGCGTATGAGGCGGGGCAGAGGATCTTTGGTGAGAACAGACCGCAGGAACTGGCCGCCAAGGTGCCTCAGCTGCCTGCCGATGTTGAGTGGCACTTCATAGGCCATCTCCAGACCAACAAGCTCAAATTGGTTTTGCCATATGTATCTCTGGTCCAGTCAGTGGACTCCATGCACTTGCTTCAAGCCATTAATAAGTGGGCTATAGAGAACGGTAGGGTTGTAAATGTCCTTCTGGAACTACACCTTGGCGCAGAAGAAACCAAGCACGGCTTTACTGAGGAAGAGATCATTCAGGTATTGTCGTCCGGAGAGGGTGTTGGTATCAGAGTTATTGGTCTTATGGGTATGGCAACTAATACTGATGATATGTCAGTGGTGGAGAAGGACTTTGAAAGGATTGAGGGTTTGTTCAAACGGCTTCAGGCTCAGTATCCACAATTAACAGAGCTTTCTATAGGAATGTCAGGTGACTGGCCAATTGCCGTGAAACATGGCGCCACAATGGTGCGCATTGGCACCGACATCTTTGGCCCACGCGAGTATTAACGTGAAATATAATTAATTGATATACAGGTGTTTAATAAAAGTACCCGGGTACCTTGGTACCCGGGTACTTACGTTAATTGATTGATTATTAAAGAGTTACTAATCACGCTATTGGGCGGTGCCGGAGCGTGGATAGATGTCTAAGGGGCCTAATGGGCAAGGATTGCTCCCACAAGACCCAGAATGGCGTAGAATTCAGGGAGGGCGGCGTAGATGAGGGTGTTTGTGACGACATTGTGGCCCTGGGAGACGCCTACGATACCGTTGGCGCAGACCTGGCCCTGACGGATGCCGGAAATGAGGCAGGCAATACCTGCGGAGATGCCCACACCGAAGCAGATCCAACCGCTGAGGTTGCCGCCGGTGTATTTACCCATCATAACAAGAAAAGCCACAAAGCCGTAGATACCCTGAGTGGAGGGGAGAGCGGACAGCAGCAGGTAGCTGCCGGATGCTTCCGGTTTGCGTTTGAGTGCACCCTCGGCGGCGTTACCGGCGATTGTGGTGCCGATGGAAGAGCCGATGCCGGCAAGGGCGAGCACCAGGCCAAGTCCAAGATAAGCTAAAATTTGTTCCATATAAGATATTATTTAATTTAGAATTTCTCTATTTAGATTCTTCGCTTCGCTCAGAATGACATGGAACTGTCTCAAAATGACTAGGAGCAGTTTCAGAATGACAGGCGGGTTTCAGCGGGTTATAAACGCGTCCGGTGGCTTCGTAGCCGGCGTTCTTGAAGAACTCCAGGAAGTTGAGACGAAGCGGGTGGACAAAGGCGCCAAGGGCGCACATTGCAATGTTAAGGGTGTGTCCAAAGATGATAAGGAGCAGGAAGCCAATCCATTTCCCTATGTTGGGGGAATCTCCCAGAATCATTGCTCCCATGTCATTGAATGCCATGCCAAGCATGCTTCCGGCAAGGCCAAGGGCGTACAGACGGATGTAACTGAGTACGTCTCCAACCAGGCCGGTTATCATGTTGTAGGTATCCCAGAGGCCCATTCCGATGTTGGCGAGCTTGTTGCGCTTGGGATCGTTGAACACGAAGATTCCAAGGGCCGATACTACGCCAAGCACTATCACGATCCACTTTGTGAGGGCGGCGTCAAGGACGCCTGCAAGTGCAAATGCGGCAACCGTTACTCCGCCAACTACGAGGAGTGTCCATCCCCAGGTGCCAAGACTGGCGTAGAAGCCCTTGGTCTTGGTCTGATGGAAGGTCTTGACCACCATCGCCAGGCAGATGTGAAGGATACCCACGACAAGAGCCAGAACCATTGTGGCATCGTTGCCGGCTATCTGAGAGGGCAGGAAGATGCCCTTTATGGGGGCAAATATCTGCCACTGTGAGATGTCCATTGAGAAGAAGGTGTGGAACAGGAATCCAATCACCACGGTTCCGAGGCCAAGCGTAATGATAAGCGGAGCAAGGTCTTTTGCCGATTTTCTCAGTAGCAGGCCCACCAGGACAAGCACCAGGCCGTATCCGGCGTCTCCCATGCAGAATGCAAAGAAGAGCAGGAAGAAGATGCTGATGAACGGGGTGGGGTCGAATCCGTCGTAGGACGGGCGACCGTACATGTCCGTGAGAGTTTCGAACATCTTCACGAACTTGTTGTTCTTGAATGCGATGGGAGGATTGTCCTCTACCTGTGCCGCATCCTTGAGATAGAACACTCCAGAGGCGTCCAGGGCAGCAGTTACATTGTCCTGGCACTCATCGGGCGCATAGCCCACAAGAGTGACCAGCGTATCTTCTGCAGCGGGGACTGCTGCGCATCCGGCAAGGTGAAGGTCTAGTTTAGCAAAGGTCTCAGCGCGGAGTTGCTTGAGTTCAGGAAGGCGCTCCTTGGCAGAGGCAATGCGCTGCAGGAGGTGCTGGAAATGATTATTCTTGTCACGGATTTCCTTCTCTTTCTGTTCAAGGCTCTTCTGAGGCTTGGGAAGTTCTCCTGGCAGGTCATCTTCTCCTGCAACAACAAACCATACGTTGTTCTTTTCCTCTGAAACGATGGAAAGGGCATAATCCTGCTCCCACTCCGGTTTGAAGGCTTTCTTTGAAACGCAGTGGAAATGCACGGGAACGCCGGCATCCTGAAGCTGCTGCAGGATTTCAGGGTCATAATTGCCCCAGACCTTGATTGCGTCAAGCTCCTTGTGCAGAGTCTTGAGAGCGTCAGAATCTTCAGCGTAGCGCATGAGCATGCCGCCGGCAAGACGCACGATGTCTCCGTCAATCATTTCCGGTACTGTGTCTTCCGGAACATCTACCTTACCTATGCCCTGGATGAGTCCATCGATAAGTTCCAACTGGCTCCAAAGATCGCGGGACTGGTCGTCTATGCCTTTTGCGTCACGGGTAATATCCACAAGGCCCAGTTCCTGGAGTTTCTCCAGAAGGTCCTGCTGTTCTCCATTCAAGAGAATGAAGGAGTATTTTGTCATGGGAGAGATCATAGCTGTGAGGCCTCCTCTTCCTCTGCGTGGCGCTTTTTAACTATCTTGGACGATGCCTTGGAGAGGTTTTCCTCGTCCTCCATGTATCGTTTGATTTTGCGGATTGCTTCCTGGTATCCGGGAATCTGAACCTTCTCGTACAGATTCACCTTCTGGGTGGTCTTGCGACGGTTGTAGTCCAGGATGCGGGCCTTTTCAAGATAGACTTCCGACTCTATTCCAAGGCGGGAGAGTTCCTTCAGGATTGCCACGCCGTCTGCATACCACGCGGGCTTTACAAAGGCGTTGAAGGGCTTTATCTCATATTTGATCTCTCCAAGGGCCGGGGTTTTGACGCCGGCCACCTTCTTTGTATAGAGTTCTACGTCTGTAATGGCGATGAGTCCGGGGTCGAACTCGTTCCACAGGGCGGCAAGGTAGTCGTATCTCTTAAGGGCCTGGTCAAGTTCCGCATTGAGGCGTTCGCTGTCGTTTTTGGCCTTACGCACCTCCAGCCGCAGGGCGCTCTCCTTGTTCTGAAGCGTTGGGAGAGCCCTCTGCCGGACTTTGAGCTGCTTGCCCATCTCCGTCAGCGACGTCTTGTTATATTGGAACTTAATGGCCATTATTTTACCCAATATTTATCAATCAATGCTTGCTTAATGCCTGTTTCCGCCGGGGAGAAGTACTTGGCGAAGAGCTTCCAGGCGGTGTCAAGCATCTGCTCGATGGTGATGTTGACGTCGATGGCCAGGAGTTCGCGGGCGTAGTCCTTGGCGTAGGCCAGGCAGCGGTGATCGTAGTCGGAGAGGTCAAAGCCGTTCTCCAGCTTGGTCTTGGCGTTCTGGGCGTCTGCGTAGAGGCGCACGGAGGCGTTCATGACCTGGGAGTGGTCCTCGCGCGTTTTCTTGTTCTGGACAAGCTGCTTTAGACGGGAAAGGCTGCGGAACGGGTCGATGATGACCTTTCCGGTGTCTGTATCGGCCTTGAGGTAGAGCTGGCCCTCGGTGATGTAGCCGGTGTTGTCCGGAATGGCGTGGGTGATGTCACCGTCGTTAAGCGTAGTAACGGCGATGATGGTGATGGAACCCTCCGTGGGCAGCTGGACAGCCTTTTCGTAGATCTTGGCAAGGTCCGAATAAAGGGAACCCGGCATGGAATCCTTGGAAGGGATCTGGTCCATTCGGTTAGAGACGATGGAGAGGGCGTCCGCGTAGAGGGTCATATCGGTAAGGAGAACCAGCACCTTCTGGTTCTTGTCAACGGCAAAGTACTCTGCGGCGGTGAGGGCCATATCCGGCACCAAGAGGCGTTCCACAGGGGGATTCTCAGTGGTGTTGATGAAGCAGATTATCTTGTCCAGGGCACCTGCGGCCTCGAAGCTGTTCTTGAAGAAGAGGTAGTCGTCGTTGGAAAGGCCCATGCCGCCGAGGATGATCTTGTCAACATCTGCGCGCAGGGCAACATCGGCCATGACCTGGTTGTAGGGCTGGTCCGGGTCTGCGAAGAAGGGGATCTTCTGACCGGAGACAAGGGTGTTGTTAAGGTCGATGCCGGCGATGCCGGTGGGGATGAGCTGCGACGGCTGCCGCCTCTTGTACGGGTTCACGGAAGGGCCGCCTATCTGACGGGGTTCACCGTCGATTTCCGGGCCGCCGTCGATGGGGTGGCCGTAGGCGTCGAAGAACCGGCCCGCAAGCTGGTCGCTGACCTTAAGTACTGGTGGTTCCCCAAGGAATGTGACCTCCGCATTGGTGGGAATGCCTTCTGTTCCGGAGAAAATCTGCAGCGTAACCACATCTCCCTTGATGCGCACTACCTGCGCCAGTTTGCCGCCTACTACTGCGAGTTCGTCGTTGGAAACGCCCTTTGCACGCAGCGAAACCGTGGCTTTTGTAATGCCTTCCAGTTTTGTATATATCTTTTGGTATGCTTTGTTTGCCATAATACTATGCAATCATTTGCTTAACGGTTTCACAGTAGGAGTTGAACTGTTCGCTGTTATAGACGGAGTAGTTCATCTGGCGGAGTTCGTTGATGAGGTTCTTGAAGAACTCACGGCACTTTTCAAAGTCCTCAAATTCATACTCCTTGTCACAGACATCAAGGACAAGGTCCAGCATGAAGCGCTGGCGATCCATGGGGCAGAGGCTGTCCACGGGGTCGAATCCGTCCTGCTGGAGGATGATGAAGTCCACAAGCTCTGATTTCCAGAAACTTACGTGGTAGCTCATGGGAACGCCGTCGTCTCCAAGGATGTTAATCTGCTCTGCGGCCTCTTTACCGCGGCGGATAATGTTCTTGGCGGTGAGCACTTTGTCCACCCAGCCCTTTTCTACGGTTTCGTCAAGATACCGGACGATTTCCGGGTAGTCCAGGTATTTGGAGTAGGACTCCAGCGGGCCAACGGCGGGGTAGCGCTTCTGGTCTGCGCGGCCCTGCTCAAGGGCGTAGAAGCAGCGGGCGGCCTTCTTGGTGCTCTCAGTGACGGGTTCCTTGAGGTTACCGCCGGCAGGGGACACCGTGCCGATGAAGGTTACGGCTCCGCGTTCCCCGTTGTTCAGGATGACCATGCCTGCACGGGCGTAGAAGTTGGAAATGATGGCCGATAGGTCAACCGGGAAAGCATCGGCGCCAGGGAGTTCCTCCATGCGGTTACTCATCTCACGGAGGGCCTGTGCCCAGCGGGAGGTGGAGTCTGCCAGAAGCAGGCACTTGAGGCCCATGGCGCGGTAATATTCGCAGATGGTCATTGCGGTATAGACCGATGCCTCACGGGCGGCCACGGGCATGTTGGAGGTATTACATATAATAGTGGTACGCTCCATGAGGTAGCGTCCGGTGTGAGGGTCTATGAGTTCCGGGAATTCCGTAAAGATTTCCACAACCTCGTTGGCGCGCTCACCGCAGGCTGCCATCACAATGACGTCTGCGTCTCCCTGCTTGGCTATTGCGTGCTGGAGCACGGTTTTGCCGCAGCCGAAGGGACCCGGGATGAAGCCCGTACCGCCCTCTGCGATGGGGTTCAAGGTGTCTATCACGCGGACACCGGTTTCCATGATGCGGTCCGGCCTGGGTTTTTCCTTATAGCACTTGATGGCCACCTTGACAGGCCATTTCTGTGTCATGGTCACGGGGACGTCCTCTCCCTCTGCATTTACAAGGACAGCTATTACAGTGTCTATGTTGTACTGTCCGGCTTCCTTGACGGACTTGACTGTGAAATCCCCCTTGAAGGAGAAGGGAACCATTATCTTGTGGGGCAGCCAGCCTTCCTTGACCTCTCCCAGCCAGTCTCCGGCGATGACTTTGTCCCCGGGATTTGCAAGGGGAGTATAATCCCAGAGTTTGACGTGATCCAGGGGATCTGTGTATTCACCTCTCTGGAGGAAGACGTCCTGCATGGTTGCAAGGTTGTTCTGGAGGCCGTCGTACACACTTGAAAGCAGGCCGGGGCCAAGTGTGACCTCAAGCATCTTGCCTTCAAACTCGACGGCGTCACCGCCCTTGAGTCCGCGGGTGCTTTCAAACACCTGCACGGAAGCGGTGTTGCCGCTGACCTTGATTACTTCCGCCATCATTTTCACTCCCTGAAGGTCTATGTAGCAGATTTCGTTTTCCGCTACAGGACCGTCAACCTCTACTGTAACGAGGTTGGAGACGATGCCGGTTACTGTTCCTTTGGTTTTCATATATTATGTTTTCTTTTTTAGATTCTTCGCTTCGCTCAGAATGGCAGGGAGCCGACTCCCTTGAAAGTTCCTTTAACTTCCTGGACTAGTTTGCGGAAGAGTTCGCGGCCTTTGTCGTCGTCCAGGGCAAGCCAGCGGTCCACAATGTGGAGCTTGGTTACGTAGGCCAGGACGGCTGTGAGGTCGAAGTAGTGGAAGATGGAGAGGGAATCGGCCTTCTGCCAGACTATATCGTCCAGGCCTTTTTCCCGGGCGATGAGGTCCTTGCCATCCAGAACGGATATGACGGAGGCGGCTTCCTCGAACTCTCCGGCGCGGAAGACGAAGCCGTCAATATCGGCCTTGAACTCATTTTCCTCTGTGGCTTCCCCGGTGAGGATGTCTGTTTCCGGGGCACGGCCAAGCTGGCGGTTAAGGTACCGGACTTTGGCGTTGCGGATGTTAAGGTCGAAGCGGAAATACTCCCGGATATACTTGCAGGGGTGGGCCAGTGCCTCAGTGTAAAAGGCGGTGTCCAGGCTATCGGGCTGGAAACCCTTTAGCAGGAAGTCCAGAGTCTGGGCGTCCTTTTCCCCAAGGTTGTCCTTGATTTCCGCAATGACATCTCCAAATCCCTGCCCTCCGGCATACTTGTAGTCAACCGTGAGCCAGGGGAGAGAGGAGATTATATACTCGAAATTACTCATCCAAATAGAAGCTGTTTAGTGGCGGGCCTGAGGTATTCGCCGATGAGGGCCTGGAAGGATTCGTCCGTGAGGCTGATGAAATAGCTGCCGTCCTTGGGGCCGATTTTGAAACCGGCGCCGATCTTCCTGGAGAAGGTGGCCTCTACGCCCTTGCCCACAAGCTTGGCCAGTTCACCCTTGACAAAAGGCTCCAGACCTGCCTTGAGGCTTTCCGGGAGCACAAGGGCAAGATCTGCGCTTTCCTGAGCGCTGAACTTCTTTGCAACCTCTGTGATGATGTCTTTGATGAACTTATCTGATGAAAGTGCGTCCGTGACAGGTTTTTCCACTGCCGATGCCACAAGCATGTTCTCTATGGCTGCGCGGGTGGTCTGGAGGGCTTCCTGTGAGGCCATTTTGACATCCCCTTCCACTTTGATGCGGTGGCTTTCCGCTTCTTTCTTTGCTTTCTCCACTATTGCCGCGGCTTCTTCCTCTGCCTTTTTGACAATGGCGGCGGCTTCCTGCTTTGCGGCGGCTACTATGGCTTCGCCTTCTTCTTTTCCTTTGGTGAGGCCTTCCTGGTAGAGCTTCTGAGTTAGTTCCTGGAGTTTGTCCATATGGTTTGATTTTGTTTGCGGTTATTATGGCAAATATACTAAAAAAACAGACAACATGCAATGTGAATAGTCATTATTACACAAACTGAAGATATATCTTATATTATTGTAAAATTCTTAACTAATAATAGGAAAATTGGATAAAAAATGTTAAAATTGTAGTCACATGATTTGATAACGCTATGGCCGATAAAAACCTTTTACTTGGAGATGAGGCTCTGGCCCTGGGAGCCCTTCATGCCGGTCTTTCCGGCGTCTATGCATATCCGGGCACTCCATCTACGGAAATAACAGAATACATACAGCTGCATCCCCTCACAAAGGAGCGCAACGTCCACTCTCACTGGACCACCAATGAGAAAACCGCCATGGAAGGCGCCCTGGGTATGTCTTATGCAGGGAAGCGCGCTCTGGTGTGCTTCAAGCACGTGGGACTCAATGTATGTGCAGACCCGTTCATGGGCTCTGCAATGACTGGCGCTAACGGCGGTCTGGTCATCGCCTCATGTGACGATCCCTCCATGCACAGCTCCCAGAACGAGCAGGATTCCCGCTTCTACGGCGCCTTTGCCATGATGCCTGTGTTTGAGCCCTCAAACCAGCAGGAAACGTATGAAATGGCCCGCGAGGCATTTGACTATTCGGAGCGCCGCGGCATTCCCGTTCTCATGCGCATGACAACCCGCCTTTCCCACTCCCGTGCAGTTGTTGAAAGCGGAGACAGCATCCGTGAGCAGAATCAGCTCCATTATCCGGCCAACCCTCGCCAGTGGGTTACCCTTCCCGTGAACGCACGCGTCCGTAACCGCCAGCTCATAAAGGACTATGCCCTGTTTGAGGAAGACGCCGCCGCGTCCCGTTTCAATTGGCTAAAAGACGGTAAAGACCACAGCATGGGCATCATAGCCTGCGGCCTTGCGTACAATTACCTTATGGAGAACTACCCGGACGGATGCCCTTATCCTGTCCTCAAGATCTCCCAGTATCCTTTCCCCAGGAAACTTGCCCTGGAACTTGCTTCCATGACAAAGACCATCCTGGTTCTTGAAGAAGGCCAGCCCCTTGTGGAAGAGCGCCTGAGGGGTGTTTTCCCCACAGGTATTACCATCCGAGGCCGCATAGACAACGCTGTTAACCGTGACGGAGAACTCACTCCGGATGCCGTACGCGCTGCTTTGGGGCTGCCGGAGTTGAAGGCCCATCCTGCATCGGAGGTGGTTGCACCGCGTCCCCCGGCACTTTGCCAGGGATGCGGCCACAGGGATTTCTTCACAGCCCTCAACAACGTTCTCAAAGATTATGAAGGCGCCCGCGTATTTGGAGACATCGGCTGCTACACTCTTGGATGGATGCCTCCTTTCCATTCCCTTCACACCTGCGTGGAGATGGGCGCATCGGTTACAATGGCCAACGGTTCCGCTTACAGCGGCACCTGGCCTGCTGTAGCCGTCATCGGGGACTCCACCTTCACACACAGCGGCATGACAGGCCTTCTGGATGCCGTCAATGAGAATGCAGACATAGTGGTCTGTATATCGGACAACCTCACCACGGGCATGACCGGAGGCCAGGATTCCGCCGGTACGGGCCGCCTGGAGGCCATCTGCGCCGGCCTGGGCGTGGATCCTGCGCACATCCGTACAATCGTCCCTCTTCCCAAGAACTATCCGGAGATGGAGCAGGTCATAAAGGAAGAAGTTGAATACCACGGCGTATCCGTCATCATCAGCCGCCGCGAATGCATCCAGACACTGAAAAGACACGCAAAGAAATGAAAAAAGATATTATACTCGCCGGTGTTGGAGGACAGGGAATCCTCTCAATCGCCACTGTAATCGGTTCCGCAGCCCTTGAGCAGGGACTGCATCTTAAGCAGGCTGAGGTCCATGGCATGAGCCAGCGCGGGGGTGACGTGCAGTCCAACCTCAGGCTCTCATCGGCCCCTATCTTCAGCGACCTTATTCCCAAGGGGGGAGCGGACCTTATCGTCTCTCTTGAGCCTATGGAGGCTCTGCGGTATCTGCCTTACCTGTCGGAAAACGGCTGGATTATCACCAATACCTCTCCGTTTGTGAACATTCCCAACTATCCGGAAATGGAAAAGGTAATGGCGGAACTGGACAAACTGCCCAACGTGGTTGCCCTTGACGTGGACCAGATTGCAAAGGACCTTGGCTCTCCGCGCAGCGCCAATATGGTACTTCTGGGCGCAATGGCCGCAGCGCTTTATATCCTTGAGCCTGAAAAGCTCCGTGAAGGCATCCGCCGTATCTTTGGCCGCAAGGGTGATACCGTGGTGGAAAGCAATATCAAGGCATTTGACGCCGGACTGGAATTCTCTCAAAAGAACAGATAATGAAGAAACCTCTGCCTAAAAAGGTTCTGGACGAGGTCCTTAGCGACCTTGGCATCGACGATATTTCCCGCACCACAATCCGGCAGTGCGCCATGATAGGCGGCGCCCTGGAGCAGGAGGCGGGGGAGCAGTTTTCCCATCTGGAATTCGGGGTGCCGGGCATTCCGGCCTGCCCCATCGGCATAGAGGCCCAGAAAAAGGCTCTGGACGAGGGCAAATGCTCTATTTACCCATCGGTTCAAGGCCTGCCTGAGCTCAAGAAGAACGGCTCCCGCTTTGTGAAGGCCTTCATTGACGTGGACATCGACCCTAAGGGCATCGTCCCCACCGTCGGCTCCATGCAGGGCAGCCTGACCAGCATCCTGGAGTGCTCCCAGCTTCAGCCCGGGAAGGACACCATTCTTTATGTTTGCCCCGGCTTCTCCGCGCATGGCCGCCAGCCGGATATCCTCGGTATCAAGAATATCTTCTTCGACATTTACGATTTCAGGGCCGATAAGCTCCGCGCCAAACTTGAGTCTTACTTCAAGGAAGGCAACATTGCAGCCATCCTGTACTCCAACCCCAACAATCCCGCGTGGATATGCCTCACGGAGGAGGAGCTTCAGATAATCGGAGAGCTTGCCACCAAGTACGATGTCATTGTCCTTGAGGATATGGCGTACCTTTGCATGGATTTCCGCAAGGACATGTCCGTGCCGTTTGAGCCGCCATTCCAGAGCACCGTTGCAAAATATACGGACAATTACATAATGCTTCTCTCTGCATCAAAGATATTCAGTTATGCCGGAGAGCGCATTGCAATGGTATGTATTTCCGACAAGCTGTTCAACAGGGAGTATCCTGAACTGAAGAGGAAGTGGGGGATTGCCAGGTTTGGAGACAACTTCATCCTCAATTACCTTTATATAAACACTTCCGGTGCATCCCATTCCGCCCAGTATGCCTTCTCCGCCATGATGGAGGCGTCCGTAAACGGTACCTACAACTTTGTGAGGGAGCTTCGCAACTACGGGATGCGTGCCCATCGTTCAAAGGAGCTGTTCGAGCGCTATGGTTTCCACCTTGTTTATGACAAGGATATGGAACAGACCATTTCTGACGGGTTCTTCTATACCGTAGAGTACAAGAACATGAGTAACGGTGACCTGCTTGCTTCTCTTATGCGCTGCGGCATCACTGCAATTCCCCTGAACACAACGGGAAGCGGCCAGTGCGGCATACGCGTATGCGTTTCACGCCTGCTGTCGGACCATGACTTCGAGCTTCTGGAGCAGCATCTCAAACTATTCGTAAAACTGGTGGAAAAATGAAATACGTATCTGCCGACGAAGCCGTAAAGCTTGTGCGCAGCGGTGACACCGTATGCTGCCAGGGCGGCGCATCCGTTCCGGTTCTTCTGCAGGAGGCGCTTGCACGCCGCCATGCGGAGCTCAGGAACGTGACAATAACCTCAGGTTTTAACGTCCATAAGGATCCGGCACCTTTCTGCAAGCCGGAGTACAAGGACTCTTTCCTTGTGAACAGCATATTCATCAGTGCGGATCAGCGTGCCCATGTTGCTGCCGGTTACGGCAGCATGACGCCTGCTTTCCTGGGAGAGGTTCCTGGAATGTTCCGCCGCGGGGAATTCCCTGTGGACGTGGCGTTTATCGTGTGCTCCGAGCCCGATGAGAACGGCTACTGCAGCTTTGGCATATCGGCCGATATAGCCGTCTCCGCAGCGGAGGTGGCCCGCGTGGTTATTGCCGAGGTTAGTCCCAATATACCTTACCTGTACGGAGATTGCCTTATCCATGAGAGCAAGATTACCGCCGCCGTTCACTGCGATGTTGCCCCGGTTGCCATGGTCTTTGGGGAACCTACCCCCATTGAGGCGGCCATCGGCGCAAACGTAGCCTCCCGGATTCCGGACGGAGCATGCCTGCAGATTGGTGTCGGAGGTATTCCCAACGCTGTTTTGAACGGAATCAAGCACCATCAGCACCTTGGCCTTCACACGGAGGCCATGACGGACGGCGTAATTCGTCTGATAAAGGAGGGCGTGATTGACAATTCCCTGAAGAAGGTTAAGCCCGGAATCAGCGTGGCGGCTCTGGCTATCGGATCTGCGCCCATGTACGATTTCATCGACCATAACAAGACCATGGAGTTCTTTGACGTGGCCTACACCAACGATCCTTTCCTCATTGCCCGGAATCCCCGCGCCTGCGCCATCAATTCCGCCATTGAGGTGGAC
>Ga0310690_10007382_pt1 | contig 14167 bp, 26 predicted proteins | sample AusTroGonzalo_MG_2_FD_207661 | JGI IMG/M metagenome (GOLD analysis project Ga0310690, IMG submission 207661) | Bovine rumen microbial communities from tropical cattle in Woodstock, Queensland, Australia - Gonzalo_04 (v2) (version 2) | ecosystem: Host-associated > Mammals > Digestive system >...
GATGCCCCCGGGTAGTGCAGGAGTTCCATCTTCGTCCAGTAAAGGAGCAGGGTGTCCACGGCCTTGGGATCGCCATACGCCCCCATCTGCAGCATCTGGGTGTTCTCCTGCCACATCTGCGGCCTGTTGTTGGCCAAAGGTGCGGACGTGTCGCAGGAGAACAGGAACCGATCGTCCTGGAGGATGCAGTACCATTCCCCGGTGTTGGGATCCTGCTCGTAGAAGTCGTACCTGTCGAATTCCTCGTACTTGGTATCCCCCCGGTCGTCCGTGGCCACCACCGGCCTTCTCTCGTCCGCGTATGCCACCTTCAGCTGCACGATGCGCTTGAAGAGCTCCGCGTATGCCGCCTCCTTCAGCACCCGTCTGCTTTCCAGCCGGCCGGCGCTCTGGGCTGCGGCGAACTGCTTGGCCACGCCGCTCTGGGCGGTGTCGTCCGTCCGCCCCTGATAGGAGTTGGTGATGCCCAGGATCTGCCGGGCTTCCTCGTAGACCTGGTTCAGGTAGGCCATCTCGTACTGGAGGTTCCCGTTGAACTGATGCAGCTTGATGAGCTGCGCGTCCTGGACGTTGCCCACGTACCAGACGTCGTTGTCCTGGGGATCCATCCGCAGATCCGCCCGGTCCGGCAGGGTGATCCGCGACCCGGCCTTGATCATCCGCTCGATGATCTTGGTTTCGATCCTGGATAGGGTGTTCTGCTGGTCTGCGATCTTGTCCACGTCGCTGTCTCCCAGCAGCTGCCCGAAGATGCTCACGTTTCTCTGCAGGTATACCGGAAAGTTGTCCGGCGTGAAGTACGGCAGCTTCGTGGGGATCACCGACGGAAGGCCCATCTCATCCTGCGTGCGCTGCGCTCCGGGGATCTGCATCCCGGAGGTGGTCCGGATCCCCTCTTCGGTCCAGATCTCCTCCTCCCCGGTGGTTTTCTCTGTGGATTTATCCGAGCCGCATACCGGGCACTTGTCCGTTCCCGCCTTCAGCGGCGTGCCGCAGCTCTTGCAGATCCGGTTCCGCCGGCTCTGGTAGTCCGGCAGATCTTCCAGAACGGTGTCGTTCACCCAGCTGAAACGCCCTACTCCCCCGTCGTCGTTTCTGTAATACGCGATATACTGCGTCACCAGATCCTCCGCGGTACCCGATTCGTCGTCCAGGGTCCGCGCCTGAGGATCCTCCTCCGTCTCCGTCTCGTCCAGCTTCTTGTTGTAGGCCCGCTCGATATAGCTCCTGGTCTGGGGGATCTTCAGCACGATGGCGTCCATATCCTCCACGGAGGTGAATATCCCGTCCTGTGGGATCACCTGCTTCGGGTGCAGGAGCGTCACCTTCACGTCTCCCCGGGTGGATTTGGTCTCGTCCGATTCGTCCCATTCCACCATCCAGAAGACGCCTCCCTGGATGGGTACCAGCCTCTCCGCCAGGTCGTTCAGGGTCTCCATGGGTAGCCGGTCCAGCTCGTTCCGCAGCATATCCTCCAGGATCTTCGCCCGGCCCTCGTCGCTCTGTCTCCGTGCGGTGACCTTCGGCTGGGGGATGGTGGACGATACTTCGCTTTCGATGTTCTCCGCCACGATGTTCCGCACGTGGGCGGCTACCTTTCTCTCCCCGTTGCGGGCCGTATCCCGCTCCGTCAGCGGACGCAGCTCCCGGATCTCGCCCCGATACAGTTTTTCCCGCCGGTCCATTTTTTCGTCCTGGTTGCCCAGGGCGGCTTCGTTCCGGCTGGCCCAGTCCTTCCAGTAATCCAGATCCCTTGTCATCTCTTCGGCTCTCCCCATTTCTGCTTCAGATACTCCCGGGTCTCCTTATCTGCACGCCTGTAATCTTCCCACATGTCCTTCGTCCACTCGGCTTTCCCTTCGGCCTCCGCCGCCTCGATGCTCATCCTCTGCTGCGGCCGGATGTACCAGGCGATTGCCAGCGCCATGACGCAGTCGTCGTGGGCTCCCGGCTCCGCCGCCGGCCGCATCTGTTCGTCCCGCACGAAGGTGAGCATCTCCTCCAGCGTCGCCCTGTTGGATACGCCGTTTATGGCCTCCCGCATGGCCTCCACCAGCCCGGAGATGATCACCGGCCTGGTCACCGCCGTGGTCCGGAACCCAAAGGATTTTTTGAATGCTCCGGTGTACGTGTCCTCCGTCTCCCGGACGTACTGGTGCGGGTACCGCAGCTCCTCCAGCCGCTTCGTCGGGTAGGAGGAGAAGTTCGCCTCGATCCCGATCAAAGCCTCGTTGTATGTCATCCCCAGGCAGTACATCTGCTTGGCGTAGGTGTCCTCGTCGTACCGGTGCCGCAGGACAGCGACCTGGTCCCCGGTCACGTTGTCCAGCACCTGCCCCACGAACCAGTCCGAGCCCTCCCCGGCGGTATCTCCGCCGATAACGTAGGGCCTCCCGCTCTCCGCTTTGCGGAAGATCTGGATGGGCCCGCCCTTCTCTTCGACCCATTTCCATTCCGAGATCCGGCTCCTGGGATCCTCTCCCGTCCCTGGGATCTCCTTGTAATCGAAATAGCCCTCGCTGATGGGCTGCGGCGCCTCCGTCAGCCTGAACATCACCGCCCGGGCGTCGAATACCGTCCGTCCCGTGACCCCCCATTCCCCCAGGCAATACACCTGGTAGTAGTACGGGTCCGTCTCCCGGAAGGCCTCCAGGGTCCTCCGCGCCTCCTCCGGCAGGTACGGATTGTCCTTGTAGGTGCTGCGGTGGGTCTTCGCCCGCTCGTCCTGCGTATCGAAAAACCGGCCTTTCAGCCAGTGCGTCGCGCTGATGGGGTTGAAGCTGAGGATGATCTGTTTATAATTCTCCGTCTCGTCGCGGAGTCGGATGTCCAGCTGATTGAAGTCCCCGGGCTCCAGCTCGGATGCCTCCTCGATCCAGATCCCGGTGATCCGGTAAATGGATTTCAGCTTCTCCACGTCGTCCAGCCCGGCGAACAGGATCTGGCTGCCGTTGGGCAGCTCGATCCGCATGTCCGATTTGTTGACTTTGTATTTGATCGTCGGGTAATGCTCGCTGAGCTGGCCCCGGAGCTGGGCAAAGCAGGAGTCCCGCAGTGTCTTGGCCACCTTCCGGCAGACCAGCCACCGGTGTCCCGGCTCCCCCATGCACCGTTCCAATACCTTCCGTCCGGCGAAGATGGATTTTCCAGAGCCGCCGCCGCCGCACAGCACCAGATACCGGTGCTCGTCGAAGAACAGGGGGAAGAAGGAGGCGTTACTTGTCTTCCGCAGCTCCAGAAGATGCTTTACCGCCGCCTCCGTCTGCATCGGCCAGCACCTCCCTCGCGGCCTCCAGCATCCTGGCCAGGCTCATGGGCTGCTCCGGTGCGGAGATCTCCACCCGCTCCGTCAGGGCTCCGTTCTGTTTTGCCAGCAGCTCCAGGGCTTTCAGCGCTCCCCGGGAATCAAAATTGAAGGTGCCGTCCGGCACGTAATCCTTCTGATCCCGATCCCAGACCACATGCGGCGTGCCCTCCAGGCATTTCTGATAAACGCCCCAGATCTCCAGTCCGATCTGCTCCGGCGTGAGCCCCAGCTGCTTATATAGTTCGCGCACGCATACGCGCCGGTATGCCTGCACCTTATCGTCCTTTAGCATGCGGGATGCCTGGACGTGGGCGGATCGGGGGGCGTATCCCGCCTTGATGGCGGCCTCGGTCCCGTTGTTCCCGTTTTTGAGGTACTCCAGGACAAAGCGCTTCTGTCGGTCGTTCAGTACCCGCTCCAGCTCGGCTTTTTCGTCCATGATTTCCTCCCTCATGGGCATCCGATGCCGGCGGTTTCGTTCCAGTTTTTTTGTTCGTTCCAACTCGGCCATAATGTCCATGATATTCCCTTCTGCCCCCGGCCCCTCCGCTCCGTGGGCTTTCCCTACGGTGTCCCGGCGCCCCTTCAGTTGACATAACGTTACAAAGAAATCGCCCCCGGTGTCAATCGCCGAATTTTGGATGATTAAAGGCAGGGGATCTCTCCCCTGCCTCGTCGTTATCCCTGTCTCCCGTCATTTACTTCTGGCCGTCCAGGTGATCCGGATCCCGTCCTCCCGCTCCAGTATGTCCATCATCTCCTCCGGCGTGATCAGTCCCTCGTCCATGTCCTTGAGATAATCCAGCACCCCGTCCCAGAGCCTCCGGATCCGATCCTTCCCCCAGGCGAATCGATCCCTGAGCACCCGCATGGTCAGCGCCCAGTGCCGTTTGTATGCCTCCTCCACGGCATGATCCACCGCCCGCTCCGTGGCGATCTCCACGGCGGTGGTGATCTGTCGCTCCAGGGCGTTCAGCTCCCGCTCCGTCAGCTTCTCCGCCAGCGCCTCCCTGAGCTCCAGGTTGCTGACGTACGGCCGCTCATGCGGCGCCTGCTTTTTCCTCACCCGGCTCTTTGCCATAGATCTTCCTCCCCAATCTCTGCTGATTGATATCTGGCCACAGGCCTTCTGCCGTGCCAGCATTCCGGCGCGGCCATCTTCATGTGGATGTACAGTCCTCCGTTCCGCAGGTTCTTGATGGCTTCCGCTTCCACCAGCGTCATCCCCGGCGCGAATCCCTCGGCAGCCTCCTCCGCGTTGCGCCTTTCCACCATATCCGCCAGGGCATGGACCGCAGGAATGGTGATCTCCCCGTCCCGGATCTCCGCCGCCGGCTTCAGCAGATTCCGGCTGCAGCTCCATCTCCGCTTTCCGATGTCCTCCGCCTTCCGCTTTTTCCCCTGCTTCACGATGTATTTTGCCAGCCCTTCCAGCCCGGTCTCGTCGATCCTGGGCCTCCGGCTGTTGGCATAACCCTCCGTCCACAGGTCCTCCGCCCTCCCCCGTGATATTCCCGGAGAGAGCATCATGTGGAAGTGCCATTTCCCGCTGATCCTTCCCTGCTCCTTGGTGTACATGTACCGCAGTTCCTGCTTGTATTCCTTCCGCAGAGCGCGGACGTATTTCTTCAGCGCCCCCATGGCCTCCTGTTCCGTAGCGGCCCGCCCGAAGGTGAGATCCATCTCCAGGCTTCCTGGATCCGAGAAGTTCAGCAGGATGAGCCGCCTTGCCTTGGCTTCCGCGTCCCGCTGATTGATGAGCCGCTGGGCCTCCCGTGTGGGCTTGCATTTCTTCCGTCTCTGCCCCGGTGCCTGGAACACAGGATAAACGTCAACTTCCACGTGCCTGCCCAGCCGCCATATCCTCTGCCTGACGAAGTGCCTTCCTGCGTATCTCATCCCGATCTCTCCTGTTCATAAGTTAGGATTGCCTACAAGCCCGGAATCGCGCACGCGCGCGCGATTTATATATAGTATGTGATTGTCTCGGCGTCCTCTTTCCGAAGCCTGTTCCCAGGCCCCGGAAACAATCCGCCGTCCCTCGTCCTCCGTCCCCCGTCCTTCGTCCCCCGTCCTTCGTCCCCCGCAGGGGGATCCAATGGGGGCTGAGCCCCCTTGGCCGGGAGGAGGGGCCCCGGGGAACCTTTCGGAAGGTGCCCCGGGCGATCCTTTGGTAACTTTCCCATCGCGTGGAAAGTTACGCCCCGCGGCGAGCGGCCCCGCCGGCTAGGCGCCCTCGCGGCGAGCGCTCCCCCGTTCAACCCCCCTGCACCCCCATCCGCTCCCGTCCCGATACGCCTCGCTGCAGCTCCCGCAGCAGTACATGCAGTATTTCCGTCCCGGTTCCTTCGGGCACTCCCGGATCAGGGAGTCGTAGTACTGTTTCCCGCACCGCTGGCAGCGGTGGATATGCTTCCCCTGCCCCTGGGCCATGTTGTAGTCAGATCTCATCGGATCAAAACCTTCATGGCTTCCTTGTCATTTTTGGAAAGGATGTTTCCGCTCAATGGCATGACGATCCCCGAAACGAAGAAACCGTCCATCACCGCGAAGTATGGCCGTTTGTTTTCGCCGGTATCATGCCGCAGGAGGATCTGCGTGTCCTCCGTCCATACGGGAGCCAGCAGCGCCACGTCCGCCAGGTATACCTCCCCTTTTCTCTGATCCATAAGGACCAGGTATTCCTTCCCGTTGTTTCTCAGGCTGGTATTCATGACGGTCAGCGTCTGATCCTCGGTGTCATAGTCGGAACTGTTGTAGATTTCCGGGAAGTCCTGCACGCTGATCCTGGCCTTCTCCACCTGCTTCGCGCTGAGTCCGAACACGGCCGGTATATTCTCCGTGCCGATGGTGGGCTTGCCCGTCAGCTTCCAGCATGCGATGCCGTTGGCGATCCATTGCCCGGTGAGCATCCCGTCCTCGTCCGTCTCGTTAAACAGGCGAAATTCACCGGTCGCCACACACGCAGTCTTGATCCTGCTCAGTTTCACGTTTCTGTCTCCTCCTTCGTTTCAGCTCCCGCTTCTCGCACCCCTCCCCCGCCGGGCATCCCCGCCGGATCCCTGTCGTGGTGAAGTACGCGCAGGTTTTGTAGCCGTAGTAGTAATCAAGGTATCTGCATTCCTCGCAGTACCGGTCCACGCAGCCTTTCTGGGGCTCCTTGGGTTTCAGCGATTTCCCGTACTTCCGTAGGTATTCGTCGATGGCCTGCTGCGGGATATTTTTCAAATCGTGGGTCCTCAGCACTCTCCGTAGGGTTGGCCTGATGTTCCCGGCCACCCCCGCCGCCATGAGCCTTCTGCATATGGTGTCCACGTCGGTCCGTTCCGCCTTTGCCGCCAGGATCACCATGACCCCCTTGATCTCCGCCCGCCGATACGTCCGGATCAGTTCCTCGTCAGTCACGCCTTGTCCCTCCGTTTCACCCGATAGCTGCTCCCCCAGCATTTTCTCCCGCATTCACCGCAGGTGATCAGCCCGCTGGCCTTCGGCTCCATCACCATGTTGGTGATCTCCAGCCCCCTGGCGTACTCTCCCGCGCACTTCGCGCACAGCTCGATCGGCTTGTCCATGTCCGTCTACCTCCCATCCCAATCCAAACTTATCTGTCCGTATGGTTCAAAATTCATCCACAGCATTTCGGTGGCTTGCTGTGCCTTCTGATTCCTGACGGATATTTCTTCACGATACCACCCTGCCAGGTCTGACGCATAAAGCGGATTATCACATCCGGATATCAAAACCGGGCCGCTGTGCTGCTTAAGCGCATCCAGCAGTTCTTTATGGTCGTCATCTGTCATTTCGCATTTATACTGCTTCCCGTGTCTGGTGCTGAGAATGTAAGGCGGATCTGCATAGATCAACACGTTTGGGTAGTCAAACCGCTTGATTACTTCAAGGGCCGGGCGGCATTCAATCTGCACTCCCCTCAAACGTTCAGCCGCTGCGCGGATCCGCTCCGGCGTCGTACACCACCCCTTAGCTGCATAGGCTGCTTCTCGGCCCTGGATATCGTTTTTCCAGCCCACTTTGATTTCGTTGGTCCGAAACCCGTGTCCCATCATCATCTTTGTGGTGAATATCACGGCTCTTCTGAAACTATCCGTCTCGGTTTTATAGGCTTCGATTGCATCGTCATAGACCTGCCTGGCATATGGCGTCCAGTAAATTTCATTGGCTAGGCGTTCTGGATCCCGCTTTACCCATTCGAAGAAGTTCACCACGTCTCCGTCCAGGTCATTGATCGTTTCGATTGCACTACGGCTCTTTTGAAATAAAACCGCTCCAGATCCGAAGAAAGGCTCCAGGTAACTGTGATGCTCAGGAAAATGCCCGATGATCCAATCAGCAATGCTCCACTTAGATCCCGGATACTTGATCACTGCCCGCATTTATGCACGTTTCCTTTCGTCCCCGTCCCGCCGCAGCGTCTGGCTTCCCCTGGGGGAAGCTGTCAGCGCAGCTGACTGATGAGGGGGCTCCCGTCTCCCGTCCCCCAATGGGAGCGGATGGTCTCCCACCCGCTCCCCAGTGGGTTTCGTCCCCGGGATCTTCACCGGGGAGCCGCCGGCGCTCGATTTCCGCCGGCGGAGCGTCCTGTACCCCGACGCTTCTCAGGAAGAGAGGTAAGGAGGCTTCCCGGGCTGCTGAACCCCGGTCCGCCATATCGTTAGAGTTTCCTCTGAATTGTTCCGTTCAATGAGATCATGGCCAGTACTCCGTCTCCGCTGTGATCAGCCAAATATTCCTGAACGTCTGATGCCGCCCGTCCCCGCTGCACCAGAAGAATCCCTCCGGCAGCGGCCCCGCTTCTCCGTTGTGGTCCGCGATCAGAATGTCCCGGGCCATGTCGTGGAACGGCTCCTCCGGATTTTTCGGGCTGTACCCCTGCCATTGGTATGGCTGCAGCACTACGCCTTCGATGGTGTCCGGGAATAGGGCGCTGCGCTTCCGTAGGATGATGCACCAGCCTGTCCCCTCCTGCTCTTCCGTCGGGCATCCCCGCGTCTCGCCCCAGATCGTGCGGGAGATATACGCCACGTCTGCCGGATCCGGCTCCCACGGCGTGGGCACTGGCATTCCCTCCAGCCTGCACTCCGCAGCTCTCACTGGCGGACAGGCCAGGATGACGCAGATCACCACCAGGGCTATCACCAGGATCCAGACCATGGCGCGGATGATTCGGTTATGTTTCATTTTGCCACTTCCTTCCGCAGGCTGTCCTTGATGTAGTAGTCCAGGCCAAGCGCTTCACACAGCGCTTCGGCTTCCCGGCCAAATGCGGCCCAGTCGATGTCCGAAGGGTGATAGTTTAGCTTGCCGATTTTGACTTTTGTGAATAGTTTGTGGTGCCTCTCAATACAACTCAATACTGCTTCGGCATCAATCACAGGTTCAAAGCTTACCCATGTTCTGATTCCGGTCAGAAAGGCATTTGTCAAAATGGCAAGCCTTTTGTGCGGTTGGATTGCGCCCGGCTCCGCTCCTTCATCGACCGGCTTTCCAGAAATCGTGATCCCGTACCAGTCCTCGCTGTCCAGCAGGTCGAAGTCCCGGCTTCCGTCCCCCTTCGTGAGTATCTGGACGTGATTTCCGTGTTCCTTCAGCAGCTTGATGATTTCCCGCGTGGCCGTGCTGTCATAGCCCGTCGGGTAGGGGTCGCAGGTGAAGCACAGATGAATAAGTTTCCCGGTGATATGTTCTCGCTCTATCTGCTTTCTCGTTTCCTCTACGATGTTGCTGCGAGGTTCTACAACACTGTGAAACTGCTCTTTATCTCTGTGCAACACGCCCGGAGCGAAACAATAAAAACAGCGGTGAGGGCATCCGGTGTAGATGTTCAAGGCCAGGTCGCCGTATTCCCTTGCTGCTCCTCTTGGCTCATAGATAGGTTTCATCTAACGTGTGATCCTGCGTGTCAGGGGCAACGCGAATCGGGCAGTGCTCCTCCCGTTTGGTGTTGTCGATCAGCTCTCCGGTGATCTTGCAGCAGTATGCGCCGATGTAGTCTTTCCCGTTCTCGTTCCATTCAATGTCAGGCACGTAGACGATCAACGGGCACGTGCAGCACGTTTTGGGAACCTGCATACCTTTGATGTAAACGCCGTCAACGCCCTGCTCAGGTTCCTCGACCTTGATGAGCTTCTCCATCTTTGCCCCGCACATCGGGCAGTAGTGGTACGTGTTCGCCCCCAGGTCGAATCCGCATTCGGAGCACTTATCAAGGATGCTGTCGGGAATATCGCTGGGGATCCATTGCGCTGTTTTGCGTTCTTCCACATTCGCAGGCTCGATGCAGGTGGCGATGTACTCCTGGCAGGTTTTCCAGCCGGCCTCAAAGGCCTCGTCGATGTTCCTGAATTCCACCCGCTGACCCTTCGGCAGCACGGGGATCGTTGTTGCTTCTTCCAGCGGGATATACTCTTTCATCGTTATTGCTCCTTTCTGAATATCAGCCAGGCGATCAGGCCCAGCGCAATTAAAATGTGATCCAGGCAGAGGATGATCAGGATCGCCCGGAGCATGAGGTAGGTACTCATCGCGTGTCCTCCTTCGGCGGCTCCCACACATTTGGTGCAGTTCTTCCGTTTCCTCACACATGGCTCCGCAAGGGCATTCCATGATTTCGACTTTTTCTTTTTCGGTGATATCGTCCGGGAATACTACTCCGAACGAAAAACCGCAGGCCGGGCATTTCAGATACATCATTCTTCCTCCTTCGGCTTTCCTTTCTGCGTAAGGTTGTTGTGAAATCTCTTCCAGAGTTCTACATTCACATATTCCTCATCTGCGATGTCTTTATAAGATTCAAGCATTACCTTCACCGTCCATTTTTGCCCCGCATTCTGGGCAGAAGTGCCATCGGGGTTTTATGGCATATTCTCCCTTGTGACATTCGCTACAAGCAAAGTAATCTTCCCATTCGGAATGTGTTTTTTCGTCATACCTATCCCAGTCAAGCGGGGAAGTGTCCCAAGGCAACGGCTGGAGCTTTGATTCGACTATCCACCGCCCATGCCGCACTTCTTCCACATCGGCGGCGGGGATGGCACGGAGACGATCTAGCGTTCCAGATACCTCCCAGCTGTTGTCAAAGGCTTTCTCAAACATCTCGATCGCCGTCCCGCTCGATGTACACTTTAGCCATCGTTTGCCTCCCTCTCTATATAGTCTTTGCAATACACCGGAGCTTTGGATAGTGGTTGTGGGTTAAACACTTTGCACTCATAGAACCCGTTTGACATCACATATTGCAGTTTGTCACAGTGCAGACATTTTGGTTCTTCGGGCTGTGAGCGTGCTTTGCGGTGAATTATGGCATAAACCACCAGGGCAGAAGCAATCGCAATGGCCCCGGCAACAGCCGAACACAGAATCCATGTCAAAATCATTATTCCACCTCCTGTCTCAGCCACAGCTCCCAGCATGGGGTGCAGTCTGTTTTTTCGCAATCCGCGCAGATATCGTCGCTTACTGGGCCCAGATACCCGTCCGCAACGTCCGACAAGAGCAATGCCAGGGCGTCGTAATCCATTCCCCTGACCCAGTCTGCTCTGTCCTTCGGCATAGGTTTCATCCCCCCGTGGTGACGTGAGGATCCTGGATCCCGATCCCCGCCTTCATGCAGGCCTCTCCATACTGCTGACGATACCAGGCGATGTCCCCGTCCTGGTTCTTCACCAGCTCGATCAGCTGCCCCTTCGTCATCTTCTTCAGGGCCTCTTCCGGGTGGGCTCCCGGCACGGGTGCCTCAGCGGGCGCCGCCGTCTCTCCCTTGGCCTCCCGGATCATCTTCTCCAGCATCCGCAGCGGCCTGGGCCGCAGCTCCACCGGCGACACCTTCCGGATCATGCCCAGCACGTCCGATTTCTTCAGGTATTCTTCATTCATTGTCGTTTCCCTTTCTGGCTGTCTCAATAATCATCTGGAGATCCCACGCGCTCTTCAGCATTGTGCACAGGGTCTCCTCGGCGATTCCGTTCTTTTTGGCCAGCTCGATCCCCTTTGTGGCCCAGATGGCGATACTGGTGATTTCCGTTTCCTTTTTCGGCTCCCAGCATACGCAGTGCATGCCAGGCTCCCTTGACTCTTCCACGATCCTGCACATGAGCTTCCCCGGATAAGGCGAATAGGAATGGGCGCAGTCCGTGCAGGTCTCGCCCGCCGGTTGGATCCGCATCACTTTCTGGAGTTTCTCCCGCTCGTCCCAAATCGTTTTTGCCGCTTCCATCAGCAGGTCCGCCAGCTCGTCCCCTTTTTCAGGGCTCATCTCAAAGGTTTCCAGGTTCCCGGCCAGGACTACCGCCCAGTTCCGCAGCCTCCGAATGGTGCCATCCGTCATTTTCATTCCCCTTCTCCATCCTTTCCCTGTCTTCGCACAGTCTCCCGAAATACGTGGCCAGATCGTTGTCCGACATGCTCCGGATCTTCTCGCAGCATTCGTGGATCCAGTCCTTCGCGGTGACGGGCCGGTCATCCCGGGCCTGCCAGGCCTGTATTGCCTTGATGGCTTCCCGTTTCTGTTCCTCCGGCGTCTTCGGCATCGGCATCCAATGGGTGACTCTCATATTTTTTGCTGCCCATCTATACTGAGTCCATGCATCTTTCCGTTCCGAATAGTACCCTTCGGCGGCGCCGCCTTCTAACGAAAAGATAATGGCGTTCCCTCCTGCAGGTTTGCCCTCTTCCACGGGCACCCACCGGTTCTCGTCCGCCCGCTCCGCGCAGGCCAGCGTTTCGTGCCAGAGGCAGGCGTACATCCGTTCCAGGTGTTCGATATACTTGGCCGCCCATCCCGCCGTTTCTTTGATCCTGTCCATCAGCGCTTTCGTGACGGGCAGGATCCCCTCCTCCAGCCCGATTTCTTTCAGGGTTTCGATAGCATGCAGCGCTTCAAGTAACGCCTCAGATTCGTTCATTTTCATCCCCGCGCCATCCCCGCTTTCCGGAACGCGATCCACGCCCCGGCCTCGCACAGCAGCGCCAGGATGAACCCCCGGCCCAGGTGGATCGTGCCGCATTCCATGCTGCCTGCCAGCCCAAAACCCAAAAGCAGCAGGATCCCGCCGATTATGGCTGCGATCTGCCGCTTTGTTCTCGTCTTCAAATCATTTACCTCCCTTTGGTTTCTTGGGCAGAACTGCCCACCATTCCACCCGAACTCGGATGCCGTCCATGTTCGCCCAGTATTCCGCCCGGTAGCTGGGATCTCCCGGATCGGATTCGATCACCCATTGCCCCAGGGCGTATTCCCCGTCGGAGAGGATCAGCACCGGATCGCTCTCCTGCACCGCCAGGTCCGGCTCCAGCGTCTTCCTGGGTTTCAGCTTCGGCCTCTCCGTCCCCGGCCTCCACGTCATATCATCAGCCATTCCGGCAGATCCTCTTCTTCCGTGATCCGGAACCCCTCGTCCCTCTGGCTTCCCCTGGTGGAAGCTGTCAGCGCAGCTGACTGATGAGGGGTCCTTCGTCCCGCGTCCAGCGTCTCCCGTCCCCCGCAGGGGGATCCAATGGGGGCGGAGCCCCCGGAGGGCTCCTCCGGAAGGTAATTCCTTCCGAACACCGCCCGGAACTCCTCGATGCTCCACCCCATCCTCTCCATGGCCAGCCTCTGGCCGAACTCATGGACAGCCTGGGCGACGGTCCCGTTCCGGTGCACCGCGTCCTTCCCGTTCTCGTGGCATCTGTCATGGCACAGGGGGATGACCAGGGCGTACCGCTCGGAGAGCTTCCGGTTCGCCCCGCCGAAGATGTGGTGGGCGTCCAGCGGATCCCCCACGCCGTTCCGGCCGCAGAGGAAGCACGCCTTAGGCAGATCTTTCGCTGTGATCATCTTCCTGGTCTCCCTTCAGAATTATCTTCACGCTGCCGGGGATGATCTCCATCCCCTCCTGTTTCGCCAGGAGCTCCAGCCAGAGCTCCCCGAATCGCCGCAGGTTGGGCGTCCCGTGGAATTCCACGTTCATGCCTCTTCCTCCCCTGAAAGTGGAGGGGGGCAGCACAGCTGCTCCTCTGCCTCCCCTGAAAGGAGAGGGGGACCGCTCGCGGTGGAGAGGATTCCCCACGTCCCCCAGTCCTTCACCGTGCAGAGCAGCTTCCCCATCTCTTCTTGTCTGAGCCCCAGTGTCGCGGAGATCACCACCATGTCCTCATGGGTCAGGCCGTTCATGTTGGTGAGCTTCCGATAGAGGAGGTTTTCGTGCATCCCGCATTTCCTGGCCAGCTCCCGGATGGTCATCCCCCGGCTGTGCACCAGGGTCTTCAGCTCGGTGTAGTCGAACTTCATCCCGAATCGCTTCTTATTCATGGCTCAGTCCTCCTTCTCGTCCTTCTCCCCCCGGGTCTCCCCCTGGAGGATATCCAGCGCCATCTCGGCGCCCCTGGCCTGGTCCAAAAACTTTCCTTGCAGTTCCGCCGGCAGTGCTGAGATCCGCCTGACCAGCTCCTTCTCCTTGTCGCTCATGTGCTCACTTCCTTTCCCGCAAGGCGCTCCATCAGGTCTCCCGGAGCCCCGATCCCGTTTTCCCAGTTGGATATGGTTGCCCTGCATACCCCCAACATCTCCGCCAGTTTGGCCTGGCTGTAACCGTGGTCCCGTCTCCAATGCCGAAGGGGTGTCCAATGCCTTGCCCGGTTCTCCGCTCTGTACTGCTTCTGGTGCTCGGCGATGGCCTCCCGGTTCTCCGCGTAGTACTGCTTCTGGTACTCGGCGATGGCCTCCCGGTTCTCCGCGTAGTACTGCTTCTTGTACTCGGCGATGGCCTCCCGGTTCTCCGCGTAGTACTGCTTCTTGTACTCGGCGATGGCCTCCCGGTTCTCCGCTCTGTACTGCTTCTGGTACTCGGCGATGGCCTCCCGGTT
>Ga0310690_10007383_pt1 | contig 14167 bp, 12 predicted proteins | sample AusTroGonzalo_MG_2_FD_207661 | JGI IMG/M metagenome (GOLD analysis project Ga0310690, IMG submission 207661) | Bovine rumen microbial communities from tropical cattle in Woodstock, Queensland, Australia - Gonzalo_04 (v2) (version 2) | ecosystem: Host-associated > Mammals > Digestive system >...
TGCCATTTTGTTTTCTATTTAAGGTTATGAACTCTATTCCATAAAAAATCGAGCCGATGGGGAGAATTGAACTCCCGACCCCTTCCTTACCAAGGAAGTGCTCTACCGCTGAGCTACATCGGCTTGTCAATCATCTGAGCGGAAGACGGGGCTCGAACCCGCCACCTAAAGCTTGGAAGGCTTTCGCTCTGCCAAATGAGCTACTTCCGCTTGACTTGTGGGGGAGGGTGGACTCGAACCACCGAACGGATTCCCGGACAGATTTACAGTCTGTTGCAATTGCCACTATGCGACTCCCCCGCTTTAGGATAACCCAGAGCCGGTAGACGGACTCGAACCGCCGACAGGCTGATTACAAATCAGCTACTCTACCAACTGAGTTATACCGGCATGATGTGAAAGAACGTTTTTTGCTTTCTTAATCCCCTCCTCATCGCTGAAAAGGTGTGCAAAAATAGATATTTTCCCTGAACTGACAATGCATTCTCTCGCTTTTTTTTCAAAAAAAATTCTCCATGATTTTTATACTATTGATTATCAATATATTGAAACAAATTCGATTTCAAATTTTTTAGCTCCTATCCTACCCTAACCGCTTCAAAAAAGCAAAAAAAAAAGCCAACCCCGATTTTGAGGCTGGCTCCATGTTTCACCTAAGCATACAGCAAAGGCTCAAGCGTCATTTGACGAGCTTGCCCTTGTATTTCTCCAATTGTTTCTTCAACGCGTCAATGCAAGTGTCCACCGACTCCTCGAAACTCTTGCTTTGCTTGCTGGCAAAAAGATCGTCACCGCGCAACATGAGGCGGATGTCGGCAATCTTGTTCTCGGGCGTGTCGGTGTTGTCGAGTTTCAGCGTGGCCTCGGCACTAATCACCTCACTGTACTTGGCGCACAGCTTTTCCACTTTCTGATTGATGAATTCTTCAAGTTTTTGGTCAGCCTTGAAGTGAACTGAATTGATCATTACTTTCATAATAACTCCTTTCTTTTGGTCACCCTTTGGGGTGAGCTTGTTTATGGATTTGCTTAAGTTGTTCTATGGTTGTATGGGCATAAATCTGTGTGGTGGCCAAATCCTCATGCCCCAGAAGTTTCTGAATGGCCACCAGACTAGCTCCCTCATCGAGCAAATGCGTGGCAAAAGTGTGGCGCAGCACATGTGGACTTTTCTGTTTGAGTGAAGTGACGGCTTCAAGCAATCGATGCACCTTATTATATATAAAGTAAGGCGTCAGCGCCTCCCCATTGTCGTTCAACAGGAGTCGGTCGGGATGCTGTGCAAAGGTCGCATCACGCAAGACTTGGTATTTGCTAATCATTTCCACCATCTGATGGGATAACGGAATAAGGCGGTCTTTATTGCGCTTGCCGCGAACTTTCAGCATCATGCCCATCTTATCGACATCGCCGTCCTTCAAACCACGCAGTTCAGCTTGACGCATTCCTGTCTGATAAAGCAACTCAAAAAGCAGCTCATCGCGGCGAGAGGGGAAATCATCGCCTTCTGGGAATGACACCTTATTAATATCTTCTTCTGGGACGAACTTAGGGAGCTGTTTGGGTTGCTTCAGCGCCTTCACCTTCATCATTGGCGACTTCTCAATGACGCCTTCACGGAGACAATATTTGTAGAAGGTGCGCAGCGTAGTCATCTTGCGGTTGATGCTGCGATTAGACAGGCCTTTTTCGTCCTTGAGCCAAACGATATAACTACGCACCATGGCAGGATTAACCTCGGCAAGGTCATCCAACTCAAACTGCACCTTGATATAGTCGGCGAACTGCATGAGGTCGCTGCTATAGGCCGAAACCGTCAGCTGTGAATAGCGCTTTTCGGTCGCAATGTACGTTATGAACTGGTCGATAAGCATACAAAAAGAAACTTCGCCGTAAAATTAGTAATAAATTACCAATTCACGGCGAAGTTTGCCTAAAAAAATTATTTTCCTAAGCGGGCGAATTACATATTCTCTTCAGCCTGACGGAGTTTCTGCACATAGATGGCTTTCATCAGTTGTGCACGTTTCAGTACGGACGGCTTGGTGAACTGTTGGCGAGCGCGCAATTCCTTCACGACGCCGGTCTTTTCATACTTTCTCTTGTAGCGCTTCAAAGCTCTGTCGATGCTTTCGCCTTCTTTTACAGGAACAATAATCATTTTAAAACACTTCCTTCTTTTAAATTGTTAATACTAATGGTTTAATTTTGAGGTCGCAAAGATACAACTTTTTCTTTTACGACGTTAAGCTGTTCAAAAATAATTTTTCGGCTCTTGTTCGCCACAATGACTACAAGCTATCGCCCGTCTCATTCTCGCCTTCCTTGGCGTTCTTCTCCAATTCCATCTTGCCGAAACGGAAGGTGACACCTGCAGAAATATATCGGCTGTTAAGCATCTTGTTGGTGGCATCCATGATGTAATACGGGTTGGTATTTGAAGAACCCGAACCAATCTTTGCACCCCAGTTGAAGATGTCCTGCACGTTGACGAACACCGACATGCGACGCTTGAAGAAGTCGCTACGGGCGCCAAGGTTGAGGAAATAGCGCGCCTTGCTTTCGCTCATTAGGCTGATGGTGGGCGACCTATAGTTGGCCGAGGCGGTCAGCTGTAACTGGTTGAATACCTTCGCCCAAGCATTAACACGCACACTCCACGACCACTTGTCGCGCTCGTCGATTTGATGGTTGACGTTACCAAACTCATCAACACGGTCATATTCCATGCGATAGCCGTAATCGTAAAGGTTGGCGTAGAGTCTCACGTTGAAGAAACCCGTTGGACGATAGGTCATATTGAGCGAAGTGCCATAACGCCACGAAGTTCCCATGTTATAAGGCATAGAATAACTGACGATACGTTCAAGATAATCATCATATTCGGCATCGGTCAGTGAGCTGATTTCATTGGTGCTCCAACGACCGTATGCTTCCAAACCAACGTTGCCGAAACGCTCGAAGAACTTCTGCCAGCCAGCTTCCATGCTATGAGTGTAACCATTTTTCAACCCATTGGGATTGCCGACCGTGTAGCTATTATCACCATAATGACGGAAAGAGGTGAGTTGATCACCATTCGGATGCGACATGCGCATGGAATAATTGACTTTCAGGTTGTGCATATCCTCTGTTCGATAAGTCAAGTGAATCGAAGGACGAATGGTGGGGAAAAACAAGGTGTTTTCATCGGCAAAGGGCATTTCGCTGAAATATTGGTAGCGAATACGGTCACCGCCCACGCCAACACCTGAGCTTAAAGTGAAGCCACCCCAACGGTGCGTCCAATTGACATCAGCATTAAGGCCCGTCTTGATGCCTACATACTGATAGGTACGCAATGCATCAACCAAAATGCCAATGGTATCGTTGTAATAGTTGAAAGCTTTGTCGGACCGCTCATGATCGGCTCGAAGACCATAACTGAGTTCACCGTCCTTGCTGTAAGGCCTATTGTAACGAGCATCGAGGTCTATGCTGTAGTCGCTTGCCTTAGTTAAACTATAACGGTGCTCATCAAGGTCTGTATAAACTTCATACATGCGATTGTACCATTCCTCAGAATGATTATTGGAGAAGCGCGTATTAAGTCCGATGCGAAGGTTATGCCCCTCATTGTCGAACTTCTTTGTATAATCGACACCGGCATGACCAAACATAGACCTCATGTCATTGTTGTCACGGGTATTGTCGGCATAAAGCATCGAATATGCGGGCATTGAGTCAAGATAATAATACGTCTGATGCTCCGAGCGCAACATGTTGCTACTATTCACATTGTAAAACCCACCTGCATCAAACGAAATGTCACTTGTGGTGTCGATTTCGTAATCAATGTTCATGAACAGGTTGCCGCTCTTGCTGCGGTTGACGCTGTTCTGACTTGTGGTGTCGGCCCATGTGACCTCATACTCTCCAGGGTTGTTTGCATCATCACGGCGACGCAAGGCCCATGAGTCAGAAGTATTTTTGCGGTCGCTGTAACGTCCCGATGCAAACAAGTTAATGCTCAGTTTCTCCTTCTTCCACATATAGCTGACCCAAGGTGAGACGAAAGGCTGGTTGGAGCCGTTCACACCGAAACTCACAAACTGGTTGCTCTTGATGTGCGCCGAAGTAACGATGTTGATAACCGCCTCTGCATCGGTAGCATATTTCGCCGACGGGTTGGTGATAGTCTCAATACGGGCAATAGCGTTGGCTGGCAAAGTCTGAAGGTAAGTCTTCAGGTTTTCCTCTGTCAGTTTCGACGGCTTGTCATTCACCCAAATTTCCACGCTCGAAACACCTCTCAAAGTAATGTTGCCTTCCACATCCACCTCCACGCCAGGAGCATTCTGCAAGGCGTCTTCAGTGGTACCGGTCTGGATAGACGGGTCTTCGCTGACATTATAAACGAGCTTTTCGCCGTCCATGGCATAAATCGGTCTTTCCGCCGAAATGGTGACCTCATTAAGCTTGGTAGTTCCAGGATTAAGGCGCAATGTACCCAAGTCAGTGTTGTTTTTGACGTTGAACGGCAACATGAAGTTGTCGTAGCCGATAGCCGACACACGCAATAAGAATGCACCCTGCGGTACTTCGTTGATTTCGAAACGGCCATCCATGTTGCTGATACCACCTTTCACAAAAGTGGAGTCTATGGAATCAAGCACAGCTACATTGACATACGGCAGGTACTCGCCATTATCAGCATCACGTAGCAAGCCGACCACCATAAAGGTGTCACCTTCGCGCACTCTCTTTTTCTGCTTGACAGGAGGCGTGTTTTGGTTCCACTCCCCACCGCGTTCACCCATAGGGGGGCGTCCGGGAGGCCTACCGCCGGGAGGTCTGCCACCAGGAGGCGGACCGCCATTGCCACCAGGAAATTGCGCTTCACAAAGAATTGTCGAAAACGCTAATGTTATGAGCAATAGCGTTCTAAAAAGGATGCTTCTTTTCATTTGATATAAAAATTGGTAGCTGCAAAAATAAGAAAAACAATTGGTTCAAAGACTCTTTTTTTAAAAAAAATGCCTCAAAACGAATGCCACTAGATAGGCCAAGAAATAAAGAAAGCCGCTGAAAACCAACGGCTTTCGACTTTGTGGGAACTGTTGGACTCGAACCAACGACCCCCGCCTTGTAAGGGCGATGCTCTGAACCAACTGAGCTAAGCTCCCTCGTTTTGCGCGGCAAAAATAGTACTTTTTTCTCTTTTTTCGTCAATAAATACACTTTTTTCAAAGTTTTTGCTACTTTTGTACGATTCAATAAAAGCCAATAAATTGGGTTTTAACGCATGAAAAAACTGAATTTCAATAAATTAAGGAGATATTTGCCTTTTGTGTTGTTGCTCTTGGCAATCGCTGTTTGCAACCTTGCCATAGCCGATGTGGGCAACAATAACCGTTACGGTTCGGACGGAGGTGGATATGGAGGTGACGGAGACATTTTCAGTCTTATCTATTTCCTCTTAGGACTGCTTTCTGGCGATACCGACTCTATCATTGTGGTTATCATCACAATAATCATACTGATTTACTTTTTCGCCAAGCAAAAGAAAAGCAAAAAACAAGCCTCAGACCCCGAATATATTAATAGAGGTGTGCAGCAACAGGTCGAAAACGACACCACGGTGGACTACACAACGATGGTGGCCGAACAGATTCGCGCTATTGACCCAGACTTCTCCGCTGACAAATTCATTGGTTTCGCACGTGAGGTGTTCATGAAAATCCAAGAGGCATGGACCATGAAAGACTGGAAAGTCATTCGCCCATTTGAAAGCGAGACTTTATTCAACCAACATAAGCAACAACTCGACGAATATATCCGCCTCGGCAAGACCAACGTGGTGGAGAAAATTGCCATCAAACATTGCTCGCTGCATGCATTCCAGCAGGACGGCGACAAGGAAGTGCTCACCGTATGGCTCAACGCTGTGATGCGCGACTACGTCATCGACGACGAGACCAAGAAAGTGCTCGAAAGCGACCCGAACCGAGATTGGTACATGCGATACGAGATGGTCTTCAACCGCAAGGCTGGCCTGAAGACAGATGTAGGCAAAAAAGGCAACACCATCACCAACTGCCCGAATTGCGGCGCACCTACTGAGGTGACCTCAGCGGGACAATGCGCTTACTGCGGCAGCGTCATCACCAACGGCGAACATGATTGGGTGCTATCGGATATACGTTCGAGGATTTAATCATTTATGAGACGCGAGCATCGCGTCTCTACAGAGGAAATAACAATCAATTAAACAATAAACAATTAAACGAAAAACACTATGGGACTTATCAAAGCTATTGCCGGCTCCATCGGAGGCACACTGAAAGATCAGTGGTTAGATCTAATCAAATGTGAGAACATGGACATGGAAACCCTGATGGTGAAGCAAACCACCAAGTCGGGGCAAATCTCGAAAAGCAGCCGTATCCTCGTGGCTCCCGGCCAGGTAGCCGTCATCTACGACAGCGGTTTGGTACTCGATGCCACTGCCGAGGAAGGCGTTTACACCTTCGACCAATCCTCGTCGCCGTCGTTCTTCGGTGGACAGTTTGGTCCGGTTTTCAAAGAAATGTGGCAGCGTTTCACTTATGGTGGCACACCCGCCAAGGAACAAGCTGTGTTCTTCTTCAATATTAAGGAAATCCTTGACAACAAGTTTGGCACAGCCACCCCAATTCCGTTCCAGGATTGGTCGCACCCCATCCCGAACCAAATGACCAACTCACTGATGCCCATGGGCGTCAATGTACGTTGCTACGGCAAATACACCTTCAAACTCGACGACGTGGCCATCTTCATGCGCAACCATGCCGGTACGGGCAACATCATCAAGAAAAACGACATCACGGAACAGATGCGCACCGAAGTGATGGCTGTGTTCCAGAACGTACTCAACGAGATGGGTAACAGCGAACATCGTGTGCCAGTGCTTGAACTGCCGAGCTATACTGACGAAATCAAGCAGGTGATGGACGAAAAGGTCTTCGACGAGCCCATCCGCGCCCGCGGCGTGAAGCTGGTAACATTCGCCATCGAGTCCGTCTCATTGGACGAGGCCAGCCAAACCAAGATTGACCGTTACGAATACAGTTCCAACGCCATGATGCAGCAAGGCAAGATCATCGATGTGATGGGCACTGCAGCCGCCAACGAAGGTGGTGCGACTGGTGCATTCATGGGCCTTGGCATGGCTAACGCGGGTTCTGGCGGCATGACAGGTGGTGCGATGCAGAATGCGTGGAACGGACAAGGCCAACAGACCACTTACGATCCGTATCAACAAGGTGGTGGCCAACCTCAACAGCCTCAAGGCGTTCCCTGCCCAAAGTGCGGTGCCATGATTACAGGCAAGTTCTGCTCAGAATGCGGTACGCCCGCTCCTGCACCTAAGGTCGCCAAGAAATGCCCGAAGTGCGGCACCGAGTCCACTGGCAAGTTCTGCCCCGAATGCGGAACCCCGATGCCTACCGACAACGAGCCGAAGAAATGCCCGAATTGTGGCACGGAAGTAACAGGAAAATTCTGCCCTGAGTGCGGAACACCCGTTGCTTGAGGTACATAAAAAATTGTAGAGACGTGCCATGGCGCGTCTCTACATTATCAAACCGCGAGCGAATAACGGGGTTCGAACCCGCGACCCTCAGCTTGGGAAGCTGATGCTCTACCAACTGAGCTACATTCGCGTTTTGCGCTGCAAAAATACACTTTTTTTCAATTACACGATAAAAAAAGACAAAATGCCAATTACAGAAAAAGAAGAACAACTCATCAGTGCCAGTTTCCATCCCAAATCATGGAACGACATAAAGACCCACAACTCATGGTCGGTATTCAAAATCATGGCAGAGTTCGTGGAAGGAATGGAAAAGATGTCGAAAATCGGACCTTGCGTGGCCATTTTCGGCTCGGCGCGAACAAAACCTGGCGACAAATACTACGAGATGGCCGTCGAAATTGCTGAGAAGCTTGCCGACTTCGGTTTTGGTACCATCACTGGCGGCGGCCCCGGCATCATGGAAGCCGGCAACAAAGGAGCGCATCAAGGTGGCGCCACCAGCGTAGGACTGAACATCAACCTGCCATTTGAGCAGCATTTCAACCCCTACATTGACCACGATAAGAACATCAACTTCGACTATTTCTTCGTCCGCAAGACCATCTTCATGCGCTATGCACAAGGTTACATCGCCATGCCTGGCGGTTTTGGCACTTTAGACGAACTCTCCGAGGCCATCACCCTCATCCAGACCAACAAAATGGTGGATTTCCCCGTCGTTTTGGTCGGAAAGGAATACTGGAAAGGGCTGATTAGCTGGTTCAAGAAGACCTTACTTGCCGAAAATATGATCAAGGAAGAGGATTTTGATATTTTCCATGTCGTCGATACCGCCGACGAAGCCGTGAAAATCATCAAGGACTTCTATAAGAAATACGCCATCAAGCCGAATTTCTAACCATGCGTCGTTATATAGAAGTTCCGCTGCAACTGCTTGACATTGAAGGAGAAGGCTTCCATATCATGGTCAAAGGCTTGATTCATGGTAAGGAAGCCAACTTCCTCATCGATACCGGTGCCTCACGCTCTGTTTTTGACCCCTCAACCATCTCGAATTTCATTGACGACCTGGAATTTGAGAAGAAAGAAGGCATAACCGCTGGCGTGGGCAGCTCCGATTTGGAAAGTTCCACCTTCATCATCGATTTGCTATCATTCGGCGACTTGGAGATCCTTGATTATGAAGCTGTTGCCTTGGATTTGAGCAACATTCATGAAATGTACGACAAACTCGGTCTGCCCAGAATCGACGGTATTCTTGGCGGCGACTTGCTGAAAAAGCACAAGGCCGTCATTAATTATAGGAGCAAAAAGTTGCGGTTAACGCCGTAACGAGGTCATTCCGTTTCGATTTCGGTCTCAGTCTCGGTTTCGCTACCACTCCCCTCTTCCTTCATAAGGATTTCACTTTCAGATTCTTCCTCTTTCACATATCGTGAATCCAAACACAAACGGAACCCACCAAAAGAATTTTTCAGGTCGGGAAGACGTTTGCCACGCCAAGTGATACGGCTTGAGGTCTTCGGCAACTGCCATGCGCCACCACGAATGCAGTACATCTGGCCATCTTGACCCAACGACGCATTACGTTCCTTGTCGTAGTAGCGGTACTTCGTGGAGCACCATTCCCATACATTTCCCGACATATCGTAAATGCCCAACTCATTAGGTCTGCGCTTCTTGACCTTTTTCAGATTTCTCGTGTTTCCATTAAACCAAGCCACCCGTTCCGCCTCATTACTGCCGCTATACACATAGCCTTTTGAGTTTTTGCCACCACGCGCCGCATACTCCCATTCTTCCTCAGTAGGCAAACGGAAACGCATCCCCGTGAGACTGTCGAGCAAATATAGGAACTCCTCGACCTCATAATACGACACATTGGTCACGGGGCGTTTCGGACATTTTTTCTTGCTCGGATTATAGCCCATCACGGCTTTCCAAAGCTTTTGCGTCACCTCGGTCTGCCCGATGTAAAAATCTTCATGAATCGTCACATGATGCACGGGCAACTCGTCGATTTGCGCAAAGCGGTCGTAGTTGAACTCGGCTGTGTCCTTACGCTGCGCTCCCATCCAAAAACCACCTTTTTCGACACGCACCATATTGAAGGACACACCATTAACGCGATATGACGAAGGTGCTGGCAAGGTATCTTGGGCAAGCAAAACACTTTCACCAAAAAGAAAAAGGCTGAAAATCAATAAAAATCGTTTCATTTTTGTAGGAATTGAAAAGCAAAAGTAGGAAATAATTGAATCGTAATTCCAAATAATCTTTATCTTTGCGCAAAATTAACTACGTTGAAACTTTAATTCGGCGTAGCCAATCTAACGATTTCATCACAATGCCAAGGATACTCATCATCGACGACCAAGCCCCTATCCGCCGCGTCCTACGCGATATTCTCGAAAACGAGAACTATCAGGTGGACGATGTCGGCTCGGGCATGGAAGCCCTTCAACTCATTAAAGAACAAGAATACGACGCGATATTTTGCGACATCAAAATGGACGGCATGGACGGCATCGAAGCGCTGGAAGCCGTCAAGCAGGTGTCGGATACGCCCGTCATCATGATTACTGGACACGGCACGGTGGATACTGCCGTGGAAGCTTTCAAGAAAGGCGCTTTCGACTTCATTTCCAAGCCGCCCGATTTAAACCGTCTTCTTATCACATTGCGCAACGCATTGGATAAGAAGAATTTGGCAACGGAAAACAAGGTGCTGAAACGCGCAGTGAAAGTCCAAAACGAGATGATTGGCGAGTCGGCGCCCATGCTTGAGGTGAAGGAAATGATTGCCAAGGTCGCGCCTACTAACGCTCGTGTGCTCATCACGGGCGAGAACGGCACGGGCAAGGAGCTGGTAGCCCGCCAGATGCACGAACTCAGCCAAAGAAGCTCAGGTCCATTCATCGAGGTCAATTGTGCAGCCATTCCTTCAGAATTGATTGAGAGCCAATTGTTTGGACACGAAAAAGGCTCGTTTACCTCGGCCATCAAGCAGAAGAAAGGCGACTTTGAGTTGGCCGATGGCGGCACGCTTTTCTTGGACGAAATCGGCGACATGAGCCTTTCGGCCCAGGCCAAGGTGTTGCGTGCCTTGCAAGAAAACAAAATTGTACGCGTAGGCGGCGAAAAGGAAATCCCGGTGAACGTGCGCATTCTGGCCGCCACCAACAAGAACCTGAAAGTCGAAATCGAGAAGGGCAACTTCCGCGAGGACCTTTACCACCGCTTGAGCGTCATCGTCATCAATGTGCCACCGTTGCGCGAGCGCAAGGACGACATTCCGCTTTTGGTCAACAATTTCATGGAAATCATCGCGCAAGACATGGGCAAGCCCGTCCCGAATTTCGAACCAGAAGCCATGGAAGCCTTGCAACAATACCAATGGACGGGCAACATCCGCGAGCTGCGCAACATCGTGGAACGCTTGCTCATCCTCTGCGGCGACACCATCTCGAAAGAGGATGTCGTCCACTACGGTAACCCGTTAAGATAGTCGAAACAAGCAAAACCAACATACCATGGAACGCAAAAAACTCATCATCCTTTCACTCTTAATCGCGATAGTCTCCCCAGCATTCGCCTTCCCCTATTCATGTCCCTCCCAAGGGAAGGTATTACATTACACTTTCAAGAACAAAAGCATTTATTTCGATGGGAGACAGAGCGTTGGAGACAGAGGCGTTTTGCACTGCTACGACCTCTCCCAAGACAGGATGTGGGAGATTGGCAATCCATGGAGCAGCCGGTTTCCCGACAAGGAAGGCTTGCCATTAGACAGCACTTACATTTTCGATTTCGACATCTCAACCAAAGCATTAGGGTCAAAACAAACCTATATCATCACATTCAACTGTCAGCGGCGCGGCGACTCGGAGGGGCCATTATGGTTCTGCAACCACTATAATGCCAATACAGACGGCTATTACCCATTCGGCACCGAAGCCAACCATGCCATTATCTTTGAAGGCGCCACCGAACCCAACGGGACAGACAAGAAATGCCAATGGTATAGGATGCATGCCACTGCCGACACCTACACCACGATCATCATGCTCGTTGACCGCACCAATGGCAAACATACGGTCTATGTCGATGACACTGGGTATTACTATTACATCGAGGAAGGCATGAAGAGCTACGACCGTCTGGTCCTGCGCCAACTGGCGAAGGGCGGGATAGGCGAAATTGCCATTTACAACCGTCATCTCACCAATAGCGAGATGGACGAGTTTTATTGGGGCAAGTACGGCACCATGCACCTACCTGAGCCAATTCCCATTATCCAAGACGCTGAGACAGGAAGATTCGAGGAGAAGCTGGGTGTGCGCGGGTGGACCGACCGCTATTATTATCAAACGGTTCTTTGCGCGATTCTGATGGCGCTATCCATCATCCTCAACGTCTTTTTCCGTAAAGGCCCCTTTGCGTACCGTGGCCAAGGGTGGGTTGTCATGATAATGCTGTTGACGTTTGTGTTCCTGCAAATCATCCAAAAACACCCTTGGGGTGCAATCCACGTGACGGAAGCGACCGTCCTTGTCTCCTATTTGGTTGTCTCCATCGGACCAGTGGGGCCAAATTTCCGCCGAGGATACCATTCCACATTCATCGGCGCATTATTAGGGGCGTTGGGATTCTCAGGTTCGTTCTTTAACTCTTTCTTAGGCAGCATGCTGACATCTTTGTCAAGTGGCCCGCTCACAAGGTCAAGAACGAGCCGAAACAGAAGAGGTGGCATAGAGCATGAAGAGGAAGTTACCCCTGTTTTTGGTGCATCCCTTGCGACTTTCGTAATTTATGCAGCCATCGCCTACATGATCATGTGGACGCTCTCCGGCTTTGTCATGGCCTTCATGAACCTGTTTGTCGTCATCCGTTTCATCTGTAACTTTTGGAGAGAATACGAATAGAAAAATATAGTTTTACAAGAAACCCATTAAACCAAGAAATATGATTATTCGAACAGACAAATACACCTACAACGGCGGATGGCAGGTAGGCGCCGCCCACTTGGAAAAGCTCGAGGGACCCATCGGCCACGGAGTCATTGAATACGCCAACGGCGACCGTTTTGAAGGCAACTTTCAACTCCCTTATATGAGCATCGACGGCGAAGCCTTCACCGCAAAAGGCGAATTCCGTTTTGCCGACGGCGCTGTCATTGAACAGGCTTGGATTATCAACACCAGAAACGGCGGCGGGTCACTCGAAGGCTTGTATCGCATCAAACACCACGACGGTCCCGATACCATCACGCCTTTCAGCCACCACAAGCGTCATGGACTTGAAATCGTCCTAGCCGAGAAACCTTACGCCATCGAATGGAAAATGGGTGAGCAGATGCAAGAGCTGGAGGTGGAGTCCTACACCTTTAAGACGCTCGAATATGACGACCTCACGGAACTCACCGTCAACTTTTCCGATGGCACCACCGTAATTGAGAATGGCGGACAACTTGTTACGCATTCCACTTACGGCACTAGGCATTTCAAACCAAACCTTAGGCTGTCCATCCAATACGGCTCCCAAGTTGATTTGTTATTGTCAACCTACCACGAAACAGAAAGGGATGTCACTTTACCAGACCCGATGAACAAATTGGGCGCTTTTAATTTCACTGGACAACCCACTTATTTGTCTGCAAAGGTCCAGGGTAAAACAGGTCACGTTTATTATTGCAATGTCGGCGTTCCGGATTTTCAATATGATGGCGAGTTGAAGGATTGCCGGCCACACGGACACGGAATCTTGACATTGAATAATGGCGGCCGTTATGAAGGAGAGTTTATGGACGGGTTATGCCATGGCAAAGGCGTTTATACCAATGAATCCGCTGGGGTCATTATGGATGGTCAGTGGATTGAAGGTGAATTCCAGGACCCCAATGGGCCGGAGAAACCAATTTATCTACATATCTCCGATGGAAACAAAACCATCGTTGCCAAGCCAGGATATCTGTATCTTAGAGATTGGCTCTTTGTCAGGATAGAGCGGGTCGAGAAAAACAGAATCGTCATTGGCGATTACAGGCAATTCGACTACATCACTCCCGACCATCCTTTTCATGACACAAGGATAGAATACGGTCGTGAGCTTTCCGATGGCACACCTCTTGAAGACGATATTGAATATCACTTGACTATCTCTTGGGTCGATTAAAGAAACAAGCAGTTAGCCTTTCAGCTCAAAAAAACGACCAATCCTCTTGCAGCGGAACGAAATTTGTAGTACTTTTGCCGCCCGTTCTTTGAGGATGACAACCTTAACTGTAAACTGAACAATTTGTGCGGCTGCCACGATGTGACGACCAGCTGCCGACCGGCTGCCACAGTGTGACAGCCCTACAATGCAACTGATTTGGGGATGTATGGTTTTGACAGCAAGATGAATTGTCATGTAAGCATGCCGAGCCTCGCAGTGACGCTCGTAAATCTTGACTGCAAAAGAATAATTGGCGAGAATAACTACGCTTTCGCTGCCTGACCGAAGTACAGTAAGTCACTGGCTTAATCCGCTCACAAGGTGGGTGGACGAAACATCTCGCAGGTGGAGATTCCTGATTCCGGCCTGAGAACGAGGTGCTAAGCAATTTCGGGA
>Ga0310690_10007384_pt1 | contig 14166 bp, 10 predicted proteins | sample AusTroGonzalo_MG_2_FD_207661 | JGI IMG/M metagenome (GOLD analysis project Ga0310690, IMG submission 207661) | Bovine rumen microbial communities from tropical cattle in Woodstock, Queensland, Australia - Gonzalo_04 (v2) (version 2) | ecosystem: Host-associated > Mammals > Digestive system >...
TCGGACTCTTGAAGTCGCCACGAGTCTTCAGCACTGCCAAGTGTTCCAGGATGCGTTCCTTCACCTTTTCCATACCGAAATGGTCTTGGTTCAGCACCCGTTCGGCATTCTTCAGGTTCAGGTTATCCTTCGTTCCTTCGTTCCAAGGCAGGCCGACGAACGTGTCGAGGTAGTCGAATTGTGTCTGGTATTCAGGCGACTGCGGATTCATGCGGCGCAAACGGCCAATTTCGCGGTTGAAGAACTCACGGGTCTTCTCGTTCCATTTCTTGCGCTTGGCTCGCTGTTGCAGGTTCTCAATGTCCGAGTCGGCATCTTCGCCCAGTTCCTCCTGTATGTTTTTCATCTCCTGATGCAGGAAGTATTCGCGCTGCTGGCGGTTCAGGTCTTCCTGTGTCCGCATCTGGATGCTTGCCTTGAGCGACACAAACTGATATTCGCGGTTCAGCAGGGCGAGCAACTGGAAGGCACGCTGGGTCATGTTGCTCTCGCGTAGCATCTCGAATTTCTCCTGACAGCTGATGGGCAGGTTAGCACAGATGAAGTTGATGAGGAATGTCTTGTTCGACAGGTTGCGTAGGTTGAACGACATGTCGAAATTCCTGAACTCGCTGCTTCTGAACAGCTTCTCGGCCACATCCTTGCAGGCATCGACTACGGCATTGAATTCACGGTCGCGGTTCGACGGAATCATCTCAGGAGCTTTGTAGATATGTCCCACGAGATATTCACCGTTGTCGTGTGCCTCGGTCAGTCCGATGCGGTTGAATCCTTGCATCAGTGCCGTGCGGTTGCCGTCGGGCAGTTCCAGCACCTTCACCACCTTTGCCACTACACCATATTCGTACAGGTCGTTCGTCTCAGGATTCTCCACCGAGTCGTCCTTCTGGCTGAACACACCCACGATGGCACCAGTCTTGTTCACTTCGTTGATCATGCGGAGTGACGAACGCCGACCGATGGTGATGGGGAGTAGGGTACCAGGGAACAGCATCGTGTTCCTCAGCGGCAGGATAGGCACTTCCTTGTCCTCACTGATTTCGTTTTCGTATATGTTGGCCTTCGAAGCATCGATGTCTGAAATAATCGATATCGAGGCATTGCGAGGGGAATCGTCTAAAAAGTTGAAATCGTCAAAATCTATCATAATTCTATTATGTGTGTGCGCGTATAATGCGCAAAACGGATGCAAAGGTACGAATAATTTACCATTCCGCCATTGACTATTTACAATTTTTCACGTTTCTTTCCTCTTTTTTACGTCTTCAATCTTCTTTTTCACTCTTCGGCGCATCAAATCTGCGAAAAGAGTCGGGCGTTTTTATAGGCGGTTCATCTTTTTTCGGGAGCAGTTGGGATGATGGATGTATTATCGCTCTGGTTGTGTGGTTGCTACACCTGCGGACTTGCGCTCAAGATTCCTTCGGTTTTGCAGTTGAAAAGTTACGAAAAAATTCCGACATGACCAAATTTTGAAAAAAAAATTCGGAAAAAAAACGGGAAACGGGGCTTTGGGCGAAACGTAATTTCAGGGGGCGTCCTCTGTATTTTCTCGCGCGGCGCGCCGTCATCTCTCGTGGCGTGAAGCTACGGCTTCTGTATGGGCTGATTTTGTAAAGTGAAGAGAGCATTGTTAGCAGTTACCGTCGGCGAGGTTACTCACTTACTCACTATGTACATTCTATTTTTTGAAACTTGAAGAAAGAAAATTAATATATATAATGTTATATATATTAAAATTTTTCTTATCAATTTTCTTTTATTTCTCATTTCCCAAACTTGTCATTTGCGGAAATGTAAATGTACATAGTGAGTAAGTGAGTAAGTGAGCAAGTTCGGATTGCAAGAAAGCATGTAATGTCTTTTCCTTACGATGATACACACATTATTAATATACTACACTCTTTTCCTGGCGTCGATTGGCATTTCCGCACATTTCCTGATGTAGTTGTAGTTTCTGAGAAAAAAGTACGTCAAATATTTGGTTATGTCAAAAAAAAAGCGTAACTTTGCAGTGTGAATTAAATGGATGTTTTAATTTAAAATTAAGGAGTAGTAAAACATGACAAAAAGGATGAGGACATACATCGTCGGCATTTGCACAGTATTGGTGCTGGGAATGTTGGCATCGTGTAAGAACGATGGAGTGGAAGACTATGAGATTGTGGTGCCGAAGCAGGCGAGTGCTGTGCTGAGGACACGACTGGACAAGGTACTGGTGGATAGCGACATCACGCGTTCGCCGCTGTTTAAGCTAGCACTCGAAAAAGCCGCCAACTCGCTGAGCAGCGACGCAAGCGAGAAGATGAAGCAGGTGGTGAACGACCCGTCGTTGATGGGTATCGACTTCACGGAACCAGTCTATGCGTTCGTGGTAAGCGAAGAGCTGTGTGGTGTGTCGATGAAGGTGGAAGACGAGTCGCTGCTGAGCGAATTCGTGAAATACCTGAATAAGCAGGGTCTGTGTGGCAAGGTGAAGGAATCGAACGGCTATCAGTGGAGTTCGTTGCTTGACAACGACATCCGTATGGTATATAGTGATAAGGTGTTGCTGCTGATGATGGGTCTGGGCGACCGCATGAAGGTGGACGACAAGATGATGTTGGCGCTGATGAACCAGAAGGCTGACGATTCGTTCGTGTCGACCCCTCGATTCGCAAAGATGCAGGAACTGAAGGCTGAGGACGTGCAGCTGTATGCTAACTTAGGTGTGCATCAGAAGTTGCTCGAAGGAGGACTCAACGACCTGCTGCCGAAGGGCGTGAAGCCACAGGACTGTGAGGGAGTGGCGAGCCTGGATATCCGTCAGGAGGGACTGGACGTCGAGCTGATGTATTTCAGCACCAATGAGAAGGTTCAGGCACAGATTGATGCCGACTGGGGCATGCTGCAACCCATCAAGGGTGAATATATAGATAAGGTACCGAAGGGTACCAAAGTATGGGTTTCGGCAGGTGTGAAGGGCGATCTGTTGCTCGACATGCTGAAACGTGTTCCGAAGGTTCAAGACCTGTTGCGTGTCGCCAATTTCGGTGTGGATGCCGAGCAGATGCTGCGCTCAATCGACGGCGATGTGATGCTATACGGAACGGATGAAATGAATACACTGGGCATAGTGGCTCAGCTTGGAAACAACGACTTCATGAATCAGGTGGACGACTGGATGGCATCGGCCAAGGAGTACGGCTTCTCGCTGACAATGGAGGGCGAAGGCCAGTTCCTGCTGAAGACCGACGATGTGGATGTGCACTGGGCTGTGGACGGACATCAGCTCTATATGGGCACAGAGCCTTATCTGCCGTTCACGTCACAAGGAACGAACCGTTTCGAGGAGGAAGCGAAAGGTGCACTGCTGTTCGTGTTTGTCGACCCCAAAGAGCTGCCGGTTGAAAATCTGATTGTGAAGTGCACGAAGCCAGGTAGCGTGACCGTTTCTATAAGTACGAAGGGGGCTTTGCTGAAGTCGCTGGGATTGATGAAATTGATGGACGAGTAACCATTGGCCATGAAGGAGATAGTATTAGAACATACGCTGCCAAAAGTGTTTGCGCAGGTGAAGGACTTGCAGAGCGAGGTGTGGAACCACGAGGTGACGTTCGAGAAGGAACGGCTGTACTTGGTGGAGGCCAACTCGGGTACAGGCAAGTCGTCGCTCTGCAGCTATATCTTCGGCTACCGGAAGGACTACGAAGGCCGAATCCTGTTCGACGGAGCCGACATTGCCCGATTCAAGACCAGCCAGTGGGTGAAGATTCGTCAGAAGTCGCTCTCGCTGCTGTGGCAGGAATTGCGCCTGTTTCCCGAACTGACGGCGATGGAGAATGTTGACATCAAGAACAAACTGACGGGGCAGCAGACGAAGCAACAGATAGAGACGTGGTTCGAACAGTTGGGCATCGCTGACCGTATGCATGCCAAGATAGGACGTATGTCGTTCGGTCAGCAACAGCGTGTGGCCTTGATTCGTGCCCTGTGTCAGCCGTTCGACTTCATCTTTGTCGATGAACCCATCAGCCACCTCGACGATACGAACAGCCAGATTGTGGGCGAACTGCTCACCGCCGAAGCTAAACGTCAGGGTGCAGGTGTCATCGTGACTAGTATCGGCAAACATATTGAGTTGAACTATGATAGAGTGTTAAAATTATAATTGGAAGTTAAGCCAGCAAGCTGGCAGAAAGTAAAAGGGAAGTTAAAGAGGAAGTAAAAAAGGAAGAATGGGTTAGCGGTTAGTTGAAGGGAATGGAAATGAAGTTAAAGAGAAGTTAAAGGGGAATGAAGGGACGGCACCAAAGAGCGTTTTTAATCAGCAATCATTCGTCCTTTTCACTTCTAAGCGGTCAACGACCGCGATAACTTCCTGTTAACTACCGTTGAAACTCAACGCTCAACGATTTAGTAACGTCCACGAGCAACGCGAGTTAACTTCTACAAGCAAAGCTTGTTAACTTCTATGAGCATTAGCTCATTAACTTCTACGAACAAAGTGAGTTAACTTCTTAAATGAAAAAGAGATGAATCTTGTTTGGAAACTCTTAAGACAGCATATCAGCATACCGCAGTTTGCGGGTTTCTTCTTTGCGAACCTGGTAGGAATGACCATCATCCTGCTGGGCTTGCAGTTCTATACCGATACGCAGGCCATCTACCAGTCGGAAGACAGCTTCATGAAGGCCGACTACCTGATTATCAACAAGCGTATCGGGTCGCTGACAACCATCACAGGTAAGTCGAGCGCATTCACCCTGCCCGAAGTGCAAGACCTTGACCAGCAGGAGTTTGTGGAGCGTGTAGGGCTGTTCACCTCGTCGGCCTACGATGTGAAGGCAACCTTCAAGTTGGATGAGGGAACGAGCTTCTCTACAGAGATGTTTTTCGAGTCGGTACCCGATGAGTTTGTCGACGTGAAAAGCGACGACTGGGGTTATCAACAGGGTAGTCATGAAGTGCCCATCATCCTGCCTCGCAACTATCTTGACTTATATAATTTCGGATACGCACAGAGCCGTAACATGCCAAAACTGTCGGAAGGCATCCTGAGCGCGATACGACTGAGGATAGATCTTGCAGGAAATGGAATGCGTGACGAATACGAAGGAAGGATTGTAGGATTCAGCAGCCGACTGAACACCATTCTGGTGCCTCAGCAGTTTATGGATTGGGCAAACGAATACTATGCCGGTACGAAGACCAAGTCGCCTACACGACTGATTGTCGAAGTGAACAACCCGACCGACGACCGCATCACCAGTTACCTGCAGGATAACGACTATGAGACCGATCAGGATAAGCTCGATGCAAGCAAGCAGACCTTCCTGCTGAGAATCGTTGTGGCTATCGTGATGGGCGTGGGACTGGTCATCAGCATCCTGTCGTTCTACATCCTGATGCTGAGTGTGTATCTGCTGGTTGAGAAGAATAGTACGAAACTCGAAAACCTGTTGCTGATAGGCTACAGCCCCACAAAGGTGTCGATGCCTTATCAGTTGCTGACCATCGGTCTGAATGTACTGGTGCTGGCGATTGCCATCGTGGCGATGCTGACCGTTCGAAACGTCTATTTGGAAATGTTCCAGTCGTTCTTCCCCGACTTCGAGACCCCAAGCATCTTGACCACATTGCTTGCTGGTGCTTGCTTGCTGGTCGTTGTGTCGATATTAAATGTAATCGCAATAAAAACTAAGGTGATGTCAATATGGAAGAGGAAAGATTAGAACAGCTATACCGCCAAGTGACTGGCAACACGCCTGTGAAGATTGAACATCTGATGGGAGGTGGAGGAAGCAGTCGGAAATACTTCGTCATTACCGATGAACAAGGCCGCACGATGTATGGTGTGACCAGTAAGTCGGCAGGCGAGAATTTCGCCTTCTACAACCTCTCGAAACTGTTTGCAGAGAAGCAACTCCCTGTGCCCGCTGTGTATGGCATCAGCGACGATCACCTCTGCTATCTGCAGGAAGACCTCGGCACGCTGACCCTGAAAGACTACATCAGCAACAACAGGGACGAGAACGGCGAGTATAACGAGGCTGCAAAAGCGATGTTGCGCAAGGTGATGACCGACCTGCCCGACTTCCAGTTCAAGGGGGCGAGCGGCTATCTGTTCCAGCAATGCTATCCTGTGGCATCGATGGACGAGATGAGCATCATGTTCGATCTCAACTACTTCAAGTATTGCTATGTGAAGCTGACAGGTATTGAGTTCAACGAGGTGAAACTGGAGGAGGACTTCCAGAAACTGACGGTCGACATCATGTCGGACTGTGTGAACAATTTCCTCTATCGTGATTTCCAGTCAAGAAACATCATCGTTAAGGACGGCATACCACGCTATATCGACTATCAGGGTGGACGTCGAGGCCCAATCTATTATGATGTGGCATCGTTCTTGTGGCAGGCATCGGCCAATTATTCAGAATCCTTGCGTGAGGAACTCATCGACACCTATCTGCAAGCGATGGCGAAGTATCGTACCATCTCACGTGAGGAATTTGTACGTCATCTGCGTAAGTTCGTTCTCTTCCGCACCTTGCAGGTACTCGGTGCATACGGCTATCGTGGACTGTGGGAGAAGAAGCAGTATTTCATCAATAGCATTCCACAAGCCATCAAGAACCTCGATTGGTTGGTGAAGAAGAGCGTCATCAACAGCTATCCATACCTGAAAGAGGTGGCAGAGATGCTGGTGAAAGACTATCAGTCACGCCATTTCAATCCCGAAACGACCCAGAAACCAGCGTTGGTGGTGAAGGTGTTCAGCTTCTCGTACAAGAAAGGAGTGCCTCAGGACGAAAGTGGCAATGGAGGAGGGTATGTGTTCGACTGCCGAGGTACTAACAATCCTGGCCGCTATGTGGAGTATAAAGAGCTGACAGGGCTTGACAAACCCGTGATAGACTTCCTGGAGAAAGACGGTGAAATACTGAGTTTCCTCGAACAAGTCTATCGTATTGTTGACTTCCATGCGAAACGTTTCATTGAGCGCGACTTTACCAGCCTGATGGTATCATTCGGCTGTACAGGGGGACAGCATCGCAGTGTGTATTGTGCCCAGCACATGGCGCAGCATCTGCACGATAAGTTCGGCGTGAAAGTCATCTTGTGTCATCGAGAGCAGAATATCAATCAAGTGTTAGAATAGTGGCGATAGTTTCGATAATTTCTATAGTACCTATAGTGACTATAGTTCCTATAAAAAATAGAAGATGAATATATTTGTCCTTGCAGCGGGGCTTGGAACTCGCCTCAAACCTCTTACGGACACGATGCCCAAAGCATTGGTGCCGATTGACGGTCGCCCCTTGCTGCAGATGCTGATAGAAAAGATAAAAAAGGAGTGCGAAAGCCCGGAAATCGTGATTAACATTCACCATTTCGCCGAGCAGATCGTCACGTTTCTGAAAGAGAAGCATAGTTTTGATATACCTGTCACGTTCAGTGACGAACAAGATAAGCTGTTGGAGACGGGTGGGGGACTGAAGCAGGCTGCCTCCCTGTTTGCGAACGACGAACCGATCCTCATCCACAATGTGGACATTCTCAGCAATGTTGACCTCGGAGCGTTCTATCACCAGCATGCTGATGAAACGGATGTTGCAGCAACTTTGATTGTCAGCGAGCGACTGACCAAGCGCTACTTGTTGTTCAACGACGAGAAACGATTGGTGGGGTGGACAAATATCGAGACAGGAGAGGTGAAAAGTCCGTATCGTGATCTGGATGTGGAGCAATGCAGGAAGTATGCTTTCTCTGGCATTCATATCGTGTCGAAATCGCTGATAGGGTTGATGGATGAGTGGGAAGGTGCGTTCCCCATTGTGGATTTCTATCTCAGTGTATGCGACAAAGTGGTCATCAAAGCAGATGTGCGAAAAGACCTGAAATTGCTCGATGTTGGTAAGTTAGATACGTTGAATCGGGCAGAAACGATGGTGAAGGAACTGGGTTTATAACCTTTTTTGTGCAGAAATACCTTTTTTCTCAATTATTATTCGTAACTTTGCAGCCCGATAAAGGTTATTGTTTTAGGTAATTATAAAAGAATATGATAAGAATCGCTATCCAGTCGAAAGGACGTCTCTACGAAGAGACGATGAATATCCTGCAAGAAGCAGGCATTAAAATATCAAGTGTGAAGCGTACGTTGCTTGTCGAAGCATCTAACTTCCCCTTAGAGGTATTATATCTGAGAGATGACGACATCCCTCAGACTGTTGCTGACGGTGTGGCCGATATCGGTATTGTAGGCGAAAACGAATTTGTGGAGCGTGACGTTGATGCTGACATCATCTCACGTTTGGGTTTCAGTAAATGTCGTCTGTCGTTGGCTATTCCTAAGCATGAAAACTATACTGGTTTGCAGTGGTTCGATGGTAAGAAGATTGCCACCAGCTATCCGAAGATTCTGAAGAACTACATGAAGGCGCAGGGCATCAAGCTCGACGTGCATGTGATTCAAGGTTCGGTTGAGATTGCTCCTGGTATTGGACTGGCAGATGGTATCTTCGATATTGTCAGCAGTGGTTCTACCCTCGTGAGCAACAACCTGCGTGAGGTAGAAGTTGTGATGAAGAGTGAGGCTCTCCTCATCGGCAACAAACACATCGACGCAGATAAGAAGGAAATCCTGAAAGAACTCCTATTCCGCTTCGAGGCCGTACGTGCAGCAGAAGACAAGAAGTATGTGCTGATGAATGCTCCAACCGAGAAGGTGAAAGAAATCATCGAGGTGTTGCCAGGTATCAAGAGTCCGACCGTGATGCCGCTTGCAACGGAAGGATGGAGCAGCATTCATACCGTGCTCGACGAAAAACGATTCTGGGAGATTATCGGACAACTGAAACGTCTGGGTGCAGAAGGAATTCTGGTACTGCCCATCGAGAAAATGATTTTATGATAGAGAGACCACATAAGGAAGCAAACGAGCTGAACAGCATCGTAGGAGGTGTACTCGACGACATCCGTCAGCGAGGTGATGTTGCTGTGAAGGAGTATGAGCTGAAATTCGACAAGGTAAGCTTGTCAACACTCAAGGTGACAGACGAGGAAATACGTGAGGCTGAGACGTTGGTGAGTGCAGAACTGAAAGCCGCCCTCCAAATGGCACATCAGAACATCAAGACCTTCCATGAGGCACAACGATTCGTAGGAAAGAAAGTGGTGACTCAGCCTGGTGTGACCTGTTGGCAGAAAGCTGTGGCGATAGAGAAAGTAGGATTGTATATCCCAGGCGGAACTGCTCCCTTGTTCTCTACCGTCATGATGCTGGCTACTCCAGCAAAGATTGCAGGTTGTAAGCAAATCGTGTTGTGCTCTCCACCTAACCGTGAAGGCAAACTCCATCCCGCTATTCTCGTAGCAGCAAAAATAGCCGGCGTAGATACTATATATAAAATAGGTGGAGTACAAGCGATAGGTGCGATGGCTTACGGAACAGAAACAGTGCCTAAGGTCTATAAGATATTCGGCCCAGGTAATCAATACGTGATGGCAGCCAAGCAGATGGTGAGTTTGCACGATGTGGCTATCGATATGCCTGCAGGACCAAGTGAGGTTGCGATTATTGCTGATGAAACCGCCAATCCGGCTTTTGTAGCAGCCGACTTCCTCTCACAAGCCGAACACGGACTGGATTCGCAAGCAGTACTGGTGACAACCAGCCAAACGATGTTGGAGGCAGTTGATAAAGAGGTAAAACGTCAGTTGGACTTGCTCCCAAGAAAGGAGATCGCCAGTGTGTCGCTCACCTATAGCAAGCTGATTCATGTGGACACGATGGATGAGGCAATAGACCTCATCAACGACTATGCGCCTGAGCATCTCATCATTGCCACGAAAGACTATATGGAGGTGGCAGAGAAGGTGGTTAACGCAGGCTCTGTGTTCCTTGGAAACTATTCGTGCGAAAGTGCGGGCGACTATGCATCAGGAACAAACCATACCTTGCCAACCAGCGGGTATGCAAAGGCCTATAGCGGAGTGTCGCTCGACAGCTTTATCCGTAAGATTACGTTCCAGGAATTGACCGCTGAAGGCATCCGCAATATCGGTCCTACCGTAGAACTCATGGCAGCCAATGAGCAACTCGATGCTCACAAGAATGCCATGACGCTGAGACTACAATCAATATAAGTCATAGAATATGATTTCATCATTAGTTAGAAAAAATATACAGCAACTCAAGCCCTATAGTTCGGCACGCGATGAGTACAAGGGAAAGACCGCATCAGTGTTTCTCGATGCGAACGAAAATCCCTATGGCTCGCCATTGAACCGCTATCCCGATCCGCTGCAGGAGAAACTGAAGGAGATGATAGCAGGAGTGAAACAGGTACCTGCTGAGAATATCTTCCTTGGAAACGGGTCGGACGAAGCCATAGACTTGGTGTTTCGTGTGTTCTGTGAACCACGTGTGGATAATGTGGTAGCGATAGACCCGACATACGGTATGTATGAGGTGTGTGCCAATATCAACGATGTGGAGTATCGTAAGGTGTCGCTCGATGCACATTTCCAAATCAAGGCAGAGCAACTTTTGAAGGCTTGTGATGCGCATACGAAGTTGATTTTCATCTGTTCGCCCAACAACCCTACAGGAAACGATATCTGTCGTGAGGAAATACAGAAAGTGATAGAAGGATTCCGTGGTATTGTGGTGGTAGACGAGGCCTATTCCGACTTCACGACCCAGCGTCCGTTCCGACTGGATATTGGACAATACGAGAACCTGATTGTCTACAACACCTTCTCGAAGGCATACGGACATGCAGCGATTCGTCTGGGTATGGCGTTTGCGTCGAAAGAGATTATTGGGTTGTTCAACAAGGTGAAGTATCCATATAACGTGAACGAACTGACTCAGCAGAAAGCGATGGAGTTGCTGACGGAGGGAATGTCGAAAGTGTGTCAACGGGTGAACCTCATCCTTGACGAACGTTCGAGTGTGATGCAGGCATTTGCACAACTTCCGCTGTGTGAGCAGGTTTATCCGTCGAATGCAAACTTCTTCCTTGCTAAAGTCACCGATGCAAACAGCATCTATAATTATTTGGTAGATAAAGGTATCATTGTTCGTAATCGCAATTTCGTCCACCTTTGTGGCAATTGCCTGCGCGTGACAATCGGTACAAAAGAAGAGAATACCCAGTTGCTCAGTGCTTTGAGAGTGTATCAATAAAAGAGTTATGATATGAAGCGAGTATTATTCATCGATCGAGACGGGACTATCATAGAAGAACCCGCTGACGAACAAATCGATACCATCGAGAAGTTCCGATTCCTTCCTTCTGTCATCAGTAGCCTTAGTTTTCTGCGCAAGCATACGGACTATGAATTTGTCATGGTGACTAATCAGGACGGATTGGGTACACCTGCCAATCCTCAGGACGTGTTCGACCAGTTCCAGAATTTGCTGCTCCATACCTTGAAGATGGAGGGCGTGGAATTTGGTGATATCCGCATCGATGCTTCTTGGCCAGAAGACAATCTGCCGACTCGCAAGCCAGGCATCGGTATGCTGACAGACTATTTGAACGGTGACTACGATTTGGCTAATAGCTATGTGATTGGGGATAGGGCGACTGATGCCCAGTTAGCTAAGAACTTAGGTTGCAAGGCTGTTATTCTGAAGAGTCGCTTCACTGAAGGGTTGGACGAATCTCATGTCGTTCTTGTGGATTCATGGCAGCATGCTACCGAAATCGTCTATGCAGGCGAACGTGTGGCAGAGATGCATCGTCAGACCAAAGAGACGGATGTCTATGTCAAGGTGAACCTCGACGGAAGTGGAAAAGGAACCATCGATACGGGAGTCGGCTTTTTCGATCACATGCTGGAGCAGATTTCTAAACATGGAGGCATCGACCTTGATGTGAAGGTGAAAGGCGACCTTCATGTCGATGAGCATCACACGATTGAAGACACAGGTATTGTACTGGGTGAATGCATCTTGAAAGCATTGGGCGACAAACGAGGCATTGAGCGTTATGGTTACACGCTTCCAATGGACGATTGCCTATGTCAGGTAGCCCTCGATTTCGGAGGTCGTGCATGGTTGGTATGGGATGTGGAGTTCCATCGTGAGAGAATAGGTGATTTCCCTACAGAAATGTTCTTGCATTTCTTCAAATCATTTAGCGATGCAGCCAAGATGAATTTGAACATCAAGGCGGAAGGAGAGAACGAACATCACAAGATTGAAGGAATCTTCAAAGCAGTAGCCCGTTCCATTAAAATGGCAATTCGACGTGACATTTTTAACTACGAACTTCCTTCAAGTAAAGGAATTTTGTAAATAATTACGATTTTCTTGCCTAACATTTTCTCAATTGAGAAAAAAAGCGTAACTTTGCTTGACTTTTTGCGTGCATCTTCAAGAAAATGCCGCGAGAGTCAAGCATATTTTTTGATTGTTAGAAATTCAAACGAACATAATTCAATTAATTTATCATCACAATGAAAATTTCACGTATTGATCACCTTGGAATAGGTGTTGAGAGCATCGATGCAGTGCTCCCTTATTTTGAGAACGTATTAGGTCTCAAGTGTTATGCTGTAGAAGAAGTAGCTGACCAGAAAGTAAAGACTGCTTTCTTGAAGGTGGGCGAAGTAAAATTAGAACTTCTTGAACCAACATCTCCTGAGTCAGCTGTTGCGAAATGGCTTGAGAAGGGTGGCAAAGGTGTTCACCATGTTGCTTTCGCTGTAGAAGATGGTGTTGCAGAAGCACTTGTTGAGTGTGAAGGAAAGGAAATCCGCCTCATTGATAAGGCTCCACGTCCAGGTGCAGAGAATATGATGATTGGTTTCCTGCATCCAAAGTCAACAGCAGGTATCCTTACTGAACTCTGCGAGCCAAAGAAATAATTTAGAATCGTAAATGATAAAATCGTAAATAACAATGAGTATTCAATCAGAAAAAATCAAGGAACTTGTTGAAAAACGTGAGAAAGCACGTTTAGGTGGTGGTGAAAAGGCTATCCAGAAGCAGCACGAGAAAGGTAAGTACACAGCTCGTGAGCGTATAGCATTACTGCTTGATGAAGGTAGCTTCGAAGAAATGGACATGTTTGTCACTCACCGTTGCCACAACTTCGGAATGGAGAAGAAACAATATGACGGTGATGGTGTTGTAACCGGTTGCGGTACTGTCAATGGTCGTCTTGTTTATGTGTTTGCACAAGACTTCACCGTAAATGCCGGTTCTCTTTCAGAGACGATGTCGCTCAAGATTTGTAAGGTAATGGATATGGCCATGAAGATGGGTGCACCTGTTATTGGCTTGAACGACTCAGGTGGTGCTCGTATTCAGGAAGGTATCAATGCTCTTGCTGGTTATTCGGAGATTTTCGAGCGTAACATCCTTGCCAGTGGTGTCATTCCACAGATTTCAGGAATCTTAGGTCCTTGTGCAGGTGGTGCTGTTTATTCGCCAGCGCTGACCGACTTCACCTTGATGATGGAGAACACATCATATATGTTCCTTACAGGTCCTGCTGTTGTAAAGACCGTATTGGGCGAGGTGGTAACACAAGAAGAATTGGGTGGTGCATCTGTTCACTCAACCAAGTCGGGTGTAACTCATTTTACAGCAAAGACAGAAGAGGAAGCAATGGCAATGATTAAGCAGCTTCTCAGCTACATTCCTCAAAACAACTTGGAGAAGACTCCACGCGTAGAATGTACCGATCCTATCGACCGTAAGGACGACTACCTCAACGAAATCATTCCTGACAATCCAAACATGCCATACGATATGTATGAAGTAATCTCTGCGATTGTTGACAATGGTGAATTCTTCGAGGTACAGAAGGATTATGCACGCAACATTATCGTTGGTTTTGCGCGCTTCAATGGTGAGTCTGTTGGTATTGTAGCCAACCAGCCAAAAGCTCTTGCAGGCGTGCTCGATTGCAACGCTTCACGTAAGGGCGCTCGTTTTGTTCGCTTCTGCGATGCATTCAACATTCCTATCGTTACACTCGTTGACGTTCCTGGATTCCTTCCTGGTACAGGTCAGGAGTACAATGCAGTCATCTTGCACGGAGCTAAGTTGCTTTATGCTTACGGTGAGTGTACTGTTCCAAAGGTAACCGTTACATTGCGTAAGTCATACGGTGGTTCACACATCGTGATGAGCTGTAAGCAGCTTCGTGGCGATATGAA
>Ga0310690_10007386_pt1 | contig 14164 bp, 11 predicted proteins | sample AusTroGonzalo_MG_2_FD_207661 | JGI IMG/M metagenome (GOLD analysis project Ga0310690, IMG submission 207661) | Bovine rumen microbial communities from tropical cattle in Woodstock, Queensland, Australia - Gonzalo_04 (v2) (version 2) | ecosystem: Host-associated > Mammals > Digestive system >...
TGGCAAAGGCTTCTGTCAGGAAGTCACAATGCTGGGTGATAAATACCTTCAGGTCTCGCACATACTGGTCGTACGACGAATAGAGCACCACCTCGTGGTACATCTTGCGATTGATGCCCCATATCTCGTAGTTCAGCTCCTGCGACTGCTGAAGCAGGTTGCTCAGACTGTCCACCTTGGCGTGCATATAGTCCACCAGGCCTTGGTTCAGCAGTTCCTGATAACGTCTGTACACCGCCTTCTTGAACCAGGGGTCTTTCCACATGCGGATGACCCATGCCTTCGAGCCGGTGTAGGCAATATCTACCATCAGTTTGTTCACCGAGCTGCTGTGGCCCATGTCGTTCTGCACGCGGTGGTCGTTGTTGTAGGCAATGTCATAGTCCCACAGCGGTCCCCAAAACAGGTGGTCGTTGCCCTGCTCCTTATAGAAATAGGTGCTGAAGAATCCATCGATATTGGCACTTACCTCGGTGCAGATATACCAGTCCAGCAGCGAGGTGGTATCAACGTAAGCCTTGTAACCCACCTCGGGGTCGTCGAAGTTGGCACTTGTCAGCGCCTTCTCGAATTTGTTGTTGATGAAGTCGCGGATATAGGCCGTCTGCTTGCTGTCAATCTCGTCGTCCTCAGGATAGTGAATGCGGACAGGGGTGCTGAAGGTACTTGAGTAGAAGCAGTTGCCGTCCTTGAAACCATCCACCTCCAGCAGGTAGCCACCGCTGATATCAGTATCGTTGGTGATGGGGTAGGGCTGCTCGGTAATGTTTACACGATGAGGCCTCACGTCCACCTGATCGCTAATCTGGTAGGTGCCCAGATACTCGTAGTTAAGGTACATGTCCACAAACTTGGCGGCGGGGTTGAACTTCAGCGACGTAAACTCACCCATGGCTGAGGTTACCGCATTGCGCATCATGGTCTTGTCGCCCGCATTGGCCAGCAGCGTCCACTTCTTGGCTTTCGCATAGCCTTTGCCCAGGAACTTCTCCTTTTGGTTGAACTTAATCTTATAGGGCTTCTTCGACATATTCCATGTCGAGTTGCCTCGTCCGCGAATCGACACCGAGTCGTAGGCGGTCACAAGGTCGTTCTCGTCCACATAGTACATCTTGCACAGCTTATACTGCTCCTTGCTCCAGATGCCCCAGCCGTCAAAAGTCTCAATATAAACGGTGGGCAGGTTGGTTACACGGGTGTATTGTGCCAGCACCTGTTGCAGGCTCATCAGCCAGAAAGCCACGAGTATGATGGATATTTTCTTCATTGCTTTAGTTATTTCGCTGCAAAAGTACGAATATTTTTTCATTTTACAAAAAAAAATAGTAATTTTGCACCCTCATGGTGTATATCAACGACGAAATCGGCAAGCTCGACCTCCAGCAGGCCCTCGACTCTATCAGCCCCCAGCGGCGCCAGCAGGCCCTGAAGTATAAGTTCGAGCAGGGACAGCGGCTCTGTGTGGCGGCCTATCTGCTGTTGAAGCAGGCGCTGCGCGAACAGGAAGGCATCACCGAGAACCCTGTCTTCGACTACGGTCCTCACGGAAAACCGTTCATCGTGGGACATCCTGAGCTGCATTTCAGCCTGAGCCATTGCAAGGAGGCGGCTGTCTGCGTGCTGAGTCGCCAGCCTGTCGGTATTGATGTTGAGAGTGTGGGCCGCTATCGTGACAGCGTGGCAAACTATGCCATGAGCGATGCCGAGCTGCAGCAAATTCAGCAGGCTACCGACCCTGAGGTTGAGTTTGTGAGGCTATGGACTATGAAGGAGAGCTTCCTGAAACTTACGGGCGAGGGCATAAACGACCACATGAAGGACGTGTTGAGTGCTGCTGCCGACTATCGTTTCACCACCACCGAAGTATTACAGAAGAACTATATTTATACTGTTTGTGAACTATGAGAATGAACACAGGATACAACCGTGAAGGCGATTATGAGCACTTCACAGTCGAGGAACAGGCACCGCTGCTGGAGTGGCTGCTGGCACATGTTGGTCAGAGTCGTAACAAGGTGAAGGCCACCCTGCAGGGACGTGGCATCAAGGTTGACGGCAAGACCGTCAGCCAGTTCGACTTCATGTTGCAGCCCGGCATGAAGGTGGCTGTCAGCAAGACCAAGCGCAACCAGCGCTCGTTTAAGAGCCGCTACGTCAAGATAGTCTATGAAGACCGCTGGCTCATTGTCATCGAAAAGAACATCGGCATCCTGTCGATGGCAGCCGGCCATTCGTCTCTCAATGTCAAGAGCGTGCTCGACGACTATTTCAAGAAGTCGCGCCAGAAGTGCACAGCCCATGTGGTTCATCGCTTGGACCGCGACACCAGCGGCCTCATGGTTTATGCCAAGGATATCGACACCGAGCAGATTCTCGAGCACAACTGGCACCAGATTGTATATGACCGCCGCTATGTGGCTGTGGTCAGCGGTGAGATGGAACAGGACGAAGGCACCATCCAGAACTGGCTCAAGGACAACAAGGCTTACGTTACCTACTCGTCGCCCGTCGATAATGGCGGCAAACTGGCCATCACCCATTTCCACGTGCTCGACCGTACTACCGAGTACTCGCTCGTAGAGTATAAACTTGAGACGGGCCGTAAGAACCAGATTCGTGTGCACTCAGCCGATATGGGTCATCCCGTCTGCGGCGACTCGAAATACGGCAATGGCGACGACCCGATTCACCGCCTCTGCCTGCATGCTTGGCTGCTCTGCTTCTCTCATCCTATTACCGGCGAGCCTATGGAGTTCGAGACCCCTGTGCCCACCGCCTTCAAACAGCTCTTCAAGTAATGACTACGAATATCGACAGTTGGGTTTTCTATCTGGCGGCGCTCCTTTTCATCATCGTCGCCGTATATATTATAAAAAAGGTGGCGAGCTGCATGGTCAAGACTGTTGTCTGCCTCGTGCTGCTCGCCGCCCTTACTGCGGTGTATTTCTATTTTACCTAATCGTACTTCTTATCCAGCACTTTCTGCGTCGTTAGTTTGCTTTTCTTATTTACCGCAGTGCCGAAGGGTGTAGCGGCAAACTGGAATTTGGCGTTGAGGAATTTCCATTCCTCGTGGGTCACGAAGATGTGCTCACCCTTGATGTTGTTCTCCTGCATCCATCGCTCCGCCTGCTCGCGATTGGTATCTTTCTCGTCGGCAATATAGAGGAAGCGCACTGGCTCGTCCTTCAGCATTTCCACCTTTTCGCGCTCGTCCATCATCTTCTTTCTGCACGGTCCACAGCCCCAGCTCCAGAAGTCCACATAGAGATCGTTGCCTTTGTAGGGCGCAATGATACGCTCGAAGATGGCGTCACCCTCTGGCGATGTTGACACGTTCCTGTCAATACCTCCCTCGTTCTCCTTCACATATTTCCGGTAAAGCTCCACCACCTGCATCGCCGTAGCGGGATGCTTCATGTAGGGTACCACTGCGGCAAACCTTGCAGCCATGTGGTCGGGGTTCGTTTCATCGTTCATTCGTATCTCGTCGAACACATTGCGGCTCAGCGCCACCTGCATCGTGAATCCAATCTTCTTCAGGCCGAAACGTTTTTTCGCGGCTTCCGTCGAGAGGCGGAAGTAGTCGGCTATCGACAGCAGCGTGTCCCCTCTCAGAGCCAGCATCTGTCGGTGCAGCCCTTTGTCATAGTCGCTTGGCAGCATGAAATCTTGCTTATAAGTCGTTATCGCTTGAGGCTCGTTTAATTCGGGGTAAATTCTGTAGTTATTCACTCCGTAGCTCACGTCAACCATCATGCAGAGTGTAGCCAAGCCGAAGAAGATGTCAGGGTCGTCCACCATAAACACCATAGCGGGGTTGTCCAGCAGCCACTGTTCCCTGTCGGCCAGGAAGTCATAGCTCTCCGTCTTTTTGCCTTCCATCATGTTGTTGAAGTTCAGGCGCATCACCTCCATCAGTGGCACCGACAGTGCCGATGCTCCCAGCACCTCTTTCTCGTAGCTGCCTGTTCCTGCGGGCACCGGCAGCTTGTCGGCCTTGACGTCGGCAATCACCACATCCGTCAGCCTCACCAGTTCCTTTTTCCATGCAGCCTTCTGTTCCGTCTCTACGTCATTTCCGCTGACCACTCCGTTGCCGAAGTAGTGTTTTTTCACCTGCGGCCACAGCCGGTTGATGGTAGCACTCACGCCGTTACCGCCGAAGGTCACGCCCTCCATATCCATTTTCGATGCGTCCTTCGTCAGCTCCAGGGTGTCGCCCACAGCCAGAAACACATGGCCGATGTCAACCATGTGCACGCCTTGCGAGTGGGGCAGGGTGATGGCAGCCTCGAACGTGCCGTCGTCCTTTACCGGAATGCTTACTATTCTGTCCGTATCAATAAAGATGTTATACGCCTTTATCGACACCGAGGTCCATTCTCCTGCCGGTCTGTTCAGGATACGTCCCTTCAGCACGGCTGTGCCCCTGTGAAACTGATACTCATCGATGGCCTGTGCCGTCAGTCCGCACACCATCGCCATCGTCGCAATTAAAAGTCCTTTTTTAAACATGGTTATAATTTGGTTTTTGTTTATTTTTTCCGGCCGCAAAATTAGCAAAATATTTGCAAAGCACAAAATAATTCTACGTTTTCTTTTTCCTTTTTATCATCGTCGCCGTATGTATTATAAAAAAGGTGGCGAGCTGCATGGTCAAGACTGTTGTCTGCCTCGTGCTGCTCGCCGCCCTTGCGGTTGCCTATTATTATTTTAGATAAGCTTGTCCTTCATCTCTTCCACCTTCTTGCGCCTGCCCTCGTTCTTGATTACATACCATCTGTAGCAGAAAGTCCAGTTTCTTCAGTCTTTTTCTAAACATGTAATCTTTATGTTTAATCTCTTATCTTTTATTTAATGATTATAAATTTTCAGCATAGTTACATGTTTTTTTATTTCTACAAAATATTATCCTGATTAAATTCCTTCAACTCTTTCAAATTGCTCTCTATCTCCTGCATCGTCTGCTGGTGTTTCTTCCAGCCAATCCAGCCGCATAGGATGCCACAAATAAAGCCAAGGGCTACGAAGAAGATGCCAGTAGGCGAGGTGGTATTCTCGAAATAAAGTGTCAGGCAAATGCCGAAGAAGGCAAGCGGTAAACCAATGACGGTCTCGTAGATATAGCCACGCTTATAGTTGGTTAAGGCGCGGAACTGATCCTGTACACCGCTCATTACGTTAAAACGCGAGAGGAGTATCAGTCGGCAGCTGACCATCAGCAGCCCCAGCACGCAGACGGCCTCAAGCAGGTAGAACGAGGTGTCGTGAAATATACCCTTGTTGTGGAGTAGGGGAATAACCACTGAAGGGATGAAAAGAGTGGTGAGAAGGTTGAAGATAGCCTGTTTCCTCAGCCGATCATAGTGCGTCTGGTTCTTGTCTTTCAGCAGTTCCTGCAACATGCGGCGGTTATACACCTCGCTCTGTGCGAGCCGTTCGTCCAGTTTATTCCATTTTTGTTTCAGTTCTTCAAGTTCCATAATTGTTCTGATGTTTTTTAATTGTTCGACATTGACTTGAGCTTTGTCTTGATGCGGTTGATGCGCACTCCCACATTCGAGACCGAGATGTCAAGTATCTCAGCGATTTCCTCATAGCTCCGTTCATCCAGCCACAGCAGTATCAGCGCGCGTTCCAACTTGCCAAGGCGGTTGATGAGTGCATAGAGTTCTCGCAGGTTTTCCTTTTCCTGTTCATCAGCCATGAGGTCGGTCATCGACAGCGTCAGAGGTGTTGTTAGGGGTCTTCTGGTCGATGAGCGCAACCATGACACACAGGTGTTTACTGCAATACGATAGACCCAGGTAACGGGTTTGCTGTCGCCCCTGAAATGAGGGAAGCCCTTCCACAGGTTAAGTGTCACCTCCTGAAAGAGGTCGTTAATGGTCTCATCGTCCGAGGCGTACATGAAGCACACCTTATAGATGACCTGTTTGTGCTGCTCCATGAGGCTGAGAAACAATTTCTCTTGTTCGTTCATTTGTTTTCTTTCTTTTTAATTGGTTCTTTATCCCATTAGTCGCAGGAAAATTTGAAAACTTACATCAAATTGCATTTTTTTATGGAAATAGGTTATATGATTGTAAGAATGAAATATCAGATCACACCTACAGGTATTTATGTGAGCTGATTAGCTCTCCTCAATGTTATCGTCCATTTCTCCGAACGACAATGCAAAGATAATAAAAAGAAATATGACAACAAAGGATTTTGAGGAAAAAGTTTGCAGCTATAATGAAATAATGGCCGCATTCTATGAGAAAAAAGGCTGCCATAGGGATGCCATCTTTGCTTCGTTCCGATAGGGTCTTTCACCATAAGGAGACGGAGTTTACAATGTAAGGTCCTATCTCTATAGGGGTATAAGTCCTATCGGAAAGAGCGTAAAGTCCTATCAGAACAACTCGAAGTTCCTACCTCCGAGAGGCAACGAAGCCGTAATCTTCGAGGCACGAAGCCGTAATCTTCATGGCTTCGAGCTACCCTTCTAAATGTGCCCCAAAAGGCTTCAACCTATGGCAGGGTTAAGGTAAAATCCATTCAACTGTTTCTAGGGTAGTACAAAGACCAACGAGCAGGTCTCGACAATTTTGGGAGTATTTGCGTAACGCTTATTTTCCCCAGTCTTTTTCAAATTTATTTTTTATATTTGTGATAGATTGTGATGCGTTTTAAAGGGAAATATACCTTAAATCAATAAAAAGTAAGGATTTTTTTTGCAGAATCATTTTTTCTTCTTATCTTTGCAGGCAGATAAACTGTAGTATTAACCCATAAAAACTCTTGATTATGTCAGACGTTAAGAAAATACAGAAGGAACAGCTCAATGACGAGGAGCTGATGAGTGTAGATGGTGGTCGATATATTCTGAAAACTACCAACCCAACACAATTCGTAAATCCTATCAAGAAAAATCTCTAATCCGTTAATAAGACGTGGTTAATTAGCTGAGCAACAGGCCCTTCATCCTGTTGCTTTCTCATAATATATGGCAGATATCTTTAATCAAGAGGCGCTCAACGCACTTGACAGCCATAAGGAGCAGATGGAGATGCCACGTGTGGCGTCGCCTCAGTTGTGGTTGTTGCTGACAGCCCTGCTGACATTATGTGCAGTGGCTGTGTTCTGGTGTGCTTTCGGCACTGTGAACTACACGGTGACGGCCCGTTCGGTGGTGTTCCCCTTTGGCGATGCACTACCTGTGAGTGTACATTACGATGGTACAATAGATAAAGTGGTGGTGACCAACGGACAGACGGTGAAAGCTGGCGATGCGCTGGTAAACATCCGTTCGCAGCTGGCTACTGCCGTGCTGCGTGCCCCTGAGGCAGGTGTGGTGCTGACGGCTCTGACGCCCAACAGCAACTTCACCAAGCGAGAGCCGTTGGTGTGGCTATTGCCCCAGGCTACAGCGATGCACGAACGTGAGCTGCTGGCCTACGTCACCTTCAAGGACCTGCGTAAGGTGAAGCTTGGCGCCCAGGTGCAGGTGACACCAAGCGACCTGGAGCGTGAGAAGTGGGGTTATGCCAGTGGCAAGGTGGTGAATATAGCCGCTTACCCCACCAACCGCAAGGCTGTGGCCGATAAGTTGAAGCTGGCCGAGCTGGCATCGTTTATTCCAGAGGACGAGACGGTCTATGAGGTCCGTATCGTGCTTGACAGCGATGACGAGGGTCTGATATGGAGCCGCAAGAAGAGTAAGGAAGTTGCGATGACTACCGGCATGCCCTGTCAGGTGCAGATTATCTGGAGCAAACGATATATCTGGCAGGTACTGTTAGGTCAGGCCGAGAATACATTAAATTCTATACAGGGAAAATAATACAGGCGTATGGTAAAGGTCCCCATGGTGTTGCAGATGGAAGCGGTAGAGTGTGGTGCAGCCTCACTGACCATGATTCTGGCCTATTACGGCAAGTGGCTTCCTCTGGAACAAGTACGTGAGGCCTGCGGCATCAGTCGCGACGGCTCGTCGATGTTCAGCATCAAACGGGCTGCCATCAATTATGGTCTCAATGTCTCGGCCTATAAGGTGGCGCCAGAAGACCTTGAAGGCATGGAGCCCGCCATCATCCACTGGAACTTCAATCATTTTGTGGTGTTCAGGGGCATCAAGAAAGGCAAGGTGTGTCTGAACGACCCTGGCGTAGGTCCTGTAGAGGTGCCGATGGACGAGTTCCGTCGCTCTTTTACGGGTGTGGCTATGACTTTCGAGGTGACGGAGCGCTTCGAGCGTGGCGGACGTCCTACCAGCATTCTCTCGTATATCAAACGCAACATGCAGGGCGGCATGAAGCCCTTCTGGCTGACGTTCATCTTTGCGCTGCTGACAGCAATGGTGGCACTGGTGACACCTCTGTTCACTAAGGTGTACATGGATGAGATCCTGTCAGGTCGCAACATAGGGTGGGCTACAGTGTTCTTCGTGCTGATGGGCATTGTGGCAATATTCAATTTCATCGTGGTGCTATGGCATGAACGCTACTCGAAGCGTATTGCCGGTGAGCTGGCGCTGAAGGGCAATGCCAGCTATCTGCGCCATCTGATGCGACTGCCCATGAGCTTCTTCGCCATGCGATTCGTGGGCGATCTGCAACAGCGACAGCGCCTGAATGAGACCATCACCCATTCATTGGTTGAGGTGCTGGCGCCCCAGATTATCAACATCGGACTGCTGGTGTTCTATCTGGTGCTGATGCTGTCGTACAACTATATCCTGACTTTCATTGGCGTGTTGGCTGCCATCATCAATCTGGCAACGGTACGCTATTATGCCAATAAGCGTTTCAACCTGATACGAGCCACTCAGCAGAGTGAAGGCAAGTATTTCTCGGCTACGGTGAGCTGTCTTGAAAATATCGAGAGCATCAAGGCCGCAGGTGCTGAGACGGGATTCTTCGAGTTCTGGAGTTCGCTGTGGACGCAGAAGTTCAACAAGGAACGTGCCTCGCGCCAACAGCAGGCCGAGATGAGTCTGATGCCAACGCTGACAAACAGTCTGATGTCAACAGCCGTGCTGCTGATAGGTGCTTGGTATATCCTGCAAGGCGACATGAGTGTTGGTATGCTGATGGCCTTCCAGGGATTCATGACAGCCTTCATGGTGCCTGTGGCGCAGATAGTCAACGCCAGCCAGCAGCTGGTGGAGATGCGTTCCCAGATGGAGCGTGTGGAGGATGTGATGAAATATCCTGAGGACTACCGTAACGCCAATACCAGCGAGAATATTGAGGGTAAACTGAAGGGAGAGCTGGAGATGCGTGATATCACCTTCGGCTATTCGCCCATGCAGCCTCCGCTCATCGAGAACTTCAACCTGCACCTGAAGCCTGGCAAGTCTGTGGCTTTCGTAGGCAGCAGCGGTTGCGGCAAGTCAACGCTGGCCAAGCTGATTTGCGGCCTCTATAAGCCTTGGAAGGGCGAAATACTCTTCGACGGACGTCCTATTGAGAGCATCAGCTCTGAGGAGATGACGAACTCAGTGGCACTGGTGGACCAGAACATCGTACTCTTCGACGATACGGTGGCTCAGAATATCCGCATGTGGGACCAGAGCATCGAGGACTTCGCCATGCGTCTGGCCTGCGACAATGCCCGTATCTACGACGACCTAGTGGAGCGTCCTGAGGGCTTCTCGACGAAGGTGGTACATGGCGGACAGAACTTCAGTGGCGGACAGCGTCAGCGCATCGAGATTGCCACCGCCCTCGCGCGCGATCCTATGATTATTATCATGGACGAGGCCACATCGGCCCTTGACCCCACCACCGAGGACCAGGTGATGCGCCAGATTCGCGAGATGGGAATGACACTCGTTGTGGTGGCCCATCGTCTGTCGACTATCCGCGACTGCGATGAGATTATCGTGATGGACAAAGGACATATCCTGCAGCGTGGCACCCACGAGGAGCTGATGCAGCAGGAGGGTCTCTATAAACAACTGATGGAGAATACATAAAAAGGGGAGAAACGGTATGAAGCTATTCTTGAACCAAATAGAGACGCGTCGCAAGTTGGAGCGCACCGCACTCGACCTCGAACTGGAGGAAGGTGCCGTACGCCTGGGCTTGAAACAGCGTGCCCATGCCTCCACTCCCCATACGGGCAATGTGGCCATATACCATATCCTGCAGGCACTGAATATCACCGACTATGAGTTGGAGGACGAGGACCTGATATCGCTGGAGGATCAGCTGAAGGGCATCGTGCGCCAGTATGGCATCATGATGCGTGAGGTTGAGCTGAAGGACGGCTGGTGGAAGGAGTCGGTAGGTCCCATGATGGGTCGCAACCGCGAGGGCCAGCTGGTTACGCTGCTGCCCACACGTTCCGGTCGCACCTATCGCTACCTGGCTGCCGACGGCACCTGGAAGTATGTGTCGCGAAAAGACATGCGGACGGTGCTGGCCGACAAGGGCTATGTCTTCTCAAAGGCTCTGCCGCTGAAAAAGCTGGGCATTCGCCATCTGGTCACCTTCATCATGAAGTCTATCTGGGGGCACAGCATGGCCTATACGGTGCTGGCCGCCCTGACGGTGGTGCTTCTGGGCATGTTTACGCCAATGGCCAACAAACTGGTATTCGAGACAGTCATCCCCACAGGCATCGGTGCTGACCTGGCTCCCATCGCAGGACTGTTGGTAGGTGCCGGCATCGCCTCCGTGCTGATGACGTATATCCGTAACATCTTCATTCTAAGGGTGGAGAACATTGTCGAGATGGACCTCCATAATGCTTTGATGGGACGTATGTTCTTCCTGTCGCCGCAGTTCTTCAGCAAGAACAGTAGCGGTACGCTGACGGCGAAGCTCGCCAACCTGACCGTGCTGTGCCATCAGTTCAATGAAACCATCGTGGGCGCTCTGCTCGGCGGTATCCTGTCAGTCATCTACTTCGTGCAGGTGTGGCTCTACGGCGGACAGCTGCTGTGGCCCGCCCTGTTGCTGTTTGGCCTGCAGGCACTCATCATCGTGCTCCACTATCGTGTTATGATCAAGCAACGCAAGGAATATACGGAGCGTAGCGACAAGCTGGGCGGTATGGAGTGCAACCTCTTTGCCGGCATACAGAAAATCAAGGTCACCGGCTCTGAGATGCGAGCCTTCACCCAGTGGCTCCACCGCTATACGAAGGCAGCCCGCATCGTCTATAACCCTGTGCTGGGAGCCCGTCTGTATCCCGCTCTGCTGGCCCTGCTGAACATCGGTGGCTTGGGTTTGCTCTACTGGTGGGCTGTGAGTGACGCCACCCATACCAGCGACTTCATTGCCTTTATCACCGCCTTTGGCATGATGACGATATCGCTGTCCAGCATTGCTGCCCAGATACCCATGATGTCACTCATGGTTCCGCTGATGAACAGTATCAAGCCCATCCTTGAGGCTGTGCCAGAGATTCAGCGCAACTCTACGCCGGTGCCCATGCTGTTTGGCAACATCGACATCAAGGGCCTCTCGTTCCGCTATCAGGATGAGATGCCTATGGTGCTCGACAACCTGTCGCTCAGCATCAAGTCGGGCGAGTATATCGGCATTGTGGGAAAGTCGGGCTGTGGCAAATCCACACTCATGCGCCTGCTGCTGGGCTTCGAGAAACCCCTTCGCGGTAGCATCTTCTACGACAGCTACGAGCTGGAAAAGGTTGACAAGAGCCAGCTGCGCCGACGAATAGGCACCTGTCTGCAGAATGGCAGTCTCTTCGTGGGCGAGCTGTTGGAGAATATCACCATCACGGCACCCTGGGCCACGCAGGACGATGCGTGGGATGCCCTACGTCAGGCCTATATGTACGATGAGGTGAAGGCCCTGCCCATGGGTCTGCACACCATCATTACCGAGGGTGGGGGAGGTTTCTCTGGCGGACAGAAGCAGCGCCTGCTCATTGCCCGTGCACTGATTAGCAAACCCAACATCATCTTCTTCGATGAGGCTACGTCGGCACTCGACAATATCAGCCAGAAGCAGGTCAGCGACAATCTCGACAAGCTGCACTGCACACGTGTGGTCATTGCCCACCGCCTGTCCACCATCCGCCATTGCGACCGCATCATCGTGCTCGACAAGGGTCGCATTGCAGAGGAAGGCACCTTCGAGGAGCTGATGGACAAGAGAGGTCTTTTCTACGAAATGAGTCTACGACAATTATAGGTTATGAACAGAATATTGATTATCACGGCAGGCGTACTGCTGCTCGCAGGATGCGGGCAGACGGTACCACAGCAGGCTGAGGCTGACTCCCCCGCCGACTCTGCTGCCATCAGCCAGCCTTCAGTCACCGACAGCATCGAGTCGTCACAGTCTGTGTCCGACATACAGACCATGGGTCGCGTCGTTGCCACTCGCTATGCCGATGTGAAGTTCGAGGCCGCCCTGCCCGTCAGTCGCGTCATGGTGCATAATGGCGACCACGTCAAGCAGGGACAGCTGCTGGCACAGCTCGACGCCTATCGTCAGGAGAACGCCATCGAGCAGATACAGCGCGAGATGGAGCAGGCCCGCCTGAAGATGAAGGAAGTGATTGTTGACCAGGGCTACGACCCCGAGCAGATGGGTAGCGTGCCTGCTAACGTGCTGCATATAGCCGAGGTAAAGAGCGGCTACCAGCTGGCACAGAGCAAGCTGGCATCAGCCCGCCATGAGTTGACCACCACGCGTGTACCGGCACCCTTCGACGGTGTTGTGGCTAACGTCACCGCACGTGCCGGACAGCTCTCGCAGGTGGGCGAGGTGGTGTGCCGCATCATCAGTAACCAGCAGATGAATGTAGAGTTTCCCGTGATGGAGACCGACCTGCAGCACTATGGCAAGGGCACCCGCATCCTGATCAGTCCTGTGGCCCATGCCGACAAGGTTTATGAGGCCACCGTCGTCGAGATCAACCCCATTGTCAGCGAACAGGGCACCATCGATGTACGTGCCGCCATCAGCAGCGCCGACGGACTGTTCGACGGTATGCATGTCACCGTGATGACTATCAACGAAGAATAAGCCATGAAGTGTAAGTCGCTATTACTCTTGCTTATATTACCCATGACGGCATCAGCACAGACTGCCGTCACGCTCGATATGGACCGCATCGTCACGATGTCAACCAACAGCAGCATGTCGGCCGAGCTGCACCGCAGCGTCTATGAGGAGTCGCGATATAAATGGCTTGAATGGCAGGCCAGCCGCAAGCCGCAAATCACACTACAGACCACACCCGTGGAGTACACGCAGTATATGGTGCAGCGCTATATGAGCGACATCGACCGCGATGTCTATCGTCAGCGTAAAAGCCTCTATTCCACTGCCACCATCAACGTGGAGCAGGTCATGGAGCGCTGGGGCGGACTGTTCTATGCCAACACCGGACTGAGCTATCTGGGCACCTATGGCGACATCAACGACAACCAGTATGCCACCATTCCCGTACAGGTTGGCTACCGACAGGAACTCTTCGGCTATAACCCTTACCGCTGGGCCCGACAGACCGAGCCGCTGAAGCTCACCGTGGCCGAACAGCAGAAGAACTACGATACGGAGCAGACGGCCGAGGAGGCGGTGAAACGCTTCTTCATGCTGGCAGCAGCGCAGGAGCAGTTGCAGATGGCTAAGGAAAATATGCAGTCGTGCGACACCATCTACGCCATAGCCTCACGTCGTTTCCAGGTGGCATCCATCTCCAAGGCCGAGCTGTCTATCCTCGAGCTGCAGCAGGCCAATGCCCGTAACACGCTTACGCTGGCACAGCTGGAACACCAGCGGGCCGTCAAGGAACTGGCCACATGGATAGGCCTCGACCCCGCCACGCCTGTGCAGTTGCTGGTGCCGCAGGTGCTGCCCACCGTCCATATCTCTGCCGACGATGCCATCGCCCGTGCTGAGCAGAACAACCCCCACTACCTCTCGTCGCAGCTCACCATCCTCGAGGCACAGCGCGAGGCCGCACAGCTCAAGCAGCAGAAGGGACTCAACGCCAGCATCGATGCCTCTGTAGGTCTTAACCAGGTGTCTGACCGCTTTGCCGACGCCTATCGCAACCCCTTGGTGCAGAACCAGGTGCAGCTCAAGGTCACCATCCCCATCAGCGACTTTGGACGCAAGCGCAATGCGTGGCTCGCCGCCGAACAGAAGGTGCAGTCAGCCACCCGTCTCAGTCAGGAGACACGTCGCGA
>Ga0310690_10007387_pt1 | contig 14164 bp, 29 predicted proteins | sample AusTroGonzalo_MG_2_FD_207661 | JGI IMG/M metagenome (GOLD analysis project Ga0310690, IMG submission 207661) | Bovine rumen microbial communities from tropical cattle in Woodstock, Queensland, Australia - Gonzalo_04 (v2) (version 2) | ecosystem: Host-associated > Mammals > Digestive system >...
AAAATTAATTACAACAGATACTAATCTCACTATGAGAGTATATACATTGCTAACAAGAGATAAACAAATATATAATCATACGATACCAGTTAATACATTTGATATAATAAAAGCAAATATATATATATATACAAGTGTTACAAGTGATACAAGTACAGGAACGATGATAATAGAAAAACCATATTTACATTTTGGAGCAAATAAAGAAGAATATGTGCCACTTACAAATGATATACTTGATAAAAATTATTTAAAAGATGTTAATGTTTATTTTGGAAAAAAAATTGGGCCTTTTAATAAAATTACAATAGAAGATAAAGATAAAGAAATTAATTATACCACAACAATAAATAGTTCTATTGAAAAAAATGGAGAAAATGAATTAATTATAAGTAATAATCCAATAATTTCAAGTGATAATTATCAAACTATTGCAACAAATATATTAGATAGATTAAAAGATTTACAATATTATGCAAATAATATTACAACAATAGGATTAGGATATTATGAACTTTTAGATTTATTTAATGTAAATTATGAAAATAAAATTTATCCATGTTTATTATTAAATAGTGAAATTAATATAACAACTGGTTTAGAAGAAAATATATATACATCAGAAACAACAAATGCATCAAAAGATTATTCATCACGAAAACAAAATAATAATGTAGTTGCAGAAACGATAAGAGCAAAAGGAAATGCATATGCTAATGGATATAAATTAGTTCAAGAAAATGAATTAGAAAGTTCAACTCAAAATATATTAAGCAAATTTGGTGGCGTATGTTTAAAAAGTGGAGCAGGAAGAACAACTGCAACAATAACTTCTGTAAATGGATATGGAATTGTTTTAATTGTAAGTTCTCAATTTGTCTGTGTATTAGAATTAACTTTAACAAATGTTGTTATTCATGATATATATGGAACACATGGAACTATGAGTGTAAGTATTAGTAACAATATTGTTTCTGTAACAGGTTTATATAATTGGGACCATTATATATTTATTGGTTCTGATGGGTTAACAATAGAATAGGAGGAAAAATATGGCAAGTATTAAAATAACTGAATTAACAGAAAAAACAGAAGTGGGAATAAATGATGTACTCCCAATAGTAGATACAACTACTAATGAAACAAAAAAAATAACAGGTGCAAATTTATTAAATAGTCAGTATAGTACAAACGAAATAAAAACTAATATGAAATGGATAGATGGAAAGGATATTTATAGAAAAGTTATATCAATTAGTGAAATGCCACTATATGATTCAAATTATCCTCAAGATGAAAACTTTACTAGACAATATGATACAAATATAACAGGTCTTGAAAATTTAATTAAGATAGATGGTTGCTATTATAGTTTATATACTCAAACTCCTAGTGCAACAATGCCATTAAATTGGATTAAAATGCCTGTTGCTTCTACTAGTTATACTATTGATGGCACAACTTTTAGTGTAATAAATCCTGCACAATGGATTAATACTAGATTAAATCAAGATGGAACTAAAATAACTATTGATTGTAGTGAATTCTTTGTACCTAATATACCTGGTGGATTCGATAGACAATATTGTGGTTATATAATATTAGAATATACAAAAACAAGTTAGGAGAATAATATGAAAGAAGCAATAATTAATTTATTAAAAATAAAATCACTTATGACTATTGCAGTAATGATAGTGTTTGTAATATTATCTTTAACTAATAAATTAGACCCAGCATTAATTGCAAGTGTCATAACAGCAATTATAACATTTTACTTCACTAAAAGAGAAAAGGAAGAATAATATGGCAGTAAAAGACTTTAAATATAATGCAAATATACAATTAACAAAAAATTTTAATTCTAATGAATTTCAATGTCAAGGTAAAGGACATAAACACAATACAAAAATAGATGTTGAACTTGTAAAAGAATTACAAGAATTTATGAATATAAATGGTTATACCAAAGCAGTTATATCAAGTGGATATAGATGTAAAGAACATAATAAAGAGGTTGGTGGTTCTTCTGGAAGTAATCATGTTAAAGGAAAAGCAGTTGATATATGCTTTTATAAAGGAGATAAAAAAGTACTAGCAAAAGAAGTATGTTGTAAAGCACAAGATTTTGGTTTTAAAGGAATTGCATATATAGATACATACCATGTTCATTTAGATAATCGTTCTATTGGTAAATATCGTGGAGATGAAAGAAAAGGATATTCAAATAATGTTCCTAATGGCGATTTTTATACATATTTTAAAATACCATATTATAATTTTGAAAGAATATTAAAAAAAGGTTGCAAAGGTGAAGATGTAGAAAAATTGCAAGAAAGACTTAATGAATTAGGATATAGTTGTGGAACAGTTGATTCAATATTTGGTTCTAAAACAGAAAAAGCAGTTAAAAAATTTCAAAAAGCAAATAAATTAAAACAAGATGGTATTGTAGGTAAAGATACTGCTCATAAGTTAGGATGTGAATTTAAAGGTAAATAAGGTGATTTAATTGAAAAAAATCACTAAAATACTTTATAAAAAATATGCTTTAAATAAATTAAAATATGATTTTATGGGGTGTCTATTTGAAAGACCAGAACAACTTTCATTTCACCATTTAATATTAAGTCATCAAGAATGCAGGACTTTACAAATAGGAAATGGAAAATGGGAATGGAATGGAACATTATTAGTTCAAAGAAATAGTCATGAGTATTTACATAAAATACAACTATATGATGAAGATATGTTTTATGCAATAACAAGTGAAATGTTTGATGAAATAATAAAAGGGCATTTAGATATAAAAAATTTGATAGCAATAAATGATATATTAGAATGTTTTGAAAGAGAATATTGTAGTGCAAGAAATGCAAAAGGACAACCTATAATAAGAGAAAAATATATAAAACAAAGACTATTAAAAAAATAGTCTTTTTATATTGACTTTTTTGTATTAATTTAGTACAATATAAGTACAAGAAAGGAGATAGATAAATGAAAAAGAATTTTATTCACATAACAATTAATGATGAATTAAAAAATCAACTAGTAAAAGAGGCAAAAAAAAAAAACATATCTTTGTGTGCTTATATTAGATTAATTTTGTCAAATCGCAAGAAATAGCATTTAATTAACTCACATTGAACAAAAGGTAAAAATAATATAATTTATCAAGAAAGCAAAAAAAGTCGCACACAAGCGATTTGTGATAGGAATTAGAAAGGAATGAGATGTTATATGAGCAAAATATATTATGAATTAAATGAAAAAGAAAAATCAGTTATTGATAGAGCAAGCAATTTAACATTTACTGATTATGAATTAAGAGGTAATGATATAGAAATTGAAACTTTTATATCAATAATTGAAGATTTAATATGTGAAGTTGAACATCAAAAAGAAAAATATGAAGATTTAGAACAAGATTTAAAAGACAATTATGAACCAGTATCAGTTGAAAAACAAATTGGTTGGAATAATAATTGGTAGAAAAGGAGATTATATATGGAAGAAAAAACAAGAGAAGAAAAAAATAAAAAGAAAGTTAATCAATTTGAAGAATTATCAAAGATTAATGTTAATGATTATACAGAAGATAAAAATGGTTTGACTTATTTAAGTTGGACTTATGCTTGGAGTCAAATTAAAAAAATATATCCAGAAGCACAATACGAAATAAAGAAATTTGAAAACAATTTGCCTTATGTGTATGATGAAAATACAGGATATATGGTATTTACTGAAATGACTATAAATGATTTAACTTATGAAATGTGGCTACCAGTAATGGATGGAAACAATAAAGCAATGTTAAATCATGAATATACTTATAAAGTAAAAGAATATGTAGATGGACAATTTACAGGTCAATATAAAGACAAAATGGTAGAAAAAGCAACTATGTTTGATATTAATAAAACAATTATGAGATGTTTAGTTAAAAATATAGCAATGTTTGGTTTGGGTATTTATATTTATGCAGGAGAAGATTATCCAGAAGGTTATGAAATGAGTGAAGATGAAGCAAAGAAAAAAATAGTTACATTTGGAAAATATAAAGGAAAAACATTAAAAGAAATAAAAGAAGAAAATGAGAACTACTTGTATTGGTTAATTGATAGTGAAATAGCAAGTGAAGGTTTAAAAATGGCGTGTAGCAAATTAGTAAAACCTATAAATCAAAAAGATTTAGATGAAGAAGTAAATAGAAATACAGTATTAATGGAATTTCAAGATTTAATAGATAAATCAAATACTGATATACAAAAAATGCTAGATTATTATAAAGTTGATGAAGAAAGTGAATTGACAATAGAACAGTTGCTAGATGCTTGTAAAATAATGGAGGCAAAATTAAATGACAAGAGATAGTTTAATAAGATTAAACAAACTTTCATTAGTAAAAATGATAGAAAAGTTAGAAAAAGAAAATAGATTATTAAAGAAAGATAAAATATTTATTTGTATGGAATGTGATAAAGAATTCACTTATGAACAATCTAATTGGATATATGATGATGGAACAGCATTATGTCCGTATTGTAATTGTGCTGATACAAGAGAGGTAAAAGATGAATATTAATTTTGAAAAAGAAATAATAGTTTTTAGATATGATGGACAATATGGTGCTAGTTATAGTTTAGGATTATCTAAAAAGAAACAAGATGGTTCATATGAAAATGGATATATGCCTTGCAAATTTAAAAAAGATATAGAATTAGAAAACAAGACAAAAATAAAAATAAAAAATGCTTGGTTAACTTTTAATATCAAAGATAAGAAAACATACCCATACATTTTTATAAATTCATTTGATATAATTGGAGAACAAGAAGAACAAAAACAAGATTCATTAGACAAAGCAGTAAAAGAGTTTAAGGAAGAAACAAGCACTATTGAGCTTGAAAATTATCAACTTCCATTTTAAAGCAAAATAAAAGCAAGTATAAAAACTTGTTTTTTTATGTAAAAAATACTTGATTTTTAATTTAGAATATATTAAAATTAAATTGTAAATACAAAAGTATATAATATGGAAAAAAGATATTTAAAAAGGTGTTAAGGTGTATTAATAGGATTTATTAAAAGAATAATAAATAACCACCACTTTTAAATATCTGTAAGAATATTATATCAAAGAATGGAGGTGTAGTCAATATGTATCAATTTAGACAAGATGTTGATAAATGGATATTGCTAGATGGGAAAGCACAAAAATATTTAGCACAACAAATGGGTGTAACACAAGTATATCTTAATTTAGTAATAAGAGGCAAAAAATTATGCAGTAAAGTATTTGCTTATGCTTTAACAAAATGTGTAAGTAATACAAAAACAATAGATGATTTATTTATTAGAAAGGAAAAATAAAATTGAAAAAATGAAAAACCCAGCAATATTATGGTATCCAAGCGATTTTATATCAGCAACTATATTTTGGAATAACGAACAATGTGGTGCGTATATTAGATTATTAAATTATCAATTTACATTAGGACATTTAACTCAAGAACAATTAAATCAAGTAACAAATGATGAAACTGTATTATCAAAATTTATAAAGGATAAAAATGGTTTATTTTATAATAAAAGAATGGAATTAGAAATTGAAAAAAGGCAAAAATATAGTCAGTCTAGAAGCAAAAATAAACTTGGAAAAACAAAATCATATAAAGAAGACATCAATAACATATCAAAAACATATGATTTTCATATGGGAAATGAAAATGAAGATGTAAATATAAATAATATAAATTATATAAATAATATAGATATATTTAGTTATATAGAACAAGAATTTGGAAGAATTTTAAGTAGTTCAGAAATAGATTTAATAAAGACATGGGAAGATAATGAATTAACAAGATATGCAATTAAAGAAGCAGTAATAGCAAGAGCAAATAGTTTAAAATATGTTCAATCAATTTTAAATTCTTATAAAGCAAAAGGAATAACAAGTGTACTTGATGCTGAAAAAGATAAAGAAAAATTTGAAAAAAAGAAATTAGAACCAAAGAAAAGTTATAAAGAACAAAAATTTGATGAACAAATGAAAATGATAGATGAACATTTTAGAAAGAAGGAAAATCAAAATGAATAGTGAAAAAATAAAAGAAATAGTTAAATATTTAAAAACATCTTATCCAAGTTATGAATTTAAAAATGAAATGATAGATTATTGGATAAATGAATTAAGTCAATATGATTATGAAGACATTATGAATAGACTTAAAGAATTAATGGGAGAAGAAAGATATAGTTATCAACCACCATTATTAGAAGCAATAACAAAAGGAATAACTAAAAAACATAATAAAGTAGATTTTAATGAATTAGTATATTTTTGTAGAATATGCAGAAGACCATTTAACAGCAAAGAAGAATTAGATATACATGAAGATAGATGTAGCGCTATTAAATATATAGCAAGTCAATATAAAAGATTTAGACTACCTAATTTAACAACTAATAAAAAAAGAGAATTATATGAACTGCCAGAAGAAGAATTTGATAAGCAATACAAAATGATTTTAAAATATGTTATGCAACATACAAATGATGAAATGGAAAAAACAAGAATAAGTTTTATATTTAATCCACCAAGTCAAGAAAAAGCAAAAGAATTTTTAAATCAATAATTTAAAATGTGGTATTTACATTAATAGACAAAAAATATAAAGAGTATTGCTATAAAACTATGTTGGGTAATATATTTATATTAAAAAGAGTAAAAATTTCAAGAGATTAAAAATATAAAGGATAGTGAAGCAAATATAAAAACAACAAAAAATTTTGAAAATGATACAAAAAGGTTCAATAATATATCAAATCAAACAATAAAATGTAAATGCGGACATTCTGTTTTATTTGCAAATGTTGATAAAATGATATGTTCATGGTGTGGTAATTATGTTTATAAAGATAAAAAAACTGAATTTATGTATAAAATGAGAAAGGAATTAAAAAAATGAAAATATTTAATTTATTTAAGAAAAAACATACAAATAGCAAATTAAGAGGGAAATGGTATACACAAAAACCAGTAGAACAATGGAAAAATGGAGAATATATAACAACTTATAATTCTGTAACAGAAGTTCAAAGAAAAACAGGATATTCTAAAAGCCATATATTTGAATGCTGTGCTGGTAGAAGAAAAAGTGCTTATGGTTATCAATGGAATTATGTAAATAAAAATACAATTAAAGTAGAATTTGAATATGATAGAGATAAAGCATATTGCTTATATTTTAAAATTGATAATAAAGAATATGGAAATGGAATTGAAAAAGTTAAAATAGACATTAATTCTGATAAAAAGAAAAATTTAAAAATAAATATTTATGGTATTAAAAAATTTATAAAAGATTTAGAAAAATTAGAACAAATTGAAGAAGTTAATATTTATGAAAAAAAGGAAGAAAAAACAATAATTGATAAAATTAAAAAAATTGATATAGGTAGAAAATGAATAGATATAGCATAATACAAGATAGAAAACAATGTTATGTATGTGGAACAACAAAAAATATAAACATTCATGAAATTTATTTTGGCAAGAATAGGCAAAATTCTATAAAAAATGGTTTTTGTGCTTATCTATGTGGAATACATCATAATTTAAGTAATGCAGGAGTACATTTTAATAAAGAATTAGATTTACAATTAAAGCAAAAATGCCAAAGAAAATTTGAAGAAACACATACAAGAGAAGAATTTATGAATATAATTAAAAGGAGTTATTTATAAAATGGAAACAGGTAGAGAATATGTTGTGCCATTAATAGAAGATTCACCACAATATTTAAAAATATATTATAGAACAAAAAATAGAAGAATTAAGAAAAAAGCATTGAAAAAATGTAGAATGTTAAGATTATCATTAGAAATACAAAAATATATTGGACTTGGTAAAAATATGAAAAATTTTGAAATAACTGTTGATGGTAGAAAATTAGAAAAGGAAGTAGAGTAAATGAAAATAACTGACAAGCAAAAGAAATTTATATTAAATAATCTAGATGTATTGGAAAATTGGCAATTAGAAGAAATTATAGAAAAGATAGGGCTTGAAAGCCTAGACAAAGAATATGCAAGTGAATTAATAAAAGATATTGTTGAAACATTAAATGAAATTAAAGGAATATCTTATGAAGATATATGTTAAAGGAAGTAGAGTAAATGAAACAAGACTTATTAACAATTATTAATGAATATGGTATAGATAAACAACTAAAATATATACATAGTGAATATTATGAATTAGATGAAGCAATAATAGAAAAAGAAAAAGTAGGTGCTTATCCTGGAATTGAAGAAAAGAATCATATAAAAGAAGAAATTGCTGATGTAATGGTTATGTTAAAACAATTTCAATATTATTATGGTATAGAAGATAAAGAAATAGAAGATATAATGAAATTCAAGATACAAAGGCAATTAGATAGAATTAAGGAGGAAAAATAATGAAAATAGAATTAGAAAATGATGGAATAAAATGCACAAAGTTTAAAATAAATGAACAAAATTTTGGAATGGGTATTAGTGAATTAGAAATAAAAATTATAGGTGGAGAAAAACCTTTAATTAAAATACAAGGAACATTAGAAAGTTTAAATGCAATAATAGACCATTGTAACATTATGATGAGAAAAGAAGGCAAAGAAGAATACAAACATATTGGAGAATAAATGACAACATATTTAAACAAAGATGTATATGAAAAATTAGTAGGTAAATCAATAGATATAAAAACTAATAAATATAAAAACAAAAAGATAGAATATGATGGAATGTTATTTGACTCAAAGAAAGAAAGTAAGAGATATTGGCAATTAAAACAACTAGAGAAATTAGGATACATAAAAGATTTAAAAACACAAGTTCCATATCTTCTTATAGATACAATAAGATATAAAGGGAAAACATATCCTAAAACTCAATATTATGCAGACTTCCAATATACAGAAGTTAGCACAGGAAAAGTAATAGTTGAAGATGTAAAAAGTGAAATAACAAGAAAAGACAAAACATATAGATTAAAAATAAAATTGTTATTAAGTAAATATCCAGAAATTGATTTTGAAGAAATTATATGATATAATTATAGTGGTTGAGATAATGAAAAAGCATTTAATGATGGGTAGGATTATCTCAACCTAAAAACCTACTTATCATTAAGTGCTTTTTTATAATAACCTAGAAGGATGTTAAAATGGCAAAAAGAAGAAATATTATTGGGATGAAATTTGGAAGATTATTTGTATTAAATGAAATAAGCAAAAATGGTAGGAAATATTGCTTATGTAAATGTGAATGTGGTAATGAAGTAGAAATAGCAAAAAATTCTATAACATTTGGAAATACAAAAAGTTGTGGATGCTATGCAAAAGATAGAAGAACCCAATATGTTGCAAATTATTTACATGGAGAGTCAAAAACAAGATTACATACAATTTGGTGTGAAATGAAAAGAAGATGCTATTGCAAAACTGACAAAGCATATAATAATTATGGTGGTAGAGGAATAAAAGTGTGTGAAGAATGGAAAAATAATTATTTGCATTTTAAAGAATGGTCAATAAATAATGGCTATAAAGAAAATCTAACAATAGATAGAATAAATAATGATGGTAATTATGAACCAAATAATTGCAGATGGATAAATAAAAAGCAACAAGCAAATAATAGAAGAACAAACATAAAAATTAGATATAAAAATGAAGAATACACATTAAAACAACTAGCAGAATTATTACAAATAAAATATTCAAAAATATATTGGGCATACAAAAACAATAGTTTATACAAGTATGGCATAGAAATAGAGGAGATATAAAATGAATTATTATAAAATATACAAAAAAATAATTAAAGATATAGATAAAATAGAAGGAAAAGAAGATAAGTTTAATAATTTATATTTATTAACTTGCTTATTAATATTTAATTTATCAAATGAAGGAAAGAATTTAGATGTGTTATTAAAAACATTTAAAGAATTTGATTATAAAAAGAATTTTGGATATAAAAGTGAAGTGAATTAATTATGAAAACAAGTGAATTAATAAAAATGTTAGTTGATAGGTTATTAAAAGTAGGCGATTTACCAACAAATATAAAAGATTATACTTATCCTTGTTGTAAAGAAGGAGAAAAACCTAGCAAATTAATTTTATTAGAAGAAAAAATAGATTGTGAAGATTTAGAAAGTTAGGTGTAAATAGAGCAATGAATGATTTTGATGTTATAAAAAATACAACTTTTTGTGTATGTATAGTAATAACAATAGCAGTGATTGTAGTAGGTTCTTGGGCTATAATTAGATATAACTATGAGGTTGAAGAAAATGCTAGATTAAAAGAACAAGTAGAACAACAAACAACATTAATTGAATATTTAAAGGAGATTAAATAGATATGTTAAAGTATAAGTTAAAAGACGACGTTAATTTTAAAATGGTAAGACAAAAAGCACTTATGAAATTTGATTTTGATTTAGCAGATTATTATGATGAAAAAACTAGAATATTTACATTTCCACAAGGTTATGTTGCTTGGCATTTAATGGCAGAAGTATTTAGAGATTTTTTAGAATTATTAGATTTAGTAGAAAAGGTAGATAATAATGAATAAAGATATAAAAGAAATATTACGTTATTTAAAAATAGAAAATGGAACTATTGGTAGTGAATTATCTTATGAAGAAACACATTTATTATTAGATTACATAAATAATTTACAAAAAGAAATAAAAAAGAAAGATAATAAAATACACGCATTAGAAAAACATAACAAAAAACTTAATTTAGAAGCACAAAAATATTTTGATTTATTAATGGAATGTGAATACAAAGAATAAATAAAATTTGCTTTATTCTTTTTTTATGGTATAATTAACTTGTTCATATAATAATCTCATTATAAAGAACACAAACGAGAATGTATTGAATACCCCCTATACATTCTTTTTTATTTATGTTATACTTGAATTGTAAAAGAGTGTGGTTGTTATGAAATATTCTATCTTCTCAAAAGAACTTTTATATAGACTAACACACTCTTTTTTACATACAGGAGAATAAATGAAAGACAATGGGTTTGACTTTAAAGAATGTGAATTTATTAGTACAGAAATGAGATTTTACACATATAAAGATTTTTGCAGAAATTGTAATGCTATAAAAAGATTATATGACAACAACTTAACAAAATATGGCAAGATTTTTTATAAATGGTATGTATATGCCAACATTCATATAACAATAGGTCAAAAAAACAAAATATGGGACTATATTAATAATTATGCTGACGCAAACGAACTATTATGTTTATTAAAAGGCAAATAGACACTTTGCTTTTTTTATGTTATACTCAAGTTGTAAAAATTTGAACAAAGAAATGTGGTGATAAAATGGGAAAACGAGGGAGAAAAAGCGAATATGATATTTGGATAGAAGATGGTGTTTTAGAAGATAAATTAATTTTAGTTGAAGGTTGGAAACGAGATGGGTTGTCTGATGAACAAATTGCTCATAATTTAGGAATCAATCCTGATACAGTAAACGAATACAAAAAGAAATACCCCAAATTTTCCGAGGCAATTAAAAAAGGCAAAGAAGTTGCTGATTTTGAAGTAGAAAATGCTTTATACAAAACTGCTATGGAAGGCAATGTTACAGCACAAATATTTTGGTTAAAAAATAGGCAAAAAGAAAAATGGAGAGAAAAACAAGAAGTTCAAGTTAATGCTAGTCCAATAGAGGATTTAACACCACTTGCAGAATTATTGAAAGGAAACAATGACAAATCTAATACAGACAATTAAATGGTGTCCTTTTTCACAAAAACATATTGATTATATAAAAAATGCTTTAGATAACATAATGAATGTTGCTGAAGGAGCTGTAAGGAGTGGTAAGACAATAGACCATTGCATTATTGCTCAAATGTATTTAGAAACGTGCGAAGACAAAATACATTTAGCAAGTGGAAGCACATTAGCAAATGCAAAGCTAAACATAGGATATTGCAACGGGTTTGGTTTAGAGTGTTTATTTAGAGGAAGATGCCACTGGGGAAAATATAAAGACAATGAAGCGTTATACATAAGCACAAAAACAGGAGAAAAGGTAGTTATATTTGTAGGTGGAGGAAAAGCAGATTCTTATAAGAAAATATTAGGTAACTCATATGGTTTATGGATAGCAACTGAGATTAATGAACATTATGATGGTGATGATGCACAAACAAGTTTTATAAAAGTTGCGTTTGACCGACAAATAGCATCACACAAAATGTTGACATTATGGGATTTAAACCCAAGTTATCCAAAACATCCAATATACACAAAATACATAGACAAATGGCAAGAACAAGGTTTAGTTGGAGGTTATCAATACCAACATTTTACAATAGATGACAATTTATCAATAACTGAAGAAAGAAAAAAGCAAATAGAAAGTAGATACGAACCTGGTTCTGTATGGTGGAAAAGAAACATTAAAGGAATGAGAGTCAGTGCAGAAGGAATTATATATATTCAATTTTGTAATCACACTGAAATGTTTATAAAAGATAAACCAATAGATGATAATGGAAACCCAATTAATTTTATGTTTATAACAATAGGAATAGACTATGGAGCAAATAAAAGCTCAACTGCATTTAAAGCAACAGGAATAACACCATATTTTAAACAAGTATGGACTTTAGATGAAGAAAAAATTGAAGGAATAAAAGCACCAGAAGAAATATATGTAAAATTTGAAGAATTTTATAAAAGAGTTGTAAATAATTATGGTAGAGTGTCTTATGCTTTTGGTGATTACGGAAGTTTAGGTCAAGTTATTACGATGGGAATCAACAGATATTTACAACAACATAATATACCATTACAGATACAAGACTGCATAAAAGGAAAAATAACCGATAGAATACAACTTGATTGCCAATTATTTGCTAAAGGCAAAAGATATATGTTAAAAAAGTGCAGATATATGATAGAAGCATACTCACAAGCAATATGGGATAGCAAACACCCAGACGAACGATTAGATGATGGTACTTTTGATGTGGATTCTCTCGATGCTCATGAATATAGTATTTTCCCATTTTATGATAAATTAGTAACAAATATACAAGAATTTTGATATTTAGTAAAAATGTGGTAATATTAATTAGGAGTAACATATACAAAAATAGAAAGGAATAACAACAATGAACGAAGATGTAATTTGGATAACAAAAAATGGAGTTCATGTACCTATAACAAATGCTTATATGAATGATAAGATACGAAGCAAAATTGTAAATTTTGAAGAACCAAAAAAGTTAAGTGAATTAGAATACCAAACGTTATGTGATAAATTTGAAAAAAGTTTAACTGATGAAGAAAAAAAGTTGATAAAACATTACGGAGTAGGTGCAGGATATAATTATGAATTTAATGACCCAGAGCTTATGAATTTAGAAAGAACATATAGGTTTTCTGATAATAGTAAAAAAGGGTTTAAAGAAGAAAAAATATCTTTTTATGATGCAGTAGTAAACAGAGAATTAGATAAAAAAGCAAGTTTTATAAAAACAAATGATGAATGGTCAGATGAAAATGCAGATTTTGCTTATACAAGAACAATGGACGCTAAAAAGTTTTTTAGAAATATGGATAATGTGATAGAAAATAAAGGGTTGGTGTTAGATAAAGATATTGTTGTATATAGAAAAGGTTATGAAAAATTTGATAACGGAGAAAACGAATTTATAAGGAGAGGATACACTTCAACTTCTGCTAAGAGTAGAATAAACAAAAATACTCCTGGCGGAATGAAGTTAGGTTCTAATGAGTTTGAAATAATTGTTCCAAAAGGAACAAAATTCTTGCCAATTAAAAATTTAGTTGATAACGATATTAAAAGCCAAAATGAAATAATTTTGCCTAGAAATTTAAAATTTACTCTCGTTGAAAATAAATCAAACGAAGGTGGTTGGAATTATGAAAAATCAGAATATGAAAAACCAAAAACTAAATATGTAGTAAGAGTAGGAAAGGAGTGATATAATGAAACTAGAAGATTTTTTAGTTAAAGAATATGGATACAACCCAGATATTAAAGAAGCAATGCAAACATATATAGACCAATGGAAAAGTTGGTATAAA
>Ga0310690_10007388_pt1 | contig 14162 bp, 13 predicted proteins | sample AusTroGonzalo_MG_2_FD_207661 | JGI IMG/M metagenome (GOLD analysis project Ga0310690, IMG submission 207661) | Bovine rumen microbial communities from tropical cattle in Woodstock, Queensland, Australia - Gonzalo_04 (v2) (version 2) | ecosystem: Host-associated > Mammals > Digestive system >...
GTACTTTCGAATAGGTGATACACATCGTTGCCTGCGCGGTCATGCCTGCCTCTTTTGCCCATTTGATAGACGGGATGATGTTTCGCGGATCGTTCAGACCACAGAAAATACGCGTAATGTTTGTTCCCTGCGCATGTTTCACTTTGTACATCAGTTGACGTACATCGGCCGGCACTGGGTTCATACGCAATGCGTTCAGACCACGGTCGAGCATATGGGTCTTTATACCTGCCTCATTGAACGGCTTGCAGAACGTACGAACAGCCTGGTTCGGGTTCTCGCCGTACAGCAGGTTGACTTGTTCCGATGCACCGCCGTTCGTCTCCACGCGGTCAAAACAGCCCATGTCAATGATCACCGGCGCAATACGAGCCAATTGATCTTTACGCGGCACATATCTGCCGCTACTCTGCCACATGTCACGATAGACAAGGGAGAATTGAATTTCTTTTTTCATGCTATATCGTTAATTTTCAATTATTTCGTCTTTCTTCAACGCATCAAACTTTGCCTTCATTGTCGGATTGCCGTACGTCAGGCGTTTGACGGTCACATCTTGCAGTTTCTTGTCCGCTGCATTGAGGTTGTCGCCGGACTTGATGAGGTTCTCACGCACTTTGGTCAGATGCGCGATCGTCTTGTCTATCTCATCGATCGCGTCTTGGAACCGCTCGTTTGCCAGACGCACATTACGGCCGAAGCCATCCTTGAACGCCATCAGTTTCTCCTCGAAGTTCGTCACATCGACTTGTTGCGCCTTCACCAACGCCAACTCACGTTTGGCGTCCAGACTCTTGCGGCTTGTCTGACAAAGGAGTGTGATGAGCGGCACGAAGAACTGCGGACGGATGACGTACATCTTCTCAAAACGGTGGCTCATATCCACGATGCCGCCGTTGTACAGCTCACTATCCGGCTCCAGCAACGACACCAGTACCGCGTACTCACAGTTTTTCTTCTTGCGATCCACATCCAACTTGGCGATAAAATCTTCATTCTTGTGCTTGGTGGCTGTCTCGTCGTTCTCGTTCTTCATCTCGAACATGATGGATATATACTCCACTCCGTCCTCGGATTTGTCGCGGAACACGAAATCGCCTTTTGTCCCCTCCACCACTTCGTTGTCTTTCTCAAAATACGCGTTCGGGAACAGCGGCCGGATACGCGCGAACTCCGTAGCACAATGCTGCTCCAGCGTCTCACCTACCATCTTCGTGGACAGACGCAGTTTCATCTCTTTGTAATACTGCACCTGCTCTTGCGCGGCTTTCAGTTGTGCGTCCAGTTTCATATACGCCTCAGTCGCCTGCTGACGAACGGCCATCACAGCGATCTGTTTCTGTTGCTCCGCTTGCGCGATCAGCGCCTGCGCGGATTGCAAGGCTTGCTCTTTGGCCTGCAACTGCCGGTCAAATTCCTGCTCACGACGCAATTGTGCAGCCTGTTGTACCGCTTGCCGACGCGCCTGATCCGCTTTCTCTGCCGCTTTCTGCATTTGCTCCAACTCATGGATACGACGCGCCAACTCGGTCTCAAACTCACTGTTCTTGACCTGATTAAGCAGCAGCGCGTAGTCTGCTTCATCTACCGTGAACGTACTTCCGCATTTGGGGCATTTCAACTCTTTCATATCGCTTCTCAACCTTTGCGGCTGCAAAGGTACAAAAAAAAATTGACATACACAATAGTGTATGCCACTTTTCTTGCATTTTAGTTGTTTTATTGCAACAATTGTATCATTTTCACCAATGCTTTGGTACAAGCGCGGTCGGTTATTTGCTCGCGTAACTTGCCCAAATGGAAACATTCCGCCGTTGTTCCTTCGGGTGTCGCCCAAGCCATCCAGACAGTACCTACCGGCTTCGCTTCCGATCCTCCGGAAGGCCCTGCAATGCCACTTGTCGCAATCGCATAATCCGTGCCGATTGATTTGCGAACGCCATTCGCCATCTCAATCACCACCTCTTCGCTAACAACGCCGTGCGTTTTTATTAATTCTGCAGATACGCCTAACAGATGCTCTTTGACGCTGTTGTCATAGCTGATCACAGAGCCGAAGTAGAATGCCGAACTGCCCGGATGTTTGCTCAGCAATGCCGCCAACTTACCGCCCGTGCAGGACTCCGCTGTAGCAATGGTCTGTTTGCGCTCGGTCAGCATTCGACCTACAATGACCTCCAGCGGTTCATCTGTCTCAGCAATGAGATAAGCGGATGTAAGTCGTTTGAGTTCATCAAACCAGCGCTGCATCTCCGCTTCTGTCAGCTCTCCATAACTCGACAAACGCAAACGGATAACGCCATCTTTGGGCAGATACGCCAAGTGCAGCGAAGCAGGCATTTTGGCTTCGTATTCCTCTAATAAAATCGCTAATGACGATTCAGCTATTCCTGTGACTTGTAGCGTTTTATGAATGATACTTGCAGTAGAACGTCCGATGTATGGCAGTATTTGTTCCTCCATAGCAATCTTCATCTCGTACGGCACGCCGGGCATGGAAGCCAATAGTTTGTTTCCTTTATGGAAAACCATCAGCGGAGCACTACCTACCTTGTTCTCAAGTATCTCCGCACATGCAGGCACAAGCCATTGTGTCGCTGTCAGGCGGTTTAGCACATCCGGACGGTCTTTGTAGAGGTTCTCTATATGCGCACGCACGCGGGCATCTTCTATAAGGTGCGTGCCGAAATACTCGCACAACACATGCTTGGTGATATCGTCTTTAGTTGGTCCTAAACCGCCTGTTGTCAGCACGATATCCGCTCTGCCGAACGCTTCGTCCAACGCAGCAATAATATGCTCTCGCTGGTCATGGACAGACGTAATCTGGAATAACTCTATCCCTTGTTCGTTCAGTTTCTCTGCCATCCAAGCCGAGTTGGTGTCCACGACTTGACCGATCAGCAGTTCGTCTCCGATAGTGATTATTTCTGCGCGCATTGTTTTTTCCATTCATTGGCGGTTAAACATAATTCCTCGTACCACGCCTCGCCAAAACGACGGATAAGCGGCTCTTTAAGAAACTGATATATAGGCAGATGCAGTTTCTTCCCTTTCATACGGGCACAATGGCATATATCCCAACGGTGGTACTCCACACCCGTGTATTCTCCCACTTGCGTCAGGCGAATCGGATACAGATGACACGAGATAGGCTTCTTGAAATCAATCTTGCCGGCATTGTACGCTTTCTCGATCAGGCAATAACACCAGCCGTTATGATCCGTGCGGGCAAAGACACAATCCTTATCGTTGACGATAGATGTGACGCGTTCTCCGGATGGGTCGTTGTACGCAATGCCCTGCTGTTCGACAACGGCTTTCGCCTCTTTGGTCATCTCGGGCAACAGAACAGGCAGAATCGTTTGTATTTTCTGCTCCTCCTCGGCGGTAAGCGGCGCACCGGCATCTCCTTCTATACAGCAGCAACCGCGACAGATGTCCAAGTCGCAGCAGAACTCTTTCTCGAGTACATCCAGGCTGACCAATGTGTTATTGCCGATTATAAACATACGCCCTCAATCCATATTTTGATGCCGATACCGATGAGGATGATACCTCCGATCAGCTCTACGTTCAGTTTAAATCGTTTTCCGACATACTTGCCGATATGATAGCCGCCGATGGAGAACAGGAAGCTGACCAAGCCGATAATCCCTACTCCGATCCACAAACGCTCCGGCACGGGAATAAAAATCACCCCTGTTGCCAAGGCATCAATGGACGTTGCTACCGCCAGTACCAGCAAACGTTTCAGTTGCCAGCCTACCTTCTCTTCCTCTTTCTCGTGCAGCGACTCCCAGATCATCTTTCCGCCGATAAATGCCAGCAAAGCCAATGCGATCCACGGCGCATAGACACGGAAGAAATCCACAAACACAGACCCTGCAAAATAGCCGATAAGCGGCATCACGCCTTGGAACAATCCGAACAGGAGAGCCATGAGCAACGGCTTCGGTGTCTCGTTTTGTTGCACAGACAAGCCTTGCGCTATACTGACAGCAAAGCAATCCATAGCAAGGCCGATAGCTATTATGACAATGGTCAGAATGTCCATAAACAGTCAAGGGTCAATTCCTGCGGTACTTGTAGCGTGCTACTGTTTTGCCTTTTGCGATAGAGGCCAACTTGTTGCGAACGAAGGTCTTGCGGATCGGCGAAATACGGTCGGTGAACACATGCCCCTCCAGATGATCGTACTCGTGCTGCACGATGCGCGCACAGAAACCGGTGAACGTCTCTTCGTGTTCCTCGAAGTTCTCATCCAGGAATCGCAGTGTAACCGTCTTCGGGCGCACAACGTTCTCGCTGATGCCCGGTAACGAGAGACAGCCCTCGCTATAGGTACACGTATCCTCGCTCTCTTCGATCAGTTCCGGATTGATGAACGTACGTTTGAAGCCTTTGCACTCCGGATAATCTTCCTCCAGTTCCGCGCCATCGACGATGAACAGACGCCACGGTTTGCCCACTTGCGGCGCCGCTAATCCGCAGCCTTCCGCTTGTGTCAGCGTCTCGTACATATCGGCGATGAACTGCTTCAACTCCGGCGTGTTCTCAATCTCTTCTGCTTCTTTTCTCAGCACAGGCTGACCATATAAATAAATCGGTAATATCATAGAATAATCTTCAATTTTCAACTTTCAATTTTCAATTTCTCGAGGTATCCCTCGAGAATGATACACGCGGCGATTTTATCCACCACCGCTTTGTCTTGCCGGTCTTTTTTCTTCATTCCCCCATCTATCATTGCCCTATGCGCCAATACCGACGTAAAGCGCTCGTCATACATAGTTATCGGTTTGTTAGGAAATGTCTTTTTGAATACGCCCATAAACGGCCGTATATAATTCATGGATTCGGATTCCTGTCCGTTCATCTGTGTCGGGTGCCCGATCACGACCTCGTCCACCGTTTCGCGCGCGAAGTAATCGGTCAGCCACGTCATCAGATCCTTCGTCTCAATCGTAAGCAGCGGATTAGCCGTTATGCGGAGTATATCCGTAACGGCTAATCCTGTGCGCTTGCGACCGTAGTCTATTGCTAAGATACGACCCATTAGAGGTTCTCCAGTTTCTCACGCATCTCTTGCTCTTTCGCCTCGTCTCCGAAACGATAGTAGAGACCTTTCAGCGTTTGGATATAGCTGCGCTCTTCGGGAGCCATCTCGTGTGCTTTCTCGAAGAACGGAAGCGATTTGCGGAACACTTCGTTCATCTCATCCAGCGCTTTCTTGTACTCCTTGTTGTCCTGAATCAGCGCAGCAGCCTCGTTCAGTTTGACAGCCTGGTTGTAATAAACACGACCCTTGCCGGCCATTGCGTCTGCCAGAGTCGGGTCACAACGGAGAGCGTTGTCAAAGTCTGCCAATGCCGTTTCGTAGTTTCCCTGGTTCTCATCAAGGTTACCCTTGATAAGGTGATATTGTGCTACATCCGGTTCACGCTCGATAGCAGTTGCCAGATAATCGATTGCGGTCTGCTCCTGGCCGGAGAAGATGTAGTAATTGATCAGGTTCTGGAGGAACCACGGCTCTTGCGGGAAGCGTACGATAGCGTTTTGCAGTGTCTCTACGAACTTGGCGGTATCCTTCACGGTTACATACTCCTGATAGAGGAACTGGTTTGTCGAGATAGCCTCGTAGTCGCCGTCTTTGAGTTGCTCAAGGATAGCAATTGCCTCCTCGTGCATCTCTGCCTGGATAGCGAAGATTGCGGTGTAGTACTTGTACTGTACGTAGAAGCTGTCACGCGGCATCTCTTTCTGCAATTTCGGATCCTGCATCATCTCCAGATCCGGCAGGTCGATATGCATCTTGAAAGCCTTGTAAGCGCCTTCAAAATCACGGCTCTCGTTCAGGTGTACACCGTATTTGACGAGGTCTTGATTCTTGTAGTACTCCAGCATCATCTTGGTCAGTTTGCCGCGCATCTTCGGATCGGTCGGTACTTGCTCGCCTTTCTTGTTCAGCACAGGCACTTGTGCCAACTCGTCTGCTTTGAGCCAGTATGCGTAGCTCTCCTCTACTGCCTGGCCTGCTGCAGCTATATCAGCCGGCTGACCCATCATCTGGTTGTAGTTTTCTCTCTGATCCTCTTTGTAACCGATCATACCCGCCCAGTAATAGGTCTCAGCGGTCGGCTCCTGCTCCAATGCCTCTGCGATAGCGGCACGGGCAGCTGCGAAATCAGGTGTTTCCGACATCGTGTAGCTCTTAGCTTTCTTTGTTGCCGGGTTCTTTTGTGCAAAGCAGCCTGCGCTTATCAGCACGAGTGCTGCCAAAATCAAACTCTTTTTCATGTTATTATTCATTTGTTTCGTTATTTAACTCTTCACTATTATCTATTACCTCTTCACCCGTAACCTCTTCTTCCTCTTTCGGAACGATACATCCGCTCATCAGGCTGTCGTTACGCTTTTGCAGTTCAATCAGTTTGACGCCCTGCGCAGCACGGCCGGTCTGACGGATCGTGGATATATCCATGCGGATAGCAGTGCCGGATTTGGTGATGAGCATCAGGTCATCTTCGTCCGTAACGGCCTCAATACCAACTAGATGTCCGGTCTTCTCGGTAATCTCAATCGTCTTGACGCCCTTACCGCCACGGTTCGTGATACGGTAGATCGGTTCGCCGTTCTCGTCATCGACAGGCGTACGCTTGCCGAAGCCGTTCTCGGAGATAACAAGGATGTTCTTGTCTGTACCCTTCTCTACACAAACCATGCCAATAACGCGATCCTGGCCGTCTTCCTCGAGCGTGATTGCTTTCACACCGGTTGCCGAACGACCCATCGGACGTACGCCGCCTTCGTTGAAACGGCAAACCTTACCGTTGTACGATGCCACGAGCATCTCGCTCTGTCCGTCTGTCAGCGTCACACCGATCAGTTCGTCGCCTTCACGCAGACCGAGTGCGATGATACCGTTCGCACGCGGACGGCTGTAATCCTCCAGCGTCGTCTTCTTCATCAAGCCGTTCTTGGTCACGAAGATCAGGAAGTGGTTCTCCACGTACTCCTTGTCGTTCAGACCCTTCACGTTGATGCACGTGCGCACTTTGTCGCCCTTCTGCAGGTTGATCATATTCTGGATAGCACGACCTTTCGATTGCTTGTTGCCCTCCGGCAGCTCGAATACTTTGAGCCAGTACAGACGACCCATCTCGGTAAAGAACATCATCGTCGAGTGCATCGATGCCTGATGAACGTACTCGATGAAGTCCTGATCGCGTGCCGAACCGGCTTTCGAACCGATACCGCCGCGTGTCTGCTGACGGAAGTCTGCCAGCGGAGTACGTTTGATGTAGCCCAGATGCGAGATCGTGATGACCATATCGTCGTCGGCGTACATGTCTTCGGGGTTGAACTCGGTCGCCATCTTCACGATCTTCGTGCGGCGCTCGTCGGCATATTTGGCTTTCACTTCCTCCAGCTCGCTGCTGATGAGGTCGTAACGCATCTCCTCGTTGTTAAGCAAGTCGTTCAAGTGCGCAATGAGTTTCTCGATCTCCGCGTACTCGGCTTTCAACTCGTCGATACGCAGGCCGGTCAGAGCCGCCAGACGCATATCCACGATTGCTTTCGATTGCAGGTTGTCCAGGTTGAAGCGCTTCTCGAGGTTCAACTGGGCATCTGCCGGTGTGCGGCTTGCACGGATCAGACGAACTACCTCGTCAATGTTATCCACCGCGATGATCAAGCCCTCTAAGATATGTGCGCGTTCTTCGGCTTTCTTGAGCTCGAACTTTGTGCGGCGTACTACAATCTCCATGCGGTGCTCGATGAAGTTGCCGATGAGTTGCTTGAGGTTCAGCAGCATCGGACGACCCTTGACGAGTGCGATATTGTTCACCGCAAAGCTCGATTGCAACGCCGTAAACTTGTACAGCTTGTTGAGCACTACCTGCGCGTTTGCGTCACGTTTTACCTCCACCACGATACGGATATCGCGCTTCGAGTAGTCGTTGATATCGGAGATACCTTCGATCTTCTTCTCTGCCACGAGGTCGGCGATGTTCTGTACCAAGTCTTTCTTGACCACGCCGTACGGCAGTTCGGTGATTACGATATGCTCACGGCCGTTGTCGTCGGTCTCTATGTCCGCATTCGAACGGATGATGACACGCCCGCGGCCTGTCTCGTAAGCATCCTTGACGCCCTGGTAGCCGTAGATCGTACCGCCTGTCGGGAAATCCGGAGCCTTGATATGCTCCATCAACTGCTCAACCGTGATGTCCTCAACCGTCTGGTCGTGCATACGCGCAACAATATTCCTAATGTACGCGCAGCAACCGTCGATCACTTCACCCAAGTTATGCGTCGGCATGTTCGTTGCCATACCTACCGCAATACCGCTCGCACCGTTCACTAACAGATTCGGGAAGCGGCAAGGCAGTACTACCGGCTCTTTGAGGCTGTCATCGAAGTTGTTCTGCATATCCACGGTATCCTTGTCGATGTCGCGCAGCATCTCTTCTGCCAGCTTGGACAGACGAGCCTCCGTATAACGCATTGCTGCTGCGCCGTCACCATCAACCGAACCGAAGTTACCTTGACCATCCACGAGGCAGTAACGCATTGCCCACGGCTGAGCCATACGAACCAGCGTGCCGTAGATGGACGAATCACCATGCGGGTGGTACTTACCCATTACCTCACCGACTATACGTGCGCTCTTTTTCGTCGGCTTGTCGCTCGTGTTACCGAGCTCGTTCATACCGAACAGCACGCGGCGGTGAACAGGCTTGAAGCCGTCGCGCACATCAGGTAGCGCACGGCTCACGATCACAGACATCGAGTAGTCGATATACGAGGATTTCATTTCCTCGTCAATCTTCACAGGAATAATGTGATCATTCTTAATAATCTCGTTGTTTTCTTCCATTTGTATATTGTTTGACTATTTATTAGCAAATAAAGTCTGTACTCTGTATTCTGTATTCTGTATTCTGTACTCTGTATTCTGTACTCCTCATTAAAATCCCGCGCAAAGTTACTACTTTTTTTTGAATTGTGCAAATATTTGAACCATTATTTTGCATTTTAGTGCATTATTAAGCGATTTGAGCCATTTTTCGTTCTTTTTCGACCTCCCCTCGATTTCTCTCCCCCATCCTCTCAAATCGCCTTTAAATGATATCTATCTGCAATGCCAATATTTCCGGTACTTTTTTGTTCATTATTAAAAAATTTACCCCAAAGGTACAAAAATGCTAAAAAATTGCATTTTATGGAAGATTTATTTGGTAATCTCAAAAAAATGTAGTACTTTTGTGCGCTGAAACGACAAATAATTGTAAGATACAGCTCACAATGGATGTTTTAAACACTATATTATCAAGTCCTCGTACGGTGTTCACTGTCCAAGGATTAGCAATGCAAGACAGTTTGCGAGAGCGAGAATCGATAAGCCGTTCTCTACGGTATTATGTTACCAAAGGTGCGATACGATCACCACGAAACGGTATCTATACAAAGCCCAAGTATAACGAAGAAGAGATGGCCTGTACGCTGTTAAAACCATCGTATATATCATTAGAATATGTATTAGCGCGCGCAGGAGTAACTTTCCAATATAGCGAGGACATTACTTGTATTAGTTACCAGACTCGCACGATAGAGGTAGATGACAAGTCGTATGTCTTCCGCAAAATCAATCCGATGATTTGGGCAAACATGCAGGGCATTGAACAGCGGGATAACATAGCAATTGCGACCCCTGAACGCGCATTTCTGGACATGATGTACCTCAGTGCTGGGCAATGCTACTTCGACAACTTGCTGCCGCTGAATAAGAAATTGATCAAGCAACTCTTACCGGTTTATAATTCACCCACATTATCCAAACGCGTGGAGGCGTTACTCAATGGACATCAATAAACACCGATATTATATGATGCAAGTGCTACTTGCCATCTTTCGTCATCCCGAACTCAGCAAACTATTAGCGTTTAAGGGCGGTACTTCTTTAATGCTCTTTCATGGTCTTACTCGTTTCTCTACGGATTTGGATTTCAATCTTTTAGATGCTTCAAAAACAGAATATGTCTATCATGAGTTACACAAAATATTGATTAAATTTGGAACGATAGACGATGAGGCGATGAAGTTCTATGGTTCCATTTTAGTGCTCAACTACGAAAAGGGAGAGCGAATGTTGAAAGTAGAAGTCAGCAACCGCGAGTACCCGAACCACTATGAGATTCGTTCATTGCTCGGCACGGACATTCGCGTTATGACATTACCGGACATGTTTGCCCATAAATTATGTGCATTGGGCGAGCGTGTTACTCCTCGCGACATCTATGACGTATGGTTCTTCCTGCAAAAACGCACGGAAATCAATGGTGAGATAGTGCAGATTCGAACGAATATGTCCGTCAGTGAGTATGCGCAACAATGCGCAGAAAAAGTACGTGGATATAGTTCGCGTATGCTGATGCAAGGTCTTGGCGAAGTACTTCTTGACACACAATCCAAGAACTTTGCCCGCCAACAACTCATTCCCGAAACAGCTTCGGCGTTAGAATTATTCGCTGCCTACCCCTTATTAGTTTAATTCCAGCGTCGACCTCCCCTCGATTTCTCTCCCCCATCCTCTCAAATCGCCTTTAAATGGACAATACTAAAAAATCTTCAATCTTCAATATTCAATCTTCAATATTCAATCTTCAATCGTCAATCAATCGTAAATCGTAAATCGTCAAATCGTAAATTACTTAGTGCCGATCATCGCCCGCACAAAATTATCAAATCGCGCGTAGTACTTCCGCTTCCCCTCTTTGTTCAAAGGAGCTTGTTCGTCTGGCATGCCATTCAACTGAGCCATGAACCGTGCCTTATAATCCGCCATTAATGCCAACTGCTCTTCTGTCGCCGTTCCGGACTTTACCGCGTCAAACAACTCCTTTGTCCGACGCACCGACTCTCCGAAACGCTGCATGTTCGCTAACTCCGCACCAACAGCTGGGTTGTGCTTGAAATCGCGTTTATGCATTTGGTAATACGCCTCCGTTTCGCATTCTTTCGTCACTTTCCCGTTAGGCGCGTGCAAATGTTTCTGTCGCAAAATCAACTTGTGGTCACTATCCACTGTCCCCGTGATATGCTCAAATGCTGATGTAAATGTCGCTTTTCCCATATTGCCTACAATTTAAATTTAAATATTGTTAATACCGATATTTTTTCAATCATTTTTATCGCATCAGTACTATTTAGCCATTTTTGTTTTTTGAATCGTTGTCGGTCATTTTTGACCTATCCCGTGCTTATTAAAGCGCGTTATTAGCGGGTGATTAGCGCGTTATTACCGCGTTATTAGCGCGTTATTAGCGCGTCATTTACCTAATTAAGTCCTAACCAACACATCCCGACACCGTCAGGTAACACCACTTTTATAGTCCTTGGATTCTTTTTTCGACTGCAAAATTACTACAAATATTTGAAATACACAAGGATTTTAGCAATAAAATGCAAATTTATTTGGATTTTGTGCTACAAGCCTTGTTATTTGCACAAAGGTGCGACTGTAACTTCGGAGGATTCCTTATTCATAAGGGCGTGCCGAAGTTACAACAAATATTTGAAATACACAAGGATTTTAGCAATAAAATGCAAATTTATTTGGATTTTGTGCTACAAAGCCTTGTTATTTGCACAAAGGTGTGACTTCGTTTATTAGCTCGGAATCTAATTCCGCTCACAACGTCCATTCCCGTCGGATATTATCCGAAATCTATCACTTTGCATCTTTATTTCATCCTTGAAACAACAAAACCGGGCGACTCACCATATATGAGCCGCCCAGATTTCTTACCTATTACCTTTTACCTCTTACCTATTACTTCACTTCTTGTCCTGTCACGGTATATACCTTATCTCCGCGGAGGATATAGATATTATAACGTAATGAGGTCATGACAATTACATCCTGCACAAGGCGTGCACCTTGCGAGGGAATAATGTTCTATAGGTAATGAGATTTGTTATGTCAGAACATATACGATAACTGAATGGATATCGGACGAGCATTTATGGGATCGCCGACTAATTTGCGAAAACCAACTCCCCATTCAGTTAACATACTAAGTTGCACTCCATAAAACTGAAAACCAAATTTACATCCTCCATATATAATAGGGAAACAACTTGTATAATTAGATGAAGAAAAACCTATTTCTAAACTTGGATCGACAGAAGCATATATTCTCATATCACGAGAAAACTCATGCTTGTACTGAAAATGGAGAGGAAGATACAACGCATGCTCACCTGACCATCTGAAACTACCATATGCATATCCCATCCCGAGCATATCAGTAGCACCCGCATTGTAACCGTGCGAACCCCAAGTATGTTCATAATACAAGCCTGTATATAATCCTAAACCATACTTTCCGAAAGAAGGAGCAAAAGAAAAACCGATTTGCACTGCGTTTCCGAATTGTTTTTCTGTCGTAATCCCTAAGTCCCTTCCGGATTCATCCATAAGATATATATCTTTCACAATAACTTCTTTCATCACCCAACCTGCTGATATACCAAACCAGCGTTTGATAGGAGAAGCACTTTTTAGAGCATTCGCATTGTCTTGCGCTAACAGCGTTGCGCTGAGCAAAACAAAAAGAATCGTTAATTTTACTTTCATAAGCGTTTTAATTTGAGTTTATTAATTCATTTACACATCTCAATATCTCAATATGTCTGATCTATCGAAGATATGAGGATATGACAACATTTATTTCATTTTCTCTCCGAGGAGGATGAGGATTTAAATTGTAATTTGCTATTCTCGAGCCAATTCTTTTAGTTTCCTTTGTGTGTCGAATTTATGTACACTTAACATTGGAAAAAATTGATTTGGCATTTCCCAATTATTGATCAAAGCATTTGAGAACTACATCTTTTGGAACAACAATATGCTTTCCATCATCAGTATCTATCTCCACTATTACAGAATCTCTATCTACACGCTTGTGAGAAAGATGCTTTCGTTTGAGTTCTGCTTCTATACAATCCCATATTTCATTAGAAAGCGTAAAAGGATTTTCAACTGCTTCGTTTCCCTTTAAAAGAGGACAATCGCGAGTTGGATGTACAGAATGCCATTCGTTTTCATTTTCAAATTGAAATAATATGTGTAATGTTGCCATATGCCATGCACTTAATTCGTGTCGTGCGCAACTTCAAAATAGTCATTAAATATTATGAAAGTAATAAGTGGCGTTTTTCATTCACTTATTGACAAAATATATGTAAACGCATTTTTCCACGCCTTTGCATTATAATACACATATATCGATTGTGAAGGAACATATAGTGGTATAGATGCAGGAATATTTTTAAATACATCTATTTCGCATGTGGGAGGCGTAATTGCTTTACATATCACATAGCTCAAACCGGTGCAATAAGCGAAAGCATAAGCTCCAATGTTTGTAACGCTATTGGGAATAGTCACAGAGGTCAAACCGGAGCAACCACAGAAAGCCCAATCTCCAATGCATGTAACGCTATTGGGAATCTCAATAGAGGTCAAGCCAGTGCACTCATTGAAAGCATAATCTCCAATGCTTGTGACACTATTGGGAATAGTCACAGAGGTCAAGCCAGAGCAACCAGAGAAAGCACCATTAATGCTTGTAACACTATTAGGGATAGTAACAGAGGTCAAACCGGAGCAATCACAGAAAGCACCATTAATGCATGTAACGCTATTGGGAATATCAATAGAAGTTAAATCGGTGCAACCACCGAAGGCATAATCTCCAATGCTTGTGACACTATTGGGAATAGTCACAGAGGTCAAACCAGAGCAACGACAGAACGCCGCCCATCCAATGCTTGTGACGCTATTAGGAATAGTCACAGAGCTTATGCCACATTCAGAGAAAGCCCAATCTCCAATGCTAGTGACACTATCACCAAGAATTAAAACCTTAGATTGATCACCAAAAATAGATTTAAGATTATCATCTGATGATATATATGTTTTACTAACAATCGCATTAGAGTTTAGGGTCACTGAGTGCAAATCGTAGCAATAACGAAAAGCCCCTCTTCCAATGCTAGTAACGCTATTGGGGATTGTCACAGAGGTCAAATACTTGTTGCCAGAAAAGATAGAGTCTCCAATGCTAGTGACGCTATCTCCGAAAACAACC
>Ga0310690_10007390_pt1 | contig 14161 bp, 6 predicted proteins | sample AusTroGonzalo_MG_2_FD_207661 | JGI IMG/M metagenome (GOLD analysis project Ga0310690, IMG submission 207661) | Bovine rumen microbial communities from tropical cattle in Woodstock, Queensland, Australia - Gonzalo_04 (v2) (version 2) | ecosystem: Host-associated > Mammals > Digestive system >...
CGCGATTCATAATCGGTGGTCTTGGCGGTGAACGTGTACGACGGAGCCGTCATTGCGGACTCCGATCCGCAATCTCCTGAGAGCAAGTCGATATCTGCGCCAGTGAGGTTATCAATCAGATGGAGATAGGTGAATTTAGATTTCTTCGCTTCGCTCGAAATGACATCTCCGCCAAATTCGCTCGAAATGACATTCCCGCTGAAACTTAATGTGTAGGTGCCGTTGCTCTCAGCCTTAAAACTAACGGGGATTTCGCCCGTTTGGGCTTCGGCGTTGACGATGGCATATTCCTTTCCGCCTTGCGGGAGGTAGAGCCTTGTGCTGTTTTCCCTGAGCTGGAACTTGCAGAGCGTCTCGCCTTCACCGAAGCTAACGATAGCGCGGTCGATGGTAGTGGCGCCACGGCTCAGGTCGATGACGAGGTCCTCTTTGCCGCTATCGCCTCTCGTGGGACTGGTGAAGGTGACGGTTTCGTTGTTTGTGTTGGCCTGCACGATGATGCCTTCCATGGGGGCGATGACGGGGTCGGTGGCCAGGATGATTTCATCGCCGCCGGCATTGTCGCCATAGTTCATCCTATAGAAGGGCTTGTCGCCTATGGTCTTGGGGGCGTTGAAGGGGTTGCCGATGAGGTTCATGCCATGCATGGTGGCGTCGGGGTTGGCATCGTTGTAGGTCAAGGTAAACGTTCCGGTGCCGGTGTAGGGTGTGCCGCTGAAGACCAGCGTGGTGTTGGTGGTGCTGGCATAGAGGTAACCTTTGCCAGGCTCAAGCCCGAAGTGGTAGTGGTCATCGTTGTTGGCATGGCTCTTCCAGTTCTCCCATTCGGCATCGGCGCTCTGGTTGAAGCGGAAGAGGTCGTATTCCTGGGTGAGGAAACCGTTGGCATCGGTAGGGGTGTAACTCTCCGCCAGGGGCGAGGCAATCAGATACCAGCCGCCTTGACCTTCGCCGTAGCCGGTGATGGGTTTGCTGGGGACTTCCTCGAAGACGAAGTTGTCGAGGTGGAGATAAGTCTGGTTAACAGAGGTATAGAGAATCGCCACATATTTCGTGCCGGCAGGCAAGACGGTCTTAGGAAATGTCGTCCAATCCGTTGAAGTTGACTCAATCTCGTCAAACCAAGTGAAGCTTGAGTATTCCTTAGTGGTAGAGGAATAACCTACTTTGAATGATTCCGTATAGGTGGATGATTGGCTCCTGTAACGGAACTGAACGCTAACCGCCTTGTTGGTGTTCAATTCAGGCGAGATGAGGATTTGACGGTAATCATTTACAGTTGCGGGGAAGCTGTAATCAAACCAAATGGAGGAGAAATAGAAAACAATATTGTCGGTACTGAAAAGATCGTCCGTCAGACCCATTGTATTCATGTTGTTCTCATCCAATTTGGCTTTTGTCCAACAGACATAATCACCGTCGCTTTGGAAATCGTAGGAGTAAGGCAGGTTGAAGGCTTCGCATAAGGTGTGGAAGGTTAAGGCGTCGGTCCAATGGCTTTCGTCGCCGGCTTCGCAGTTGGCTCGCACTCTCACATTGTAGTAAGTGCCTTCGGTCAGATTTCCAAGGGTATAGGGACTGGTAACATCTTCGGTCACAGTGCCGTTCACTTCGATGTCGAAGGAGGTGGCTTCCGAGGTCCAGCTCAGCACGGCGCTGGTGGTGGTGATGCCGGTGACGGCAAAAGCGCTGGGAGCATCACAGGAAGGCTCGGTGGTGAAGGCTTCGCTTTCGCTCCATTCGCTGACGCCATCGGTGCAAGCTGAGTTCACTCCCTGCACCTGCCATTCGTAAGCGGTGCTGGAGGTGAGTCCTTCAAGGGTGAGGGCTTTCCCATTGACGTTGTTGAGGGTAGTCCAGTTGCCGACGGGAGTAGAGCCAACAGCAGCGGTACGGTATCTCACGTTGTGGTAATCACGATAACTAGACCAGCTGAGGGAAGCCGTGCTGGCGGTAACGTTGGTTGTGGACAAATCCGTAGGAACAGAACAGCTGGAAGGCGTAGCGAAGGTGGAGATGCTCGACCAGTCGCTATAGACATTATTTTCACTGTTACAAACAGCTTGTACCTGCCATTCGTATACAATTCCGTCAACGAATAAATTCTCAAATGTTGGGTTATTGGTGGTGGAAGAGACATTAGACCAATCAGAAGTCTCGTCAAGATAGATTCCGAAATCATCGATAAAGAGGTAATTCATGTCGGAGCTTACATGGTGGATGGCAATGAAGCCTGTTTGTCCAGCGTAGGCACTCAGGTCGATACTCACTTTATTCCAATTAGAATTGGCAGGAGCCGCAGCCATGTTTTGTAAGACTACAGTGAAGTCTTCAATAGCATTTCCTGTGGTAGAGAGGCGCACTTCGTAGCTGTCAGGATACTTATAATTTGTGTAAACATAGAAATTGAGCTCGCCCCCTAAATTGACTCTCGGCGTAACGAGCCAGTTGTCAGCGTCGTAGGCAGTAGACGATCTCCAACTCCATGCGCTTGCTACATAATTACCGCTGTGAGCGGTGTAATTGGAAGAAGAATAAGCAAACCATCCTTCGTCTTCAGGTGATTCCCCTTCTGTATATACCGTCCATTGGTCGAGCCCATGTTCAAAATCGTCTTCCCAGGTAACCGCCTTTTTATACCTCACCCAGTAGTATTCAGCGTCACCGTTCCACTGGAGGCTTGCGGAAAAGGGCTCAATATTGGTCGCGCTCAAGTCGTTAGGCGTCAAGCAGTCGGTAGCGTCAAGAACCGTCAGCTTGTAGTCTTCGGCTTCGCCAGGGCTGCTACTATAGGCACTATAGATACAGGGTTCCGGGGTGGTTTCATTGTAGACAATCATGACACGAATGTGGTAATCGCCTGCTGCTGTGGTTGCAGGCACGGTAATGGAACTGGACCAGGTAGCAGTTTCGACAAGGGGACCTGAAATAGCCACCTGTTCGCCCTCGTCCTCGAAGTCGTAGTCTCGGTTCCAGTCTACCCAGAGCGCAAATTTACGGGGCCAGGGGTCAGAAATACCAGGAGTGATGGTAAGCGGCCTCGTCACCGCGAAATCCAGTGTTTTTCCTGCCTGAATCGAGGCGGATTGGCTGTCATAATAGTTGGCATAGCCCCCGTCGCTGCAACCTGAACTGTTGTTGATATTGGTGTATCCATGGCTGGTGACGAAAGCGCTGATGTAAGTTTCGTCGTCACTAAAGGTGCTATGATAGAAGTATGGCGTGCAATAGGACGGGTCTTCGACGGTGATGGAGCAGGTCTTGCTGTAGTTCACCCCGCCGGTAGTCATCGTGGCGGTGATGGTAGCGGTGCCGGCCCCTACGCCTGTCACTGTGGCGGTAGTGCCGTTGCCGCTGACGGTAGCCACGTTAGTGTTGCTGGAAGTGTAGGTAAAGCTGGGTGTGCCTGTTGCGTTATGGGGAGTGACGGTTAGGGTTTGGGTGTGGCCGGTGATGATGGTGGCACTGGTGGGGTCAAGGGTGATATAAGGACCGGTATGGGTTTGGGTGACGGTGATGTCATCGATGTTGAGCAACCACATATCTTTTGGCGAAGTGCAATGAATGACGAGCCTGACGCTTTGGCCGCGGAGATCGGTATTGGTGCAGGATCCCGTCTTTTCAGCATAATCTGTATTGGTATAGGTGGTAGAAGCGATGGCATTGTAATGTGTAGCGTTAACAACGCCAGCGGTGTTATGGTCAACGGCGCTTGCCTTGACGAAGAACACCTCGAAAGTTTCGGGATAGTTAGAACTGCCAACACGTTCCCACAGGCTGACGCTGAGATTCGTCATGTAGGGGTTTACATTGAACGGAGGGGAGACGAGATAACAATTGGCGTCATAATTTGTATGATCTTGATAATATGCACTATAAGATCCAGTATGAGCATTGTTTTCATAAGAGCTAATATTCCAATTGTTGGCACTGCTGTTTACTTGGTACGTATACCAACCGCTAGCACTCCAGTAGTTGGTGGAGAAAGATGTGTTCTCGAAGCCTTCCACCAGCAGAGGCTCCTGCGCTAAAGCTGCCCAAGGCGTGAATACCGCCATCAGCAGCATGAAAAGTAAAGGTTTTTTGGTCATAATTTATTGAATTTGAATGAATTATCTATTGTTGTTTATTTATTTTGAACCGGCAAAAATACAAAAAAGTGAATTAATCGCCTGCTGTTATTGGAAAATGTTGCGTTTAGAGCGGGGGAAGCGCGAAGCGCTGAACCTTACGTCCTAAGTCCTCCGTCCACTGTCCCTTGTCCCTCAGTCTTTTATCCGACAACAAACGACAACAAACGACTACTGTCGACTACAAACGTTTAATCAACGGCTTTTTCTTGACAAGGTTTGCATCTTTGCAGGGTAAAACATTTTAAACCCGTAAAGAATGGCAAAACAGAAGAAAAACCGTGTAAAGCTCAGAAAGAGCTATAAGAACATTGGAAGAATCCCGATTGCTGCTCTGCGCGAAATCAGCAAGTACATCGAACTACCTTCCCGGGTGCAGACTATAAGGGCGAGTATTAGCAATACCGTAAAGCATAACCATCGTCATCTGGATGATTTGGAAGAGCAGCTCAGCCAGTTGGGGATTACCAAGGAGGGCTATGCCGAGTTCGTGGCGAAAAACTACAACCAGATTCGTTTAGGCAACAAGCCGATGTCGTTGGTACTGGTGGTAGTATTGGAAGAATCCAACCACATTGCTGCCTTGCATCTGCATTATGAATTAAAGGAGAACTTTTGGCTCGTAACGACGGTACATGCGATTAGAGCGAAGGAGTTGGAGAGGATGCCCTTGGTCTGGGAGAAATAAAGAAGGAGGCCGTAAAGCCTCCTTTTTTTCTTCGTAGTCGCCCCTGCTACGAGGCCGCTTGCCACAGCCTGTCTGTTAGCAGCCCAACGCACAACAAAGGCAAGATGCGAGGGCCTGGGCAATTCAGACGCTGCAAAATTACAACTTTTTCGTGACCCCGCAAGGGGGACATCAAAACAATCATATTTTCAAGGAAATCCTCCCCACCAACCAATCCGCAATATCAATCTGCGCTTCTCGCTCCTCGGGGGTGGCGTTCTTCTCTAACACGTCGGAGACGGTGACTTTGCAGAAGGTGAGCCCAGCTGCTTTTTCTTTCCAGGTGGAATAGCCGTCAGCGGCTACGAAAAACGAATATTGGATACATCCAGTATTATTAATAGGCGTTCCTCGCGAGTCTGTTTCTCGCGAGGAACGCTATGTTCCGAAAATCTGCCGAGGATTTAAATAACGAAATAGCGTTAGCTTTAAGTTACTCGCAGAACATTTGGTGAAGAATATCGCGAAGGGTGTCTATTTCGTCATCCGAGAGCTTTGAGATACGTTTTTTAAGCCGTTTCTTGTCGATAGTACGTATTTGGTCGGTGGCCATTTCGCCATCGCGCCCCATAATGCGACAGCCAACGCGATATGGATACCCATGGACTGCCGAGGTGACAGGAACAATGATTACCGTATCCAAATGGTCGTTTAACTCTTGTGGACTAACAACCACGCAAGGACGGATTTTCTGCATTTCGGCGCCGACAGTAGGGTTGAGGTCTACCCAATAGACATCAAATTGACTTACCATTGCCAATCCTCCAGTGTTTCATCGTTGAATACTTCGTCGACTATCAGTTTGTCTGCTCCGTCGTCATGAGCTTGTTTAGCCGCAGCTGCCCATCCTTCACGAGGAGCTGGGTGAGACTGTTGAGCCTGAGCAATCAGCAGCTTTTTCAGAAAAGCTATCATCTTTATCATTGCCGTCTCGTTGTCGAGCAAAGGATTCATTTCGCGGAACAGTTCCTCTCGTAATTGTACTGCAGTCATAATGATTCGTTTTTATTCCGCTTGCAAAAATAGCAAAATTTTCAGAAAGAAGTTGACGCGGAGGCAAAAAACATTATCTCCGCCGTGGTGCGCTCGGCCTTTTTTGTAAGTTTTTCCCGCTTTTCCTTGCATCGATTGTTTTTTTCACTATTTTTGGAGCCTGAAATGAAATATTAGTGCCACCAAACAAACGCCAATGAACAGATAAATAAACCGAGACATATTTAAAAAAAAAGCGTTAGCTTTGAAGCTTGTCTAAAGGAACTTCGACAACTCCAATTAGGACATTACAAGCAAGTAAAGCAACGCTCACGTGTTTCTTCACGTGGGCTTTACTTATGGTAGTTGTAATGTCTGGCAGTCGAAGGCCTCTTTAGACAACTAAAAAAGAGTAAAGACCCACGCTTTTTTATTGTCCGCTCAAGAATAAAAAAGAAAAAGATGAAAACACGAATTATTAAATATAAAAACTATGAGAATCAAAATTTTACAATTCAATAGGGCGACCCGCACCGCCCTGTTCATCCTTCTGCTGAATGCGGTGGGATTGACGAAAGCGTATGCCTGGTCTGACCCTTGGGACTTTAGGGCCGTCTGTTCTTCAGGGCAACGACTCTATTATAGAATCGTTGATTCGGAAAACCATTACGTTAACGTTAGGACACCTGTAACACATTGGCCAAGTGGGGTATATGACGCTGATCCTACTGACCCTGATCATATGAGCGGTGTTGTTGTAATCCCCTCTGCGGTGACTTATGAAAACGAGGTTTATACAGTTGTAGGGATAGAAAGCGCCTTTTATTCTTGGGGGCAGGATCCAATACCAATTACTGGGGTTGTGATTCCCGAAACAGTGACAACGATAGGAAATCTCGCTTTTTCTGGTTGTCCATTATTAAGTGGCGGATTGGAATTGCCTAGCCAATTGACATCAATAGGTAACTGGGCTTTTAGCGGTTGCTCAAACCTCACGGGTTCGTTAGTTATTCCCAATACGGTCACAACTATTGGTGAACAAGCGTTTATGAATTGTTCGGGATTCACTGGCAATTTGGTTATCCCCAATGCAGTGACTACCATCGGAGGTGATGCGTTCAATGGCTGCACTGGATTAAACGGAACGCTCACCATTGGAGAATCAGTTTATCAAGTGGATGGTGGAGCGTTTTCTAACACGAACTTTATAACGGTTGTTTATAATGCTATCAACGCAAATTATTTTGGCGGTAATAGTAATCCGTCAGAAGAAAAGAATCGCGCCTTTGGCGAGTGCTCTTCACTTACAACTTTGATTATCGGCAATCAAGTGGAAAACATTCCTTTCCATGCGTTCTCATATTGTGGTTTTGAAGGAAATTTGTCCATTCCAAATTCAACGATTTCTATAGGACATCATGCATTTTACCATTGCGACAACTTCGATGGTATTCTTACTATAGGAGCATCGGTAGCGGATATTGGTGCAAACACTTTCAGCTACACTGATTTTGGTCAAGTCAATTTCAATGCCACAGCGTGTGACATAGGAAATACTTCTGTTTGGGAAAATGGTCCGCAGTGTCCTTTGTCCATTGGAGAAAATGTTACACACATAAGCCGCTATTCGTTTTATGGTGGCCGTTTTACAGGTAGCGTCGTCATCCCCAACTCGGTTACTTCTGTCGGTCATGATGCCTTCACCAACTGTACAGGCATTACTGCAGTGACGATCGGAGAAGGAGTGACTTCTTTGGGATTACTGCCACAGTATGGATCTGTATTTAACAATTGTACGAGCCTTGCCACCGTATTTTTCAATGCTGTCAATTGTGCGGATATGACCTATTCCAATTTGTTCGAAAACTGTCCTGCTTTGACCTCTCTGTATATTGGCAACAATGTGGGAAGAATCCCCTCAAAAGCTTTTAAGAATTGCAGTTTTAGTGGCACCATCATCATTCCTAATTCAGTGACAGAAATCGGTGGAGAGGCTTTTACCAATTGTTCAAATATAACCGCAGTGACTATAGGAGAAGGCCTGACAAAAACTAATGGGCAGATCTTCTCAGGCTGTACAGGCTTGGCAACAGTTAATTATAACGCCATCAATTGCACGAATTGGAACACTTATGAAACATGGAAGGATTGTACTTCTTTGGATACACTATTTATCGGCACTAATGTTGAAAGCATTCCTAATGGCATTTTCAAAGATTGTTCTTTTGCTTGTAATCTTGTGTTGCCAAATTCGTTGCTTACTATTGGAGAAAACGCTTTCCAAAACTGTTCGGGTTTCACCGGCGATCTTATCATTCCTGACAACGTCACTACCATCGGAGCAAACGCATTCCATGGATGCTCAGGCTTTACGGGTGATTTGACCATTGGCAACTCCGTTGAAACAATCGGTGAAACGGCTTTTGAAAACTGCTCTGGATTCACAGGCACATTAACCATCGGTGAGTCTTATAGTACTGGTTCCGGAATATGGGGACAACAGTTCGGTTATTGTTCGGGCTTGACCACCTTGAACTACAATGCAATTAACGGCCCCGTAGGTGCCACCGACAGGCATTGTCTGGAAGGATGCACATCTCTCACCACCTTGAACATCGGTCCCAACGTTCAAGTAATACCCGACCGTGCCTTCATAAATCTAAACTTCAGCAACGACATCGTCATCCCGAATTCTGTGACAACCATTGGGTACAATGCGTTTTACAACTGCGACCAAATCACTACCATCACCATTGGCGAAGGAGTGACCACCATGGCCAGTTGGGCTATTGATTATTGTGACGGCTTAACCACCATCCATTACAACGCCATCAATTGCAATGTGGGCAACACCACGATTGGGAACAGCTGGCTCGGCAATTGTTGCCCCCAGGCAACCACATTAACCATTGGCGAACACGTGCAATCCATTTTCAAAGGTGCCTTCAGCAGAAGATACGGTGGCGTGTCCTTTATTGGCAATTTGACGCTTCCCAACTCTTTGCAGACCATTGGCGAAGAGGCGTTTCTCGATTGTACGGGTTTAACAGGCAGCCTCGTCATTCCTAACTCAGTGACCAGCATCGGAAAAAAGGCATTCTCTGGATGCACAGGGTTTACTGGAAACCTCACTATTGGAAATGGATTGACGGTGATTGACGAGCGGACCTTTCATGGATGCAATGGCTTTATAGGCACGCTGACCATTGGTTCGTCTGTTGAGACCATTGGCTATGAAGCGTTTAGGGGGTGTAGCGGCTTCACCGGCGACCTTACCATCCCAAATTCAGTAATCACATTGGGGCGGTATTGTTTCTACGACTGTTCGGGTTTTGACGGCACGCTAACCGTAGGGGAAGGTGTCGTTAACATTAACGAATATGCACCTTTTGGAAACTGCTCAAGCCTGACAGCCATCAATTACAACGCCATCAACGCAACAAAACCCGAATCGGGCAATTGGCTCTGGAACTGCAACGCCTTGACCACGCTGACCATCGGACCCAACGTGGAGAGCATATTCGAAAGCGCCTTCGATGGTAAAAGCAGCTTGACTGGCAACCTTGTCATTCCCAATTCCGTCACAACCATCGAAAAGAACGCATTCAAAGGTTGCTCAGGATTTAATGGCACCTTGACACTATCGAACAATCTGACTTCCATTGGCGAAGCTGCTTTCAAAGACTGCACTGGGTTCACTGGCACGCTTACCATTCCAAGCAGTTTGACAGCCATTGACAAGGAGGCGTTCCGCAACTGTCATAGTATCACTGGTAATTTGGTGATTCCTACCGGCATTCTAACGATTGACAACGACGCCTTCCGCGACTGTTACGGTCTGAACGGAAGTCTCACTATAGCTTCTTCCGTGGCCAGCGTAGGCACATATTCAATTGCCAACACAAGATTCACTACCATTTATTATAATGCGATCAATGCCGACTTGGCCGATGGCACGTGGCTCAACGATTGCAATACACCAACCACCTTGGCTATTGGCAGCCAAGTGCAGGTGATTCCCGACAATGCTTTTAAGAACAAGCGGTTCGAAGGCCAGCTAGTGATTCCCAATTCAGTGACATCTATTGGTGCTGGCGCCTTCTACAACAACGATTTTTTCACTGGCGACTTGGTCATCCCAAACAGTGTGGCCATTATCGGGAACTCGGCATTCCAGGACTGCGGAGGCTTCAATGGTACGCTCACCTTGCCAGCCACGATGACCAGCATCGGCGAAGCCGCCTTCAAGGATTGCAGAAACATCACTGGAACGTTGACACTGCCAGCTGGTCTTGTCACCATTGAGAAAGAGGCCTTTAGGGAAATGAGTTCTTTGACAGGCAACCTAGTCATTCCAAATTCGGTCCAAGAAATAAAACAGCAGGCCTTCATCAACTGCCGCAGCTTGAACGGCACACTTACTTTAAGTTCTTCGCTTGAAAGTATTGGTCAAGAAGCCTTTCAAGACTGTAATAGCCTGACTGGTGACCTGACGCTCCCAGGCACACTCACCACAATTGGAATCCGTGCTTTCAAAAATTGCCGCGGCTTCACTGGCGATTTGGTAATCCCCAATACCGTTACCTCTTTGCCCAATGGTGTCTTCTATGATTGCTCGGGCTTGAATGGCGAATTGATCATAGGTGAGTCGATGGCATCTCTCGATGATGAGTGTTTCTATAAAGCCAGCAATTTCCAGTCGATGACGGTGAGAGCAAACAACCCGCCTGTGGCTACAAACAATAACGTTTTCGGCTATTGGGACAAGACCAAACCCGTTTACATCCCTTGTGGAGCCTCCACGGCTTATCAAGCGGCGGACTATTGGAGCGAATTCAGCAACTACATCGAATCACCGATGATTGACCTTCAAGTGAGTTCGGCTGATCCCAGCATGGGAACGGCATCCATCACACAGCAAGCGACTTGCTCCAACAGCCAAGCCACGGTGACCGCCGTCGCCAACAGCGGCTATATGTTCTCCTATTGGACAGAAGGAGAAGAAATCGTTTCAACGAGCAATCCTTACTCGTTCAACTTGACAGCAACCAGAAATCTGGTGGCCCACTTTGAAGGCGTGACATATACTATCAACGCAAGCGCCAATCCTTCAGCGGGTGGAACCATCACAGGCTTTGGAGGTTTCGGCGAAGGCGCCACAGCCACTTTGACCGCAACGGCCAACACGGGCTACACCTTTATCAACTGGACAGAAGGCAATGAGGTGGTCTCCACCAATGCCACCTACACCTTCACAGTGACGGGTGACAGGACTTTGGTCGCCAATTTCAGTTTGAACAGCTACAACATCACTGCCATGGCCAATCCGTCTGCTGGCGGTTCAGTCACTGGTGCCGATACCTACAACTATGGTGCCACGGCCACTTTGACCGCAACGGCCAACACAGGCTACACCTTTGTGAATTGGACCCAAGGCGGTGTGGAGGTCTCCACCAACGTCACCTATAGCTTCACGGTGACCGAAGCAGCCGATTTCGTGGCCAACTTTAGCTTGAACAGCTATCAGATTATGGCTACGGCCAATTCCTCAGCACAAGGTGCAGTGACAGGCGCCGGCACATACGACCATGGAACGACCTGCACCCTCACGGCCACCCCCAACCAGGGTTATTATTTCGTCAACTGGACCGAGAACGACGTTGAGGTTTCCACCAATTCCACCTACACTTTTACCGTCACAGAGGCAAGAACCCTTGTGGCGAACTTCGAGGAGATTACGCTGCATTGGACTGTAGAACAAGGCGGGTTCGAAGACTATATGGCGTTGACCAGTGTGATCCAAATTGATGGGGTTGAGCAAACCTCAAACCAACTTGAAGTCGGCGCATTCTGTGACAATCAATGCCGGGGTGCCAATATGGCTGTGTATTGGGAGATCCCACAGCTTAACCGTTATGTGGTATATCTACAAGTTTATGGTCAAGATGGAGATGTAATAAACTTTAAATTGTTTGACCACAGTTCAAATCAAGAGCTAAACTTGACTTCACCTACTCCCTTAACATGGACACAAAACACAACGATGTACAATGAAATAAATCCTTATGTGTTGAATTTCACGTCGCAAGTCGATATCACGGCGAGTGTTGATCCCGAGGACGCTGGAACTGTCACTGGTGAAGGCCAATATGCCTTAGGCTCTACATGTACACTATCGGCCACGGCAAATACTGGATTCCAGTTCAAGAATTGGACTTTGGGAAGTACGGTTGTTTCAACAGATGCCACTTATTCATTTACCGTGAGCGAAGGAGCCTCTTACACAGCCCACTTTGATTGTGTCCATTCCCAGTCTCTTTCCAATGGATGGAACTGGTGGAGCACATACGTGCAGCTGGGAAGTAACGGCTTGGCAATGCTTGAAAATGGATTAGGAAACAATGCCGATCAGATTAAATCGTGGACTGACGGCTACGTCAACAGGATGGAGTATCTGGGGTATGTATTCTGGTCCGGCAGTCTGAACGCTATTCACAACGACCAAATGTACATGATCAACACTAACCAGAGCTGTGTATTGGAGATGACAGGAGAAGCCGTATCGGTCGGAAACACTCCAATTACCCTTAACCCCGGTTGGAACTGGATTGGGTTCCCAAGCTCTCAGAATATTGGCATCTCAACAGCCTTGTCTCAATTTGCTCCTCAGCCAAACGACATGATCAAGGGAAGAAACGGGTACGCCTCATACGTAACCTATGGAACATACGGTTTTTGGTCGGGATCCCTCAATACGCTCGTGTCCGGACAGGGCTACAAGTATTTCTCAACCAGCGACTCTCCAAAAACCGTGACTTACGGATCCTCAAAAGCTGACGCTTCTGTAGTCATGCAAGACCCAGAAGTTTGCAGCCTTACACCAGTATCGGAAAAGTACGCACATAACATGACTTTGACCGCTGTTGTTGAACTTGCAGGCGACGAGCTGCGTTCAAAGGACTACGAGCTGGCGGCCTTTGTAGGCAATGAATGCCGAGGTAGCGTCAAATTGATGTATGTCGAGCCGCTCGACCGCTTCCTGGCCTTCCTGCTGGTCTTCGGTGAGGAGAACGAGAGTCTCCGCTTCGCCTTGACTGACGGCAGGGGTCTGAACTGGTCGGTTGACCGCATGGTGTACTCCGTCGACGGCATAGTGGGTTCGCCTACCGAACCGGTTGTGCTTCACTTCGGACCTTTGGGTGTCAACGAGGGTGTGCAGAAGGCTGTCGTCGTCTATCCGAATCCTTCAAAGGATGTCTTCAATATTATGGGCAAGGGCATCCGCAAGATCGAGGTGGTCAATGCCTTTGGACAGATCATTCAGTCCAAGGAGGTCAGCAATGACTTCATCACCATCGACCTCGGCAGCAAGGCCTGCGGTGCCTATCTGTTGCGTGTAATCACCAACGACGGGGTCATGACAACCAAGCTGATTAAGAATAACAACTAAAACAAATAACAAACAGTCGTATCAACAAAACTGAAAAGCAATGAAAAAGGTTTTTGTATTATTTATCGCATGCGTAACCAGCTGCATGCTGTATGCGCAAAATCTGCATTGGACGCCGGAACAAGGTAGTTTCGAAGACTACATGGCGTTGACTAGCGTTATCCAAATTGATGGTATCGAGCAAACTTCTGACCAACTTGAAGTAGGTGCGTTCTGCGGAGAACAATGCCGTGGTGCCAAGATGGCGGTACATTGGAATCCAATTCCACAACTTGATCGCTACGTCGTATATATGGAAGTCTATGGAGAGAATGGAGAATCTGTGAGCTTTAAATTGTTCGACCATAGCACAAATCAAGAATTGGAGCTAACATCCCCCGACCCTATCGCGTGGACTCAAAGTACCACCCAGTACAATGAATTGAATCCCTATGTCCTTAACTTCACAACCTCCACAACCACCAACACCACCTCTGGCGACTGGAGCGACCCCAACACCTGGGGCGGCACGGTGCCAGGTCCGGAGGCAACTGTTGAACTTGGTGCCGACCTAACCATCGGTGATGGCTCGCCTGCCACGATCACGGTGGCCAACCTTACCATACCTTCGGCTTATACGCTCACCATCGAGTCAGGTTCAACCCTCATCGTCACCGGCGATCTGGTGAACACCGATGAAGCAGGCCTCATCATCGAAGACGGTGCCCAACTTATCAATACATCTGCCGATGTTAAAGCCACTGCAAAGAAAAACGTGACCAGCTACAACGCCAAAGCTACCGACGGCTGGTACACCATCGCTTCGCCTGTAGATAAGATGACCATCGCCGGCAGCAGCTTCCTCACCGAGACCTACGACCTCTACCGCTATGTGGAAAGCAA
>Ga0310690_10007392_pt1 | contig 14160 bp, 9 predicted proteins | sample AusTroGonzalo_MG_2_FD_207661 | JGI IMG/M metagenome (GOLD analysis project Ga0310690, IMG submission 207661) | Bovine rumen microbial communities from tropical cattle in Woodstock, Queensland, Australia - Gonzalo_04 (v2) (version 2) | ecosystem: Host-associated > Mammals > Digestive system >...
ATATCCATAGTCTCTCCGGACCGTCCCAAAGTGATTCTAATACGTTCACGTAACATTTTGACATTTGTAATTCTCAAATAATTACGGAGTATCCTGCGTTCGCTTACCCCGTTCTTTACACTTACGGCTATCAGTGAATCAAGTGTTGCAACAGAGTATTTCAGCGTTTCATTACGATTGTATGTCAGATGGACGTAATGACGTTTAGGATTATATACATGATGCGGTCCGAAACTCTTTGTAAGACGGAAATGAATATCCTCCTCTTCAGCGTACATAAACACGGATTCATCAAATAACCCTACACTTTCAAACATCTCCTTACGGACAAAGAAGAATGAGCCGGAAAAATACATGAATCTTGGAAAGTAAAGGTCAAGCCTATTGAGTACAGGCATCAAAAGTGAGCGTAAATATCCGTTAACCCTGAAAGAGACGAGTATCGAATTATTGCTTTTGTTAGTAAATGAATTGTACTGCTTGATACCGTACATGCAAGTATCCGGTTTTTCAAAGACCTTCAATGCCTCACCAAAAACAGGTTCTGCAAGCCTGACATCAGGATTCATGACAAGAATTATCGGAGCATGAGCCATTCTTATACCGACATTGTTCCCCTGGCCATATCCTCCGTTACGGTCATTACGCACAGTAATGACTTTATCACCATACTTATTGGCGATTCCGGATATCATTTCATCACCTTGAGGACTGTTGTTCTCAACGACAATAACCTCCAGTTCATCTTGCGGTATATCCATAAACCTGAATACAGAATCCAGGCATTCAAATATATCTCCCAGAGAATTGTATGTAACTATTATGACAGACAGTCTTTTCATGACGCCATGATTTTCCTTATTCTTTTGGGTTTCAATACCTTGAACCGCATATCATTGGTTATGAGCCACAATGAAGTGGCTATCTGACGTGCCTTGCGCTCAGAAAGACAGACAGACAGAAAGAACATGGTCTTTATTGTAAAACCAAACCTGAATGAATGCCAGCGATTATGATTCTTGAGAACCTTGTGAAGATCATTGATAAACTGTCTGTTCCATGAATCACGGCAGACCATGGTGAAAACAGACAACGCTCCAAAATACAATGCACGGTCATATTTATGTCCAAAACGTTCAGTAACAGATGCATAGAACTTATCTACAGCATGCAGGTTACTGTCATTATGGGTTGACATATCACGTGAAAGAGCCTGAGTGTTATGCGCTATCCTGTATCCGTAATCAGGCAATGAATGACCATATCGGTATTTCATGCCAGCCAGAAGAGTCTGCATATTATAATCGGCATCCTCTAGAGACCTGAGTTGCGTATCCCATCTGATTCCATAACGTTTCAATGAATCCAAACGATAAATGTTATTCCAAACGACAAAAGGCAGGATACGTCTGCAGAACGCCTTAATATCATCCTTATTTATCTGATATCCGTATGAATAAACAAGTGACTCACATTCTATACGGCCATCAATGTATTCACCGGCGGGAAACACCATAAAATCCAGATCGGGATTCTGATCCATACACCCTACTCTGTTACCCAGGCAGTCTGGTGTAATATAATCATCAGAATCAAAGAATACTATATACTGCCCCTTAGCTTTTTCAAAGCCCATGTTCCTGCACGTCAATGGTCCTTTGGGTAATTCCATCCTTCTGAACACCCTGATTCTTGAATCGTCTGCAGCACATCCGTCCAGAAAATCCAATGTCTCATGGTCAGACCCGTCATCGACCGCTATCAGTTCCCAGTCCTGAAATGAATTAGCCTTAATGCTTTCTATCATTTCACGAACCAGCCCAACACGGTTGAATACCGGCATGACAATAGATAATTTAGGTGTTTCAGTCATCTTTCTTAATATCTTTCTTTACTGCTACCGGTGACATATAAGCCATGGCATACAACGGCAGGAAATCATAATAACCCAATAACGATGACCTGGCCCAGAATGTTGCAGCACCAATGGCAAACATTGCTATTACAGCCCTCTTGTTGGTGCTGTAATATGAGCACATGACATAGAATACCACAAGGAACAAAACATACAGAATACCGAAATCATAAATTGAGACCCGGTATCCGGAGTTTCCCCAACCGTATTTGAACAGGTCATACTCTCGTCCGAACAATATATCCGGTGAATTGATGAAATCCTCAAACTCATCATCAAACTCCTCTGTAACCCTGTTATTGGCTACAAGTTCACCTGAATCATCGACTTCAAAACGCTCCAGTATCAAAGTGTTGACCATATTGTCACCATTCCGGTAATAATATGAAAAGACACCAACTGCAACCAATACCGCAGTTAACGATACGATATGAATCAATATCCTCTTACCTCTGACCCATTGATTGAAAAATACAGATAGAATAAAAAGGATGTATGCAGTAAGAGAGAATGTCATTGTTATGGCTACGATAAGCACCAGATTATACCATTTCTTCCACTTTCCGAATTGGGTCAGCAACAGGAACACGCAAGCCGAGCCCAGGTGGGCAGGTTCCAGGAATACGGAATGAAAACGTGGTATAAAGTCTGTAATAAAACGGTTATCCAATAAAAAGAAATAGTAATTGTAGTAGGAATACATCAGGTCCTCATTCTCAATTGATGAAAACGGAAGAGGAAAACCCAACAAATACAGAATAAAGCATGGAATTGAAAAAAGCATCAAAACCGCCATGCTGACAGTAAGATACTTCATCAGTTTTTCAAGCAATCTCAGTTCAAGCGCAAAGATGGACATAAAGATAAAGACATTGAAACCAATGCTTAAAAATCCGTTCAGATTATTGGCATTGACTATTGCCATGTAACCTGCAATAACAATATAAGCCAATGTGGGATATAGAAACTCCTTACGCGTAAAGATATGCTTGTCTGATAAGGATGACATTAACCACGCCATTGCAATGGGCATTGAAGCAACTATTGAGAATGTTCCGGAAATAGGCCACAGGAACCACGGCGTAAGAGAACCGTAAAACGCTATAAGAATGCCTATGAAAAACATAAAGAAACTCACGTCTGCCCTATCATACACAAATAGAGACTGCAGTTTCTTACGGTCTATCTTAAGAAAGTCCGACAAACGCCCAACTCTGATTTTAAGCAAATCACCTTTCATTCCCTGTTCTTTCCTAACATCCTCAGCAATCCTTTCCTTTCATCCTTGTCCAACACACAGAACCATGAATAGACAACTCCTATAATAACAGCCAAAGGTATTGTAACCAGGAATCGCAGATTCATATCAATACAGCTTTTAAGCAGGCTTGAAACCACCAGCAACAACAGTATCAACGGAATAATGCGTAAAAACACATAGCTGATAAAATGTCCGGTATCAATACCAACGGTTTTATGCATATATGGCAGTCTCACAATTGCCATAACCAATTCAAGCCCTATATAAGAATACATCACCATGTGTACTGAGCCGTTGTATTTGAGTATAGCCCAGGCAACGACAAGGAACAACAGTTTGGGAGTGTACATAATGATGGTATAGTCCCTTATTTCTCCTGTTGCCTGATTTGCAGTGTGGAGTCCGAATGTAGACTGATCAAAGATAAATCCCCACAAAAGACATTTGCAAAACAGCACCGTATACTCCGGTACATCACCTCTGAGCCAAACATTGAGCACACTGTCCATCTCAACAATCAGCGGGACAAAGCACAATGACATCAGCCCAACGACCAACTTACTTTCCTTTTCAGAAAGTTCTATCATCTTTTTTCGGTCAGACTGTCCTTCGGCCTGCATTATCTGAGGATTCATAGCATTCAAGACCGATGAAGATATAAAGGAAACAGCGGCATACAGATGTGTGGCAATTCCGTAAGCGGCATTGATAACTGTTCCAAACAACCTGTTGAACAGGATGGAAAGACCTTGGTTCCTGCCTACAATGACTCCCATCCCAAGAGTCGTCCAACCGGCAAAATCACCTAAAGTCTTAAGGCTTTCCTTGTCAAAATCACTGAATATCTTTAGGATACGGCACTCCTCATATTTAAGGATTGAGTACAACGTGTATACCAGGAACTCAAATGTAAATACGCCTATCATCATATATGAATAGATAAGCAGTCTGTCAACATCCATATCCAGAAGTATCAGTGTAAGTACCAGTTTAAGCACTCCGTCAAACACTTCAATAACAGAGATGAACACTATGTTCTCATGAGCTATAAGCAACGCCTTAAAAGGAGCGGTAATAAAAGAGACAAACAGCATAAGCAATGACATAACGTAAACTGTCATTGCAACATCCATTCTGGATTCTTCAATAACAAGAAGTGACATTACCGGCACCTTGACTGCAATGATGACAATTGACAACAAGGCGCCCACAGCAAGATGAAGCAATACGCTGTTTGAGAACATTCTGCGTGTTCTCTCCTTATCTCCTACTCCAAGACAGAATGAAATGTTTCTCTGAGTTGTTATTACGAGTGCGTTTGTAACAAACGCCAGCAATGCCACTACGCCGGCTATAAGACTGTATATTCCGTAATCAGAATCTCCAAGTGCTTTCAGTATCAGAGGAACAGTATATAAAGACAGACATACGTTAATGAATGACTTTGTATACTGAGCAATAGTATTGATAAAAATCCTTTTTGAGGGATCCATCATTTACGGACAAATTCATCATAAACAACCATGAACAATCTCACACAGAAGGCAAGAAACATCATGGCAATGACAAAGCGCTGTCTTTTGGGCGTTGCCGCCTTAATTGGAACAGTAGCATGATTGAGTATGGTAAAAGCCGGAGTCCTCTCCTGGATCTTGGCTTTGATGGTCTGAACTTGGGTTGCCAAGGCATTATAAGTGTTGAACTTGAGTTCCATGTCATTCTCAAGGATCTGCCTTTTGGCGATTGACGACTGGGTCAGTTGGCCTTTATGGGTGTCACAGAATTTGCTGTAGGCATTCACTGACACCATGTATTCAGCTTCGGCATCGGCAAGCAGACCATTATAATATTCAAAATCCTCCCTAGCCTTATTTGTCCTGTAATCAGTAATGAAGACCTGCAGTCTTTCACGAATGGAATCGGCCAATGAAGCAGCAATCAACGGATCTTGAGCAGAAACTGAGATGGTAATCACGCTGGTTTTTCTGTCAACATTGCACTTTATATTCTTTTTGGCCTTAGCAACCAAGGCTTGCTGCTTGCGCGTAAGCATATACGGATTAACGACATCGCCATTAGCCATATTGGGATAGACAACATCTTTCTTAAGGAATTCCATTTTAACCGTCCTCATCAAGAAATAGACGACAGGCATCCAAGGGGCTGATTTTTGATAACTTTTTAGATAGTTGTAATAGTCCGTCTTTATAGTCCCATCCAGGCTCTCAACACCAATTGAAAAGAGTCCAGCCATAAAATAATCAGATTTGAACAGATCCGGATACAACAACGGATAAATTGCATCGCTTGACGTCATCATCAGGTTTCCAAAACCCATAGCCGACGCAATGGAACCCAAAGAACTGTTATTCAATGATGAACTTTCGTCCTCTGGAGCCAGCGACACTTCACAATGGTAAGCACGGGGCACCATGAGAATAATAACCGATGCAATCACTGCAGTTATAAGCATAGTAATGCAAACGGACTTTCTCTTTTTCCACAGATTAATGCCTATGACCTTGAGATCAATGACATCGTTTTTGTTGTTTATATTGTCTTTATCCGAATCCATAATCAACACCTGTTTACTTTAATAGACTTGTCAAAGCCAATACTACGGTGGCAAGTGATGCCGTTGTAGAACCTAAGCTGAGGATCTCTGTGGCCTTCAGACCTTCACGTGCACGTTTGGCAGGAACTACAATCTCACAACCTGGTTGCACCAATTTGCTTGAGCGTTTTTTTGCCTTTGACACGGAACCGTTCATATAAACCACGTATGCCTTGTTCTTCTTGGCACCTTGTGAGTATCCGCCGGCTCTCTCTATATAGTATTTCAAATTCTTACCTTTAATATAAGGCGTTGTATTTGAATACATAACCTCACCGTTAATTCGGACTGTATTAGTAAATACCGGGATAATGATACGGTCTCCGTCACGCAGCACGATATCAGAATTACCACCGGGATGTTCAATGGCCTCCTTAAGGTTGATACCGACTTCATAGGTACTGGAAGACAGCAACTTGTTAATAGCATTGGACAATAAAGAATCACTTGATGTCAACGTTTCAGCAATGTCACGTATACGCTTACGCTCATCGTCTGTCATTCTGCGCTCCAGTCTGCCACCCTCGGGATAAGCCTCATTGGTATAATTACCAACCTTTGACATAATGTCGCTCAAACGTTCCTTATTGGTTGTAAGCGAATAATAACCTGGAAATGTGACCTCACCGTCAACAATCACGCGGCGGTTTGTAGCGTATCCAGGACTACGGCGAACATAAACCTCATCATAAGGTTCCAAACGGAAGCCATTGTCATTGATTGCCAGGTGTTCGTCTATGGAAAATGAGAATGTCTTTGATATTGTGTCTGCTTTAAGGTCAGCATTCTTGTCACGGCTGCGACGTACCACATCAATCTTTGAAAGTGAGGCATTCTCCCTTAAACCTCCGGCCTGAAGAATCAGATCCTCTATGCTGGTGTTATCTGCATACCTGTAATCACCCGGGAAAAGCACCTCACCATATACGCTGAATGTCTTGACATCTCCTAAATCAAACAGGCTGGGGATAAGCAGTATGTCATTATTGCGTAATTGCTCATCCTTGACTGTTCCATCCATCAATCCCTTAATGTCAATTGCAAGGTTTGTCAACGTCTTGTCAGGATTAGTACGGCTAAGTAATGCTCTTGAGGGGAATGCATCTTCCATAAGTCCTCCAGCTGCATCTATAAGTTTACGTACAGTAGTTATGTCTCCGTCAATCTGGAACCTTCCCGGACGATATACTGCGCCCCTAACCTCAGCCATATTTGCAAAAGTCTGGCGTATGGAATCAACATAAACGGAATCACCGTCAACCAGTTTGAAACCACTCTGCTGTTCTTTGGTCACAGTAAAGATCTGACGCTGGAAATCACCCATGCGGACTACACGGACATCCTTTTTGTATGCATCTGATTCAAGACCACCGGCATAATCTATAAGATCCGCCAGAGTCTCATCCTGATTCATTTCATAGAACATGGGGCGACGAATGCGGCCATCAATGTTCACCAACAGGGAATGGGCCGAAACTATCACCACATCATTATCACTAAGACGGATATCATCCTTGACCTTACCGTTCCTGATGTATTCATACATGTCTACAGTGGCAACTTTCTTGTTGTCCCTGAACAATCTGATATCTCTTACAGATCCAATGTCACTCACTCCGCCAGCCATATAAATAGCATTAAATACGGTAGCAAATGATGACAGTTGATATGTTCCCGGATTCTCAACATCGCCCATGACATTCACCAATATCGAGCGGTTCTGTCCAAGTGACAACTTAATGTTGGAATTAGCATCTTCGCCATCCAGGCCTGAGTATATCTGGCTGAAAACCTTCTTAATGTAGGCATCTGCTTCCTGAACGGTTTTTCCATTCAGATATACAGGGCCCAAATCCTCAACAATGATATTGCCATCAGGCGAAATGACCTCCTGAATGGTATTCTGAGCGGCACCCCATATATCAATTATCACTTCATCACCAGGTCCAAGACGATAATTCTGGGGAGTGGCCAGATTGGCGCTGGGCTCAAAAGTCAGATCCCTGTTCTTGAATATGTTGTGTCCGTATATCTCCTTTTTGGACGTCAATGACATCTTGAGCAATTCCAATGAATCTACAAACAGGAACATTGACTCATCATACATGGCCTGCATCCTTTCCTGTTGTGTCATTTGTGAATATGACCTGTTGTTCATTGTACGGTCTCCCTGGAAAACATTCGTTTGAGACTGGACATTGTTTCTGGAACGAGCATTTGAAGTCTGTGAAGGAAGCGTATTTCCTAACATACCGGTAGACTGCTGTTTCTCATATTTTTCACGCATCCTTTGGAGTTGCTGCATAGTAACACCCCTACGGTTCAGGTCCATTACTATCTGTTCCTGCGATACGCCTTTGGCTTGCTGTTCCAGTACGAACTCTGCTATTTTTTCATCTGACATCTGTGCCGACGCAACCACACCGGACAAGAGCAGAAAGAACGAAAAAAGTGCTCTTCTCATAAATTAAAACAAAGAGTAATTAGAATTTCTTGCCACTGAAAATGGAGAAGACTGTATTGAAAATAATTCCAAGATCAGTAAACACATTACGGTTATCGAGATACTCCAGATCAAGTTCAAGACGCTTGAGCATCTTTTCAAGTGTGTCGGTATAACCGTTGTATAAAGTGGCGTATGAAGTGACTCCCGGACGCATCAGATAGATGAAACGATAGTCATCAGTTTCACGGTTTATCTGATCAATGAAATACTGGCGCTCAGGACGTGGACCCACAAATGACATGTCACCTTTCAGGACATTCAAAAGCTGCGGAAGTTCATCAAGGTGATGAGCACGCAGAAAACTCCCGAATGGAGTAAGATATTTGTTGCGTTCAGCCTCAAGACGTGGAATGCCGTCTGATTCTGCATCGACGCTCATTGTCCTGAATTTGTATATCGTGAATTTTTTGCCTTTATATCCTATGCGTTCCTGCTTGAAGATAATGGGACCGTTGCTGAAAAGAAGTATTATGGAAAAGACCAGGAACAAAGGAGAACAGACTACCAATCCGATAACGGAGAATACTATATCAAAAGTTCTCTTCAATGTCAGTTGAAACTTACCCATTGCATCGGAATGCTCCATATATCTGGCCTGAGTGTAGTTTTGTAGACTATATTTAAGCATTAACTCTCTTTTTTAATATATAACGCGCACAAAAAACAATAATTGTGTAAAGACATAAAAAAAAGTATGTCACGTTTCCAAGAGCATCCGGAATGATGACTACTTTTGCACAAGTTATTGAAAAGTGCGCATCCTATTTTTCAATTGGACCCGCAAAAATAACAAAATTTAGTAGTATAAACCAATTTATTTGAAATGAAAGCATATGTTTTTCCCGGACAGGGTGCCCAGTTCTCGGGCATGGGTAAGGACCTGTATGACCAGTTTGACTGGGCAAAAGAGTTGTTTGCAGAGGCAGACTCAATTCTTGGATTCAAGATTTCAGATATCATGTTCAGCGGTAGCGATGAAGATCTGCGCCGTACCGACATAACCCAACCCGCAGTATTCATCCACTCTGTGGCTGTTGCCAAGTCACATGGTGCAGATTTTAAGCCCGATATGGTTGCAGGACACTCTCTGGGCGAGTTTTCTGCACTTGTAGCCTGCGGTGCCCTCTCATTTGAGAGCGGTCTCAAACTGGTTTCAAAACGTGCCGGTGCCATGCAGAAATGCTGCGAGAAAGTACCCGGTACAATGGCCGCTATCATCGGTCTTCCCGATGCAAAGATTGAAGAGATTTGTGCCGGCTTGAATGCCAAAGGCATGGTAGTTGTTCCCGCTAACTACAACAGCCCCGGCCAGGTAGTTATTTCAGGCTCAAAAGAGGCAATTGCAGCCGCATGCCCGCTTATGACTGAGGCCGGTGCAAAGCGTGCTCTGCCCCTGGTTGTAGGTGGTGCTTTCCACTCACCTCTCATGACTCCTGCCAAGGACGAACTGGCACAGGCAATAAGCGAAACCCAGTTCAACACTCCCGTTTGCCCCATCTACCAAAACGTGGATGCAAAACCCCATACAAACCCCGATGAAATCAAGGCTAATCTGGTAACCCAACTCAACTCTCCGGTACGTTGGACTCAGAGTGTGCTCAACATGATTGCCGATGGAGCAGAAGAGTTCATCGAGTGTGGTCCCGGTGCTGTCCTGACCGGCCTCATCAAGAGAATCAGAGGTTGAGACCTTATGGAGAAAGCCGTTATATATCAGATATTTACGCGTCTCTGCTGCAACAGCGGAGGACAGAATATACCCGGCGGCGACATTAAGACAAACGGTTCCGGCAAATTGAACAGTTATACTCCCACCGTACTTGAGAACATCAAGTCGATGGGAGTTACTCATATATGGTTTACAGGACTCATTGCCCATGCATCCTGCACCAGTTATAAAGAATTCAGGATACCGGTTTCACACCCTGAAACAGTAAAAGGTGTTGCCGGTTCACCGTATGCAATCCGTGACTATTTTGACATAGATCCGGACCTTGCAGAGTCTGTCCCGGACCGTATGGCAGAGTTCCAGGCTCTTGTTGACCGGGTTCATGCAAAAGGCATGAAATTCATCATGGATTTTGTGCCCAACCATGTAGCCCGCGAGTACCGTTCAATCATGAAACCAAAAGGTGTAAAAGACCTTGGAAAAGATGATGATCCAAGCCTTCATTTCTCTCCCAAAAACAACTTTTATTACATGCCCGGACAGATGCTTGGCGGAGAGGTAAAATGGGGTGATTACAAGGAGTTCCCGGCAAGGGCCACAGGCAATGACCAATTCTCTGCAACTCCCTCATACTCAGATTGGTATGAGACAGTAAAACTCAATTACGGAGTTGACTACACAGGTGGTGGCAGGCATTGTTTCGATCCTGTTCCCGACACATGGAAAAAGATGCTCCGGATACTGCTTTACTGGGCCGGAAAAGGGGTCGATGCATTCCGCTGTGACATGGCCGAAATGGTACCGGTTGATTTCTGGCATTGGGCTGTTCCTCAAGTAAAGAAAGCTCATGAAAACATACAGTTCATAGCCGAGATTTACAACCCGGGATCATACGGTTCATACATAGAGTACGGAGGGTTTGACTATATATATGATAAGGTGGGTCTTTATGACACGCTCAGGGCAATAGTTGAGTCGCGCGAATCGGCCACCGCCATTACCCGCTGTTGGCAGCAAAACGGCATGAACGGAGCCCACATGCTCCACTTTATGGAAAACCATGACGAACAGCGCATAGCCTCACGTTTCTTTGCCGGAAACGCCGTAAAAGGACGTCCAGCCATGATAGTCTCAGCCCTTATGGACGGTTGCCCGGTAATGGTTTATGCAGGTCAGGAGGTTGGCGAACCCGGAATGGACCAGGAAGGATTCAGTGGACTTGACGGACGCACCACAATCTTTGATTACTGGGCTCCCGACACCCTAAGCCGCCTCTATAATGACGGCAGATGGGATGATGCCAGACTTACGGATCAGGAACGTGAATTACGGGCCTTCTACTCTACTCTGCTCAATATATGCAATAAGGAGAACAGCATACGCAGCGGCAAGTTCTTTGACCTTATATATGTTAATCCGCAGTCAGTTGATTTCAACCCCCACCGCCAGTACGCATTCCTGCGCTCCGATGGAAATGAGACCATACTTGTTGTCACGAACTTTACAGACCAACCGCTCTATTCAGCAATCAACATTCCTCAGCACGCATTTGATTATCTGGAACTTAAGGAGAAGAGTGGCGCCAATGTCCAGGATTTGATTTCCGGACAGGAATTCCGTATCAACATCCATCCTGCCATGCCTGTCCGCGTTACCGTTCCGGCACAATCGGGAGTGGCAATCAAATGGAGGAATTAACGTTTCCCCTGGTTTGTTCTGATGAAACATCTGTCATTACATTATCTGTCATCGGTTTTCATTGCATTGGTCACATCCGGTGCATTGTTTGCCCAACCAACTGATACGATAAACGTATGGCTTGATGAAGTTACCCTGAATGAGTTCCGCAACATTTCGGCCATATCGGGGACCATGGCAAGTGGAATCCGCATAGATTCAAGAATGATGGAGACCTACCCTAAGCTGTTTGGTTACACCGATCCTATGCGTTACCTTCAGTCACTACCCGGAGTCAGCACCAACGCTGACCAGAGCGGAGGCCTTCATGTCCAGGGAGGGGAAACGTCACATAACCTGCTTATGGTATCGGACATCCCGGTCTATGGTTCAGCAAACTTTACCGGTTTGTTCTCAATGTTCAACCAGGATCACCTGCCAAAAGTTGAGTTTAGCACATCATCCAAATCAACGTATCTTGGTGCCAGGCTCTCTCTTGACCATGCTGACACCATACCACAAAAGTTGTCAGGTACCGCATCTTTGGGACTTATTTCGGGGCAGGCCACCATTCAGGCTCCATTCTCAAAAAGGACATCACTGACACTATCACTGCGCCGTTCATTCATCAACACATTTTACGGGCCATTACTTAAATATGACGACAGTCCTCTTAGATACGGATTCACCGATTTCAACCTTACTCTACTGCACAGGATTGACAATCAAAACACAATAGACTTTAACCTGCTCCTGAAACATGACCACGGAGAGTGCATATTCGGTCAGGAGAAGATAGCAACGGACTTTATATGGGGCAACACTCTGTCTTCGGTCCGCTGGCGCCATAATGGTCCAAAAGTGAGCTCCTCTACATCTTTGTTCCTTACAAGATACTATCTGGAATGTGACCTGGACAATGCCATACTACGTGGAGACATGACAGCCCACATTACCAACCCTGGAATCAAGACATCCATCAAACTACCCTATGCAATAAACCTTGAGGCCGAAGCAAACCTGTACCACATTCTGCCTCAGGACCCGCAAGTACCTTCAAACATATCCGGTACTGCAACCCAGCCAACCCAAGAGGCATTTTTAGGCAACGTAAATATTGGACGTCAGTTCAAGATAGGACACAAATTGGGCATTACACCCAATCTGCTCATGTCGGCCTACAATGAGAAAGGACAATATGACTGCGTTAACATTGATCCCATTGTTTCAATCGAATATGACATGTACCGTCATGGCATGATCTCATTTGAATCAGGTATCAGGCACCAGTACATTACTCAGACCGGCATGACCAATTTAGGTCTTCCAATAGAGTTTTGGGTTGCCTCAGGACGCTATTTCAAGCCGCAAAAATCAATTTATGCCACCTTATCGTATGACGTTGAGTTGTTCAATTCCCAACATATGCTCTCCTTCCAGATTTACGGAAAGAGGCTGTACAACCAAGTGGAATATACCGGTTTTGTCTATGATTTCCTTACACGCCCCTATCGGCTTGAAGACAACCTTATAATTTGTTCCGGATACAACTACGGTTTGAATGTCATGTTGGTAAAACAGGCCGGTTCCATAACAGGCTGGTTTAGTTACTCATATGGTCAGTCCCTGCGTGAGGGCGATGGAATACGTTTTCCACGGTTATTCCATTCATCGCACGAACGCAGTCATGAAATGAACGCAGTAATGTCATATAAGAAAGGTCGTTTTGACCTGGGATGCAACTTCATACTCGCTTCAGGCTGCCCGTTCACTCCGGCCAACAACCTGTATCTGCTGTCAAACTCGCTATTCATTTTCTATGACAGTTACAACTCTGCGAATCTTCCGCCTTACATGCGCCTGGATTTATCGGCCACCTATAATCTTCCCCAAAAAGGTTCTTTCAGTCATAGTCTGAACTTTTCGGTCTTTAACGCCACTGCACACAAGAATTACACAATGGGATATATAGCTGCCGATCAGGACAAAGAGGTAATCCGTTATAAACTGGCCAAACTAATTATACCGGTAATCCCGTCCATCAGTTATTCATGCCGATTCTGATATGAAAAAGTGTATTTACATACTCATCTTATTGCTCATAACCGTATCATGCAGCATTGAAATTCCTGAAAGCCCGGAAAGGATTGTAATTGAAGGCTGGATTGAAAACGATGAGGCTCCGGTTGTGTTCGTCACATCATCCATATCCACAACGTTGGATGATATGGGTATGAATGACCTTTTGGAACATGTTGCTTTCAATGCCAAGGTAACCGTAACGCATAACGGGATAACATATCCTCTATCCCCTACTTTCAGTAATGAGTATCTGCTTAAGTTATGCTATACCACAAACACTTTAAAAGGTCAAGTAGGAGGCACATATAAACTTGATGTGGATTGGAAAGGAATGCATGCCGAGGCCGTCACCTCAATTCCGACACCCGGTAGCGTTGACTCAATAGCGATTGAACGTCACAGCACAATAGACACTCTATATCTGGTCAAGGCACAT
>Ga0310690_10007393_pt1 | contig 14159 bp, 39 predicted proteins | sample AusTroGonzalo_MG_2_FD_207661 | JGI IMG/M metagenome (GOLD analysis project Ga0310690, IMG submission 207661) | Bovine rumen microbial communities from tropical cattle in Woodstock, Queensland, Australia - Gonzalo_04 (v2) (version 2) | ecosystem: Host-associated > Mammals > Digestive system >...
CAAATCCATCTTGGTATACGGTGGGCATCCCCAAAAACAAAATAGTCTTCGCCACGGCAAATGACCGTCCACGATCCGAAGCGTTTTCCAGCCAGGTCAATCAGCTTTTTCCCCATCCTTTTCCTCCTTTTCCCGATAAGGGATTCTAACCACCGCCATCCAAGACTTCTCTTCGGCACGATAGCCACATTTGTAACACCTAAAAACCGTGATCGGCGGCATCATTGTCAAGACCTCGGGGGACAGGTCTGCCCCACATTTGGGGCAAGTGAAGATTATCATTCGTCCACCTCCACCGGGCTTTTGAGCCAGTCCTCTATGTTGTCTGGGCCGTCGGTGCAGCACTTGTAAAGCGGACAACTCATGCGGCACAGCTCGTTGGGCATCTTGTTTTCGCAGTGGTCGAGGATCTTTGCAAGCCACTCTGCCAGTTCCTCCGTCGTTTTGGAAACGAGGCGGTCGTAGTTGGTCTGCGGCTTCGGCTCTTGATATACAGAACGGATTATCTTTTCCTTTTTCTCATGCCGCCATCCGCAAGATGGACAAACTACGCCGTTTATAGGAGGAATTGTTGTGATAATAAATCCGTTCAACACCGCACCGCATTTGGGGCAAATATTCTCTATCATTCTCCCGCCCTCCTCTGCCGGGATTATGGTCGGGGCGGCAACAACATCCCACGCCGTGAGAATATCGTGCGTTCCCTTGTACTGTGCGTTCTCCATCAGCGCATCCGCATCAATCAACCGCCCGTGGTCGGGGATTGGGATGAGAGGGCAAAGCTCAGTTCCATGCACGGACGCATAAAATTTCCCGTTTAGCTTGTGGATTGTAATAACCGTTCCCTCTTTCTGCATCTCCATCGGGATGTATATTCCGCTCATTCTGTTTCCTCCTTTTAGTCAGCGGGAATGATGGTGGGAGCGGCTTTGACAACCTGCTTGTCACGCCATCCGTAGTAATCGTCCTCAAAAACAAGCTTTTCCCTTTCGATTAAATCCCCATGCTCCGGGACGGGGATGAGAGGACACCAATCCGGGCGACTATTCATAGCGACACCAATATCAACGTCACGATACTCGATAAAAGCCCCCCGCGAAATACCGCAACTATCCACGGCATTTAGCGGGCACGAAAAGCATCTGTCTGGCATCTCCATTCCCTTGATGTATATGCTCATTCTGTTTCCTCCACAAAATCAATGCTCGATATATCGCGCGATATAGAGAACGATGTTTTGTCATTCCAAATGCGAATGATGCGAGACGGGTACTCGCAATCAATCCTGAAATGATTTCCATTCAGCCGCACGTCATCACACCCACCACCAAATCGCACCATCGGTTTTCCTTTATCCCCGTTGAAAGACGCGACAAAATCCATGCAGGCGTATCCGCTTTCGTGCTTTCTTCTGCTTGGAATGATATAGACCACATCTACACCATGTAACTCATCATCCCACTTCCGTTTTGGAACTGACAACAGTTCTTCTCTTTGTGTCATGTTTCCTCCTTTGGTGTCTTCGGGAGCGGCATCCAATACACCACCTCAAACGGCACTTGAATACCATCGCCATCGTTCCATTGCTCTCCGTCCCATCCCGCAAAATACGGCAGATAGTTTAGGAAATCGTCACCGCTCATCGGGTTACTGTCCCATACAATGAGCAAGCATCCATACGCTTCCTCCGGCAACCGCTCCGTCACGGGAACCCACTTTTCGTCAGCAAGGCTGTTGTATTTGTCTTCCCAAAACTCTGAATTGTATTTGTGAAAATACACAGCCTTTTTCAGTTCCTCGATGGTATCTGCGGCTTCTTGCAGAACTCTTGCCGTGTAATATTGTGATGCCTCTCGCCGTTCCGGGATGAGGTCGTAGATTTTTGCCAATAATTTTTCATACATGGTTAATCCCCCCAATCGAGTCCCACCGCTGTGGAAGCGGTGAGGATACACGCCCAACAGATGCACAGAGCGTAGATCAGAATGTTCCTCACCATACGCACTCCTTCCAACGGCATCCGTCACACGCACCTTTGTGGGCGTTGTGGTAGTTGCCACATTTCAGGCACAGTTCGTTGCGGCACATCCGTAGGTCGGCGCACAGTTCTTCGACAGCGGACGCAGAGCGCATAAGGAAGTCTATGGTTTCTGCGTTTTTGGTGAACTTTTCCGGGAGTTCCACCGCCTTGCGGCGGCAGTTCCTTGCAATCGCTCCGTAATCAGTCATGGTCTTTCTCCGCAAAGCTGTCCTTGTCGCATGAATCGGACGGATGCACCATGTAATGTGTATCAAGTTCACAGCGCCCGCAGTCTTTGTACCCATCCACCTTTGACCAATGCTTGCAGTTCTTGCAGTAGCGTTTGCTCATACCGAAAGTCTGACGGACTTCCTCGGCAAACTCGGCGAGGTATTTCTCAATCCGTTCCTGCCGTCCGTGTTTTGTGAACCACTTGTCCTTGAAAGCGTCACGGGATTCGTTCCAGTTCCCCTCGCCAGTATCGCCAGAAAGATACCACTCTCTGTCATGGAACAGTTCCGCCAGGTCGGACACCAGTTCGTTCAGTTCCTTATCGCCAAGGTCTTTGGCGTGTTCTTCCAGCTTGTAGAAGAAGTAATCAAGCGACCCACCGCTCATGTTTCATTCTCCTTTCCGTAGTTCTTTTCCCACCATTCCTTTGCTTCTTCCGGCGTGTCGAAGTTGATGTCCCCCATAGCAAGCGCCTGACATACCCAAGGCATACCGTAGGCGTAGCCGATAGGGCGGATCGTGCCGTCCTTCTGTTTTACATAGTTGGTATAGAGCATCAGCTCCGTGCTGGTGTCTCCGTAGGTTGTCATCTGGTTCTCTCCTTATAATCCTGACAAGGATAGGCGCTTTTCAAACGATCCTCACGGCTTTCATACGGACAATCCAGAACACGAGCCTCGGCAAGATGGGCGAGACAATACACACTGCTATCGACACACGCCACTTGCTCTTGGCAGAACAACGTTCTCATCCACTCTTCACACCCAATGTCTTTGTTCGGCTGATCGAAATCGACTTCTCCATTGTGTTTCCAACAATGGCCGTAATCGTCAAGTTCCTCTCCATCTCCGCCGTAATAGCAGTTGTAACAGGTATGTCTCATTCATCCACATCCTCAACATATGTCCACGATTGCGGTGCTCTTTTCAGATTGCATTCCGTACACGATTCGCATGGGGAGTACAGCGCATAAACGTGAGCGCATGGCGCTGTCTGCTCTGTGCGATTCCACCGCTTGAACTCATTGATTTCCCTCGGTTCTGCATACAGCATCAAGTCCGTGATATGCCAGCCGTAGCCGCTGCGATGCCCCAGGTAATCGTGGATCTCAGTCAGAGATAGGCAAGTGCCGTCCAGCACGGACTTGTCAAGCTCCGGCCAGTAGGCGGGGAAGGGAATATCAATGCGTTTTATATCGTCGCAGACAAACTCCCCAACGACTCTCCCACGCCCCTCCCCACCGATTATGCAGTTCAGGTTCTCGTTTCCGACTCTTTCATAGCCGCGTGTCTCGTAGATATAGCACTTGAACGGCGTTTCAATCTTCGGCGCAGTTTTGCGGACTTCGATTGTCTTCTTCCCACTGGCAATCAGCTCACACCACTTTGGGCGGATGCTGATAAGTACGGATTGGTTCAATCTATTTTCCTCGCTTTCCCATTGGCTGCGTTGCGATACCTGGGCGGAAGATTCAGCACGGTAACGAGTGCGCTGTCAGCAAAGATAAACACTTTTTCCGACCAGACATAGATGTGTGTTGAGTTCTCGTTATAGTGATATACGCTGTCCAGATATCTGCGCAGGCTTCCGTGCGTGTCCTTGCGCTCCACGCCCTGATTCCTTGCCTTGACCGCCAGCTTTTTCACCGCACTCTTGGGAACGCCTATACGCTGGCGGATTCTCTTCTCAGCGTGATACGTTACCCCAACTGGCTCACCGCCTTTTCAATGGCGTTGATCTTGCGATTCAGTTCGTCGCGCTTGGCACGGAGGTCAACGTACTCATAGTTGTCCGCATCCCACGCAATTAAGTCCCCGTCATGGTATTCCTCCGGCATCTCAAAGCAACCTTCCCATTTGTGGATTTCGCAGAAAAGGTCGTGGGCTTTCTCCTCGTTGCGGATGACAAAATACATGAATTTTTCATATACCTCGTCCAGCCTGAACGGAATGATGTTGAACTCGTCATCAAGAAAGATGACGGAATCGTTGGCATTATCAAACCGATGTTCGTATGCGTAGCAATCCGCCTCGGAGTAGAACTCTTCGCCGTCATCGGCGACATAGGTTGTCACAATCGTCATGCGATCACTCTCCTTCCCATTCGTTTGGTATCTCGATTATTTCATGACCGTCCGCAAGCGACTGTACCGCTTCCCGTCCGCCCATGTTTTGTATCTGCTCGGCTGTGAGGTACAGATTCTTTTTCCTGTTCATGTCACAGCCAATCTCCGGCGGCTTTTTTGTCCCTGAATTTATGTGTTCTGTTTTCCACGCACCACTGGCATGAGCCGTGGTTGCGGCAAGTGCAGTCGATTTCTTTCGACCCACGGTAGGGCTTTCGCTTCTCCTTGCCGTGGGCTATCGCTTTGTCAAGAGACATCATTCCATACCGGGCGCTCGGCTTTCCACCGACGCCACGCCCAGAACTTCCACATAGGCGGCTCACGCTCCAGCCACTTGCCGAACTCGGCAATGTACTGGAGCCGCATATTATAGCGGCGCTTATGCTCACGGCTTTCGCTCATTTTTTTCTCCTCTCTATCGTTTTGCCGACCTTGGCAAAACGTTCATTTCTCGTAGTACCCAAGCACACCGATGCACTTCCACGGAGCGCCGGGGGATGTTCCTTGGTGTACAGAAACGTATGTCTTCTTCTCGCCGGTTTTCGTGTTCTGAATCAGCATTCTGTAATACTTCACAGGCTCACCCCTTTCGATTGAACACATTGGCGACCGCCATGGCCGGAGCGTTCACGCTGAACCTGGCGGCGTAGATCTTCGTGGTCGCCACGGAGCTGTGCCCCATGGTCTCGGAGATCAGTTCCATAGGCACGTTGTTCTCCAGAAGGACGGATGCGTAGCAGTGGCGCATGGCGTGGGAGCGGCAGGATTTCTCCTCGCCCAGCACAGCCTTGGTGTAATACTTGATGCGCTCGGACAGTTCCGTCCTGCTCATCTGATTCCAGTTGCCAGCCTTGTCCACAGAGCCGAAGAGCCAGTCTTCATTCCCGGCGGTGCTCGGACGCAGGCCACTGTCGAGATACGCCTGCACAGCTTCCTGCGCGGCCTGAGAGAAGACCACAGCCCTGGGCTTGTCGCCCTTGGTGTCCTGCGGATACGCCACGCCGTTCTCCCAATCCAGATCGCACGGACGGAGAGAACGAATCTCGGAGTTGCGAAGCCCGGACTGGAGCAGAAGCGTTACCTCCGCCTTTTCCCGCAGCCATGTGGGAGACTTCCGACCGTACATGGGCCGGACGCAGTTGATAAGCTCTTCCGCATCCTTATCGGTCAGGACGTGCTCATACGGCTTGCTGCGTTCCGTGTTCAGCTTCTTCTTGGAGGGCATCATGTCCTCGTCGAAGAACGGCTTGTCCACGATCTCACGGCTCACTGCGCGGTTGGACAGCGCACGGATGTGGGTGAGATACAGAGCCAGGGAAGTGGGCTTGACCCCAGCGGTATCGGCGAACTTCCACACGGCGTCGGCACAGACATCGGTGTATCCGTTGCGTTCCATGCTCTTGCGCAGAAGTTTGTAGGTCTTGGTGTAGCTTCGGATGCTGTCAGGCGACATCTCGTTCCGCTTCATGGTGGTCACATACGCTTCCACAGCGTCATCGTACTTTTCAAACATGATTACCCTTCCTTTCTTTTTGTAGTGTTTTTATTCGGCGCTGAAGATTTTTGAGTACGCAATGCGCACCGCTTCTCTGGGGTTCTCAGCCCGCACCACGCGCCGATCTACTTCGTAGTCCTCATCGTTGTAGATCACAATGGTGTAGGTCTTCTTGACCGTCTGGTTCTTCTGCTTCAAAACCATGGGAACTCCTCCTCTGCGGTATCTTTCGGCTCCGCTTCGTATTTGTTCACAACATCCTGGGTAACGGTGATGGTGCTTACCGTCCCGATGACCTTGGCGGGGGGGAAGTAACCACCGCAACATACGCACAGCGTTTTCGTGAGGCTTTCGGATGCGTAGAAGTTTGGGCTGGTGGCTACGCCAACGTGTTCACCGCGACGGTCGCATACGCACAGTTTTTCCCCGGCGTTAATGTCGGCGTTCAACGGCAGCTCGTAGAGATACGAGCGCCGAGCCTCGTTAGGGTGTTTAATAAACACCAGATTGAAATACTTCATGATACTTTCCTCCTTAAATTCTCTTTGAGTTTCTTAAGCAGAAACTTTGCGTCCACATACGGAAGCCCCGTAAAATCCATGAGCATTACCAGCTCGTTTGGCTGTCCGGCGAAATGCCGATACAGTTCTTTGATTTCCCCATAAGTGTATGGGGTGAAATCGTCCATATCATCGTCTCCTTTGCGTGATGTATTATAATGAGGATGTCAAGCGGTTTTGGGTATAAAAAAAGAGCCGCACTTCCGTGCAGCTCTGCGAGTAGTTTTATTTCAGAAAAGCGGGATCGCACTTGCCAAGTCTTCAAGAAACTGGTTGACTTCCTCTGCGGTGAGGCCGTCTCGCTCCTCGATGCCTCGGATCGAGAACATCCCGTCTTCGTTTTCGATGATGTCCAGCGGATCGGATTCCGCATATACCGCCAACGCCTTGGCGGACAGTTCAAGGTTCGTTTTCGTATCTCCGTAACGTTTCATTATTTCCACCCCTTTCTGTGCAGCTCTGCATGATTTTTGTGTGGAGTTTTACTTAAAGTCAGACCAGATGTTGTAGATTTGGAAGAGGGCAATCGCCACGCCGTTTTTTACGGTCATTTTGTTTTTGTCCGCCAGATCCATGAGGCGCTTGGTCGCTGATACCTCCGGGGTTCTGAAGTTGTCAGTGAAGAAAGCAAGTTTCACCTGCGTCCAGTTCTGCTCCGGGTCGAAAGTCGGCAGACCCAAGAGAAGAATGTCGGGATTCCGGGCCAGCAGTTCCGCTGCCTCTGTCATGGATCTCGCCTTGCGCTTGGCGGTGGTAGACTTCATTCCGTCGATGGTCTGTCGGTGCTCGATCTCGGCGTCCTCGATCACATCCATCACATTGTTGTCCGTTATGCCTGCGCTATTGAGCATTTTCACCAGCTCCGGGATTGGCGTGGGCTTGTCGTTCTTCACAAGCCGGAGTGCATCGTCAACAGCCAGCTCCACGCTGAAATCGTGGGCCATCAGCATCTCCTCGGAGGCGGCGTCGATGATATATCGGTCGTCAATTTCCGGATGCGCGTTCATGACGGCAAAAATATATCCACGCTTGTAATCGAAACCATCCTCCCAGAAATAGTCCAGCAGTTCTTTTCTCCTGTGCTCCTCCTGTGTAGTTTTTTTGATCTCACTCTCTACGGCGTCCCAGTCAACGCCGTCCATGATCTCGTCCCATGATTTATCCATTGTCAGTCTTCCTCCAGCGTGTAGACGTAGAAGGTGATCTGCACCGCGCCATTATCCTCGGTCATTTCTGTGCGGTGTGCGTTGCTACGCATGGCATTGAGAAGCGTCTGCGCATTTTCTGACAGCTCTCCGGCAGAGAACATGATACCAGCAGCCCACGGGTTTGTATCGTTCGGCGTGAACGTGATGCTCTCGACGCACTGTTCCGTTGCCAGCTTCCCAGCCTGACTCCGCAGCAGATGCTTTGCAAATGCGGCGTTGGCCTTGGAGCCGGTCTCTACATCCTCTCCGTTCATCTTACGCTCATAGTTTTCTCTCGGCGTTCTCGCTTTATCGTCCATGTGTTTCCTCCACTTCTTTGCAGATTTTTATAGTATAAATATAACCGCCTGATACTGGAATATCAAGCGGTTTTCTTGCGAATCGGAAGCAACAGGGCGTCGCCCTTCTCGCTCTTGAAGACGATGGGGGCGGTCAGCGGATGTTCGGTGACATACGCCTTTGCGTCCGGCAGACAGTCCATAATGTTTTTGAGGTAGTCCGCGTTGACAAGGGGAAGATCGTCCCCGAAGTCGTAGACCGTTGCAGCGCCACGGTAGCTGGCGATCTTTTTCTTGTTGATCTTCAGCTCACCGGGCGTAGGCATCGGCAGCTCCGCCACCAGCTCGTAGTCTTTGGGGTAGCACTTGTCCAGATCCATCCCCTTGACGGTATTGAATCCATCCACATGGTTTTTCAGGCGCAGGACGTGGTAGCCATCACACATACACTGACGGTCTTCGGCGTCATACCACACGCCCTTCAAATCCGGTCGAGCATCAGAGCATCCTTTGATGAACCTCTTGACGGCGGAGTATGCCGTGCCGCCCTTGGATTTACCCAGCTCGTCTTTCGCCATGAGGTAAATTTCCAGAGCGGGAGCAATGTCGGAAATCTGCCGCGCAAATTCATCGTTTTTCAGTGCATGAGAATAAACCACCTCCCAATCTTCTGGCCCGCTAAAGCAAGACGCAACGCAGGCGCGGCGCAGAGCTTCACAGGCGTTCTCGTAAAGTCTTTCAGTGTTGATTGCCATATTACACAACCTCCTTGTATTTCGGGTGATCTTTATTGTAAAGCGGACGTTCCCCGTTGAGCCACGCCCGAATATTCTCGATGGGGTTTTCCTCGATCTTCGATATGAAATCCTCGGCGGCAATCATCGACCACCCTGCACCCTCGTTGTCACGCATCATCTGGTCGGCTTTCTGACGCAGCTTATCGTACAGTGGATGATCCTTCATGGCATCAATCTTCTCATTGAACACCCTGTAACGGTTCTTTCTCCACTCATTCATGTCCATTGTCTTTCTCCTTTCCATGTCTTTCGTTCCACTTTTGGACAGCTTTACGTATACTTGTGTCAGATGTAAAGTCACAATTTGGAGTCATACAATTTACTGTCCACTCATAGTGAGAATCAAATACGGTTCTGTCTGACCATATCCTTATATCTGTATTCCCACAGTATTTGCACGGGGCGAGTCTCGCCCGATATTTTTCTGTGTATTTCTGTGCCTGTTCAAAACGTTTTGACATACTCAGAACCCAGGGCCGTGTGCTTCGAGATCGCGCCGGTAGCGAGACGGCCTCGCCTTGAGTTCGACAGTCCAGTCGGCACGGCTCGGCATTCCACAGCGCTTTGCAATAATTGCCTCGATTGCTCTCATGCAGAAATCGGATGGATCTTTTTTCTGATCCTGGTGATTTCGCCGGAACTCGTCAACCTCATCCAGAAGTTCAAGGGCGACCTCCTTATCAAGATAAACCTTTTCAGCGCTGTACCAATCCACCAAACTCATGCTTTCGCCTCCATTCTTTTGTAAGCCCAAAACATTTTGAGCAGTCTGGCGTGTCTTTTGCTCGGCCCTTTGGCATCGTAAAACCTGCGGCGCTCATATCCGGCGCGGTCGTGTATCTGTTCAAGGTAGTCCAACGCACTGAGCTGGGCAATCACGTCCTTGCTGTTTTTGGGCGTCTGCGACAGCACAACCCAGGCGTCGATTATTCCGTAGTTTCTTCGGGCCATCAGACCGCACCCACACTGTCTACGCGCACGAACTGCCACGGCGTATACTTTGCCATGTCATTGTTCAGGCGCATCCCGGCAACGATCTGGTTGATCTCCGTGGAATCCCTGCCGCGAATCTGCTGATACAGCGGATCTCCCGCGGCCCGGTAGTCTTTATCCTTCTTGAAGCGGCAGAATGTCATCACGATTTCGACCACTTATATCACCTCCGTGTATATACACTGTGAAACATTGATTTACAAATCTTTATATTCGTCATTTTGCACAAAGCTGTGTGGATTTTGGTGGTTGAATGGGACTGAATATTATTCAGAACCACTCGTTTTCCTCGGCGGCTTTGAAGTATCGGCGATTTGCCCGATAGTAGGCATCGACAGTCTCCTGGCCGTAGCCCATTTCTGTCAGGTACTCAGCGCCGCCCTTGTCGTTGGAATACTCACACTCTCCGAAGCAGGAGCACACGTCCCAGCTCCCCTGCCAGTTGATGCCGAACTCATGGTTGCACATTTCGTAGTAGAAAGCATCCTCGGCAAAGGACGGGTCTTTCATCAGCTCCGGGAGCGGGTCTTTCTTATTGAGAAAGGCCAGGATCGCATCTTTGTCGCTTTTCAGGGCAAAGCCTCCGGCTCCGATGGAGAAAACCTTGCCGGTGTCCTGCATGGTCAGGCCGCGCTTTTGCATGGCTTCCTCAAACTGGCGGTTGGAAAACGCCCAGAAGATCGGTAGGGCATTGAAGCCCTCCTGCCGCGCAGATTTGTATTCGATGTATGTCAATGCGCATTACCTCCTTTAATGAATAGTTCCGATTTCTTCTATCTCAATCCGCGCATACGGATATAAACCAACCCACCCGTTGAAGCGGTAGAGTTTTCCGCCTTTCGATACGAGCCGGTTGAACTCGATTCCCTTCCACTTTATTTCTTTATAATTCTCTATGTCTTGCGGATCGACATGGACATATCCGTTGTCCTCCCATACCTCTGCGGCGTTGTAGACTTTTGTTTTGGGTATGAGCATCGAAAGCTCAATCTTTCGACCGTTGCGCTTGATTTCCACTGTCAATGTGCATTACCTCCTTACAGATTTTTGGTTGTCTCTGCAATTACCAAAAGCCCGGCCTCAAAAGAAGAACCGGCGATCTCAGTTATGGCGTTCAGTTTGTTCAGAAACGGGTCTCCGTCTCCGTGATCTATCATAGGATTCCGCTTGACGCACTCCGGCATCAAGACCTCGATAACCTCTGTGCTCCGAATAGACTCCACGGATTTGTCGTCGCCGCGCAGAAGCGCCGCCGCAACAGCGGCATTGATTGCCTCGTCTCTGTGGAGCGCATTGAAATAATGCGTGGCCGGGATGTTCGGATTGTAGTGGTTATCGATGAACATTCCGGTGCCTCCGTGATTGTGACCGAGGCCGAAGGTGGTAAAGTTGTACATCGGCTCGGCATCCTTTGACCACACTTCCAGAACACCGCTGTTATCGACAAGCAGGTATTCCTCTGCGCCAGCCTGGATTGCGTACTCCACTTCTTCCTTCGTGTCCGGGCATTTTCCCAGCGCAAAGGAATAACTGTGCCGGTTATGTGTCGAAAGACAGTTTTCCAGATCTTCAACGGTGCGCCAGCCTTTTCCATAGCAGACGACATCGCCCATGTGCTGACGGGTGTACAGATTTCCGTTCCAGAAGCGGTATTCCTTCTGCGTCAGCGTCTTAGAATACTCGATTCGGTTGGGATATTCCCCCCATCCGTAGTATTCCTCATCCATGGACGCGCTCAGTCGGCTGTCGGGATGGCGAAACGCAATGGGAGCGTCCTCTGGCTTGACAATGGGAATCTCGATGGTGGTTTCTCCCTGCGCGTCACGATAGCGCGGCTTGCGGCAGCGCGGCGGAATATAGGATTCCGTGTAGGTATATGCCACGTTGATTTTTTTGCCCATGCGGATCACTCCTTTACAGATTTTTAAGAATGTCGCTTACAGGAACGATGAAATACTCAAAGTTCCAGTGCCCATTTGCGCCGTGCTCACGATAGCTGTTATAGCGGTCTGCGATTTTCTTCGCTCCCTGCTGGCTGAACTGCCACACCTCCTCCGGGTAGGTTCGGATGTATTCGGCGCTGCACCACTTCTTGTCCAGACACTTGCACATCTGATATTCGACTCGGCTGGTGAACTTGCTCTTTCTGGCGACGTAGTATTTCATACAACCCTCCTTATCGGCTCAGAATTTCATAGTCTTCCCAGGTTTCCTGCCGGTCGTGGATTGCGATTGCTCCGTACTGATGGCCGCACAGCGCGTGAAAACGGCTGTCGGAGGTCGCTGCGTAGTTGCCGCCCATCATCCAGCCCGCACCTTTGGGGCGCTCCACAGGCTCGATGTGGTAAACGTCGCGGCCAAACATAAAACGGTGAACGACCTTGCACAGATTTTCCGGCGGATTATCCTCGTCCACGTCCACGAACCCGTCCGGGCAGATCACCAGCAGATCGCGGAACCGTGAAGAAACGCCGCCGTTGGTGCAGTCTCCCGGCGTGGCGTCCCGGTAAACAGAAACGGGAAGAGCTTTCATATATCAGACCTCCTTTGTGATAATCGCTCTCTCTACCCGGAAAATCCTATACGTCCATTCCGGGTACTCCTTTACATAGTTTTCCGCATACTCCACCGCATCTTCTTCGCAGTAGAAGTAGTTGTGGCCCCCGAGATCGTTTCCGTTCACATACAAATGAGCCTCGTATCTCTCGATCTCATAGTCAGCGTAGTATTTCATTCATATCTCCTTTCTTTGATACCGTGTAGAAACGCACACGGTTATTTAGCCCTCCATGTAGTTGCAGATTTTGGTGTTGAGCCGTTGTAGCTCATTTGTGTAGTCCTCGATGGCTTCCCTTGCTATGTCATCCTTGACAAGCCCCTGCGCTTTCCATGCGTCTTGCATGAGGCAGAGAATCCCCTCGGACAGCAGCTCAAGCTCGCGGTCGGTAAATTCCATTACGCCCCCTCCTTTTTCGAGTAGTCTTTGAGGATTTCTCCGTAGCACTCCGGGCACATGATTCTGCTCGTCTCAAACGATCCGATCAGCCCCGCATGGAGCATGGTGTCCCACGCCTTGCGGCCCCATCGGGCCGTGAAGCACTTTGTACAGAAATGCTTGCCGCAGTCCTCGCACTCCCACATAGAGCCGTGACCGTCGTCGCTTGCGTCCCATGGTTCCTCCCAACCGCAAAAGTCGCACTCGTATGTGTCCTTTGCCATGTTATACATTTGCAGCACTTCCTTTCACAGCTCCCGCGCCGCATTTACGCACAGAGTATACACGGCGCAGTAATCCTCGTTGGTGATGTTCATATCGTCGGCGGCTTCCTCCACGATGTTGCACAGAGCTTCAAAGTCCTGCGCGGCGGCGATCTTCTCGCGGTAGATGTCCATATTAGTCTGCCTCCTCGATGCTCCAAACTTCATCGACGTACTCTTCAAAATCCCATGCGCTCATGGGCAGCGCGTTTGCCTTTTCCCGCGCTTCGTGCTCGTCCTCGGCTTCAACCTCTGCATACGCCCGCACATCGGCAATCAGATAAAACTTCTTCATGTCAGTCATCCTCCACATAAGTCACGCTGTACCAGGTACAGCCGCCGTGTTTATCTCCGCGATGGATCAGATCGCACTCGATGTCATACTGTTCCTGATTGTCCTGACGGATCGAGCCGGGAATGTACGGGATGTTTTTCTCGATCTCCGTACCGTCCGCGTACTCCGCTCGTGCGTTCCAGTATCCCATAACGTCAGCTCCTTTCACTTGATGGGGAATGAAAAGCCCCAAATCCGCATCGTCATTTTGCACAAAGATTTTACAGTGGTTTACATCCAGAAGTCGTCCGCGGAAAACCACACATCCCCGTAGTGTTCTTCGATTACATCATCCGGGATAAGCTCGTCTGCGTGGGCCAGATCGCCGTAGCTCGGCTCGTCGTAGTCCACGTTCATCACTTCGGCAAACGTCCCTTCGTCCACCAGCTCGGCCATATAGGCGCATTTCAGAAAGATTATCTGATCCCTTGTCAGCTCGGAATAGGTCATTAGTTTGTCCTCCTGTATGCTTTCACGTATTCAGATGTGCTGATTACAACATAGTGATATTTGAAAGCCGGGATATTGTCCCATGCCTTTAGATGCTTCCAATGCTTGCCGTAATATATCTTGTAAACTGCTTTTACAGATCGTTATGCGGTGATCCAGTCAAGGCTCGTCTCCTGGTGCATGAGCCAGTCCAGAATAAGGATTTCCACGCCGGACACTTCGGGATCGTCACAGACGTGATATGCGTAGCTTCGGGCCTCGTCCTCGTCGTTGAAATACTCGTCAAAGTCGATACCGTCTATCCGCTCCACGCGGGCGATAATGCTATACCGTTCAGCGATTGTCACGCTCTTTGTCTCCTTCCTCCAGCTCTTTCAGGCGCTCCATAAGTTTGTAGATTTCGGCCTCAT
>Ga0310690_10007395_pt1 | contig 14154 bp, 11 predicted proteins | sample AusTroGonzalo_MG_2_FD_207661 | JGI IMG/M metagenome (GOLD analysis project Ga0310690, IMG submission 207661) | Bovine rumen microbial communities from tropical cattle in Woodstock, Queensland, Australia - Gonzalo_04 (v2) (version 2) | ecosystem: Host-associated > Mammals > Digestive system >...
AGGATCATTGGGATGAATTTTATACCCGTCCGGCATAGGCCGATTTACCCCTCTGATTGTAGGGCTTGGCTCATCAACGCTAAAAATGCCGCGTCTTACATAACTCCTCGGATGCCTGTAATAATTTTTTATGTCAATTTTATTGCCGAAATAATCAGCCACCGTCATTGGTTTGGAGGCAAGGCCTGAAATAAGCTGATTCATCATAAAATTATCAGAATCCCCATAATGTCCGATCATTACAAAGCGCTTTCTTCTTTGAGGGATGCCACATAAGCTTGCATCAAGAACTGTATGGGTCAGTCCATACCCGGAATTTTTAAATATATTCACTGCTTCAGCAAGTTTTTGTGTTTTTTTTATTCTTTCTACATTTTCCATTACAAACCATTCAGGCTTTACAGCTGAAATTATTTTTGCATACGAAACTGTTAAACTGCCCCTGCCGTTATTTTCATTACGCTTGCCAGCTGATGAAAAATCCTGACATGGCGGACCGCCTATAATCATATTAGGCTTATAAGACTTGATTTTTAAGGAAGCCGTCTCCACATCTGACAAGTCCTGCATTATTGCAGGATGCTTAAAATTCCGACTATAAACTTCAAGAGCCTTATCCCAGGTATCCAATCCGGCAACTATGTCAAACCCAGCTTCAATAAAGCCAAGGCTTAATCCTCCGCAACCGCAAAACAAATCAACGACTTTCATTTGCAATTTCACAGAAAAATTTCAGGGCTATAAAATAGAACTGCGTCAAAACGTCGTTCTGGGCTAAGCATATTCTGTCCGCCTCCAAGGATTATTTTCTTGATCTCATTTTTATGTATTCTTGGGTGTGTCAATTCATTACAGGAAAGGAACTTATGCGTTTGAACTCCAGATATTGCAAAAGCCTTGTCATTGGCATTGCCATAAGAGTGATTTTTGATTATCTCCACATAATCAAATTTATCATAAGCGCAGAAATCAAAAAGCATTTTATAAATCCAAATGACTGTCCGCTGAAAACGCGATATTTCAGAATCTAGCTTATCTTCTCCCTTTATACACATTTGCAATACAGCAAGATTTGACCATACAAACACATCTAGACAATCATCTGAAAGTTGCATTTTGTCTTTCTGTGTTTTCCATACAGGCTGCAAAATGAGAGGCATTTGTTTTTTATGCATATCGGCAGCAACTTTAAGTATAGCTGTTTCAATTTTTTTGTAATGAGGAGAAACTTCCTCAACAGTTTCCCAATGCTTTATTTTAGGAATGCCGGAAATAAGTTTCTGCAGGAGTTCTTTTTTATTCTCATAGTTCTTGCAAATGGAACAAGCTAGGAAACAAATTGTCGGCGGACGCATGACAATTTCACAGCCATACTTGTCTTCATCGTTTTTTTTCGTCGTACTGTCAGGAAGAGCTGTTAGCTTTATTTCAAGTCCGCAAAGATTTTTTCCGGTCTTGCGGTTCATCATTACAAGGTCTATTTTTTCCCTATCACCTATATAAAATTTTTCATAAGCCGCATAACCAGCCTCGTAATTATAAAATGCGTCATCAGATAAGGGACTTATGCCAAAAAGATCTTTGCCTGAGATGTAATCATGGTAAAGGCTATTATTTTTATCAGTCTTCAAATAAACAGGCTTGATATCTTTTGAATACATGTAGGCCACAAGGGAAGCAGGAAAAGAACTGTTAAACTGATTTTTTCCCCAGTATTTTGCTTTTGAATAATCTCTGCTTGAATGTTTCTGACCAAATAATCCTGCCTTCATATAAATTGCTCCTGTTAATTGCGGAAAAAGAGTTTACCGTCCTCCAATAAGGATATTATACGGAATGTTTACAGGCTTTTTTGCATATCCAGGGAATATTTTTTATTTCCCGGATATGCTATAGCCGCTTATGGCTGTTTTTTTATTATTCCCCTTCCTCAATGAGGAAGTTCTTGAACTGCCACGGATCCGATTCATCAATTACCCTGCCATTATGGGAAGCAAAGGCATTTTTGAAGTTCTTGAGCGGAGTCCAGTCAGCCTTTTCTGAAACGAATTTGCCGAGCCATGGCTTTGCTATGCCAAGCACGAAATCATGCGGAATGTCTTCCGGCATAAGAAGGCCAAGCTCCGGATTCTCAAGCATCCACATTATTGCCGTGCATACGCCTATGGCAACCTGTATGGTTGTGGCGTTCTGATGAGGAATAAGCCTGCGGGATTCGCCAATATCCAATATTGAGCCTGTCCACCAGGAATTATATTCATGGCCCATTACGAGCGCGCCGAGTATATCCTCGCCTGCAATGATTTCATCGCGCATTATTCTTTCGCCGGCCTGCAGCTCATAATTATAGCCGCGCAGTTCCTGAAGGCTGGCAATGGCCGCATCGGCAGGGCAATAGGCATAATGCACCGTGGGGCGATATACGGCCTTGCCGTTTTCCCATACCGTAAGATAATCGGAAAGGCTGAAAGCTTCGCCGTGGCGTATTATCATGCCTCTTATGTTATAATCAGGAACCCAGCTGCGCACCCAGGTATTCATGCCCATGCGCGCAAGGCATATCTGATTCTTCGGGCCGGTTTTGTGTTCAACAGCCAGGCGGGGCAGCTCTTTCTCATGAGTGCCCCATCCCATTTCGGCAGGGGCAACGCCCTCTTCGCGGAAGCCCTCCACGCTCCAGGTGTTCACAAATTCATTTACAAGCTTGGGCTTATCTGAAATCTGAGTGTCCCTTTCGCTTACATGTATTACTTTAACGCCGGAAAGGCGGGCCATCTTATTGAAAGCCTTATCCTTTATTGCCTGTTCCAGCTGCTCCCTGGCAGAGCCTGTAATTTTATTGTCGGCAAGAAGAGCTGCCGATATGTCAGCCACGGCCTGTTTGGCAAAATGAGAGATCATGCCGGGATTAGCCCCGTGCTCAATAACAGCGGAGGGGCCGGGATTTTTCCAGCCAGCCTTCATTGCGCGTATTTTCATCTGCCTGAAATAAAGCGTTCTTTCCGTAGGGTCTTTAGCATTAGCGCCTTCATAAGGATCCCAAAGCTCCACGGAAGTATTTAAATAGCGCACGCCATTGTTATGGCACCAGTCCAGAATTTCGCAGCAGTCAATATTCCATGCCAAGTCTATGAGCAAATCCCCATTGCCTATATATTCGCCGAGCAGGCTGCCCATATTTTCCCTGGTTATTTTCCTGCGTATGAAAGTTATCCCTTTTTCCTCCCACTCATTCATCTCCGGCTGATGAGGGCGCATGTCTATTACCGTAATGTTTTTATACGGAATTTCCACAAGCTTAAGCAGCATGGGCAATGCGCATTTGGCCACCGAGCCGAAGCCAATAATGAGTACCTTGTTATTGAATTTTGCCATTTAGTGTTGAACCGCCTTTTGATTTTGAATTTAACTTTGGGTTTATCTTGAAAAAAAGCGAAGAAAAAAACCCATAGCAATGTTATTATATAATTTATGCTTTATGTAATTCTATGGATAACAATGGCGCGGCGCATTAGGGCGCATTAAATGCCTGCCGGTATGAAAACAGAATAAAGGGAATTTACGATACAGCAATGCTTTTTTAGCGCACTGCTTCCATGCGCACTATGCCATTTTTGTTAACCACAAGGCGATGCCGCTCAAAATATTCCTGCTCTTCGCCGTCACGGTCAACATAGGTATAGCGCACTATTACATTTATATGATACACCCTGGAACAGCTGGCCTTCTCCACAATGCCGTTTTTCTCGTCAACATATCTGTATTCCGCCACAGGGTCGTCAGCCTGCTGTATAAGGCGCGCTATATTGAAGCGCATTATGTCATTGATGCCTTTGCGCCGCGCATGATTGCGCATTATGGAGCGGGGCTTGAGCTTTATATTCTTCTTATATTTAAAAATTCTTTCAGGGCGGCCTTCGGAATCCACAGAAGTCAGATAATCAGCATTGCGCAGGCGGCTAACGTCAGGCGGCAGATTCTCATGTTTCAGGAAAGTAAAGCCTTCCTTTAGAACGCCAATGCTTTTGAATGTATCCGGGTCTATTACATCTATTTTTCTGTCTGAAATCCAATGGGCAAGTTTTTTAGAGAAGGAGAATTTTATCCAGTCCTTTATCCGGTCTTTAAATATATAGCTTATCACGAGCGCTGTTACAAAAGGAACGCTGGTGGTTGTGTATTTATTCTGGTAATACACGCTTATCACGGAAGCAAAAAGCATTGCCACGCCTGCGGCAAAGCCGAAAATTATTTGCGTGAGCGCTTCCCATTCCGAAAATTCCGTTCTTATGAAAAGAACAGCGGAAACGAATTTTTTAAGCACGCCCCTGCGATATATCAGAAGCTCATTTGCTGAATCCTTTTCAAATACGGTAGGATATGAGCGTTCACGGCGGTATTCTGCCTCTTTTCTAATAATGCTGATTATACGGTCATGCAGCGAAGAAACCGTATTATTATTGCTGAACAATGGGCTTTTCCGCATTGAGTAAGCCAGGGAAGAAAGATGCTCTTCCAAAGAGAGGCTTACATATTCATCGCAAAAAGCAAAGGTTTCCTTAATCTTTACCGGAACCACTGAAATAGACATTTCAGTGCGCATGGCATAAAAATCTTTAACAAAATTTTCCAAATCAGACAGAAAAACTTTTAGCGAATTTTCAAGAAGCGTAGTGAAACCAGATGTTTCATACTCTTCCAGAAAAAGCTTCACATTATCGCGCAGCTCGCCGCGGACTATGCAGCCCAAGAGCTTTATCTCATAACATACGCTTTCTATAAGCTCCGTGGAATTGTCCCCAGCCATGGCTTCCTGCATTTTCTTGCGTATTCTCGTGAGAGGAGAATATTCCAGCTCCTTATCAAGCATTCTGCTTAGGCTTATTTTAGGGGTACTGAACCTTATATAACGCTGGCAGGAATCATAAAACTGCTCTTTATGATAATTATGCGGGCCGACATTAAGCGAACGGGGAATAAAAAAATATGTTTCTACGGAATAAGAAGTTTTCTCAACATCGTCTAAATCGAAGTCAAGCTTTATTTCCAGACGATGCTTGTCATGCACCCGGATTTTAGATTTTAATGTCGCTTTTCCGTCTTCCATCTTTTGTATTTATGCTATTTTACAAAATAACGGCAAATAACCGCAAAAGAATATAAAAAGAATATGCGATAAAAAATCAGCCTGAAAATTAAAAAAATTCAGCTAATCTTTGTCAGGATGAAACTTATCATGCGCCTTTTTCAGATCTTCCCTTGCCAGATGAGCATAAATCTGAGTGGTGTTCAGGCTGGCATGGCCGAGCATTTCCTGAACTGAGCGCAAGTCTGCCCCGCCCTGAACCAGATGAGTTGCAAATGTATGGCGAAACAGATGCGGGTGCGGGTGAATTTCCACGCCAGCCTCCCTGCCCCGTTTTACAATGTCTTTCCACATCATTACGCGGCTTATTTTGCGGCCTGAGGCATTCAGAAACAAATCCGAGGAAACAGCCTTTCCGCCAAAGCGCATGGCACAGGCTGACATATAATGCTCTAAGCTGGCAAGCGCCCTGCTGCTTACGGGAACAAGCCTTTCCTTTGAGCCTTTTCCAAAAACACGCAGCCAGCCATCCTGAAAATTAACCGATTCTATGCGCAGGTTTACCAGTTCTGAAACGCGTATTCCGGTAGCATAAAGAATTTCTATTGCGGCGGTAACGCGCAGGGAAGCAAAAGTATGCCCCGGAGGAAAAGACAGCAGCTTTTCCATCTCTTCCCCGGTTAAATATTTTGGAACTTTCCTAGGCAAATGGGGAGACTTAAAATTATGCATGGGGTCTTTGTCAGTCTCCCCTTCCAGCCTCAAGAAACGGTAAAATGCGCGCAAAGCCTCCGTCTTGCGGAAAATGGAAGCAGGACTTAAAAACTGATTTGTCTTAAGCTCCCACAGATATTCTTCCAAAAAGGGAGCCTCCGCCTTAAGAGGATCTGTTCTTTTTGCTTCACACCAGGACAGATAAGCCTCTGCATCCCCCGCATAAGCGGAACAGGTATTGTCAGACAACCCACGCTCAAGAACAAGGTATGAGCGGAAGCGGGAGGCCAGCTGATTATGAATCATAAAAGAAGCAGCTTATTAAAAAAACTATTTTTCCTCTGTTTCGTCAGCCGATGCTTTGGCGGCGCGGTCATTCTTTGAGGAAGATGAATCCTCTTCGCCAGAAGACACTAGCAGGCGGCGGCGCAGCTCCTCCATTATTTCAGCTGAAATTTCCGGATTAGCTTTAAGATAGGCCTTGGCATTTTCCCGGCCCTGACCTATTCTCGTTGTCTTATAAAGGAACCAGGAACCGCTCTTGTCAACAATGCCTGTTTCAGTAGCCATATCCAGTATGGAGCCTTCTTTAGATATGCCCTGGCCATTGACCATTTCAAATTCCGCCTGCCTGTAAGGCGGGGCAACTTTGTTCTTAACAACTTTTACCCTTATTCTGGCGCCGGTTATTATATCGGCATGCTTCAGCGTTTCAATTTTTCTTATATCCAGGCGCACTGATGAATAGAATTTTAATGCAAGGCCGCCAGTGGTTGTTTCAGGGTTGCCGAACATCACGCCTATCTTCTGGCGCAGCTGATTGATAAAAATTATGGCAGTTTTGCTGGTTGCCACTATGGAGGTAAGCTTCCTTAAAGCCTGGCTCATCAGCCTTGCCTGCAAGCCGACATGCGAATCCCCCATGTCGCCTTCTATTTCAGCCTTAGGAACAAGCGCAGCCACGGAGTCTATCACCACAACATCAACGGCTCCGCTGCGCACCAGCTTTTCTGTTATTTCCAAAGCCTGCTCGCCGGAATCAGGCTGGGAGATAAGGAGATTGTCTATGTCTACGCCTATTTTTTGCGCATATACAGGATCAAGGGCATGCTCAGCATCTATGAAAGCCGCAAGGCCGCCCCTCTTCTGAGCTTCCGCTATTACATGAAGAGTAAGGGTTGTTTTGCCTGAAGATTCAGGCCCGTATATTTCTGTTATGCGGCCACGCGGTATTCCCCCCACGCCTAATGCAAGATCCAGCGTTAGGGCGCCGGTAGGAATTACCTCAATTTTCATATTAGCGTTGCGGGAACCCATTTTCATAATGGCTTCTTTCCCGAAGCTTTTTTCTATTTGGGCAAGGGCGACTTCAAGGGCTTTAGCCTTATTGTCTTCCTTTTTATCTTCTTTAGCCATAAAAATCTCCTTAAACAGCAAATTTGCTTATGCCTTTATTATAACAGACCTTAGCGACAGCGTATTGTCGCATTAAAATTCTGCCAAAAAAATATTTTGGAGGCTCAGATATATTATAAGAAATTCTGCTTTTTTAATAAATGAAGAGCAGCCGCAGAATGAAACTGCGGGCAAAAATCATTAAAAACAAAAAAAGCTCAAAATCTTTCCTTGCAGGAAGGGCCAAAAAGCTTAATCTATATGCACGTTCTTATAATAAGAAGCAGAGCTGCGGAAGGGGCCAAACTGCGAGAAAAGAGCCGGCAGGTCATCAGACATCCTTACAGCCGCAATAAGGCAAGCTATGCCTATCAGCGTAAGCAGCTTAACATAAGGCATCATAAAATCTAAATTCCACATATCCTGGAGAATCCAGAAGAAATTCATCCAAATCCAGCAGTTTGTGGATATATCCATTAGCATTACAGCCTTATTGCCCTTGTTTGTCAGCAAGAGAGCTATTCCGGTAATGGCAGTAGGGATAATGCAGCATACGCATACCCTGGGAAACTGCAGCATCCAGAAAGCGTCCATGAAAAACCAAGACAGGGAGTTAAGTATGTCAACAGTGCTGCGGGATAGAAAACGGCTATTTTTTTTGCCTTTCCCGCTATTGCAAACTGCGGCTTTTTTTGTGGTCTGTTCTTTCATAAGCACTCCTATGGCCGCAGTCATTGATAAACAAGCGGCCCGGGCTGCCTTTACGGCAGCAGAAGACAGGCCGCTTTTAAGCGCGGCCAGGAGGAGCATCATGCCCGCCGTCTTCTTCCTCTGTGGCAGGAGATGTTCCTTCAGGCAAATGAAATTTCCCGGAAACAGACACTTCCGAGTCCGCAAGCCCGCTAGGGCGGACGGATTCAGAAGTAGCGGTTTCAGCAACAGAAACATCGGGATTTTCAGATACAGCTGGCTTAGCGGCAGCATTTAAGCTGGCATCAGGCGAAGCCTGCGTCAAATCCGGTTTCTCATAAGGCACAAATGTGCCTTCGGAAAATTCCTTTAGCCATTTTTCAAGCATTGCGACCTTATTTTCCAGCAGCTGAATTCTTTCTTCCGTCTTGTCAATGAAAACCAGCGGCTGGCGGCTTGGCATTTCTTCGGCAACAGCCGGCATGCCACAAAAAAGATGAGTATACCGCCCGTCTTTCTGGCCCGGTCTCCTGGGAGCTTTCGCAAGCATAGGATTGGGCATGGAAGCAAGCTGCTGAAGCAGGGCTTCAGTCTCTGCCGTATCCTTAAAAGCATACAGCCTTTCCGTGCGCGTTTTGAGCTCCGCGGCAGTTTGAGGGCCTCTCAGCATGAGAACAATGAAAAGAGCTGTTGTCCTTTCATCGTAAGTGTCAAGCAGAGAACTAAGGCAATGCGAATATTTAATTGATCTTTCCCCAGAATAAAGATGCTTCTGCACAAGGCCTTTTTCCAAAAGGGATTCAATGCCCTTGCCAAGCGTGCCTGCATCTAAAGACATCACAGGATCGCGGCTGGATTTCTGATTGCAGGCCAAAAGCAGAGAATTAAACGAAAGCGGATACTGGTCTTTGACCGTTATTGACTTTTCAGCCAATGAACCCAGTATGCGGCATTCAACAGGTGTTAATTCTGTCAGCATTATATTTTCCTTATTCCTAATGTTATTATATCACACTTTTTAATAAAATTTACATTTTTTCTTAAAAAAATTTAAAATTTTAAGCGATTTTCTATGTTTTTTCAAAAAAATTGTTAAAAATAAGGAGAATTAACAGAAAACAAAAAACTAATCGGTTACAAATAATAAAATTTTACATTAATTCTCTGTATAAGAAGATTATTGATTTTAGGGTTTTCCCGTCATGCTGAATTTATTTCAGCATCTCTGCGCCTTAAAGAGGTCATGAAACAAGTTCAGGACGACTAAGCAATATCTGCATTCTTTATAATTGCATTGTATCAATGCTTTCCTTTAAAAAAGCCTATATTAAATATCATCTCCATTTATTAATTACTGTTTCCTTAATGTTTATTTTAATGCTCTATTTTTGTAGAATTATCTAAAAGACAGGATTTTTTGCCAGAACATCTTTGGCATTCCTAGCATTTTTCATCTTCTCGGAGATTTTATGGCAGCAAATGAAAAAAAATTGCGTTTTGGCGTAGTAGGGGCTGGAAAATTAGGCGGGTTTCATTGCCGCACTTTGGCTTCAATGCCGGAAGTAGAGCTTATAGGCGTTTCCGATCCTAATCTTATGAGGGCGCAACAGCTGGCTTGGGATTATAACTGCATAGCATACAGGGACATGGAAGAGCTTATTCCGCAAGTGGATGCGCTGGTGCTCCCGGTTCCGACAGAACTGCATGCAAAAATGGGCGTTAAGGCATTAAATGCCGGCAAGCATGTTTTGGTAGAAAAGCCTATAGCCAATTCAGAAGAAGGGGCAAGAGCGCTGCTTGAGGCCGCTGAGAAAAACAAAGTTATTTTGCAGGTAGGCCATTCGGAAAAATTTAATCCCGCTGTAGTAGAAACATTGAAGCATGTAAAAAACCCGCGCTATGTGACAATAGAGCGCTTAGGGCCTTTTGACCCGCGCGTGGCTGCGACAGGCGTTGTGCTGGATCTCATGATTCACGATCTGGACATCATTCTCACAATGATTGACAGCGAAGTGGAAAGCTTTGAGGCGATAGGCGCAAGCCTTTTCTCTAACCATGAAGATATCTGCAATGCCCGCATACGTTTTAAAAACGGATGCCTGGCTGACATAACAGCAAGCAGGGCAACAATGGAAGCTTCAAGGCGCATGAGAATATATCAGCAGAATGAATATCTGTCCGTGGATTATGTCAGCGCCCGCTTGAAAATTTACAGAAAAAAAACACCCATACTTTCAAGCCTGAAGGACATAGAAATAACTGTTCCGAAACTTGAGAAGAAGCAGCCCATACGGGAAGAGCTTTATCACTTCATATACTGCATACAAAATTCAAGAACGCCAATAAACAGCGGCGAAAAAGGCCTTAAGGCTGTGCATCTAGCCTTAGCCATAACAAAAGAAATGCGGCGCTATGAGATTTCAGCCAGGAAAGACAAAGAAACTGAAGAGTCTTTTTCAAGGAATCTTTCAGATCTCGGCAAAGCTGGCAAAGTAATGCTGGAAGAAGGATTGGCAAAAGCCGGCATAGATAAGTAATGCCGCAACAGATAAAGCAAGGGAAGGCGGAATCATGGCAATAACTGTGCCCCAGACAAAAAACATTCTGATAATAGCCGGAGATCCATCCGGAGATCTCCATGCGGCAAACCTTATAAAAGAGCTGAAAAACAAAGAACAGGGGATATCCGTTACGGCAGTCGGAGGCCTGCGCATGCAGCAGGCAGCCGACCATTTCATATACAATCTTGTTGCTGTCGGCGCATCAGGCTTCGCAGCGCCTTTTAAGCATTTCACGCTCTGGTTCAAGCTCATAAGGCTCATACGCCACTATCTTGAGGAAAAAAAACCGGCCTGCGTAATTGCTGTTGATTTCTACGGCTTCAATTATCAGGTTTTAGGCCTGGCATCGCACAGAAAGATACCGGCATACTGGTATATAAGCCCGCAGGTATGGGCCTCGCGCCCGGGCCGGGCAGCTAAAATAGCCCGCAACACTAAAGGCGTTTTCGTAATATTCCCGTTTGAAGAGGAAATTTACCGCAAGGCTGGCGGCAATCCTGTTTTTGTCGGACATCCTCTGCTGGACATGATACCGCAGCCGGCAGAAAAGACTTACCCGCCGGCAAACGGGGAATGGAACATAGGCCTGCTGCCAGGCTCGCGCCGCAATGAAATCTGCGCCCTGCTGCCAATGTTCATAAAAGCCTTCTACAAAATAAAGGAAACATATCCTAAAGCTAAAGCAAAGCTGTTCGCTGTTCCCGAGTTTCCTGACAGCATAATAGTGCCAATGCTTGAAAACGAGAACAGATACTGGTCAAAAGACATAGAGATAGTGCGCGAGAATGATTACAGAGAGAGGGCAAAGCTGGATTTCGCATTTACCTGCTCCGGCACGGCCACGCTTGAAAACGGCCTGCTGGGCTTGCCAATGAGCGTAGCTTATAAGCTTGGCAAATTCACCTATGCAATCGCCCGCAGGGTAATAACGGTAAAGTATATTTCGCTTGTAAACATACTGCTGAACCGCCAGGCGGTAAAAGAATTAATACAGGAAAACGCCACGCCGGAACTTCTTGCGCAGGATGCTTTGTCTTATCTTAATGAGCCAAACAGGCTTACGGAAAAAAGAAAAGAGCTTTTGTCGCTAAGGAAACTGCTTGGAGAAAAAGGCGCCGCTGAAAGAACCGCCGCCACAATATGCCAAAACATGGACTGGAGCAAGCCGGAAACTGAAACAAAACAGGAAGAGGCAAAAACACAGCCATAAGCAAAAAACTCATAGGAGCTGTATACCGCAGGAATTTAAACAGAAACACAGATTCAAACAAAAAAACAGGCTGAAGAAGCTTTATTGAATTATTGAAACAAAGATTTAACACAACTTAGAGACACACTATGATGCAACTTGAAGATCTTCTTTCACGATTCCGCGAATATTCGCAGCAGGACACCACTCTGCTGGAATATGCCTGGCACTATGCGCAAGAAGCCCACAAAGGGCAGCTGAGAAAATCAGGAGATGAATATTTCACGCATTGCGCCGCGGTAGCGGAAATACTGATAAGCTTTAAGATGGACATTCCGACAATTTGCGCCGGGCTGCTTCATGATGTGATAGAAGACACTGACATTCCCCATGACACTTTCCGCAAGGAATTTGGCGATGAGATATTCGGAATAGTCTCAGGCGTAACAAAGATTGACTCAATAAACTTTTCCTCAAAAGATCTTGCCCAAATAGAAAACTGGCGAAAAATGGTTCTTGCCATGGCCGAAGACATAAGGGTTATCATCGTGAAGCTGGCTGACAGGCTTCACAATATGAGAACATTGCAGTTCCAAACGCCGGAAAAACAGCAGAAAAAAGCGCAGGAAACGCTTTCCCTTTATGCTCCTCTTGCGCAGCGCCTTGGAATTTTTTCCATAAAGTCTGAGCTTGAAGACCTGTCATTTAAATATCTCCAGCCGAAAGAATATTATGAGCTGCTGGAAAAAGTGCAGCAGAGATATGCCAGGAGAGAACAGCTTCTTGACGAGTTCAAAGATGCGCTCAATAAGCATTTGGAAGACACTAAAATACCGCACAGGGTTCTTTCCAGGGCAAAAAACCTGTATTCCATATACAGAAAAATGCAAATGCAGAATAAACCTTTTGAGGAAATACAGGACACTCTTGCTGCCAGAATAATAACTGACAGCATACTTAACTGCTATGCCCTGCTCGGGCTGGTGCATTCCCTGTTTAAGCCAGTGTCCGGCACTTTCACGGATTATATCGCCGTGCCAAAAATGAACGGATACCAGAGCCTTCACACAACAGTAGTCGCTTCTTCGGGAGAAATGGTAGAAATACAGATAAGAACCGAAAAAATGCACTATACAAATGAATATGGCATAGCCGCTCACTGGCGCTATAAGCTGGGAGAAAAAAGCCCCGATGAGCATTTGAATGAAAAATTAAACTGGCTGCGCGAATGGATAGAAAAACAGCAGAACCTGAATAATGATGAGTTTATGGACGGCTTTAAAGGCGACCTTGAAATGCAGCAGATTTTTGTTTTTACGCCCAAAGGCAAGGTTAAGCCGCTCGTTTTAGGCTCAACGCCGCTGGATTTCGCTTACAGCATTCATACCGAAGTAGGAAATACCTGCATTGGCGCAAGGGTAAACGGCAAGATGGCAAAACTGGACAAGCCGCTTAAAAGCGGAGACATCTGCGAAATACTTACCAAGAAAAATTCAACGCCAAAAAAAGACTGGCTGAAAATAGTTAAGACCGCAACTGCCCGCAGCAGCATACGCCGCTGGCTGCGCGAGAATGGCGAAAGCGAAGAGTGAATTTTCCGGAGAACTCAGACATAACGCAGCAGAAAACAGATGCGCTCAGGCAGCGCATTGCGGCGCTTGGCATTGACATCAGCATTATTGAGGAAAAATTCATAAAAGGCAGCGGCAAAGGCGGACAAAAAATAAATAAAACCGCAAATGCCGTGCAGCTTTATTATCCGCCGCTGGCAATCACGGTGCGCTGCCAGCGCGAAAGAAAACGCTCCGTAAACCGTTTTTTAGCGCTGCGCGAAATGATTGACCGAATAGAAATGCAAATTTCTCCAGAAACATCAGAGAGGCTAAAAGAAATAGAGCGCATTCGCAGAAGAAAACACCGTTAATCTTACCGGAATGCGGTTACAGCAAATAAAAAGCTAAGCTGTTATATAAATCCCATAATATTTTTAAAGGCTCTGTTAAAGGAAAATATTGGCACAATATATTTATAAAGGCCGCAAATATTACTTCGCCGTCCTGAACTTGTTTTAGGACCTCTTTAAGCCGCAGAGATGCTGAAATAAATTCAGCATGACGGAAAAACTGTAAAATCAATAATCTTCTTAATAAAGAGCTAATCCCATAAATTTTAAAGTTGAAAAAGTTTTTTTATCATAATATAATATAGTTATGATTAGATTTATTTTTATATTATTGTCTTTCTTTGCTTTTTCATTCTCTTTTGCAGGAAATGCAGAAGCGAATAATGAACTCAAGAACATAAAAGCGGCAGATGTGCACCGCCTGGCAGAAGAAATGAATCTTCCGAAAATTCCGGATGTAACAGGAGCCGTAATATTAAACGCATTAGAAACAGAAAACGGCAAACCTCCGGTAATAATAACTGTTCCCGGCCTTAGCTTTGATGAGATAGGCCCAGGAATACTTGAGATAAGCACACTCAAAAAGATTTGGCATTTCTTTTTTCCTCACAAAAGA
>Ga0310690_10007396_pt1 | contig 14153 bp, 11 predicted proteins | sample AusTroGonzalo_MG_2_FD_207661 | JGI IMG/M metagenome (GOLD analysis project Ga0310690, IMG submission 207661) | Bovine rumen microbial communities from tropical cattle in Woodstock, Queensland, Australia - Gonzalo_04 (v2) (version 2) | ecosystem: Host-associated > Mammals > Digestive system >...
CCGCCGGGGAAGCTTTTATATTTCCTTCAATCTGCAGTTCATCCTTTGTTTCGCCGGTCAGGCCGTCCATCAGCAGAATGGTTCCGTCCTCGACGCACTGGATGATCCAGCCGTTTCCTTCCTTGTCATAAACCGCCACGGGTGAGGATTCGCTCCGGTCTCCGAGGCCCTTCGACCAGCGGATCTTGCCGGTCTCCTTTTCGATGGCAACAATTGCGGCCTTCGTTTCCTCCCCGACGCCCAGCATCGTCCGGCCCTCCGCGTCCAATCCGGTCACCGTGAAGAACACCAGCTCCCCAAGACCCTTCTGGCCGATCACCGGCGACGCCTTCACGCCCACGTCTTCCTTGGTCTTTGTGTTCTTCGCCACACCGATTTCAACGGTCCAGATTTCCTTGCCGCTCAGCGCGTCATACCGGCGGATCTGCGCCGGGCCCTTCTTCCGGTTGTTCAGCATGTTGGCGGTGTAAAGATCCAGTCCCCTGTCGCCGTTCAGGTCCAGTGCCACGGCTGCCATCACCGAGTCTCCCGTGCTCACGGCCCACACCGGTTTCAGATAGTTCGTATCCACGCAGCGCAGAACGCCGCCCATGTCCGCGTAGAACACATACCTGTCATACATGGCGTGGGACGATTCCACCGCTACCAGTTCGTCCTTTTTCTCCCCCTTTGCCCGGGATGACATCACGATGGATCCCGGACTCACTTTCAGGATCCCGGCCTGGTAGTCAAACTCCGTGTTCAGGCTTGTCAGATACAAAAGCCCGTTGGTGCCGAGGGTAATCATGTTGTCGCTGGTGCGGTCAATCAGCGAGGAGGTCTCAAAACTGCCGTATTTGTTGATCCCCCGGTGCATTTTTCCGTCCAGCCCGTCGATCAGGGTGATCTCCTTTTGGTCGTAGAGGTTGTACTGCCGAAGGCCGATTTTCCCGGTCTTGTTTTTCATCTTCCGGGTGTACTGCCCGACGTTCATATAGGGATATCCCGCCGGATGCAGGCTGGGCGTCCCCCGCATGGGATAACCCATGTTGATCGCGCCGCGGGTCAGCACCCCGTCCTCCAGATCGATAAAGCGGATGACGCCGTCCACGCCGGCAATGATCACTTCGCGCAGGGCACTTTTCGCTTTCTTGTCCTCGTCGATATTGGAAGCCGCCCGCACCTGCGTACTCCATTTCACGATGGCCGGTTGACCGGTCCATTCATATCCGTAGAAGGTCTGGCTGGCGCCCCGGGAACTGCCCGCCTCCACCTGCCAGATCTGCGCCAGTCCCGCAGGATTGTCAACTTCGCCCACCGCCGCGTTCTGCCGGAACGCGTTTCCGCGGAAGGTCAGCACGCCGATTTTTTTCATCGTGTAGTCGTCGCCTGCCGGCATATGAATCAGCGATTTGGCCGCCCGCATATAATCCTTTACTTTTTTCGACCCGTCATAAACGATGGTGTTTGTGATCAGGTCCGGGCTGGCATCCGGATCCGCCACCGCTTCCAGCGGCGGAGTTGCCGTCGGTTCGGGCGTGGGCTCCGGCGTATCTGTCGGTGCGGGCGTCGCCATCGGCTTGGAATCCGGATCCGGCGTAGGCGTTCCTCCCCACGGCACGCCCCACATTTCGTCTCCGAAGTCTTCCGCATCCGCGCCGGCTCCGTCGCTGTTGCCGGTTATTTCCGCTGTTTCGCCGCTCTGTTCCCTGCCTTCGTTTTCTTCGGTTGTCTCTTTTGCGCTGCCGGCCGTCTCTTCGCTTCCCTTGTCCGACACGGCCGCCGCTTTTGCGGTGCCGGCCACCTCTTCAGTTCCCTTGTCCGGTGCGGCGGTCTCCTTTGGCACCGGTGTTTCACTGCCGGCCAGCGGCGGCGCAATCTTCAGTTCCGCGGTGTATTCGGTATCCACCCAGGTTCCATCCGTCCGCTTCGCCTGCAGCCGCACCAGGCCTTCATAGCCGTCTTTCACGTGGAATGTCAGCGTCCAGAAATTATTGTCGGTATTTTCCACCCGGGTCAGATCCGTATTCACCTCCACGCCGTCTTCGTCAACCAGGCGAAGCCTGTCTACGGCAGTGCCGGTGGTAACGGAAAAAAGAACGTCCGCAGGCGCCGTGGCTTTCTCGTTTCCCGAAACGGTGAAGCCGTCAATCCGGGCAGGTTCCTGCTTCTTCCGTTCCACAAGGTTTTCAATCGGTGACGTAACAACCCGAACCGCGTCCGCCGCCTTGATCCGTACGGAATTGTTTTTCGGCAGCGACAGCAGAACGATCAAAGCAAGACCGATCACCAGCAGCACCGCCGTCAGGATCCACAGTCCCGGATGGCGGTCATCCGGCAGGGGCTCCCGGTCTTCCGGCAGACGAATGCCGGTCCGTCCCTCTTGGTAGGGCCCGCGCTCATGCGCTTCCCGGCTGTAGATTTCGCGTCCGTAAGCTTCCCGTCCGGCTTCCCGCATTCTTCGGGGATCGATTTTCATCTGCCCCGGAGCATATCCGACGGAAATCCGTTTCCGGTCAAAAGCCCGGGTACTGTCGGTTTCGTCCTCCGGCAGCCCGTAAATTTTTGTTCCCTGATCCGCCTTTTCGCTCTGCATTCCGTAAGAATGCTTCCCCGGGTTCGCGGGATCGTCCTGCGGTCCCAGAGAACGGTTTCCCCGGTTCGCGGTTTCATTCTGCATTCCGTAAAAGTGTTTCCCCGGGTTCAAGGGCTCGTCCTGCAGTCCGTAGGAACGATTTCCCCGATCCCCTGAATGGTTAAGCGCATCAATGTCAGATCCAACCGCTCCGAAGGTCGCGCTGCGAACCGCGTAAGGCGCGATTCTCCTGGGTTCCTGCACCGGCCGGCGCGCAGCCTGTACCGGGCGGGTTTCGGATGTCTTTGACGTGATGTCGCCGGATGCGCCGTTGGGCGAAGCCGCCATGCGGGTTTCGGATGTCTTTGACGTGATGTCGCCGGATGCGCCATAGGGCGAAGCCGCCATGCGGGTTTCGGATGTCTTTGACGTGATGTCGCCGGATGCGCCATAGGGCGAAGCCGCCATGCGGCGCGCTTCCGGAGGAATTCGGCTGTCCGCGCGCTGCGTCGCAGGCTCGTCCGAAGGTGTCCGGCTGTCCGCGCGCAGCTGTGGGATCCGGACTTTCATCGTGCGGCCCATCGCGTCCTCCGCCGGCGCAGCATGCAGTTCGCTTCTTCTGCGGCGTCTGGGCGTCTCCTGCCTCTCTTCGTCCCGGTTGATCTCTTCGTTCAAAACGCTTCGTCTCCTTTGCGTTGAAAAATCAAAACTTTCACGAATATATTATACCGAAAAACCCCGCGACCGTAAAGTGACGGGTTTTGTGCGGTATACCGTGGACAACATAGGAACGATTTTTACAGCAAGCCACTGACTGCAAGAAAAGCAGACCTCAGCATCGCCTACGTCGAATTCGTTTTTTTACGGTCGGTATGTGACTGTAAGAAAGCAGGCTCAATGGTGCCTGCATTGAATTAGGTTCGTTACGGTCGGCAGGTGAGCGCAAGGGGACGGTTTTTTTTGCGACCAGAACTGGTTGCAAAAGAACCGTCCCCTTGCGGATCACCATGCAGTCTCGCCGTTACCCCCGCAACCAAAACCGGGTATCCAAAACCCCCTTTGGGGTATATAATAGCCCTATGAAAAAAAGGAGGTCTGCCATGCTCTGCACCCTGTGTCCCCGGCAATGCCGTGCCGACCGCGCAAAAAAGCCCGGCTTCTGCGGGCTTGGAGAAGAAATGCGCATCGCCCGGATCGCGCCCCATCTGTGGGAGGAACCGCCGATCTCCGGAACCCGTGGAACCGGGGCCATCTTTTTTTCCGGCTGCACCCTCCGCTGCGTTTACTGCCAGAACAGCGAAATCTCCCATACCGGCGCGGGAAGAACCTTCACACCCCGCGAACTCTCTGATGCGCTGAAGCGCCTGACGGATCTGGGCGTTCATACGCTGTCCTTCATCACCGGTACTCCTTTTGTTCCGCAGATCCTCGACGCGCTGGAGCTCTGGCGTCCTCCTCTCCCGATTGTCTGGAACACCTCCGGCTATGAAACCGTGGAAACCCTGCGGTTGCTGGAAGGCGCGGCGGATGTTTTTCTGCCGGATCTGAAGCATTATTCCCCCCGCGCCAGTCAGCTGTGCGCCAGGGCGCCGGATTATTTCGAAGCTGCCTCCGCCGCCATCCGTGAAATGTGCCGCATCGCCGGGCCGAACCAACTCTCTGAAAACGGTATCCTGCTCCGCGGTGTTCTCATCCGCCATCTGATTCTGCCCGGTCTCACCGGAGAAAGTATGAAACTTCTCACCTGGATCAGGGATAACCTTCCGCCCGGCACGCCCGTCAGTCTCATGCGACAGTATATTCCTGCCGCCGGTGTCTCCATCCCCGGACTCATGCGGAAGGTAACGGAAAAGGAATACCGCCGGGTCCGGGATCATATGCTCGCCCTGGATCTTCCCGGCTTTCTGCAGGAGGCGGATTCCGCTGACGGAGAATATATTCCGGTCTTCAATCACCCGGAAAGTTTTGTCTGAAATCCTCAAAGCCCGAATCTCAAACCCTATACCCCCAACCCCCTGAATCCCATATCCTATACCTTCGTATCCCTGTTTCCCATCCTCTAAACCCCGAATCCTAAAGAAACAGCCGGGTATCAACCCGACTGTTTCTCCACCTTCGGCACATGGTATTCCACGTCTTTGTCAAATTTCACTTCTTCCGGCGGAGTCTCCAACTCCTCCGGATTCGCAATGCTGTGCATCACCTCGGCAAAGAAAGCCGCATAGTGCGCTCCGGAGCACACCCGCTCATCCGCGGTGATCCCCAGTGGCAGCCACCGCCGCATTCTGGTTCTGCCGTCCGCTTCGACAAACGCTTCTTTCTGGACGCCGCCCATCCCCATGAACAGGCTCACATCGCCGAAATTGTAGATATGGTGCAGCGGGCTCGGCAGGCCGATGGAGCCGTTGTTGGTCATAAACAGGCCGCTGTAAAACGGAAGCTCCCGCGTCAGGATCCCGGGCATCAGCCCATACCGGTCCAGTAGTTTCACTCCGTTCACCAGGATGGTCGCGGCACCGGGAACCTTCAGAACGGCCTTGGCCAGCCGGATCACAAAGTCTCCGTCCTCCGTTTTCCGGGCATTTTCCACCGCGTGATCCATCCGGTCACGAACGTCGAAAATCGTGTCTGTCAGGTCAAACAGAATCCGCACGGTGGTTTCCACGCTGTCCGGATTCTGCGGATCCTTCAGCGCCACGTAGGAAACGGAACAGTTATTGCGGCTGTAATACTGCTTGTTGAAGATAAACCGGTTTACTTCCGGATGATGTGCCACCGCCCGCACATAGGCCGCGACAATGATATTCATGAAGGTGATCTTCTCGCCTTCCCTGCTCTTTGCCGCAATGTACCTGGACATTTTTTCATAGTCCAGATTATGCTGCAGAAACACCTGCGCGTCGCAGCGCATAGGCATCAGATAGGGAGTAATCTGAACAATCGGATCGACGTCCTTCAGTCTTCTTCCGTCCGGCCGGTATCCAAACATGGTTCATGCCCCTCCTCTGCCATCGCCGTCTGCCAAATCAAAATAAATCAGCAGCTTTTTCCAGCGCTTCCTGCTGCGCCTGCAGCAGCGCTTCAAACTTTGCGCGATAATCCGCGGCCGTCTTCTTCAGGGCCTCGATCTCGGCTTCCAGCGCTTTGCGCTCTTCGCTCAGACCTTCCAGCTGTTCGGTGGCTTCCGTTTCCGCTTTCGCCCGAATGGCTTCCGCATCCTCCCGGGCTTTGCGCAGCGTTTCTTCCTTCACCTGCACGGCCATGGTCAGCACTTCCCGGAAGCTCTGTTCATTCTCGGCGCTCACAATGCTGGCCGGGGTTTCATTCCGAACCACCGTTGTCTTCTGGCGCAGATCCATGATTTCATTTTCCATCCGCTCGATTTCGTCGCAGATGTCGTCCAGGAAATCATCCACTTCCTTTTGGTTATAGCCCTTGTTTGCAAAGGAAAATTCCTTGCGTGAAATCTCTTCAACCGTGATCCTTGCCATGGTCCTGCATCTCCTTTCAAATCCGTTTTAATATCCGTAGCCCCCGAAACTGCCGTAGCTGCCGGCGGCCACCGGCATCGTGCCGGTATAGGGGTTATAGCTGTCCATCTGTCCGCTGCGGGCGGCGTTCCAGTCTGCCGCGTTCCGGCCGCTGCGGCGTTCCCGCTGTTTCGGAACGGGTTCCTGCATGGGCTGGGCAGCATAAGCCGGAGGAATCATTTCGGGCCGGCGTCCCGTTTCTTCCGGCAGGATCTTTACGCCTTCCGGCGCGATCAGCACCAGTCCCGCCCCCTGCAGCATCCGTACGCTGCACCCCAGCGTGAACGCGGCGCCGGCCAGCATGTCCTGGCATCGCATGCTTTCGTTTTCATTCGCAATGGCTGCCAGTTCAACGATCAGCGTTTCCCCGTTCTTCATGCACTCAATCGCTTCATAGCAGCTCTTGAGCCCTGTCAGCGTCAGGATATGCTCCACATGGTTGAATGTTGCCGTGCCGTTTTCCGGCGCGTATCCCGGCATGTAGGAAATATTGTTTCTGTCCGGCGTTTCCTCCCGCGAAGCAAACCATCCGCGCTCCGGCCGGGCCGCGGCCGCCGGCGGTTCATAGGCCGGCGCCGAAAAAGGTCCCGACTGTGCAAAGGCCGTCTGTTGTCCGTATGCCTGCTGTCCGAAATTCTCCATCCCAAAGCCTGTGTCAAACCCAGCGGCGGGCGGATTCATACCCGTAAATCCCGTATGAACATAGGTCATGGCCTGCGCTTCTTCCGGTGCTGCGGTCTCCGTCTGGTCTTTCCGGCGGATCGGCCGGTAGCAGCTGGTCCCTCCGTCCGGGCGGCGGTTTCCGTCCTTCTCGACGTGAAACAATCTTTGCATCTTGTTTTTCAGGTCCGTCAGACTCATTGTCTTCCTCTCTCCTCCCTCGGGCCGAAGATCGCGCTTCCGACCCGCACAACCGTAGCCCCGTGGCGGGCGGCCAGGCGATAATCGCCGCTCATCCCCATGCTCAGTTCTTCCATGCTGACGCCGGGGATCGAAGCCTCGCGCATCTGCTCAAACAGTTTCCGCATTCCGGCAAAAAGGCCGTCCAGATAAGCCGTATCGTTCGTCAGCGGCATCACGGCCATCAGTCCTTTCACCCGGATGCCTTCCAGCGGCGCAATCTTCCGGAGAAAGCATTCCGTCTCCTCCATGACAACGCCGCCCTTCTGTTCCTCTCCCGCCGGGCTGATCTCCGCCAGCACGTCCATCCGCAGCCCCGCGCCGACAGCCTGCCGGCTGATCTCTTCCGCCAGTTCCACCCGGTCCACCGAGTGAATCATGCAAACGTCTCCGATAATCTGCCGAACCTTGTTGCGCTGCAGCCGTCCGATCAGATGGATCCGGAAGGCGTCCCCGATCTCCGGCAGCTTGGTCTTCAGCTCCTGAACCCGGTTTTCCCCGATTTCCGTAATTCCCATTTCCGCCAGCGGCAGAATTTCCTCCGCTCCCCGTGTTTTTGTCACGGCCATCAGCCGCGGCACGGGATATCTCCCCTCTGAAGCTTCTGCCAGTTCCCGGCGGATCCGGTCCACATTTTCCCGGAGTTCATTCTTCGTCATACTTTCCTCCGTCAGAACAGCCTTACGGTCTGTCCCTCTGCCAGCACTCCCTGCTGAATGGCCGCGATATATACCATGTTGTCCCGCTTGTCAAGCACGTTCACCGGTATAAACCATTCATAGTCTCCGTCAACAACAACGACCCCCGGCATATTGTCCTGGGTATAAATGGCCCGGGCCGGCACGCAAAGGCTTGAGACGCTGTCTCCCAGGATCCCCGTGCAGGACCGCACGTACAGAACAGGCGCCACGCTGTCCTCCACGCTCAGGATCACTTCCAGTTCTCCACCCGTCCGGGTAAAGCTCAGCACCTCGGCCTGCACCGTCGTATCTGTAAAGTTCTCCAGTTTCAGATCATAAACGGCGCCTTCCGTCGGATTCCAGTTGCTGTCCCGGATCAGCATCAGCACAAACCACCGGCCGTCTTTGATCATCCGGTAGATCGTGGTTTTTCCCTTGGCCAGTTCTTCTCCCTTCGGCTTCTGGCCGTTGATCATCGCCCGCACTTCAGCCGGTGTGAACTGATCGTAGTTCGATACCGTCAGTCCGTATTCATATCCGTCGGAATAAAAGCTGACCACGGCTTTGTCGCCCGTCGCAACGTATTGTTTCGTCCAGCTGTTGATTCGCTGAAGCTGGCTCTGTTCGTCGTCGTACAGGCGGGTCATCCGCTGGTCGTCGGCATACTTCTCGCGAAGATAGCTCTGCCGCGCCTGAATGGCTGCCGTCAGCAGCTTTTCCTGGTTTGTCATGTTTCCCCGGGCACCGGCGATAATTTCCCGTTCCTCCCGGGCTCGGGTCATCACTTCGCTCTCCAGTTTCTCCATCCAGGTGTCTGTGGTAATCTCCGAATTGAGCAGCTTGGTCTGGTATTCCTTGATCTGATCCCGGTATTCCTGCAGGGTGGTCATTTCACGGGTGGAAAAGCCGGAAGAATATACATTGCAGATCGTCGCCCCGCGGTATACCGTGGTTCCCTCTTCCGCAACATAATCCACGCTGCTCAGGCCTTCCGCGTCGTAAGGAACTTCATCCCGCACGATCAGGCAGTCCCCCGTGTAGCGGGATCCGATCGTGTCGGTGGTAATCTTTGCGAATCGGGCCGGCTCCGGTGTCAGCGACGTAATCAGATACCACGCTGCAAATGCCAGCGTCAGCACGATCAGCATGATCTGCGGCACGCTCAGCCGTTTTCTTTCGCGCGGCGTCTGCTGCGGTGGCATGGCAGCCGGCGGCTGCGGCGGGTTCATCTGATACACCCGAAGCCCTCCTTTCCGGAAATTTCCAATATATTATGATATCATAATCAGACTCCTTTTTGCAAATCAGCCTTCGGCCGTCAATCATCGACCGTCAGGCGTCAGCCATCAGCCAATCCGCCGGACGCACAACAGCCTCCGCGGGTTCGTCCTCCGTAACGGCAAGCGTCATCAGGCTCTTTTCCCCGGAAACCCGCTTCTTTTCCGGCCTCACCGTGGCCATCACAAAAGCCATCCCTGCCACCGTCACGTTAAACTCGCGCATGAGTTCCACCATACCCTTGGCCGTGCCGCCGCCCTTCAGGAAATCATCCACGATCAGCGCGCGTTGATTTTCCTTCACTGCCCGGCGGCTCAGGCTCATGGTTTCAATCGAGCCGCTGCCCGACACATAGCTGATGTTCACAGCGGATCCCTCATATACCTTGGAAGAATGCCGGGCGATCACCAGCGGAATCCCAAGTGCGTTGGCCGTGGCAAAGGCAACGGGTATCCCTTTTGTTTCCATTGTCAGCACAAAATCAGGCTCAACCTCCATATACTCGGAAGCTATAATTTCGCCCATCCGGTTCACAATGTCCGGCGTGCTCAGAATATCGCTGTAGTACAGGAAACCGCCGGGCAGCACCCGCTCGCTGCCGCTCAGTTTTCTGCAGAGATCCAGAATCGTCTCCCGTGCCTTATTCCTGCTCACAGCCGGACGGTACCGCACGCCGCCGGCCGCGCCGGTCACGGTTTCCACCACGCCCAGATCGTAACGGCTGCACACCTCGCGCAGCAAATCCACATCCTCGCTCATGGTGGATTTCGCGCTTCCGAACATCTCACAAAAGCTGCTGAGCGTAAAAATACGGTTCGGCGCACTGCTCAGCATCTTCATCATAGCGCTCATACGCTCGTTTCTGCGAACTTTTTCCATGGCCCTCGTCTCCTTGCTTCCCTTCCTGTAATCCGGGTAAGTATACCACGGATTTCCGAATATTGTAAAGCATTTCAAAGGCAAATGTTCGTCTTTTGAAAGAAAAGAAGGTCCCCGGCCTTTACTTGTCAACTGTTAATCCAGGCATAGCAATACGCCTGAGTTCTTGCTGCAAAGGCCTCTGTCCGCAGAAGTTTTCTCATCTCTTCTTTTGAGTACCATCCTGGAATAATTTCCTCCGCGTCAGAGGTGCTCTTTCGGAATTCTCCCGCCGCAACACCGAAAACGCAGATGTTCCGCTCATTGGAGAAACCGATCGCACTGTAGCTGTTATCCAGCACATCGGTGATCCGTACCAGTTCCAGTCCCGTCTCTTCCCACAGTTCGCGCTTCGCGCTTTCTTCCGGCGTCTCGCCGGGATCAATCAGTCCCGCGGGAAAATTATAGATCCACTGCGCCATCGCCATCCGATATTCCCGGCTGACAAGAATCCGTTCTCCCGCTTCATCGGTCAATATCATCACGACAGAATCCGGTTTGCGGTTCTGCAAATCATCCAACGTCCGGATGTTTTGATTCCGGCTGATGATCTCATATGTCTTCGTATTGCCTTCCGCTGTAACATAATCCACATCATAGCGGGTAATAAACCGGCCTTCATGAATTTTGCGAATACCCCGATATTCCATAACACTCAATACCTTCTTTCCTTTTCATGCATTCGCGTATGCTCCTTTCCGCCCCATTCCTTACATCTTATAATCCAAAGCATACCGTTCCACCTGCGTCCCTCCCTCAACATACCGCAGCAGGATTTCCGCGCAGGCCCGGCTGTCGCTGTCCGCCTGATGGTGGTCCAGCGCAATCCCATAGTAATCGCACATGCTGTTCAGTCGGTGGCTGATATCCGGCAGAATATCCCTGCCGATCAGCACAGTGCAAATCGCTTTTTCCGTCGGTTTCCAGTCGATACCGTAGTCCCGAAGACAGCTTCTCAAAACACCCATATCAAACCTCGCGTTATGAGCAACAAGTATTCCGCTCTCCATAATCGGTCGGATTTTCTCCCACAATTCTGGGAAAGCAGGCGCATCGGCAACCTTTTCCTCATTAATTCCCGTCAGTTCAATATTGAAGCGGTCAAAAGGCTGCTCCGGGTTGACATACGAAAAAAAACTGTCAACAATCTTCCTGTCTTCAATCACGCTGATCCCAATGGCGCTCATTCTGTTGTTCTTTTCGTTCGGGGTCTCCACGTCGAATGCGATGTACCGGTTCATTGCTTTTATCGCCGATATCTTTTCCTTGCTCTCCACCCATTCCGGCTGGTTCGTCACAATCTCCGTCAGTCCCCGTTTCACCGCATATTCGATCGTGCTCCGGGTTCCGCCCGGGGCGCCGTTATAATAAGCAATCAATCGGTTAGAGTGATCCACCAGGTAATTGTTCCTGCTCTCAAACACCCCATTGAAATAATGCCTGGAGATCACCTTCACAAAGTCCGCGCTTTTCAGCATGGTGTCATGTATACCCTTCCATGGCTCGCCCCACCGGGCCGCAAACCCCGGCCAGGGCTCCACGCAGATCAGGTGTAGCGACGGATCCTTCGCCCGCTTCGCCAGCACGATCTCCCCGGCAAAAAGATCCACACCCATGCCCATTCCGCAGAGGAAGGTCCTGTACCCGTCCGCGATAGCCGCGTCAATTTGTTCCTCCAGCCAGGCCTTGATTTCCTCTTCCGCAGTGTCCAGCTTCTCCGGCCGATGCCCGGAAAAGCAGCACCGGTGCAATCGTTTTTCAGCTTCTGTCGGCATGTTTCTTCTCCCATGTCCGTAAATGTCCCAAGGATATCAAAGAATGGCTTCCTTCAGTTTTGCGGAAAGGAACTGACTCCGCGCGCCTTGTGTAGCCACAATCAGGTGTTATAAATGCCCATGGGCGCCGTAAAACGCAGGTTCTGTCATGCTGATCGGATCCAGAATCCGGGCAACTTCTTCCGGATCCAGCACCTTTTCTTCTAGAATGATATCCCGCACGGACCGGTTCTCACTCAGCGCCTTTTTGGCGATGTCCGCCGCCCGCTGATAGCCGATCACAGGCGCGAGCGTCGTAACAATACCCACGCTGTTTTCCACCATTTCGCGACATCTTTTCTCGTTCGCCGTGATGCCGGTAATACAATTATCCACGAAGGTTTCCGTCGCAAACCCGAGGGTGTCGATAGACTGGAAGAGATTATAGAAAATGATGGGCTCAAAAGCATTCAGCTCCAGCTGTCCGGCTTCCGCCGCCATGGTAATCGTCATATCGTTGCCGATCACGTTGAATGCCACCTGGTTCACGACCTCCGGAATGACAGGGTTTACCTTTCCCGGCATGATGGAGGAACCGTTCTGCATAGCCGGCAGGTTGATCTCACCAAAGCCCGCCCGGGGACCGGACGACATCAGCCGCAGGTCGTTCGCAATCTTGGACAGGGAAACCGCGCAGGTTTTAACCGCCCCGGAAACAGCCACAAACGGATCGAGATTCTGGGTGGCGTCAATCAGGTCGGCAGCCTGAATGAAGTTCAGGCCCGAAACCTCGCTCAGCACCGCAACAATCCGCTGCAGATAGGCCTTGTCCGCGTTCACGCCCGTCCCGATGGCCGTACCGCCCATATTCAGCGGCCGCATTTCTTCAACCGCCTTTTCGATGCGGCCGATCTCCCGCTTGATGGCATCCGCATAGGCGCGGAATTCCTGCCCCAGACGTATCGGAACGGCATCCTGCATCTGCGTTCTGCCCATCTTGATGACGTGATCGAACTCTTCTGCTTTTTTGTTCAGTGCCAGGTGCAGGCAGTGCAGCTGGATCCGCAGTTTCATGAGCAGGCGAATGGTGGTCATTTTCCCCGCTGTCGGGATCACATCGTTTGTCGATTGGCTCAGGTTCACGTGATCGTTCGGGTGAACCAGGCTGTAATCCCCCTTCTTTCCGCCCATCAGTTCAATGGACCGGTTGGCAATAACTTCATTGGCGTTCATGTTCAGCGAGGTGCCGGCGCCGCCCTGAATCGGATCCACAACAAACTGCGTGCGGAACCTCCCGGCAAGGATTTCGTCGCAGGCTGTCACAATAGCCTCGCATCTTTCGGAATCCAGCGCATCGATCTCCCGGTTGGTGATGGCCGCCGCCTTTTTGATCTGTACCAGACTCGCGATGAATTCCGGATGCAGGCTGAGCCCGGTGATCCTGAAATTTTCCACTGCCCGCAGCGTCTGAACCCCGTAGTAGGCGTCCGCCGGTACTTCTTTATCTCCAATGGAGTCATGCTCTGTCCGATATTCCCTGTCTCCGGATTTCGCTCCCGAAGGGATGGTACTCGATCCCGCCAGCCAGCCGACCGTGCTTCTCAGTGTTTCTTCTATCATGGTGATCCCTCTTTTCAGTTTTTCCGTTTTTTCTATTCTATGCATTTCACCGGCTTTTTGCAACATCAAACAACCCTTCGGTTGACCTATCAAACAACCCTTCGATTGATATTTCCAATACCATGCTTACCGTTACCCCCTCCCCCGTCCGGTGGCACGTCATGTGCGCCGCTTTTTTCGCGCCAAAGGGGCCAAAAAGAAAAAGTGCGGAAACAGTTGGGAACGCTCCGCGCTTCTATTGATCAGAGAAGATCAGACTTGAAAAGCGGCCAAAAAGCCGAAAAAAAACGCCGCGTCTCCGCGGCGGTAGAGATTCCCGTTACCGGTCATTCTTCGACAAACGGCTTGATCTCTTCCAGCAGTTTGTCACACTCATCGCTGTAAATGTCCAGCGTAATCGGACGGCTCAGATCCAGGGAAAAAATACCGAGGATTGATTTCGCGTCCACAACATGGCGCCCGGCACGCAAATCCATTTCAAACGGATAGCGCGACACAACATTGACGAACTTGTTGACGTTTTCCACCAGGCTCAGACGAATCGTGACGGATTTCACGGCAAAGCACCTCCTTACGCATTAATCTCCGCTCCCGCGGGGTCTGACATATCATACAGGAAGACGGTATCGATTTCAATTGAAGATCCGGTGATTCTTCGGCCCGATCCGACATTTTTCGCGGTTTTTCTCATTTTTATAATCCGCCTTTCTGCGAAAGGCACCAATGCGGTCATGAAACCGGTGTAGCACCATTTCGCGTCAGTCAATAGTTTGCTATACTTTCTTTGTAGGCCTCAGCATACTACAGAACCCGTAGAGGTGAGTGGCGGGGCTGTATAGCGGCAAACCCCGTATTTTTATATGGTGTCGGCTGTCCTAAAGGCATCAATGATTGGCGCAAAACCGTAGCCCGTAAACTT
>Ga0310690_10007398_pt1 | contig 14153 bp, 10 predicted proteins | sample AusTroGonzalo_MG_2_FD_207661 | JGI IMG/M metagenome (GOLD analysis project Ga0310690, IMG submission 207661) | Bovine rumen microbial communities from tropical cattle in Woodstock, Queensland, Australia - Gonzalo_04 (v2) (version 2) | ecosystem: Host-associated > Mammals > Digestive system >...
GATCATACAGGTATAGCCCTCTCTTAAATAATGGGTCTCTATATCTTCACCTATGCTGGCCTCTTCGGGTTTTCCCGCATAGCCCGGGAACATCGCGTTGATAAAATAATTCAGGCCCTTTTCGATATTGTTCTTGTAGGCCTCGTAATTCACATCAAAGCTTTCTTCGGTCGCCTTTGCCTGGTGCTGCAGTTTTTTTGCAGCCATTGCAAATTCCTTGTTTATCTGAGTTTTGTTCATGATAATGATCCTTTTCTTAAAAACCTAACACTTCAGTATACCTTATTTCCGGGATTTATTAAACCACGCAGGCAATAAAAAGCCCGGGTACATGCCCCGGGCAAAGTGTTTAAGTATATGCTTTTACAGAACGAACTGATCGTCTTCGGAGATCTTGATGCCTTCGAGGATCTTTTCCTTCTTGCGGTGCATAGGATCGATATTGATCTGAACTCTCTTTACGATAGTCGTCATTATGCCTGCAAGTATGAAATAGATTATCGCTGTTGCGATCAGCGGGAAGAAGGCTTCGTAGGTACGGCTTCTGACGAGGTCGGACATCTTGGTGAGATCCATTACCGCGATATAACCTACTACGGATGTTTCCTTGATCAGTGTTACGATATCGTTCTTATAGATCGGCAGGAAGTGCTGTGCAGCCTGCGGAAGTATTACCTTAAAGAAGCTCTGATGATCGGAATAACCGAGAGCACGCGACGCCTCTACCTGGCCCTTTCCGACAGCGTTGCAGCCGACCTCGAGCATATCGTACATAGCGCATGCGAAGATCAGCGAGAAGCCGACTATCGATACCCATGTTCCGGACATCTTGGTATTACCGAAGATGATATAGTAAAGGATCATCAGGAATACGATCGTAGGCATACCTTCGATCAGCCAGTTGAAGAAACCTGTCACCTTGTTTGCAAAGAGATTGCCGTGTCTGCATGCCATGTAGGCAAGGAAACCGAGTATGGTACCGAATACTATGGATGCCACAGTGATCAGCATGGTCGTTCCGATACCGCTTGCAAAGAGCTTCCAGCGATCGCCCTTGATGAAGGTCTTGTAGAAGCTGTTGCCCATTCTTTCAAAGAAACCCGCATTGGTCTCATTGAAGCCTTCAAGAACGAACACGATGTCGCATGAATAATATGTATCGGAAAGTGTTGCAGTTTCTTCTCTTTCGTCGCTGTATACGATGTTCATACCGAAGTCGTATTTACCGGTCTCTGCAGCCGGAGCGATGGATTCAAAGGGAACTGAGTGGAATACTGCCTCATAGCCGTATTCAGCGCAGAAATTGAGCATAAATTCTACGTCGAAACCGGAGAAATCGGAATACTCGTTCTTGCTTTCGAATGAGAAGGGTTCGTATCCTCCTTCGATACCGATATCAACGGGGCCGTTCTCGTTTGTTGAAACGGGGTTGGTCCTGATCACGCATGTCTCTGCATCAAAGTTCATTACCCAGTAATCATAAAGATCATCGAGGAAGCCGTTTTCCTTGGACTTTCTGATGAACTCGTTCATCTGCTGGGTCAGGTATTCCTGTCTTTCGTTGTTTCCGATAACTACTTTGTATTCGCATACGCCTGCGACCTCATCAAGAGCAACGAGCTCGGGGTGCTGTGCATACTGTGCAACAAAACCTACGTCCTCGATGAGGTAGGCAGAGATCTTGTTTGCCTCAAGTGCCAGGATCATGTCGTTGGGCATGGTGTAGTAATGCCAGTTCGCATTGGGGATCCTGTCCTTTACGAGATCTTCGTATAATACCGATGTCTGAACGCCCAGTTCGTGACCGTCCAGATCTGCTATGCTTGTAAAGCCCTGCTTGGTCTCGGCAGTTGCAGTTGTCGGAGCATCATGTCCGAAAACGGAAACTGCGGATAAGAGCAGCATTGCTGCCATGAGGAAGGTAGCGATTTTTCTGATATTCTTCTTTTTCATCTTATTCTTCCTCCTCCCATCTGAAGCTGATAGTTATATCGTTTGTATAGCCGTTCTCATCTTCGACGTCCTTAAGGTCGACAACTGTTGTTGTCTCTTCCTCGAGCACCTGATTGAACAGCTCGTTGTCCGAATCCTTGGGATCGAAATGATCGCCCTTGTATCTTACGCGCAGCGAAAGAATATCCTTCTTTTCCGAGTAATCGATATTGATAAGAACGCCCGGGTCGTCCTCGCAAAGTGCATTGTTCACGCAGATCTCTTCGAGGCAGATCTGAAGCTTTGATGTACGATCGATCTCGATAAGGAGCTTTTCGGCGTAAGCCTGAAGTTCTTCGTTCAAAGCCTCGAAATCGTATTCGGGGTCTGTGATGTTGTATGTGAGCGAGGTAAGACGCTGGATGAACTTCTTTGTCTTTTCCTTTTGCGGATGATCGAATATCTGCTTGGGTGTTCCTTCCTCGTAGATACCGCCGTCAGCCATAAAGAGTATCCTGTTGGATATCTTGCGTGCGAAATCCATCTCATGAGTAACTATCATCATGGTATGACCTTCTTTTGCAAGCATCCTGATTACGGACTGAACTTCACCTATCATACTGGGGTCAAGTGCGGAGGTCGGCTCGTCAAAGAGTATGATCTCGGGATCCATCGCAAGAGTACGCGCGATAGCGATACGCTGCTGCTGGCCGCCCGAAAGCTCGCTCGGATAATTGAGAGCCTTTGCCGCAAGACCTACCGTATAAAGCAGTTCCATAGCCCTGTCATAGGCTTCCTGTTTGGATCTGCCCAGCAGTGTCATCTGGGGCTTCATGATGTTTTCTATTACCGTAAGATGTCCGAAAAGATTGAATGACTGGAACACCATTCCCATCTTCTTTCTCACCTCATTGATATCACAGCCTTTTTCCATGATATCCTGGCCGTCTACTATGATCTGGCCCGAAGTCGGCTCCTCCAGAAGATTGATGCACCTTAAAAAAGTGGACTTGCCGGCACCCGACGGTCCGATAACAGAGATAACATCGCCGTCATTGATGGTAACATTGATGTCCTCCAGAGGGGTCGTTCCCTCATATTCTTTTCTTAAGTGTCTGATCTCGATCATTTCTTAAATACCTTTCGCAATTTATTTATTTCCGCTTATGCGGATGGTAAACTTTTTTCACGCAACAAAAAGCCCGGGATCTTTTCAGATCCTGAGCTTTTTCTCAATTAACATCAAAAGCGAATTTTGCTTTTTCATCCCGGAATTATCAACTCCAGTGCGGTACCCCCGCGAATGTCGCGGGAACCTCGTTTTATTTCAGGTCTCGGTGCCTTAATCGCTCGTGCACCCCTGAGAGAGAATTCCTTTCTCTCCTTTGGACATTGCTGCCGCGGGATCACCCGCCGCATCCAAAATTCACTATATATACATTAATATATCGGTTAATGTATTTTACTATTTAAGTGCCTTGGTATCAACCACTTCTTTGAGCAATTTTTCGAAGTCCTCAAGGCTCATTGCGCCGAGGTCTCCGTCAGCTCTGTGACGCGGTGAAACAGTCTTGTTCTCGATATCGCGGTCGCCTACTACGAGCATGTACGGAACCTTTTCCATCTGTGCATCGCGTATCTTGCGGCCCGTCTTTTCGTTTCTCTTGTCGACTGTTGCCCTGAAGCCCTTTCCTTCAAGATCTGCCTTGATCGAATCGGCATATTCGAATGCGCGGTCGGTAACGGGCAGTATCTTTACCTGTACGGGCGAGAGCCATGTCGGGAATGCGCCTGCGAAGTGTTCTGTGATGATGCCGATGAATCTTTCAACGGAACCGAATACTACGCGGTGGATCATTACCGGAGTCTGCTTTTCCGAATTCGTGTCGGTATATTCGAGGTTGAATCTTCCGGGCAGCTGATAGTCGAGCTGGATGGTCCCGCACTGCCACTTACGGCCGAGGGAGTCCTCTACCTCGAAGTCGAGCTTGGGACCGTAGAATGCACCGTCACCGGGGTTGACCTCATAGGTCTTGCCTATCGATGTGATGGCGTCGGCCAGTGCACCTTCTGCCTTTTCCCAGTCGGCACGTGTACCGATGTGGTCTTCAGGCATGGTCGAAAGCAGGATCTTATACGGCAGACCGAAATCGGAATATACCTCATCGATCAGCTTTGTGATACGTACTACTTCGTTCTGGATCTGTTCCTTTGCGAGCAGGATATGAGCATCGTCCTGGGTGAAGCATCTTACGCGGAACATTCCGTGAAGAGCACCGGAAAGCTCATGTCTGTGCACCAGACCGAGTTCGCGGTAACGCAGAGGCAGGTCCTTATAGCTGTGCGGTTCCAGATCGTATACGAGTATGGAACCCGGGCAGTTCATCGGCTTGATCGCATAGTCTTCTTCGTCGATGACTGTTGTATACATGTTTTCCTTGTAGTGATCCCAGTGGCCCGAGGTCTCCCAAAGAGTCCTCTTCATGATCTGAGGTGTGGAGATCTCAAGGTATTCCCACTCGTCATGCTTTTTGTGCCAGTAGTCGAGCAGGGTCTTTTTAAGTATCATGCCGTTGGGCAGATAGAAGGGGAAGCCGGGAGCTTCATCGCGGAATGCGAAAAGTCCGAGTTCTCTTCCGAGTTTTCTGTGGTCGCGCTTTTTAGCCTCTTCTATCCTTTCGAGATAGGCATCGAGCTCTTCCTTTGTCGGGAAGGCTATGCCGTAGATCCTCTGAAGGGATTCCCTGTTTGCATCGCCTCTCCAGTAGGACGCATTGCAGGCAAGAAGCTTGATGCCGTTGCCCTTGATGTAACCTGTTGAATTAAGATGCGGGCCTGCGCAAAGGTCTGTGAATTCACCCTGTTTATAGAAAGAAATGGCTGCGTCTTCCGGAAGGTCCTGGATGAGCTCTACCTTGAAGGGCTCTTCCTTTTCCTGCATGAACTTTATAGCTTCTTCTCTGGGAAGCTCAAAACGTTCGATGGGCAGTCTTTCCTTTGTGATCTTTTTCATTTCCTTTTCGATCTGCTCCATATGTTCCGGAGTAAATGCGAAAGGTGCGAGCATGTCATAGTACCAGCCTTCCTTGATGGAGGGGCCTATTGCCAGCTTTACTTCCGGCCACAGTCTTTTTACAGCCTGAGCCATTACGTGTGAACAAGAGTGCCAATACGTCTGGCGGTACTCTTCGTTTTCAAAAGTATATTCTTCGTTTGCCATATCTTTTGATCCTTTCATGGGGATATCCATACGTAGGAACCCCTATATGCATTAAAAAACTGAAATGTAAAAACACTTTATTATACCATTTTATACACCTTGGGGACAGTATTTTTGTCCAATTTCTAAAACTTGATAATCCCTGAATTTTCAAGGGTTTGATGAAAAAGCAGGCCGAAAACGGCCTGCCTGTGATCATCTGAACGAACCGAGGTATTCCTCGAGTGTCATATTGTCTTTCATCATATTTTCTGCGTGTTCAGCGCCAACATATCTGATATGCCAGGGTTCGAACACATAGCCTGTTACATCTTCCTTTTCCTCAAGATATCTCAGTATGAATCCGTATTCGGCGCAGTGCTCTCTTACCCACTTGCCTTCATCGGTCTTTCCGAATTCATAGGAAAGCGCATAGCCCTGTGATTTGCCACCCACGTCACAGGCAAGGCCTGTCTGATGTTCGCTTTCACCGGGGCGGGCCGAGAATCTGTTGGCCTCAGCTTCGCCGTGGTTTTTGACATAGCTTTCAAAGAGGCTCTTCTGGTAATCATACGACCTGAATCCCGTTCTGAGTCTCAGGTATATCCCGTCGGCTTCTGCCGCATCGAACATTTTATTAAGAGCGTCCGCTGCGACCTGTCTCATTTTGTGAGTATCGGCATTGCCTACCCCCTCGACATGGCGTTCAATGGTCACCATATCATCGGGCCAGTAATCTGATTCTACAGGGTGGGTCTTGTTCACCAGGATGAGATCCGGGTTTCCTACTACATTGAGCTCCCACCATGAGGGTTCCGGCTCGGTATTTTCGCCTGCATCGGGCTTTGCGGATATCTCTTCCTGCTCAGTTGGTTTTGTTTCTGCAGCTTTGCCTTTGCCGCAGGCTGCAAGGCTGAAAACCAGTATCAGCACCAGCAGCAGAGCGATCATTCTTTTCATGTCATTTATCCTGCACAAAGCGTGCAGCCTCCTTTAAACTGATCTCATCGGGCCTCAGATCGGTTATCATATCACTTATCTCGGAAAGGACTGTGTTCAGTTCGTGTTCGAATTCCCTTGCCGACATTCTGATAACGCCGGAGCGAAGTGCCGCGAGCTGGATGAGCCCGTCCGATGTCGCAACTCTTACCGAATAGTTCTTTCCTATCTCATGGACCAGAGTTTCGATATAGTTGTCTGCGCTCTGTCCTTCTTTAGTATACACCACCCGGACGCCGTGTTCATCGGATTTGGCGCCGGGATTGTCTTTTCTGTTATATCCGTCAAATACCAGGCAGACTTCGTTTCCCTTGTATGCCCTGTAATTTATGAGCATCTCAAGCAGACGCTGCCTTGCCGATTCGACGTTTTCCTTTGCCAGGGATGCCAGGCTTTCTATCGCATATATGATGTTATATCCGTCAACGATGAGATAGTCCTTTCTGATAGCCTTCTTTTTTGTTTCACTCTTTCCGAAATCATAGGATACGCTTTCATAGCCAGGTCTTTTTATCTCGCCGAACTCTTTCAGCATTATGGCCTCGAGCTCTTTCTCATCGAAATCTATATTGCCTGTTCTGACTTTCGGTGCATCGACACTGATCTCATCGCCCTTTACGCTGAATCCGCTGTCAAGATGCATGAATTCATCGGCCCTGTTCCATTTGACATTGACCCCCGCGCCATGGGAACAGAACACCGAATCTGCCGGATTATCGATATCGCGTTCCGCGACATATCCGATCTCTTCTATCACCTTTTCTGTGTTGTGGCAGGGGTAATAGCCGGAATACCTGAGAGAAAGCCTTCCTCTTCCCGCCGTATATGAAAGCAGGTTCACATGATAGTTCTGCAGCTCAATAGCCGGACCGCTTCCCTTTAAGACCATGGTGTCTCCGATCTCTTCCGGAGCGTTTATTTCGGCAGACATTGCCTTAAGATCCGATATCGCGCGTCCTATGTGTTCCGCAGGGATCTCAAGTACATAGTCGTAGTAGGGTTCCAAAAGAACATTCTTTGCTTTCATCAATGCCTGTCGCAATGCCCTGTGGGAAGCTTCCCTGAAATCGCCTCCCTCGGTGTGCTTTAAATGGGCACGGCCTGCTATAAGGCTTATCCTTACATCCGTCAGTTCCGAACCTGTGAGCACGCCCACAAGCTCTCTTTCCATGAGATTTGAAAGTATAAGCCTCTGCCAGTTAAGATCGAGGTCATCAGTCTTGCAAAGCGATGTGAATACGAGACCGGTGCCGGCTTCAAGCGGTTCCAGCAGCAGATGCGTTTCCGCATAGTGGCGCAGAGGTTCGAAATGGCCGGCTCCTGTCACGGGTTCTGCGATAGTTTCCTTGTATGATATCCTGCCGCGGCCGATCTCCACATCCATGTCGAAACGGTCTTTTATTATCTCTTTTAAAATATCTATCTGGACTTCACCCATGAAACGGGCGGATATCTGTCTCAGCTTTGCATCCCATTCTATGCGCAGCATGGGGTCTTCTTCGGACAGCTGATCAAAACGCTGCATTGCGGTATAGGGATCTGTTCCGTCCTTTAATATGATCTGATATGAAAGAACGGATTCAAGGGCCGGCGCTATCGCATCCTTTTCAAAGCCGAGTCCTGTCCCGGCCGCGCTATGTTCCAGGCCTAAAAGGGCATATATCCCGCCCGGCTCTGCCTCATCTATCCTCTCGTATTTAAGACCGCTGTATATCCTTATCTCGTTTATCTTTTCTTCGCCGATAAGGTCCTTTACTCTGAGTTTTCCGCCGGTAAGTTTGATCCATGTGAGTCTCTTTCCGCTGTCATCCCTTGTGATCTTGAATACCTTTGAACCGAGATCTTTTTCGGGATATTCTTTTGCTTTCGCAAAACGATCAAGACCGGCCAGAAAATCATCGATGCCGTCCAGCTTCAGGGCCGAACCGAAATAACAGGGGAAGAGCCTTCTTCCTCTTATCATTTTCGATATCGTGTCATCGGAAACTACGCCGTTCTTTAAGAACTCTTCAAGAGCCGTTTCGTCCAGTTCCGCGATCTTTTCATGATCGACCGAGCTGAGATCTGCAAAGCCGTCACCCAGGTGACGGGAAAGTTCTTCTGTAATATCAGCTGCCTTCTTTTCGCATATGTCCATCTTGTTTACGAATACGAAAACAGGAAGATGGTAGCGTCTTAATAAAGTCCACAGCGTCCTTGTATGCGCCTGCACTCCGTCCGGTCCGCTGATAACAAGAACGGCATAGTCAAGAACGGAAAGAGTCCTTTCCATTTCGGATGAGAAATCGGAATGGCCCGGGGTATCGAGCAGATTTATCTTTTTATCCCCGAGCTCAAATACGGCCTGCTTGGAAAAGACCGTGATGCCTCTCTGACGTTCGATATAGAAATTGTCCAAATAGGCATCCTTGTGATCGACTCTACCGAGACTCTTTATCCTGCCCGTTTTGTAAAGCAGGGCCTCGGACATGGTCGTTTTGCCCGAGTCTACATGAGCAAGTATGCCTAAAACCAGATCATTCATGCTATAATTATACCAAAGGAGGCTGCGGCCATGTTCAATAATTACAATGAAGTTCTGGATAATGCAAGAGAAGTCTTAAAGGGCTTTTGCGATGTCTGCCCCGAATGCAACGGGCTCCGCTGCAAAGGAAAGGTGCCGGGCTGCGGCGCCAAGGGGAGCGGCGCATCATTTACGGTCTGCCGTGAGTATCTTAAAAGCGTTAAGATAAAACTTTCCGCTGTCCATGAACACTTTGAGGCCGAGACAGGATTCGAAGCCTTCGGTCATAAGTTTGATGCCCCGATCTTCGTTGCCCCCATAGGCGGCATGAAGCTCAACTACGGCGGAGTTTTAACGGAAAAGGAATTTGTTGAGGCCGTGACAAAGGGCGCCTTTGATTCCGGCATAGCTGCCTGGACAGGCGACGGTCCCGTAAAGGAATACTTTGAAACAGCGCTGCCGATGATAGCGGGTCTTGACGGCAAAGTGATCCCGACGGTAAAACCCTGGGAACAGGGCGAGGCGATAGCAAGAATAGAAGCAGTAAGAAAGTCCTGTGCCATGGCTGTTGCCATGGATGTCGATTCGGCGGCACTGGTAAATCTGAAGCTGCAGGGCAAGGCCGTATACACAAAGACCGAGGCTGAATTAAAGGAACTGGCTGAGGCTGCGCAGATACCCTTTATAGTAAAGGGCGTTATGACGGCAGAAGATGCCGTAGAATGTGCGAATGCAGGCTGCTACGGCATAGTCGTATCAAGCCACGGCGGACGCATCATGGAGGATAATCCCGCCCCCGCGATGATGCTCCCCGAGATCAGAAGGGCTGTCGGATCGCGCATGAAGATATTTGTTGACGGAGGCATACGTTCCGGTGCCGATGTATTCAAGTGCCTGGCACTTGGCGCAGATGCCGTACTCGTTGGCCGACCCTATGCGATCGCCGCCCACGGCGGAAGAGACGAAGGCGTGAAGATGCTGACGGAAAAACTCATTGCAGAGCTTAAGGAAACCATGCTGATGGCGGATACAAAAACACTTGCTGATATCAGCACGACAAAGCTCAAGATAGTTAAGTAAAAGAGGAAAACAAAAATGATAACTGTTGAAGAATTAAAAAAACACGGCGTCGATACCGACGCCGGATTAAGCAGATGCATGAATAACCAGGACTTTTATCTTCGTCTTGTAAACATGTCACTTGATGATAATACTGTTGATTCACTGGGGGCTGCTCTTGCCGAGGGCGATCTTGACAAGGCCTTTGCCGAAGTGCATAAACTGAAGGGTGCATCGGGCAACCTGTCACTGACACCGATATACGAACCGGCTCTTGAACTGACAGAGCTGCTGCGCCACAAGACGCCCGGTGACTATGACGGCCTTTACGAAAAGATCAAAGAGAATTTCACTGCTCTTCAGGCTCTTCGTGAGGAATGACCTGCACCTTAAGGCTCAGGACCCTCATCTCGTCACATTCCGTGACGGTAAATTTAAGATCCTTGTATGTAAAGCTGTCCCCGACACGGGGATAGCTTTCTAATTTTTCTATGGCCCAGCCGCCTATGGTCGCGTTGTCGTCCCCTATTTCTTCCTCGTCCTGTTCCATATCGAATTCATCGAAGAAGTCTTCAAGACGCATGTCTCCGTCTACCTCGAATTCGGTCTCGCTCTTTTCAACGAATTCCTCATCGATGTCGTCTTTTTCGTCCCAGATCTCACCGACCAGCTGCTCCAGGACATCTTCCATGGTGATGCAGCCCATAGTCCCGCCATACTCATCCGTTACTATAACAAGATGGTTGTTGTTCTTTCTCATCATGGTAAGAACGTCCGATATCGGCGTCGTCTTGTAGACGAACTGTGGCTCCATCATCATTTCCTGGATATTCAGTTCCTCACCGTCAGCAAGAGCGCGAAGAACATGGTTAACATATATCTGGCCTATGATCTTGTCAGGGGTCTCCCTGTAAACGGGAAGCCTGCTGTACTTGGTCTTAAGGATTTTATCCAGCAGCTTTTCGTCACTGTCCTCGATATCGAGAGCTTCCATATCGACTCTGGGTGTTATGATCTCGTATGCCGGAACATCGTCAAAATCGAGAGCGCCCTGCAGAAGGTCCGCAGTTTCCTCATCCACTACACCCTCGTCTTCAGCAGTCTCAAATATAGTCTCAAGATCGTCTTCGGTCACGGCATCATCGACCTTTGCCTTTTCCCAGATCTTTGACACGGATCCGACAAAGGCTCTGGATATCCTGACAAAGGGCCTTGTTATCGCCATCCATACCGAAAGCGGCCCTGCAACGGCCTGTGCAAATCTTTCAGGATGTCTTGTCGCCATGATCTTGGGCGCGATCTCGCCGAAGATTATGATAAGGACTGTCATGACCAGAGTCGCGATCCATGTACCGTGATCGCCCACAAGTGAGAGCGCGATCACTGTCGCAAGTGCGGACGACGCGATGTTGACCAGATTATTACCGATCAGTATCGATATCAGGGCAATGTCATATTTTACGAATATCTCGTAGGCCTTTTTAAGAGACTTTTCTCCCCTTTCCTCCATGGCCTTTCTGAGCTTTATCTCGCTGGCAGAGGCATAGGATATCTCGGACCCCGAGAACATGGCTGACAGTATCAGCATTATGATTATTGCTATATACGGAAATATCATTGCTTTGACACCTCCGTTTTATCTTCTTCGTCATAGATCTCGCCTACGAGTTCTTCCAGGATATCCTCAACTGTGATAAGCCCTATCACCTGATTCGATCCGTTTTTGACAAAGGCCATATGGGCCTTGTGGGCGGAAAGATCGGGCAATATCTCATCCATGGGAAGAGTGGACGGGATGTAATAGGCAGGATCCAGCATGGACTTTGACTTCAGCTGTTTTCTCCCCCTGATCTTGGCCTTTAAAAACTTCTTGATCTGCAGAACGCCTTCTATATTGCCGTCGTCATCCATGACGGGCAGACGCGAGAAATGATTCTCGGAAATGATCTTCATGATCGCATCAACGCTCATGCGGCGCTGAATGGTGACCACTCTTTCCCAGGGGACCATTACTTCCTTTGCCGTAGTCACGGTAAATTCCAGAGCGTTCTGAACGAGCTCTGTTGTTTCTTCGTCTATTTTGTCTTCTTCGTCTATATTTTCGATGATGTCAAAGAGTTCTTCTTCCGTTACCGTCACATCTTCCTCTTTTGTCTCGGGGAAGATCTTTATTATCAGTTTTGCGACAGCGGAAAAGAAAGCGCTGACCGGGGACAGCAGTTTCATGAGGAAACTGATAGAGCCCGCCAGTTTAGGGGCCAGGGTCTCACTGCAGGCCTTTGCATATGATTTAGGTATCATCTCGGCAAAGATGAATACTATAAAAGTGATGACAAAGGTCATGACGGTAACGCCTGTATTGCCCCAGAGTTTGGATGCAAAAAGCGTCGCGACAGAAGAGCACGCGATATGCATGACATTATTACCGATGAGAAGAGTAGTGAGTGCCTTGTCAAAGTCGTCAAGTATGGCGAGGACCTTTTCAGCCCGCGCATCACCATCGTCTGCATCGGAGATCATGCGGATGCGGCTTACAGATGCAAAAGCAGTTTCTGCCGCCGCAAAATACGCGCCCCCAAGGATCAGCAACGCTATGATTATCAGATATGAATATATGGGAATAGCGGAAATACTACTTCCGGTGTCCATAAGGACAAATCACCTCCAGTGAAAAACAAAACAAATTCCCTTACAAAGATATAGTATAGCATGAATTGAGCCATGCGATCATTTAATTATTGTTACAGCCCTCATCTGATATATGCTCCGTCCTCCAGATCGGGAGTATTGGAATATACGACGACCTCATCGCCTTCGGAAAGGCCATCTGAGATGACAGCTCTTGATGAACTGTTGTATTCGACCGTTACGGGAACTGCGACAGCAGTCGTCCCCTCTTTTCTGTATACATACTGCTGACCGTCAGCTGTAAAGACCGCAGATGAAGGAACGGAAAGAACATCATCCTCATCATAGATGCAGAATTTAATATTTGCACCGTAGCCGTCTCTTTGAGCGAGCATGGGATCGCTGTCCAGATCCACATTCACGCGCACTCTGTATTCGGCAAGGCCCAGAGCTGATACGCCTGCGCTGGCATAGTTATATACTTCGGATACTCTTCCCGTGTAGTGTTCGTCTTTGCCTTTCAGCGCGACAGCAACATCCACCTCATCACCTGCCGAGATGTAGGGGGCGATATTGGTGAGCACATCGAGCTTTACGGAAGGACGTCCCTCGCAGTTGATAACGGCAACTTCAGTTCCGGCATCAACAGAGGAAAGATCCTTTCCGGGAAGTGCGGAAACAACGCCGGCCTTTCCGGCTTTTATAGTGCATTTTTCAAGCTGGCTTTCAAGGCTTGCGATAAGAGCCGCCTGATCTGCATATTCGGCAGCAGCCTTCTGATACTCTGCACGGGCATTTTCATATTCGAGCTTGGAACCGCCGCCCGCCTCATACAGCGCCTTTGCTATCTCATATGCAGACTTCGCAGATGAAACAGCCGATCCGCCCGCGCCCGCTCTTGCTGCGGAAAGACTTCTTTGTATATCTGAGGGATCGATCTCCGCTATCACGGTATCGGCTTCGACCACATCGTTTTCCTTTACAAGGAATCCTATCACCCTGCCGCTTACTTCGCTTGTGATGTGATAGCTGCCTCCGTTTTCGATCACGCCTTCACAGGTATAATGATCACTGACATGGCCTTTTGATACAGTCTCTGTATCCACATCTATGAACATCCAAAGGTACAGCGAAGCAGCGGCCAGGATCAGTACGATCACTGCCGCAATAGCTATGCCCTTCTTTTTCGTGAAGAATTTTTTCTTTTCTGTCATATCAGCATCTCTCCTTTAAGATATCTGTAAGTTGTATCTCGCTTACGGCTTTATATTGTCTGTAATTCGTTATGCATACCAGAACAAAGCAGGCCGCAAGTATCATTAATATATGAGAAATATCCGTGTGTATGTTCAGATGCAGGTCGTCTGTTTCGACCAGCATCTGCACCAGTTTTTCCATGGGCGGGATGAGCAGCAGGCCCAAAACAGCACCAAACGCATAATACAGCATCTGCTCCACAAAAAGCATTTTCCCTATGTCTTTTTCTGAACGGCCCAGGATCAGCATGGTACCCAGCTCGCCCAGCCTTTCGCGGAAATTGATCATCGAAATGTTGTACACCATCAGTATACCTGCCACCATTCCGAAGACTCCGAGCACGTTTGCGGCAAGCGCTGTTGCGTCCAGGTCATCCGTAAGCTTTTGTTCATCCTTTTCCATGAAGGAGACACTTACGATCTTTCCGCCGTCCTGCAGATACCGGCTGACATCGTCCATATGGGCCGGATCAGCCTTGATCATCACAGATGACGCGCGCGGCTGTATCCCCATGATCGCGCTCAGATCTTCTATGCTCATGTACTGGACATCGCCCAGATTCGGCTTCGTTACAGC
>Ga0310690_10007402_pt1 | contig 14151 bp, 10 predicted proteins | sample AusTroGonzalo_MG_2_FD_207661 | JGI IMG/M metagenome (GOLD analysis project Ga0310690, IMG submission 207661) | Bovine rumen microbial communities from tropical cattle in Woodstock, Queensland, Australia - Gonzalo_04 (v2) (version 2) | ecosystem: Host-associated > Mammals > Digestive system >...
TGTGTTGTCGTAGGCCTGGGGGTTGCTTTCGGGTAGTGCGGCCTCGGGGTGCTCGTTGCACATCGCCTCGAAAATGGTGTAGTCGAGCGGGGTGGCCGCTACCTCGGTAGGGAAGTCGAACATGTCGAAGACGTTGCTCTCGTTCTTGAAGCCCTCGTACACGTGTATATAATAATGTACGAAGTGGCCTGTACATTCGTAGCTGTGGACGGCGTAGGCCGGCACGATATACAGACCGTTGGGTTGCAGCTCCACAGTCTTCGACGCCAGGTGCAGGCGGGCCTGCCCTTCGGTTACCAGATAGATGCGGGTAAACGGCGAGTTCACCAACTGCCAGTTCCAGTCGCCTTCGTGGCGGGCCAGCCCCACGTTGAGCATCTGCAGGTTCAGACTTTCTATTGGAAATAGTGCCATGACGGTGCAAAGATAGTGATAAAAAAGCATAACGCCAAAGAAAAATGTCAATTTTGTCCTATGTTGGTGCAAAATAGTGAAATGGCTTGTCGGCTTTTATCCGTACCTTTGCACCATCAAATTTCAACATTACTAATAACAATAACTAACAATGATGAGTAGGAATTTTATCTTATCCCTGTTACTGGCAGCCGGACTGACTGCCAACGCACAGAAAGCCAACGTCGAGGTACAGACGGGAACCTTCACCCCCGACTGGGAATCGCTCAGCGGATGGCAATGTCCAGAATGGTTCAAGGATGCCAAGTTCGGCATCTGGGCCCACTGGGGGCCGCAATGCCACGCCGAGGATGGCGACTGGTACGCCCGCTTTATGTACTATGAGGGCAGCGGCCAATACAACTGGCACGTGAGCCACTTTGGCGATCCGAAGACCTTTGGCCTGAAAGACCTCTGCAACGACTGGAAGGCCCAGAAGTGGGATCCCGCCAAGCTGGTGAACCTCTATAAGAGCGTGGGTGCCCGCTACTTCATGGCCTTGGGCAACCACCACGACAACTTCGACTTGTGGAACTCGCCCTATCAGGAGTGGAACTCGGTGAATGTAGGCCCGAAGAAAGACCTGATCAAGGGCTGGAGCGATGCCTGTAAGGAAGCCGGTCTGCCCTTTGGCGTGAGTATTCACGCCTCGCATGCCTGGACTTGGCTGGAGCCTTCGCAGGAGTACGACGGCAACCTGACCAAGGAAGACGGCAAGGGCCAGTGGTGGGAAGGACTGGATCCTCAGGAGCTGTATGCCCAGAACCACCCGCATAGCACGGGCTGGAGCGAGAGTGGCACGATTCACAGCCAATGGGACTGGGGCAACGGTGCCAGCCTGCCTTCGGAGGAATACAAGCAGAAGTTCCAGAACCGCGTGTTGGAGCTGGTGAACGACTATGCGCCCGACATGCTCTACTTCGATGATACCGCGATGCCCTTCTACGGCTGCGACGACCAGATAGGCAAGAACATACTGACACATTATTATAATAAGGCAGCCGTGAGCGACGGCACCCCCCAGGTGGTGGTAACGGGCAAGCAGCTGACCAAGGCCCAGAAGGACTATATGCTCTGGGACGTGGAGCGCGGCATTCCCGACCGCATCCAGGATGAGTATTGGCAGACCTGCACCTGCATCGGCTCGTGGCACTACGACGTGAACGTCTACAACAACAACGGCTACAAGAGTGCCCAGCAGGTGGTCGACATGCTGGTCGACATTGTGTCGAAGAACGGTAACCTGCTGCTTTCGGTACCCGTGCGCAGCGACGGCACCATCGACGACAAGGAAGAGGCTATCCTGGCCGGTATCAAGGCCTGGATGGATGTTAATGGCACCTCCATCTACGGCACCCGCCCCTGGAAGACCTTTGGCGAGGGTCCCCTTGCCGACGCCGCCAACCCGCTGAGCGCCCAGGGATTCAACGAGGGCAACAACTACAGCGCCAAGGATGTGCGCTATGTGCAGGACAAGGATGGCAACCTCTTTGCCACTATCATGCGCTGGCCTGCCGGAAAGACCTTTACCTTCAAGAGTCTTGGCAAGAGCTCGCAGTATTACAGCGGCAAGGTGAAGAGCCTGCAACTGTTGGGTCACGGCGACGTGAGCTTCACCGAGTCAATCGACGGTATTACCGTGCAGTTGCCCGATGCCAAGCCCAACGACATTGCGCCTGTGTTCCAGATTACCTTCGTTGAGGGCACCGACGCCCCTGCCACGCTGCAGGAGGTGGTCGAGGGCTACGAGGCCAAGCTGAAGGAGCTGACGCCCAGCAACAACACCGGCCGCTTCAGCAAGAAAGGCCTGAACGCCTTTGCCGACGCTTTGGAGGAAGCCCGCCAGCACCTTGGTGACAGCGAGGCCAACCAGCAGGTGGTGAAAACCCAGCTGAACGAGGCTTATAACACCCTGCTTACAACGGGCCGCAACCTGCCTGGCACACCCGCCGACGGCTTTGAGGCCGACCTCACCACCGAGCAACTCGTCGAGGCTTCGAATTTTGCTGCCGAGCCAATGGGCACCCGCTTCGGCACACCCAAGAACTGGACCGTGGATAACTACTCCGTGGGGATGACCAACGGCGATACGAAGAACGGCATCGACGCTTATCCGGGCCACAACACCATCATGCTGGGCCGCTGGGCCAGCGAGGAAGTGCAGCCTATTGAGAGCGACCTCACCAACACTCGCGTCTATCGTACCGTGCACCTGACTCCCGGCACCTACTACTTCGGACAGTTCCTGGAGACGAGCTACAACGTGCCCGAGCCCAGCTACCTGTTTGTTGCCAACCGCGTGCTGACCACCCAGGAGGTGGAGGACGAGGCCATTGCCTTTGCCCACACCAGCCAGGCCGCCGAGGGCAAGTGGTTCGGACTGAACTTCTATATCGACCAGGAGCAGGACGTCGTGCTGGGCTGGCAGGCCGATCTCACCAGCGGGGTCAACGAACAGGAGTTTCGCGTGAAGGAGGTGAAGCTGCTGAGCTACGGCACCGTGAACAGCGATGCCCTGTTCAACCTGATTGAACGCTGCTGGTATACGCTCGATATGGCTAAGATCAACGGCAACACGGGTTACTACCGTCGCGACGCAGCCAACGTCTTGGAGACAGCTATCGGGAAAGCTGAGGAAATCAGCGACAAGGCCACAAAGGACGAGGTGGATGCTGCCTTCGAGACCCTGCAGCAGGCTCTCGACGACTTTCTGAAGAACGGCAAGAACGTGGGTAGCGCCCCCATTGGCTCGAGCTACGAGGACATCACCGTGAAGACCCTGAAGGAGTCTCAGGACTTTGCCCGTACTGACGAGACACAGGGCTCAGGACGCTTCGGCGCCACTAAGTACTGGACGGTTGAGAACTTCGGCTTCGACGATCAGGCCGGCATTGACAACAATCCCGGCTACGACTGTCTGCACCTCGAAGTGTGGTGGAACAACAACGCTTTCGCCGATCACGGCTATGACATCGGCAACGCCCGCCTCTATCAGCAGGCCGAGCTGCCCGCAGGCCGTTACTACTTCGGTGCTGCCTATTCTCCCTTCGAACCCAACGACGTGAGCTATATCTTCGCCTCCAACCAGATTCTCGATTCGAAGGACATTCCGACACAAAGCATCGCATACGAACAGGTCAGCGTGGCTCCGCGCGACGGCAACTTTCGCGGCATCTACTTCACGCTGGAAGAGACAAAGACCGTTTACCTGGGGTTTCAGGCCGATTTCAGCAACTCCAACACCAACAATGTGCGTGTGAAGGCCGTGAAACTGCTCTATTACGGCGAAATCACCCATAGCAAGCTGCAGGCGCTCATTACCTCAGTCGAGGAGCAAGTGGCAAGTGTCATCGTAAATGAAAACACAGGCTATTACTCTCAGCAGGCCTTCGATAAGCTGTCGGCTGTAGTCAGCACGGCCAAGGCTGTGGCTGCCGATGCCGACTACGACACCGTTTCGGAAGCCTATAACGCTTTAAGCGAGGCCCTGGCCGATTTCTTGCAGAACGGTCGCAACGGCGGAGGTGAGCCCGAAAAGCTCAATGCCACCGACCTCACCGAAGAGAAACTGGTGGAAGCCTCGGGCTTCAGCCGCGACGACGAGAGTGTTACCTCACGCTTTGCCAAGCCCAAGTACTGGACGGTGGAGAACTTTAGTATACCCAACGGCGGCGACGGCACGAAGCAGGGTCTTGACAAGTATCCTGGCTACGACTGCCTGATGCTGGGCCTGTGGGACGACCGCGACCGCAACGAGGAGGGTGACCTCAGCGACGCCCGCATCTACCGCAAGGTGCATCTCGACGCTGGCCGCTACTACTTCGGCAATACCTTCAACACCCGCTACAATCTGGGACAGGCCTATCTCTTTGCTGCAGCAGAGCCTTTAGCCACCAGTCAGATAGAGACTGCCTCCATTGCCTGGCGCAACTTCAGCACTGGCGGCGATGACAGCAAGTTCGACGGCATCTACTTCACCCTGACTGAGCCGCAGGATGTGTACCTCGGATTCCAGGCCAATCTGGCCGACGGCAATGGGCAGCAGGAGTTCCGTGCCGACAAGGTGGTGCTCTACGGCTACAACATTGCGTCGGGAGTGGAGATGCTGAACGTCGAAGCCAACGACAAGTCGGCTGTGGAATACTACACCCTCACGGGTCTCCGCCTGCAGAAGGCTCCGCAGCGTGGCTTCTACATCGTACGGCAGGGCAGCCGCGCAAGGATCGTATCCGCCAAGTAAACTGATATTTTTGGGAGCAATGACTGGCTCCTCATAGAGGGAAATGCAAAAAAGGTACGCTTTTCTTTGCATTTCCCTCGTTTTTTCGTGACTTTGGCTTCACCGAAGTTACTTTCATTCGGAAAAGCTTAAATAAATTTGGCTTTTCCCTCATTTTTTCGTAACTTTGCCGACGAAAAATGATGAACGACCGAAAAGTGCTGATGGGAATGACCTGCGCTGAGCTGAAAGATGCGGTGCGGGAAATGGGTATGCCTGCCTTTACAGGAGGGCAGATTGCCCGTTGGCTCTATCAGCAGCATGTGACGGATATTGACGAGATGACCAACATCTCGAAGCAGAACCGTGAACTGCTCAAGGAGCGTTTCATCGTAGGGGCGATGGCTCCTATCGACTGCCAGCGCAGTAAGGACGGGACGGTGAAGTACCTGTTCCCAGTTCGACAATCAGAGGGTGACTCAGACGCCGCAAACGGGAAGTTCGTGGAGACGGTGTTCATACCAGACGACGACCGGGCTACGCTCTGCGTCTCGTGCCAGGTAGGGTGCAAGATGAACTGCTTGTTCTGTCAGACGGGCAAGCAAGGGTGGGAGGGCGACCTCGCAGCCGCCGACATCCTGAATCAGATTTATTCGCTGCCTGAGCGTGAACGGCTGACCAACATAGTCTTCATGGGACAAGGTGAGCCGATGGACAATCTGGATGCCGTGCTCCGGGCCACCGAGATACTCACAGCTGCCGACGGCTACCAATGGAGCCCGAAACGTATTACGGTGAGCAGCGTGGGCATTCGAGGCAAGCTGAAGCGGTTCCTGGACGAGAGTCCGTGCCACGTGGCCATCTCCATGCACTCGCCGCTGCATGAGCAGCGTCAGGGGCTGATGCCTGCGGAGCGACAGATGACGATTGAGGAGGTGACGGAGCTGTTGAGGCAGTATGACTTCACCCACCAGCGCCGCTGCTCGTTCGAGTATATCTGCTTCGGTGGACTGAACGACTCGCTGGTCCATGCCCGGGAAATCGTCAAGCTGACTCAGGGCATAGAGTGCCGCGTGAACCTGATACGGTTCCATGAGATACCGGGCGTTGACCTGCCCGCAACCGACGAGCAGCGGATGGAGCGCTTGCGTGACTACCTGACGCAGCACGGCGTGTTTGCCACCATCAGGGCAAGTCGTGGTCAGGACATCTTTGCCGCCTGCGGACTGCTGTCCACGGCCCATAAGGAACATTCATAACTTCATATATTATCCGATTGATTAAGTAATATGGAACAAGAGAGAAAACCCCGCGTAGCCATTACGCACGGCGACACCAACGGTGTTGGATATGAGCTGATTTTTAAAATCTTCGAAGACCCCATGATGCTGGAGCTGTGTACGCCCATCATCTATGGCTCGCCAAAGGTGGCCACCTACCATCGCAACGCGCTGAGCATGCAGCTGCAGTTCAGCATTATCAGTAATGCCGAGGATGCCAAGGAGAACCGTGTCAACCTTCTCACGACCTTCGACGATGAGATCAAGGTGGAGCTTGGACAGCCGTCGGACAGCTCGGCAGAAGCAGCCCGTAAGGCGCTGAAGCGGGCTATGGTCGACGTGCAGAACGGATTGGCCGATGTGCTGGTGATGGCACCTGACACCTTGTCGGATTTCCTGTCTCGGGAACCCGAGGTGTTGAAAGTAAGGATTGCTGACGAGTTGCGTATAGCGCTCATTACCAATCTGATGGCGCTAAAAGAGGTGCCAGAGGCCATTACTAAGCAGAAGATAGTCGACAAGTGCAATATTATGCATACTTGCCTGCGTCGTGACCTGCGTATATCGAATCCCCGTGTGGCCATCCTGTCGCTGAATCCCCCGGTTGACAACGACGAGAATCCCTGGGGTGAGGAGGAGACGGAAATGATTATCCCCGCCATTGAGGAGCTGTCGCAGGCTGGTATTCAGGCGTTTGGGCCATACGCAGCCGACACGTTCTTCGGCAATGGGCTGTATGCGCAGTTCGATGGTGTGATGGCCATGTACTACAATCAGGGAATGGCACCGCTCAAGTCTTTGGCTCGGAATGAGGCCGTGAGCCTGGTAACGGGTATGCCCTTCGTTTGCACCACACCCGAGATGGAAGTGGGCTTCGACATTGCTGGCCAAGGTATTGCCGACGAGAGTAGCCTGCGTCAGGCCATCTATCTGGGTATCGACGTGTTCCGCAACCGTCTGAATTACGACGAGCCGATGGCTAATCCGCTGCCGAAACTCTACAAGGAGAAGCGCGACGATAGCGAGAAAATACGCTTTGCCATACCCAAAGCCAAGACTGAGAAGGATAAAAAACAATAAAAAGGGGTTGGAATCTGCGTGTTTTAATAAATTATATGTATCTTTGTGCGCTAAATGAAGAGTATAGAGCTACAAGGAATCAAGCAACGGTATAACATCGTAGGCAACTGCGATGCCTTGAATCATGTGCTGGACGTCGCCCTGCAGGTGGCGCCTACCGATTTGAGCGTGCTCATCATTGGCGAGAGTGGTGTGGGTAAGGAAATCATTCCAAGAGTGATTCACGACAACTCGCCGCGCCGCCGTGAGAAATACTTTGCCATTAACTGCGGCTCCATACCCGAAGGTACCATCGATTCTGAGCTTTTCGGCCATGTGAAGGGTTCCTTTACAGGGGCCATCAATGACTCGCCTGGCTATTTTGGCGTGGCCAACAAGGGGACGCTGTTCTTAGACGAGGTGGGTGAACTGCCTTTAGCTACACAGGCCCGACTGCTGCGTGTGCTTGAGACAGGAGAATACATTCCCGTTGGCGGGACTGAGATTCGCAAGACCGACGTGAGGATTGTGGCTGCCACGAATGTCAACGTGCGTCAGGCCATCAGCGAGGGCAAGTTCCGTGAAGATCTTTACTACCGCTTGAATTCCATACCCATCCAAATGCCGCCGCTGCGTGAGCGTGGTGAGGACGTGGTGCTGCTGTTCAGGCTGTTTGCCATGCAGATGGCCGAGAAATACAAGATGGACCGCGTGGTGCTGACCGAGGAGTCGAAGCAGATGCTGATGCGCTACAAATGGCCGGGTAACGTGCGCCAGTTGAAAAACGTGACGGAGCAGATATCGGTGCTCAGCAAGGAGCGTATCATCACGCCCGAGATATTGGCACGATTCATTCCGCAGGACAAGGAAAGCACCCAGCTGGTGACCATTCACCGCGAAGGCAGCGAACGCTCGTTCGAGAACGAACGTGAAATCCTCTATAAGATACTGTTTGAACTGCGTGGTAATGTCAACGACATGCGCCGTGAGATGGGGGCTCTGAAGAAGCAACTGGACGAGGTCCAGAACAACACCCACCGCGCCACCACTCCTCAGACCGTTCCTGCGCCTATTACGCCGTTAACACCTATACAGCCTATGCAGCCGGCATTGGAGGACGCTATTGCCGAGGAGTATGTGGAGCCGGAGAAGGAACTGGAGAACTTGAACCTTAACGACCTGGGCAAGCAGATGCTGGAAAAAGCCCTGGAGCGTAACAACGGCAACCGCAAGAAGGCAGCACAGGAGCTGGGCATCAGCGACCGCACGCTCTATCGCCGTCTGAAGCAGTATGGACTGATGGTGCTGATGGTGCTGCTGATGATGTCGTGCTCGGTCAGCTATAAGTTCAACCAGTCGAGTATTGACTATACGAAGATAAAGACCATCCAGATAGCCGACTTCCCCATTCGCTCCACCTATGTTTGGGCGCCTATGGGTAGTATGTTCAACTCCAAGCTGAAGGAACAGTATACCAACCATACGAAGCTGATACAGGTAAGGAGAAACGGAGACCTGAGGTTGGAAGGTGAGATTATACGCTACGAACAGCGCAACAAGTCGGTGTCGAGCGAAGGTTATTCGGCACAGACGGAGTTGAGTGTCACGGTCAATGTGCGCTTTACGAACACAACGAAGCACGAAGCGGATTTCGAACGCCAGTTCTCTGCCAGCACGTCGTATGACAGTACGCAGTCGCTGGATGCTGTGCAGGAGGCGCTTGTCACAGAGCTGTTCAAGGACATCGTTGACCAGATATTCAATGCGACGGTGGCTGACTGGTAATAAATAGAGAGTAGACAGATGGATTTGATAGATCTGATTAAGCATCCGGAGAGAATGGACCGCGACTCGCTTTACGAGTTGCGTTCATTGCTGGCACTCTATCCGTATTTCCAGACGGCCCGCCTGCTGATGCTTCAGAATCTGTATCTGCTTCACGATCCCTCGTTTGATATGGAACTGCGACGTGCTGCCATCTATATCACCGACCGTCGCGTGTTGTTCCAGATGATTGAGGCTGCTCACTATCGGCTCAGGACGCCTGAGGTGCAGTCCCAGAAAGCGCAGAATCAGGAGGAACGCGAAAACCGCACCATCTCACTCATCGATAACTTCCTTGAGTCGATACCCAAGGAGGAGGACGAACAGAAAGAAAAGACCAAACGCAAGCCGACACCTGCCGATGCCGCCATCGACTATGTGGCTTATCTGCTGGAAAGCGAGACCGACGAAGACTCGCCTGCCGAGGTGCCCCAACTTATCGGTCAGGACCTCATCGATACTTTCATAAATAATGACAAAGGGAAGATAGTTCTGCCCGAAACACCCAAAGGTGCACCTGAGGATGAAAATGAGGCCGAAAGTGGTGGTGAAAGCTCCGAAGAGGGGTATTTTACCGAGACTTTGGCACGAATTTACATAAAACAGGGCAGATATTCGAAGGCTCTTGAAATAATTCAGCGATTAAGTTTGCAATATCCGAAAAAAAATGCTTACTTTGCAGATCAAATACGATTCTTACAGAAATTGATTATAAATAACAACAAAAATAAAAGGTAAAAAAAATGTACACGTTATTAGTAATTCTTATTGTGATTGCTGCCTTTCTGATGATTGGCATCGTACTCATTCAGGAGTCTAAAGGCGGTGGTTTGGCATCAAACTTCTCGTCTTACAACCAAATTGGTGGTGTTCGTAAAACAACAGACTTTATCGAGAAGACCACTTGGGGGCTCGCTATTGCTATGGTTGTTGTCAGTATTGCCTGCGCCTATGTGGCTCCCCAGGCTTATACCGACGGTTCTGTGATGGAGGGAATAGAAAACCCGACCACTAATCCTAACAATCTGCCAGGATTCGGCGCAAGCCAGCAGAAAGAGGCAGCTCCCGCTGCTCCTGCTGCCGAGGCTCCCGCTACAGAAGCTCCTGCCCAGCCTGCTAATTAATACCACTTAAAGAATGTGGATGATACCTCCCTCCCTCCGGCCGTTTACAACAAATCGTACGGAGGGAGGGGTTTTTATGGAGTAACATTTGGTGCAATAGATTTTTTTTTGTACCTTTGCACCCGTTTTGCAGGAAAGGGCTAAAAAAAGCTTGAATTTTTTTGTGTCCAGCTGCAATAAAACGGCACAAGTGCCGTTATAATATTAACAACGACGAATAATACTTCGAAAACAGCATATATGACAGTTCACAAGAGTGGATACGTAATCGACGGAATGAACGGTTTTGAACGCAACGTTAAACGAGTGTTCGATTTGTTCGTTGCGTTGGTTTGTCTTATTATTTTCTCGCCACTCTTCCTTTATTGTTATATTGCCATCAAGCGCGAAAAGAATGGCCCCGTCATCTATAAGCAGGAGCGTATAGGTCGTTTTGGTCGTCCATTCTATATATATAAGTTCCGCAGCATGGTGGTCGATGCTGAGAAGAAAGGCCCCGAGCTTTGCGACAGGGACGACGATGACCGTCTGACCAAGGCTGGCAGGTTCCTGCGTGCCCACCATTTGGATGAGTTACCACAGTTCTGGAATGTCTTCAAGGGTGAAATGTCGTTCGTTGGCCCACGTCCGGAGCGTAAGTTCTTCATCGATCAGATTATGGAGCACGATGATCGCTACAAGTATCTGTACCAGATACGTCCGGGTATCACGTCGATGGCCACGCTCTATAATGGCTACACCGACACGATGGAGAAAATGCTAAAGCGTCTGGAAATGGATTTGTACTATCTGGAGAACCGTTCCTGGGCGCTCGACTTCAAGATTCTGGGACTGACATTCGCCAGAATCGCCTTTGGCAAGGTATTCTAAGATTTCTTTCTTACTTCTTACCTCTCACTTCTTACCTTTCATTAATATTTCCGGAAATTGAGCCTGACGTCTTCCTTTTCCAGAATCATTTCGTCGCTTTCCAACGTCAGTACTTTGTAGCCTTGCTCCGATCTGTCGATACCGTAAGCCTTCAGACTGCTGACGTTGTGTTCGGGCAGCTGGCCACCTTCGCCGCTTTCGTCGTAATAGGGTGAGCGCAGTTTTAGTGAATCGCCGATAAAGTCAAAGCGGAACAATACACTCCCATGGCTTCCTTTTGTGTTACGAACCTCCAACAGATGCACCTGTACAGCCCAGTATTCGCCCGATGATCGCATGTCTACCGTGCGGCCCTTGCCTAATGAGTCAATAGCCGACAGTTGCCATAGGCCGTCAAAGTCACCATTATCCGACGTTCGTACCTCACAGGCCGTTAGTCCTACACAAAAAGTCAATAACGAAAGGAGTTTCTTCATACCTTATTTATATATATGGATTCAACGATTCACTTTGTTTTTGGGGGAAAAGACGCCAACAGGCATTCGCAGCCCTCAGAAACATCTCGCCACGTAGCTTCAAAGTTACCTGTATACCAGGGATCGGCCACGTCGCCGCGACGGGGCGTGAAGTCGAGCAGCTTGTAAATCTTCCCCTCAGGGTCGCCTCCGCAGATGCGATTCATGTTGCGGATGTTCCAGTCGTCCATGCCTATCAGTAGGTCAAAACGCTGATAGTCCTGACGGGTCATCTGACGGGCGGTCTTGCCCTTGCATCCGATATTGTGTTCAGCCAGTTTACGTCTGGCTGGTGGGTACACTTCGTTGCCAATCTCCTCGGTCGAGGTGGCTGCCGACTCAATTTCGAACTGAGCCTCGAGTCCTGACTTCCTGACGAGATCCTTCATCACAAACTCTGCCATCGGACTGCGGCAGATGTTGCCGTGACAAACGAAGAGTATCCTATGTTTCAATTCTTTTTCTATACTTTTGTTAATCAGACAACAGCGACAGTGATTGCTCATCGTCGCTGTTGTTGTTATCGAGTTGTTACTGTGTTGTTAAACAATTGTCATTTGTCATTTGTCATTTGTCATGACTGCGACTTAACGGTCACCAGCCCAGTTGAAGCCGAAGGTTACGAAGACGATGCCTCTGTTAATGGTGTAGTCTTTATCGTTATTGTACCTGCCGTCGCGGTCATACCAGTTCTTCAGACCCAGGTCGTAACCGCAGTCAAAGTACAGACGGCCGTAGTTCAGACCGCAACCGAAGCGCAGACCATAGTCAAAGCGGTCGTCGTTCCAGTCCTTATTCTCCTCATCAATGTCAGTGAGGTTATAAGCAAACCAAGGACCCAGGAAGGGCTGCAGGAAGAGGTTGGGAGCCAAGTTGATATGATATTTGACGGTGATGGGCATCTGGATGCTGTGAGCGTCCCATGTCTTAGTCTCGTCTTTATGGTTGTAAGTATATTCTACCTTGTAACCCATGTTCATATAGTTCAGGCCGATACCAACGAAGAGGGGTATGGGAGCTACTTGGAAGTCGAGTCCCAGTCCTCCATAGGGGAATAACAGGGCTTTGGCATCTTCGGTATAGTCACCAGTAATTGTACTTGCTGTCAAACCAGCGCGAAGACCCATGTGGAATCTGTCGGGTGTTCTGGTGGAGTTGACCTTCTTACGGAGCTGTGCATTAGCACTGAGCGTTGCAGTAAACAGCATGGCAACTGCAAGCATGATCTTAAATGAATTCTTCATACGTTTGTGATTTTAAAAGTTAATAATTAGGGATTATTTAATGTCTTTTGCCTTAATAACAAGTCTGACTAATCCTAAGTAGGCATCGTCCTCGTCCACCTTGTTGCTGCGGTCGAATTTTCCGCGTTTACAGTTATAGGAACGAATTACGTGTTCATCGCCACGCGAAGGACCTGTGGGGTCGGTCAGCACGGTTTCATCGTCAGGATAGTCGTCATGATAGTCGCTACACCATTCGTAGTAGATGTCGTCGCGGCTGGTGAGCTTGAATATTTCGTTTTGGCTGTTGCCGCTGGCGGCAAACTCCCATTCAGCCTCTGTCGGCAGACGGTAGGGTAGGCCGGTCTGGGCGGCAATCTTGTTGACCAACTTCTGTGCGTCGTCAAATTCAAGCAACAGGGCTGGTTCGCTGCCCTTGCCTTCTACATCCTTTTCACCAATCAGTTGAATGGCTACCGAGGCGGGCAGGGGCTTATCGCTCATATAATAAGAGGTGAGAGCTACCTCGTGGACGGGTTCGCTCTTCATCTTGCGGCTGCCGTCGCCGTCATAGCCCATGTTCATGCGTCCGCCACGAACAAGTATCAGGTTGAACACCTGTCCGCCGATGTTCAGCTTGATGCTGGCGGGATATTTGTTTCTGTCGGTAATAATCAGCTTCTGACTGCCTAAACTACCGCCAATGACCGGAGCTGTAGAGGAGGTTTCGGCTGCCTGGGTAGTGCTGGCCGAGCTGCTCCCGGTTGCTATGGTACTGCCGTCCTGTGATTCCACGGTCTGTACCTCGCTCATGGGAATCGTGGTGGTAATACCAGCTACGACGAGGGTAATCGACTGTGTGGGGTCGAAGGCCTTGACCCTACCCGTGAGTACGCTGCCGTTCTTCATCACCACGCGGGCTGTACCGCCAACGTTGCTGTTGTCTGAACCGGCTGTAGCTGTGGTAGCGCGAGTGGTGGCTGCTGTAGTTGCCTTTTCCGTGGTCTTGTTAGTAGTGGTTGTGGCTTTTGTAGTCGTAGCCTTAGTTGTCGTAGCCTTTGTATTCGTGGCTTTTGTATTCGTGGCCTTTGTAGTTGAAGTAGTAGTGGTTGCCTTTGCCGTTGCTGCGGTAGTGCCGTCGGTCTCAGCAGCCTTCTTGGCTGTGGTTGCGGCAACTGTAGCCGTGGCGGCAGCAGCAGCCTGTCCGGCAATAGGGGTACCCTTCACTTTGCCTTTTGCCACTTCGTCTTCCACAAAGTCCCAGATGTCGCCGGCTACCTCCATCAGGGTAACGCCAATGCGTGTGGTCTCTGAAGGACTACCCGTGCCCTTGGCCTCGACAATGTTCAGCACACAGAGCAACTGGTTCGTGGCGGCATCGTAGAAGTCGATGGTACCGTTGATGATACATCCGCCAGCCTTCGACGAAGCCCAGGGATTGAACGCGCTGCCTCCATTACCAACATCGATGGTTTTGGGGCGTACAATCATCTTATAGACAGGTGACTTATCCTTGATTTGCAGGAAGTCGCTCTTCTTGTTGAAGCGAATGGTAAAGTATTCCTCCACCTTCTTACGGTCCTT